>ERZ773235.619-NODE-619-length-44564-cov-4.041677_pt1 | contig 44564 bp, 45 predicted proteins | sample MGYA00580522_ERZ773235 | MGnify/ENA primary metagenome ERZ773235 (study PRJEB29015, sample SAMEA2737797) | human gut metagenome | biome: human gut; feature: human-associated habitat; material: faeces | place: China | collected 2012 ...
CTTAATTTCAGCCGTAATTTCCGGCAGTGTACAACTGTCTATCTCTCTATATTCCGCCTCGATTATCTCGTTTTTATTTTCCATTATGCTAACTCCTCCTCTGACAGCTGAGAATGTGCAATATCCGCGTAAACCTGGCAGTTTTGAAGGAGTTCCCGATGCGTGCCGATACCGGCGATTTTGCCCTCGTCGAGCACAATGATTTGATCTGCTCCCATAATGGTACCGACCCGCTGTGCAACAATCAACACGGTCGCGTTGGTTGTTTCGGCTTTCAGCGCTTTGCGAAGCTGTGCGTCGGTTTTAAAATCCAATGCTGAAAAGCTATCGTCAAAAATATAAATCGGACATTTTTTAACGAGTGCGCGAGCAATTGCCAGACGTTGTTTCTGACCGCCTGAGACGTTGCCGCCGCTTTGCGCGATTTCGCTGTCATATTTCTCCGGTTTTTCATTGATAAATTCGGTTGCCTGTGCAATTTGAGCCGCTTTTTTCATGGCGTTGTCGGCAAGCTTGGAAACAGCTTCTTCTTCGGAAATATTGTTTTCCTGCATTTCCTTTTGAACATCTTTGGGATCTGCCTCAAAGCCATATAACAAATTGGAAGCAATCGTACCGGAAAACAGGACATTTTTTTGCGGAACATATCCGATGTGACGGCGCAAAGACTCTTTTGTCATGTCACGCACATCAACGCCGTCAATCGTTACTTTTCCTTCGGTTACGTCATAAAGCCGAGGCACTAAACTGATCAGCGTAGATTTTCCGGAACCGGTAGAACCGATGAATGCGGTGGTTTGCCCCGGTTTTGCCGTAAAGCTGATGCCGCTGATAGCCGGATCCTCGCCGCCGGGATAGGTAAAGCTGACGTTTTCGAATTTCAGTACGCCGTTTATATTCTCTGCCGGCTTTGCGTCGGGCAGGTTTTGAATCGCAACATCGCTGTTCAGAACTTCACCGATACGGTTGGCAGAAACAAGCGCACGCGGCATCAGAATAAACATCATGGAAACGAACATGAAGGACATGATGATGTGTAAGGAATACTGCATAAATGCCATCATGTTGCCGACGTCGGTGACAGATTGCGCTGAAATAGCGGCAATCCAGACAATAGCAAGAGAAAGTCCGTTCATGATGCAGACCATAAACGGCATCATGACTGTCATGACTCGGTTAACAAATAAGTTTAGTTTGGTCAAATCGGTATTTACCTGATCAAAGCGTTCTTCTTCAAATTTCTGGGTATTGAATGCCCGGATGACCAGCATACCGGTCAGCCCCTCTCTGGCGACCAGATTGGTTTTGTCCACCATTTTTTGCACCTTGCTGAACTTTGGCTGTACCACTAACAACAGCAACACAATAAAGGCAATTAGAGCCCCGACTGCGATTGCAATAACCATGCTCATCTGGGGCATATTCTGGCTCATGGTTACACATTTGATTACACCGCCGAAGCCCATGATCGGGGCATAAAAGCAGGTACGGATCATCATAACGGTAAACATAAGAATTTGCGTAATGTCGTTGGTGCTGCGTGTAATCAGAGAAGAAGTTGAAAATTTGTCGAACTCGGTGTTGGAGTAGGACGATACTTTGGCAAAGATGCTGGTACGCATGTCTTTTGCCAGAATAGCGCCTAACCGTGCCGAAACAAAGCCGACTGCGACAGCGGCAGCGACACCCAGTAGGGAGATCAGCAGCATAATGCCGCCGTTTTTGATAATATAGCCGGTATCGCTGACTGCGATACCGTTTGACACAATACGGGACATATAGTCGGGAAGTGCCAGATCACATTGAGCTTGGATAAAAAGAAGAATAAAAGCTAATAGTATTAAGCCAATGTGTTTTTTGTAGTATCGAAATAATGTTGACACAAAGATTCCTCCGTAAATGATTAAGACTGTTTTGGTTCTGGAAAGGGAGACTCTCCATACATTTTTTTCAGTAAGGAAAGACCTTTTAAAATATCCTCCCGTTCTTTTTGCGTTAACCGTGATGCAAGTTCGTTCTGCAAATTGTCCATGGAATCACGAGCAGTATGTGCGAGTGTAATCGCTTTTTCACTCAATGCTACATAAACAATTCGCTGGTCCGATTGATCTCTCCGTCGAATCAAAAGTCCGTTGTCCTCCAGCCTACCGCAGATAGCCGAAATGTTGCTTTTGGGCGTTCTGACCTTCTTGCTCAGCTCCGAGATGTTCATCTCTCCGTGCTTATCCAGGTTGACGATGACTGCCATCTGAGACGGAGTAATACCAAACGGAATCAAATTTTGATTCATCATCTGCATAATTTTGAAGTTAATTTCATGCAGACAGGCGCGGACCTGTTCATTAAACGCGGCTGTTTCCAAATTCACTCCCCCCGCATTAGATCGTACCGGTATGAATACAGCAGTTGAAACACGAATCACATACCGACAAGATCTGAAAATACTCAAGCTTGTTTTAGAATAAAAAAATTATCACGGTAACAGTTATTACAATAACTGTTACCGTGATAACTATTATAACGTAATATAAAAAAGCTGTCAATCAATCACTGTAAGAATTCATATAAAGTTCATTTTGTATTAATTTGTGTGATGCTTACTTTGTAATAAACCATTCTGTGGGGAGATAGAGCAGATACGGCGCTGTAAAAATTGCCAAAGAAAGTGCCAGAATTTTTCGTTTTGTTTTTTCCAGCTTTGCTTTACGGAAACAAATAAAATAGTTTGCCAAAAAGATGATCACCGCACTGATAATGACAAATATCGTTATAATTAAAACCGCAAATGCATTTTTAAAAGGATTATAAATAATGGCGTTCAGGACATTATTCCACCATAAGAGGAAAGGGGTTTGTACGTTGGATATCGTCATCGTCAGGCACATCAGCCCCAAGGAACCTAAAATATCAGCAACAAATCCCGTTGCCCATACTCCAAAAATAATAGGAAAGGTGTTACGCCGGATATCCGGCACTTTCATGCATTTTAGAGTGATTAGCATGACCAGCAAATCAATCACAAAATTGGCGGGCAATACAATGAGCCAAGTGGTAGGGAATATTATCAGTATCCAAATCGGAAATATTGCATTGTATAGTTTTACGGGCTTGTTTGTCATACCTGTCGCATCCTAGTCCAAATCAATATTATAGAGTTTGCCGGATTTTTCCTGTTTAAACCAGTTTCTTTTTCATGCTTTCTAAATCGGTAGAATAGAGCAGCGCATTTTCCCGGGAAATTTTGCCTTCCTGATACAGCCGGAGAATATCGCTGTCCATGGTTCGCATTCCTTCGGCGGCACCTGCGAAGATCACGTTGTTGATTTGATGTACTTTAGACTCCCGAATCATATTGCGAATCGCGCTGTTTACCGTCATGATTTCAAAGGCGGGGATCAAACTGCCGTCAACCGAAGGAATCAGCTGTTGGGAAACAACGGCCTGAAGTACCATTGATAGTTGCACCCGAATTTGCTGCTGTTGATTAGCGGGGAACACATCGATAATACGGTCAATGGTTTTGGCAGCGCCCACGGTATGCAGGGTAGAGAAGACAAGCTGTCCCGTTTCGGATGCAGTCAGTACGGTCTGAATGGTTTCAAAATCCCGCATTTCTCCCAGCAGAATGACATCGGGAGCCTGCCGCAGTGCTGCGCGCAGAGCCTGCTTGTATCCGTCAGTGTCATGCTCGATTTCCCTCTGGCTGACGATGCTTTTTTGATGGGAATGCAGATATTCGATTGGATCCTCAATGGTAATGATATGGTTATAACAGTTGCGGTTGATTTTATCAATCATACAAGCCAGGGTGGTGGATTTTCCGCTTCCCGCCGGACCGGTGATCAAGACGAGTCCCCGTTGTTTTCGATAAAGATCAATGACCGCAGGGGGAATGGAGAGCATATCGGGATCGGGCAGTGAAAAAGAAACAACCCGCAGAACAGCTGACAGAGAGCCACGTTGTTTATATGCGTTGCACCGAAATCGTCCCAGCCCGCTTACCGAGAAAGAAAAGTCATCATCACCGTGCCGGAGCAGGCGATCCATCTCCCGCTGATGATCCAGTGTATAAATCTCATGAATGATGGTTTGGGTGTCTTCGGGAGATAGGCGATGTTCTGATAAAGGCTCAACTCTGCCCCCTATTTTAGCGGATACTGGACAGCCGGATACAATGAAAACATCCGAAACCTTTTTGTTTATTGCCAGTTTGAGTAATTCGCTTGCAGTCAAAATCAACACTCCTTTTGCGACTATTCGGAAGCACCGGGCCAAAGCTGTTGTATCTCTTCCTCATTAATGAGTTCGGGTGTTACGAGCTGGTATCGTGTCATTTCATAGCGCTTGTCTTCCTGATATTTTTTAAGTAAAACAGATACCTGTAAACTTCTTCCGTCGGATAAAGGAACCGAGAAAGTGACGGTGTCCTGTTCCAAAGAAACCTTGTCGGGCAATCCTGTTCGAATCAGTGCAGTATATATATCCTGGGCTGACTTTGCCCGGGCGGATATATCATCAGGTAATTTGCTGCAAACACCGGTTTGCTGCCACACTGCTGTGTCAGATGCCGCCAGCAGTAAACAACCGTCTATTTCCGAAAGAATCTGTTCGGCAGTCTGCTCCGCCTGATAGTCAGCGATCAGCGCCGCCTCGGTTTTGTCAGTCAGCTTGCTGTCGCTGTTGGCGGAAGTCAGAGAAAGCACACCGAGAGAGGTAAGGCACAGGATAATGAAAATCATTAATATCGTGGGAATACCAAGTCCGACCGGAAATCCTGTTTGTGTTTTTTTCATGTTTCGGTTCCTCCTTTCGACGGCAGATAAACAGTCACGGGGAGACGGCAGAGCAGATTCTTCTCGGAATCGGATGCAAATACCGATACCGTAGCGGAAAAGAGTTGTCCTGCTGCAGTGCTCTGACTGCTTAACGTTATCTGCGCCGTGTAAACGGCATTGTCTTTTCCGGTTTCCTGCCAGTTTTCATCTAAATAGCGTTCCTCGGTTTGCTCCGAGGTGCGAGCAAGGAGGTTTTGTCCGGAGGATTTCATTTCTTCGGCGAGGGTTTGCGCATAGAGCAAAGCTTCGTTTTTGGAAGAACTTTGTTTCTGAATGTTGTGTGAGGAAGCGAACAGTTGTAAAATCACTGCGGCAGAAACAGAAAAGAATAAAATCATCAGTATCATTTCCAGCAAGAAGCTGTTTGTTTTTCCGGATGTTTTTGCCATTGCTACAACCCCCTTTGTGTGATGATGTCATCTCATTATCGTAATTTGCTCAAGTTTATTGCCTGATCGACAGCTTAGTTTCGTAAGCTTTTTGGTTGTCATCTTCCATCCGAAGAGAAAGAAGATGATTCTCTAATTTGGCTTCAAAGGACGAAATCGGTACAATTTCTGTGCCGTTTTCGGGATGAAAAGTTCTTCCTTGGCGGGAAAACATTTCGCGCAAGGAACCGTCATAAACGTAGATCATGGTTTCGTAAACAGTGTCTTCGATTGATTCGGTGAACAGCAGCACCGAAATGTTGTTCCGCTGCTCGATGCGGATTGTACTGCTGTCTGCCGACCGAACCTTGTTGGAAACATAGGAAAGCGTTGCACGGACTTGGTTGTTGTACCGGGTGTTTTCCACGGTGTTCTTATAAACGCCGGCGCCGGATAATACCAGCATCAGTGACAGCACGGAAAACAGCAGAATCAGCAATACCGGCAGCAGCCGTATCGCCGTATATTTTTTTTGCATATCGGATGCGCCCTCTTTCTTGTTTGCAGTCAGTTAACCGTTGTTTTCGATGCTTTCTTTCGGAATGATTTGAATCGTAGGGCGGACGTTGGAACCGAATACGGAATATTCTATTGTGTAATGCTCCCGGTCAACCTGTACCCCATAGCGTTCCTCCAGATAAGCAAGGCTGGGGGGATAACTGCCCTCAATGGCATAACAGGTTACAACGGCTCGGTCAATGGCATTTGCCATTTGTGTCATCTGCTCAGCATCAGCACGGCGGTTTGTGTTGCAAAGAGCGGCAATCACAAACGCCGTAATTCCGATAAACAGCAGGCAAGACAGTAAGATGCCCGCATAGCCGAAACGCCGACGGGGACGATATAAATGCACCACTAAAACCACCTCATAACCTCAGTATGTCGAAAAAACTCATATCTTTATCTTATCCGATTGATTATCTTATCCGATTGAGGACATAATGCTGACTAACGGCAGCATCACCGATAATAAAACGATGCCGACAATAATTGCCAGAACAGCCACCATAATCGGCTCCAGCAAGGACACCGTTTTGCTGATGGAATCGTCAACTTCCTCTTCATAAACAGCGGCAAGCTTTTGCATGACAGTGTCGGTCTGCCCTGTTTGAAATCCTACCTTTATCATTTGACTGTAAAGCGGAGAAAACAATCCGGTACGCAGGATTGCTTCCGGAAAAGAAATGCCGTCTGTCATCAAATTGCGGCAATTTACAGCCTTTTGCCGCGCGGCATTATCCGGTAATACGGAGGGGACAAGCTGCATTGCTTCGTCTAAGTTATATCCGCTTGACAACATCATTGACATCAGAGAGGCAAACCGTGCCGAAGCAATCAAACGGTTGATGTGCCGAATTGCCGGAAAACGGGAAAAGAGCTGTGTCAGCTGTTCCTTTTTTCTGCCGAAACGGAACAGCAGTGTCAGAATGCCCGAAATGACAAGAAACGCTGTAATCAATATCAATGCGATCACGGCGGTAATTTTTGCCGCTTGCATCATGATACCGGCGCTGCTGTCCGGCTGAATACCCAGTGATTCAAAAACGTTGGAGAAGATGGGAAGAACCCCGATGACAAGGACAGCAATTACAATTGCCAGCATCATTAAAAGCACCGCGGGATAAAGCACAGCATTTTTAATCGATTTTTTGATATTGTGTTCTCGTTCATAGTAAAGCCCCAGCGCTTCCATTACGTCATCCAGTTTTCCCGCGCGCTCACCGATTCCGGTCATTTCGACCATATAAGACGGAAAGATGCCGACCTGTTTTACCGCCTCGTAAAGCGAGCCGGTTTGAGTGACCGCAGTGCTTATTTCCTCGAAATATTTCTTTCCCGGGCCATTTTCACAACTGCTGTAAATAGCCTCCGTGCCGTCAGCCAGTGAGATGCCGGATTTTAGCACTAAGGCGATTTGTGTGCAGAACATTGATGTTTCATCCGCCGGAAGAACAGATGATTTTCTGTCTTTACCAACCTTCATAAGCGAAAGCCTCCTGTTAATATTCCCATAATTGTGTGTAATTTGTTCCGTTTCCGATAAACTTTTCCATACTTTCGCCGGCGGCGGCAAAGGTAGGATCCATTCGTTTCCATTTTCCGTTTTCAAAGTAAACCCCTAATGCAATCCATCCGGTTTGTTTGAGATAGACCATGTTCCAGGCATGCCTTAGATTATTGGGTGCAACGTTGCCGATGATCAGCTTGGTCGGAATGTTCTGAGCCCGCAGCATAACGGCCATCATAACGGCATAGTCGTAGCAGATGCCTTTTTTTGCTTTCAGTACTGCATCTGAATCCGGGATATAAGTGGACGTCACGGTAGCTGCTTTTGCGGTGTCATATGTAATATTCTTTGTAATAAAGGAATAAATCGCTTGTACTTTATCCAACTCGTTTTTAGTGCCGGCGCAGAGATCATAAGATTTTTTAACGGTTGTACTGGCTGCATCAAACCGTATACGGTGATTCGGATATAAAAAAGGAGATTGTTCATTTTGCAGCGTGACCGAAAAAGAGGCGTTGCAAAGAGTTTCGTATTTGGTGCCGCTGATATTTTCGCCGACCCAGACATGATAGGTTCCGTTCCCCATTGTGAGCGGAAAAGCCTCATATTCCCCTTTTATATTCAGATCATCGGTATTAGTCACCGAGGAATCCGTATAAATTTGCACTTTGACTCGTTTGGATGCGCCGACGCATTTGATCATGACATAACCTTGGGATGCGTTGCTGGCATCAATGGTAACGCCGTTTTCGCCGTAAACCGTCGTGCCGGGAGCCTGCGTGGTTTTGACGGTTATTTTTCCGGTGTATCCGGCGGGCTTGCTTTGCGCAGAGGAGGAAGAGGAGGCATTGTGGCTGCTTGTTTGGGAGGAGGAAACATGCTTTTCGGAACTCACTGCCGGCGGTGGAGAGGAAGTTACCAAATCGGAATAGGAAGGCTCTTGCCAACTGCTGTCCGGGATGTCGGAAATTTGATCTTTTTCCGAGGAAAGCAATCCGGAAGATGTTTCATTGTTGCTTTGAATGATACTGCTGCCGGATAAAGAGGAGGAGTGGACATCGGTGTTCTTACATGCGGATAGGGAAACGGATGCAAAAACAGCCGTTGCAGTAATCAAAGCCCACTTAGTGATTCTGTTGTTTTTGCTCACACTTCCGCTCCTTTCCGGACTTGTTTTTCAGTATACTAATGGTTATTAACGGCGCGATGCACCGTTCAGCCCCAGTTCATGCGGTGCACAGAGTGCTTTTGAGGTTATTAACGCCGTCGCTTATCGGCGGACGGCGTTTTGCTTCGCCCTTGCCGCCATATATCATCGGCGGCATTTCGGCACAGCCGAAACCGTGCAAAGCCCACCCAAATTGAAATGAATGAAAAAATCAAAAGCGCAACGTGCTTTTGAGGTTATTATAACACAGGTTGCGTTTAAAGTCCATAAAAGGAAACGATCATTCTGTTTTCCGTATAAAAAAACTGTCAATTCAAATTTGTTTGAATTGACAGTTCAGTCTGTCGAAAAGCTATAAGTTATAGTTTTTTATAAATCACGTCACGCAGGCGGACATGCGCCGCCGTAGTGACACTTTGAAAGAAAATCAGCGGTGAGCAACGGCAAAGCCGCTTGCGGAGCTGATTTTTGCTGAAAAGGGGGAATCGGGGGAAAAACGCAGAGCAAGGTTTTACCGCAGCGATTGCGTTTGTCCTTCGAGAGCGTTGTCGACTTTATCGACACGCTCACAATCCGTCGGCAAAGCCGGCGGATTGTTTCAGTTTGTCAAAAAACTATTTTATTTGCGTCTGAACGTTTCACATTCTGTATCTTTTTTACAGCATGCGCCGGCTCCCTGTACCGTGATAGAATCTGCCTGACATTCATCATCTTTGTAATGAATACAAGTTTTAACCTCACATTTTACATGAGATATGGGATTGGTATTGCTGTAATCCATTGCATTGGAAGCGCCTGATTGGATTTTTTCAAAAGAGCTGCAGCAAGTTTCATTGCATTCACAGGCATCGTGCCCGGTTACTTTAATTTCAGGACGGCAGCAGCAGCCTTCGCGGTTACTGGAACAGTGAATTACTCCGCAATTTAAATCAGTCATATTGTTCACCATACTTTCTATAATATCACTTTCATTCTCCGATAAAGGAAAAATGAGTACTTTGCTTTATCGGAGCGCAACAGCGTTATGCTGTTACATGCTTATTATTCGAAAAAAGGGTAACAATATACTTGGTATTCCGCTTAAAAACTATTGTTCCAATAAATTAAGAATATCTTCTTTACTCATTGTGCCGGTGCGTCTGGCAGTAACTTGTCCTTTTTTGAAAACAATAATAGTCGGGATGCTGGCAACATGATATTGACCGGCAATTTCGGCATTTTCATCTACGTTTAGCTTGGCAAACATTACCTCGTCCTTTAATTCTTTGGCAATTTCCTCATATATGGGCGCAAGCATACGGCAAGGACCGCACCAACTTGCCCAAAAATCAATCATTACGGGTTTATTGGAATTGGAAACATAATCGTTAAAATTTTGTTTTGTGAGCTCTAAAATTTCCACGTTTCAAATCATTCCTTTCAAATTAGAGATGATATTCGTTACAACAGATTAAAAGCCGGCAAACAACAGCTATCAAAGCTATTATTTACCGGTTTTTCTTATTTTATGTTATATTAATTTTCGTTGACTGCAATAATGGCAAGAAATCATATCTCCGTTTTTTTCAAATAATTTTGGGAGGTATTTCTCAGTTTGAGTAATGCATTTGGGATTGGTACAAGTTTCGTTCAAAACAACAGCCGAACTTTTTTGTTCTTTGGCGCTGTGATTTAAACAATAAATAATTAACGACATTCTGACATACATTCCATGTACAGCCTGTTTAAAGTATACTGAACGTTCGTCTGAATCCACCTCGTCGGTAATTTCATCGACACGGGGCAGAGGATGAAGAATACGCAGCGTTTTTTTGGCGTCAATCAATTTTTCCCGATCCAGAACATATACATTTTTCTGGGACTCATATTCTTCCTCAGAAGAAAAACGCTCTTTCTGAATACGGGTCATATAGAGTACATCCAATTGCGGAATGACTTCTTTTAGTGAAAAAACTTCCGTATATTGGCAATTATAAGCATCCATAAAGCTTTTGATATAGGGAGGTATGGCTAATTCTTTTGTTGAAATTAAAATAAAACGGTTGTTGTCAAAACAGGAGAGCGCTTTGATGAGAGAATGAACGGTTCTTCCGTTTTTTAAATCACCGCATAATCCAATGGTGAGATTGTCTAACCTGCCGACTTCCTGAGTTAGAGTAAGCAGGTCGGTCAGTGTCTGAGTAGGGTGAAGATGACCGCCGTCGCCCGCATTAATGATGGGACAGTCGGTATAGAGAGAGGCAGCATATGCAGCACCTTCCTGCGGACTCCTCATAGCGATGATATCCGCATAACCGCTGACAATCTTTGCCGTATCCTTTACGCTTTCTCCTTTGGAAACGGATGAATTATTCGGATTATCAAATCCGATGATTCTGCCGCCCAATCGCAGCATTGCCGTTTGAAAGGACATCTGCGTTCTGGTAGACGGCTCATAAAATAAGGTAGCGAGAATTTTTCCGTCACATGCATGACTGTATTTTTCGGGATGCTTTTCTATTTCTACGGCACAGGAAATAATTTCTTCCCATTCCGCGCGAGAAAAGTCATTTAAATCAATGAGATGTTTATACATACCATAGAGCACAGAAAAACGCAATAGACTATGCTCTTTATCCCACCTTTCTGACGAATAATAAACATACTATGATATATTTTATCAGTTCTTTCGACAATATACAACTGTTATTTTATGAATATCATTATTTTATCCATAAAATAACAAACGTGCAGATGCCTCAACTCAGGAGGGCACTGCACGTAGTTTTAAAGAACTGAATTACAAAGTGAAATCCGATTTTTCGAATTTCTGCAAAACGCGAATTTTACCCGGTTTCCTTTTCAACGGCGCATAAACAAATTTTTTACAGCTGAAAAAAGGAGCCACAGCGCCGTTATGCTTACACAAAACGGTTTGTCCGTCTTTCGTTTGTTTTCCGAACTCACAGTATTCACAAGCTGGCTCAATTTTACTGCCGAAAAATTTGCGTTTCATCGTTTCGATTCATTCCTTTCCGGATCACGATTGATTTGTTTCTATTGTATCAGATTTTTGATTGGATAACAAGAGGGTAATTGACAAAATGATCAATAAAACAGAAGAAACGGGGGAAGCAGTATAATTTTTACGGATAATCTGATCCTGTGCCTGAAAAACTGCGGTTTCTCCGCCGCATAGCCGGATAAAAAACATGCTGAAAATATAACTGAAAAGGATATAAATCGGGCGCAGCAAATAAAATAAGTTCATTTTAACAGCGGCTTTATTCAGAATCGCTTTGGTTTGTATGTGAACGCAGATTCCTCCGAATCCGGTAAATAGAATAAAAAGCGGCATAGAGGGAGATCCGGACAGCCGGGCACAACCGCTGGTTACTTCCAGTAACCCGAATACTAAGCAGTTTGCGGATTCCTCAGTCATTACATATTGCAGTAAAGAGGATATCGCATGAATCATTCCGGTATCTTTTAAAACTTGTGAAATTCCGGTAAAAGCAACTACAAAAGCGCAAATGAGAGCCATAGATTTGACCGATGTTTGTACTGCGATAACAAATTCGTTGCTAAAAGACAGATGCGCATATTGCTGATTTTGCGTTAAAACCTTCGAAAATGGTGATTCTGTTTTTTTTCTGCCAAGCAGGCAACCAATGCAAAAAGCGGATAAAATTTGAGACAGATAAACAATCATCCCGATGCGATAATTATGAAATATCGGAACAGAAACTGCTGAAATCAAAAAAGCAGGACCGCAATTGACGCAAAAGGCAAGCATTCTGGCTCCTGTTTTTGGACTCATTTCTTTTTTACTGATGGCATCGGCAATCAGCTTGGGACCGATGGGGTATCCGCCCAGCAAGCTGAAACAAAAAATCGGGACGAACTTTTTTTCAATGCGAAACATTTTTGAAAGCGGATAACATAACGGATAAAACATTTTATCACCGATTCCGCTCTGCATCAGAAATGATGACAGCGCCATGAAAAAAAATAGCGACGGAATTAAACTGTTCAGACAAATCTGTATGCCGTACAGGCATCCTTGGGCAAGCGATTTTGAAAATGCAATTGCCAGAACAATGGCAAAACAAGCGAGTATTCCCGGGATAACTCGCACAGCCTTTGCTTTTATCATCATATGATTATACCACTCTTCCGTTATTATTTGCGTATTCTATGTATATGCAAACCGGATTTTTAATATATTTGTAATAAGCAGAGAAATGATTGGAATACGCTCCGTTTGTTTCTTTTTGTCCAAGGATATCGGCAAAAAAACATCAAAAAGAAATGACAAGTAGCTTCTCATGCTATATTTATTCTTTTTTGCCGGGTAGCAGGAAAAAACAAATTTTAAAAAGAATGGTGATTTTGATGAGAAAAAGCAGAAAAACGGCTCCGGCTGCCCCGGCTTGTCCTGTTCGCAGTAAATCTTTTCGGGAAAAGTTATCCGATGCTGTTGATATGCCTTTGGAATCGTTATATAATTTGGCGCAAATGCAGGTTTTAGGTAATCGGGAAATTGTTTTGGAAGGCTGTAAAGGTATTCTGGAATATGATGATAACGTGATCCGGGTGGGAACCAAGACGATGGAAATTAGTTTTTGGGGGAATCAGCTGACTTTGAAATGCTTAAATACCGATAATATTATTATTGAGGGGAATCTGGAACGGATAGAATTTATTGTTTAATTGCGGTATGGAATCAGTACCTCTTTAATTTAATCGAAAAGGACGGACATATTTGTGTTTACTGTTGAATTCATGCGATATATGAAAGGAACACTGCGTTTTAAGGCATATGGCGGATATTTTGAGCGGTTTATTAATTTGGCTGCTCAAAACGGATACAGTCTGTGGGGCGTATACAAACAAGATCAGATTTTTTACGGAGTTACCACGGTAAAGGATTACAGAAAGCTGGCAAAAACCGCAAAAAAAGCAGGAGTGCGTCTAAGAATAGCCGACAAAAAAGGATTTCCGTTTTTAGTACATCGATATCGTAAAAGACTCGGATTGTTGATTGGAATTTGTTTTTTTGTCTCCTTTTTGTTGTTTATGCAAAATTTTGTATGGCAGATCGATGTTGTAGGAAACCAAACCATCCGAACCGAACAGGTAGAGGATTTGGCTAAAAGCTTGGGACTGCATACCGGTGCATATCTTCACAACATTAATTTCAAACAGATACAGCGGGAAATGGAGCTGCAATTACCCGATATCGCGTGGATTACGGTCAATCACAATAAAACGAAAGTAGTGATTGAATTATGTGAAAGCACAAAAATACCTAATATGGAAGGGGATGATACGCCCGGTAATTTGGTGGCAAAAAAAGACGGCGTAATCAAATATATGGAAATTTACAGCGGTCAGAAAATTGTAAAGCCGGGAGATATCGTATCCGCAGGAGATTTGTTGGTAAGCGGTATTGAAGAAGACCAATTTCAGCAAACGCATTTTTATTCTTCACGCGGTAAAGTAATCGCCGAAACCTACCAGACAAAAAATTTTTCTCAACCGCTTAAATTTACCGACAAACAATATACGGGACAGATTAAAAAAAGACATTATTTGGATTTGTTTGGGCTTAAAGTGCCGATGTTTGTGGCGTTTCATATGGAAGGAACTTTTGAACGATCTCAGACTTATGATCCGCTCGTCCTATTTGAAAAACAGTTTCCGCTAGGATGGTATACGCTTGAGTATAAAGAGTTTCAATCAGTCAATAGAGAATATACCATGCAGGAAGCAGAGAAAATTCTGCTTGGGCAAATAGAAGAATATGAAACAAAGGAATTGCAAAATGTGAAAATCATATCCAAAGAATTGGAAAAGGCGGAAGGAAAAAGCAGTTATGAAATTTCAGTCCGCTATACCTTTGAAGAAGATATTGCAAAAGAAGAGAAAATCCTATTGCAATAAGTCGTATATATCAAGAAAAACGCATTCTTTCGCACCTATTGCTGATTGTAAATGACTTAGTGTTGTTCAAAATATTTTTGTAATAGGGTATTGACAAATAAAATATAATGTGGTTTAATAATATTAAACCGATGATGAGGAGATAAAACCGGTTACGAACTTACAGAGAGTCGGGGAGGCTGGAATCCCGGCAGAAAACGGATCGGACAAATGGACCTCGGAGGGCACGGTGAAAAGCTTTGCTTAGTATCCGATGACGTGTGCTTACGTTACAGGGCAAGAAATGTGTTGGCATTTCGATGAGGTGGCTGTGATTTTTATATTACGGCAATCAAGGTGGTACCGCAGGAAATTTACGCCTGTCCTTGTTTAAGGACAGGCGTTTTTTGTTTGTGTATAAATGCTTTCCTTCATCGTGTTCCGACGGAATATCAAGAGAGGAGTATGTTGCTATGAAACTGTTTGCTGCTCACAAAAGCGGAAAATTTCGTAACAATGACTTTGATAAAGCAAGAGAGAAATATTGGCGATGGTCATTACGGTTATGAATGAATCAAAATTGATATATGCAATTACATCGCAGAAAAAATCTGCTTTCAGAAAGGAAAATGAAAAATGAAAAAGATCATTTCTATTATATTAACTGCATTGATGACTGTAACGTTATTTGCCGGATGCGGCAATCAAAAAGAGGATACCGGCAAGTTTCAAATCGGAATCGTACAGATTGTGGAACACACTTCCTTAAATACGATTCGTGAAACAATGGTAGAAGAACTGACATCACTTGGTATCGGTGACAAAGTGGAAATTGACTATAAAAATGCAAGCGGTGATCAGAATAATCTGAATACGATTTGCCAGAAATTTGCTTCTGATAAAAAAGACTTAATCGTTGCAATTGCTACTCCGTCTGCACAGGCAGCAGTAAACGCCACAGAAGATATCCCGGTTGTCTTTTCAGCGGTAACCGATCCGGTATCCGCCGGTTTGCTGAACGATTTAGAAAATCCAAATGCTAATGCGACCGGAACTTCGGATTATGTGGATGCTGAAAAAATCTTAGATTTAGCTTTAAAAATTACGCCTGACATCAAAACGATCGGTTTCATTTACAGCTCCAGCGAAGCAAACTCTAAGGTTGTTATTGAAAAAGCAAAATCATATGTTACTGCGAAAGGCTTGAAATACGAGGAAATTGCAGTGACCAATTTGTCGGAAGTACAGCAGGCAGGAATCTCTTTAGCCGGCAAGGTAGACGCCATGTTCGCTCCGATCGATAACACGATCGCATCGGCAATGGATGTGCTCTCCGAAGTTTGCGTGGAAAAGAAAGTTCCGTTTTATGTTTCGGCAGACTCCATGGTTGCGGACGGCGGATTTGCTACCGAGGGAATTGATTATGTTGACTTAGGAAAAGAAACAGCTGCTATTATCAAGCAAATCTATGAGGGCAAAAAAGTAGCTGATATTCCGGTTGTGATTCTAAAGGATACAAAAACTTATATCAATAAGACAATCGCCGGTAAAATCGGTGTTACCATTCCGGCTGATATTGCCGGCAAAGCGGAATTTTTCGAATAAACAAACAGAGAACAGAAAGGCCGGAGGATGATGGGAAATTTCGGGGATATTTTACAGAACGCGACCACGCTGGGATTAATATACGGATTAATGGCGATCGGGCTGTTTATTTCATATCGGATCCTGGATGTTGCTGATTTGACGGTAGACAGCAGCTTTACGCTGGGAGCCGCAACTTCTGCTGTTTTTACCATTAACGGCAAGCCGCTGCTCGGTGTGTTCATGGCAATCGTAGCGGGGATGTGCGCAGGATTGGTGACCGCGTTTTTGCAGACAAAATTAAAAATCAATCCCATTCTTGCAGGTATTCTGACAATGACGGGGCTCTATTCCATCAACCTCTGGGTTATGAAGAAAACACCGAATTTATCTTTGATGCGGATGAATACCATCTTTACGCCTTTGGAAAATTTGGTCGGAAAGAAGCTTGCCTACTTTCTCGTTAGCTTCTTTTTAATGGTTCTGGTTTCTGTGCTGATCATCCTCTTTTTTAAAACCCATATCGGTCTTGCCATTCGTGCAACGGGCGATAATGAAGATATGGTTCGTTCTTCTTCCATCAATGTGGATATTATGAAAATGATTGCGCTTTCTCTGGCAAACGGTATTGTGTCGCTCAGCGGCGCAACCTTGGCGCAATATCAGCATTCGGCAGACATCGGAATGGGAACCGGTATCGTCATTATGGGATTAGCCTCTTTGGTTATCGGTGAAGTAGTGGTCGGAAAGAAGCATTTAGTGCAGAATTTGATCGCAGTTGTAGTGGGCTCTATTCTATACCGCATTATCTTTGCGCTGGTTATGGAAATCGGTATCTCGGCGTCGGATATCAAGCTGATGTCTGCGATTATCATGATTCTTTCCATTTCTTATCCGGTCATTGTACAAAAGTTTAAGTATTTTCGTCAAAAGCATTTGGCAAAAAAAATAGATATTACGAATATACGCTGTTCGGGAGAGGGAGGCAATGGAAAGTATGTTGGATCTCATTCAAATAACCAAAATATTTAACAAAGGCACCTTAAACGAAAAGACAGCATTAGATGATGTCAGCCTGCATTTAAACAATGGAGATTTTACCACTGTCATCGGAGGAAACGGTGCAGGTAAATCTACACTTTTAAATGCAATTGCCGGTTCGTTCCTTGTGGATAAAGGAAGAATCTTTCTGGATGAAACCGATATTACCTTTTTGCAGGAGCACAGACGCGCAAAAAATATCGGCAGATTATTTCAGGATCCCTTGAAGGGAACCGCTCCCAATATGACGATTGAAGAAAATATGGCGCTGGCATATGGCAGAGGTCAAAAAAAGTCGGCAGGTATCGGTATCAGCAAAGCGCAGCGTGATTTGTTTCGGGAGAAGTTAAGCGAATTGAACCTGGGACTGGAAGACAGAATGAAAAGCAAAATGGGATTGCTGTCCGGCGGACAGCGGCAGGCGGTCACTTTATTAATGGCAACTTTATCTACGCCGAAGCTGTTGCTGCTGGATGAGCATACTGCCGCATTAGATCCGGCAACTGCTGAAAAGGTTATTTCGCTGACAAACAGCATCGTTAACCGGGAGCATATTACCACATTGATGATTACTCACAATATACAGTCTGCTTTAAGCTGCGGCAATCGTACAATTATGATGGACGAGGGAAAAATTGTGTTGGACATCAGCGGAGAAGAACGGCAAAATATGACGATAGAGTCGGTGATGGATTTATTCAAGCAAAAAAGCCATAAGGCTCTGGATAATGACCGGATGTTGCTGACAAAATAGAATAAAAAAAACGTTGTCCTCATATTAATGTAAGGGAGATTTCTGTTACATTGATATGAGGGCTTTTTGTCTTTCAGAAATGCACCGCATTTCTGAAAGACGGACAGCTTTGCGCTTTTCGGCAATAGCCATGCCGAAATTTTGGCTAACGCCAAAACCGTTTAAAGCTGCCGGTTTGTCGGATATCAATAGGAAATGCACTGCATTTCTGAAAGACGGACAGCTTTGCTCTTTTCGGTAACAACTATGCCGAAATTTTGGCTAACGCCAATTTGACAGAACACGGAAAGGAACATAGAACAATATGGATGATTTCAGATATGAGAATCGCGAAATCAGAAAGCGAAGTCATAATTTGGCGCAAGAAGGAAAGAAAAAACGTGTGATCAGCGAGGTGATTACGTTTCAGGCAATCCTCTGTGTGCTGTTGGCGATTATTTTGCTTGTCTTAAATTTGTTTGCTGCGCCGAAAGTAAATGAACTTCATTCGCATTATCAGCAATATACTGAAAACAGCAATGATTGGTGGAATAATTTTATATCGGTTTGGAATAAAGCGGCGGACACGATTACAAAACCGAAAGATAACAGCGTCAGCAATGTACAGAGCGCAGCCGGAGGGGAACCCAACCCATTCGGTCCGTACAACAAAATTATGTCACCGCCTGATTATGCAACCTTTGCGCCGTTTATATACAGCTCTACTATCACCGTGCCGGTATGCGGAAAGATTAGCTCCGTTTTTGGTTATCGCTATCATCCGATTACCGGACAGTTGGATTTTCATAAAGGCATTGATATTGCAGCAGATTATCAAACTCCGATTTTGGCGGCAATCAATGGGAAAGTGATCAAAGTTGGGGAAGATTCTTCCGCAGGCAAATACATCACCTTGTCGCACGGAAACGGATTGTACAGCAAATATATGCATTGCAGTGCCATTGTTGCAAAAGAAGGGACGCAAATCAGGGAGGGAGAAGTGATCGCCAAAGTAGGAAGCACCGGTATGTCTACCGGAAATCATCTCCATTTCCAGATGGAAAAAGACGGCATCGTTTTTGACCCGTCTTGGATTATAGATTTTAAGTCAACAGAAAACAGAGATGATTCCTGATGGAGTTTGTTATAAAAGGAGTAAAAATCCGATTTACCTTTTTATTTTTCTGGATGCTAACGTTATTTTGCTTAATTGATCGCAGCGGAATCTTGTTGTGGGGCGTTTTTGCGGCGTTTATTCATGAGCTGGGGCACATTATCGCTTTTGTGCTGGTGGGCGATTTGCCGGAAGAACTGTCATTTGAGATAACAGGAATTAAAATGGTACGCTCGGGTAAAGCGATTACGTCCGGAAAAGAAATATTTCAACTGTTAATGGGAAGCTGCACCAACTTTCTGGTCTTTTTGATTTTATCTTACAGTTTGCAGACAGTGAATAAAGTCAGTTTATTTGCAATCAGCCACCTGATTCTCGGGATTTTTAATTTACTGCCGATTCAAAGTTTGGATGGCGGTATGATTTTAAAAATCATAAATGAAAAACTTTTTGGTATTCGAAAAGCGTATGTATTGGGAAAAGTAGTATCATTGATGATATTAATACCGCTTTTTTGCGTCGGATGTTATCTTTGTGTGTCGGAACGATTTCATTTTTCTTTATTGCTTGTTTGTGTTTGGCTTCTGGTTGCCTGTATCAAACAATAAGACCCGCTTGCTGAAAAACAGGCGGGTCTTATTGTTACAATGTTTCAAGATTATAAGGCGTTTGTTGATAAACAAAATAATTCAGCCAATTGGAGAACATTAAATTAGCGTGGCTTTTCCAAATGAAATTCGGTAGTTTTTCCGGATTATCATCGGGAAAATAATGATACGGAAGCTGGATTTTCATTTTCTTTTTGACGTCCCTGAAATATTCATTTGCCAATGTATATAAATCATATTCAGAATGACCGGTAACAAAAAATTGCCTGCCGTCCTTGGAGGCTACGATATGTACGCCTGAAATCTCAGATTCCGTTAATATTTCCAATTGACCGCATCGTAAAATATCTTCTTTTCGTACTTCGGTATGTCTGGAATGGGGAACATAAAAGACATCGTCAAATCCCCGCACCAGTTGATGATTATGCTGCAATACTTTATGAGGAAATACGCCGAACATTTTCTGACTGAGCGCGTATTTAGGAACACCGTAATGATAATACAAGCCGGCTTGCGCTCCCCAACAAATATGCAGAGTAGAAAAGACGTTTGTTTTGGTCCATTCCATAATCTCACACAGTTCATGCCAATAGTCCACATCTTGATAATCCATCAATTCTATCGGTGCACCGGTAATAATCATACCGTCAAACTTTTGATCTTTGATATCTGAAAAGGTTTTATAGAAAGTAATTAAGTGCTCCTCGGGAGTGTTTTTAGATACATGAGTAGCTGCTTGCAGAAGCTCAATATCGACCTGTAAAGGTGTATTGCTTAACAGTCTTAGAATCTGGGTTTCAGTCTCTATTTTCTTTGGCATCAAATTCAATAATACAATTTTTAACGGACGGATATCCTGATGGGATGCACGTTGTTCGTCCATTACAAATATATTTTCACTTTCTAAAGTGGCAGCAGCAGGCAATGTCACCGGAATCCGGATCGGCACTTAAAATCAGCTCTTTCAACTAAATTTATTTTGTCTCCTGATGAATGGGTATGGGGTAATTTTTGGATCTTTCACCAGATGATAATAATTATATCAAATTCACCGCGCTTTATCAAGTACCGAATTAATTTCCGAATACCAACCGCACTGCGATGCAGCTCATAATCAAGTTGACCAGATCTGCCGACACCGAAGAAAAAACCGTATGTCTGGTGTTCTTGATTCCTATGGCTCCGTAATAGACAGCGATTGTATAAAAGGTGGTTTCAGTGGAACCCTGTATTACACTTGCCACTCTGCCTATAAAACTGTCCGGTCCGTGCTGAGAAAGAATCGTTTCCAGCATGGCAAGAGAACCGCTTCCCGAAATCGGCCGAAGCAACGCTAATGGCAATACCTCTTCCGGAACATGAATAAAATTAGTGACCGGACTGATCGCATGAGTCAGAATATCCAAGGCGCCTGACGCTTTAAATGTTGCTACCGCTGCCATTAATGCAACCAAAGCCGGTAGTATTTTGATTGAAGTTTGAAATCCTTCCTTTGCTCCTTCAATGAAGGTATCAAAGACATTGACATCTTTTACCAGTCCCATAATCATAATCATTGAAATCAGCACTGGAATCACATAATTAGTAACAGAACTCATAATCATTCAGTTGTTACCGTCCGATTTGCAGACGATACTTTATATCCTTTCGTATTCAATCCGAAGCGTTAATGAGTATTTTGCCGGAGAGATTTCGCGAATACGCGAATCATTGAGATTATCTGTATCAGTGATGTTTCCTAACATGAAAACGTCCCAGCACTTTGGCCATCATAACGCCAAAGCTCAATGATACTACCGAGGATAGCAAAATAGCGGGAAGAATGTCCATCGGTGCAGTAGCGCCGTGATTTAGCCGAAGCACTGATATCGTTGTAGGAATTAATTGAATCGAAGCCGTATTCAGCACAACGAAAGTAATCATATTATTGCTTGCCGTATCTTTGATTTTTTCATCTTCTGCCATTTTTCTCATTGCCTCGATGCCAAGCGGTGTTGCAGCATTTCCCAATCCCAGCAGATTGGCTGTAATATTCATTGAAATCGCTTTCATAGCGGGAGAATCAGTATCCAGTCCTTTGAACAGGTGCTTCGTAATCGGAGATAACAGTTTGGCTACCATATTGGTTAATCCTGCTTCGTCTGCAACCTTCATAACTCCGCTCCAAAGACACATTGCTCCCATAAGGGATATGACCAAGGTGACGGCATTGCCGCTGCCTTGTATCAGCGCGTTTGAGACATCTCCGATTCTTCCGTTGAGTGCGCCGAATAGAGTAGAAATCACAATCATACAGACAAAAATCCACTTCATCATTTTTCCATCACACCCTTTATACATTTATGCTATATAGCATGTATATGTAAAAAAACAAAAAATCAGTATTTAATTCTATCAAAAACGGATGCAGTAGTACTTTATTCATATTAATTATCAATGTTTCATAATAAAAAATGAAACATTTTTACATTTAATATTGTGTTTATAGTGTAATTCGTTTAAAATAGAAATAGAATCATCATCGAAAAAGGGGAATGTTCTGAAATATGATGGTTTGTATTCAGCCTTATTAGATAATGTCATCTATCCTGCCAAACAAAATTTACAAAAGGAATCAAGGTATTATGAAAAAGTTACACGCCAATTTTCGACTTCAAACGAACTGGAAATTATTAGGAATACTGTGTTTGTCTTTTCTCATTCCTGCCGTTATTTTGATTGTTGCATATTACACGTTGGGCTTTTACCCGTTTGGTGAAAAATCCATTTTGGTTATGGATATGTCGGAACAATTTGCGCCTGCTTTGGCTTCTTTACGACAGATTACAAGCGGAGAAAGCAGTATTTTGTTTTCCTGGTCAAAGTCAATGGGCACAAATAACATCGGTTTTTTTGCATTTTATATGTCAAGCCCTTTCTCTTTTATTACGCTACTTTTCCCGGAAAGCCAATTTTTGCTCAGCCTTTGGATTTTGACTGTTTTAAAAATTTCTTTATCCGGATTGACTATGGCAATCTTTCTGCATCGATTTTTATCGGATAAACCGGCAGCGCTGCTTCTGTTATCCTCCTGCTATGCACTGATGAGCTATAATTTGGTTTATTCTTTATCCATTATGTGGCTGGATGTTGTAATTTGGTTGCCGATTGTTATTTTGGGTGTGGAATGGATACTGGAGCAAAGGACTCCGTTACTGTTGATTTTTAGTCTGGCAGTGATGTTCCTATCTAATTACTACATTTCATATATGGCAGGGGTTTTTACGGCATGTTACTTTTTATATCGATATTTTGCTAAAACTGCTAAGTATTCGATATCGGATATCGGCAAGAAGTTTCTTACTTTTTTTCTGTCTGTTATAGCAGCAGCCGGCTTGTCGGCATGGCTGACGATACCTACTTTATTTGACTTAATGCAGGGAAAGATGAAGGGTACTCGATTCCCGGAGAACTTTTTAAACTTTGAACCATTAAAACTTTTTACTAAATTTTTACCCGGGCAGTATGATACCATACAATATCATGGATTGCCGTCTGTTTTTTGCGGCACAGTCGTTCTTGTCCTTGTAGTGATTTATTTCTTACTCCGCAATTTTTCGCTAAAAGAAAAATTGCTTTCTGCCGGATTTGTGGTTTTTATGATATGCAGCTTTATTTTTACGGTGCCTGACACGATATGGCATATTTTTCAATCACCAAACTGGTTTCCGCATCGTTACGCTTTCGTTTTTAGTTTTTTATTGATTTTTCTGGCAGCGCAAACGGTTTCCTGTCTGCCTGCGTTTGGAAGCCTTGTGTCAGCGTTTCGTAAAAAATCCGAAAAAAGAATATTACAGATCTCGCTGGTATTTCTGTCTGTTTTGATTTTTGCAAGCACGTTCGGAGAATTATATTATAATGCAAAAACAATGATCAATGGCTTGGATGACGAATTTCGATATCGAACAACGGCTGAATATGAAAACTTTTTTTCGAAACTTCGTCTATTGGTAGCCAAAGCAAAAGAAGACAACTCAAATTGGTATCGAATCGAAAAGGATTTCGAATGGTCCAAAAATGATGCGTTAACATTGGGATATAACGGAATTACTCACTATTCCTCTGTATATAATCACCAAATCAATCAAACTTTGAAGAAGCTTGGTTTGGCACAAGATTACTTTTGGAACTCTTATTTTGGTTCTACGCCGGTAACCGACTGTATATTCGGCGTCCGATACATCATGTCTGAAAAGAAACTGCCTAATTTTTATCAATCGGTTATGACAAATGACGGCATTACATTGTATGAGAATCCATATTATCTGCCGGTAGGTTTTATCGGCTCGGTAAACCCGGAAAATGTGCTGTCGTTAGATCATTATTTATATCTTGAAAACCAAAACCGTTTACTTAGTGCAATATGCGGGAAAAATACGGAAGTTTTTCATGAGATTGCTTTTGAAAAAGAAACAGTGGACGACAGTAAGTTGATATATCGGTTTAACGCCGTATCAGACAACCCCATATATATTTCATTAGCAAGCAATACACATGCTAATGCAAAAATTTATGTAAACGGGCAGGAGATTGCTTCCTATTTCGGAAGCGCAACGAAACACAGCCTGTATCTCGGCAGTTTTGAACCGGGACAGGAACTGGAAGTGGTTTGTCAGTTTTACAGCGGTTGGATTGACCCGCTTGCAGAAGAAATCTGCGAACTAGATACTGAAACCTTTTCTTCGCTGATGGTTGGTTTACAAGAAAACGGGATGAAAACGAAAAGCTATCAAAACGGTAATATTTCGGGCAGCGTGTCAATGCCGAATGATGGATATTTATATACTTCCATCCCGTTTGATAAAGGTTTTACTTTGTCAGTTGATGGAAAAAAGGCAGACTATAAAGCTTTTCAGGATACTTTTATTATGGTGTCGCTTTCAAAAGGAATACATGAAATAAAATTCACTTTCTATCCGACCGGATTTCGTTTTGGCGTCGGCATCACTGTTGTAACTGTGCTTGTATTATCGCTTTTTCTTATATGCAGATACAGAACATCCCGAAAACGCGATATGTGAATATTCCTTTCATTGATTGAAATACTAGTAATAATTTCAGTTAACGAAATTCAAAAAGGAATGGTGGATGAAAATGAATAATATAAAAGCGCAGATTATTTCTGAAATTGACCGTAGGATAGAGGATTTACAGCAGCATCGATATGATGAAATTATTGTAACCGGAAATCAGTATGACGAGCTCAATCAAGCGTTGGCTAAGGTCATTGGGGTACCGTTGATGAAAGAGCTGAGCAGCCTGAAAGAATATGTAATTGATATCAAATAATGTCGGTATATTATGTTATGACATCGGATATACTATAATCAGGCAGGGAAATCGCTTTATTGAAAAAACGCATATGAGCTTGATAAATGCGGGCATTTTCCCTGCAAAAGGATGGGTAAACCCCGTCCTTTTTTTTGTGAACTCTGTGTGTTTGATGCTATTGACTTTTGAAAAAATCAGATTATAATATATACTGTAATTGTAGATATTGAAAATACAGGAATGGAAACTGACCGAGGGGTAAATATTGTTATGGCTCATGAAAAATTTCAAGTTACGGGGATGACCTGTTCTGCCTGCGCCGCTCATGTTGAGAAAAGCGTTTCTAAATTAAACGGAGTGAAAAACTGCACGGTAAATTTGCTAAGCAACAGCATGACGGTGGATTTTTCATCCGATCTCGTATCGGTTTCGGATATTTTACATGCCGTTGAATCCGGCGGATATCATGCATCGCTTATTTTGTCAAAAAAATCAGATAGGACAGCCCCTTCTGCTCCGGAAGATGCTGTTGCAGGAGAATTAAAAAACATGAAGTTCCGGCTGATTCTTTCGCTGGTATTTTTGATCCCGTTATTTTATATCTCGATGGGACACATGATGGGCGTGCCGCTGCCGTCTTTTTTGACCGGGCATGCAAATGCGCTGACCTTTGCATTTACGCAGTTCTTACTGATCCTTCCCATTGTTTTTGTAAACTTTAAATATTTTCAGGTGGGATTTAAGACGTTGTTTAAAGGCTCGCCGAATATGGACTCTTTGATTGCGATTGGTTCGGCAGCGGCAATTGTTTATGGAATTTTTGCCATTTATCAAATCGGAATCGGTTTAGGACATCAAAATATGGAACAGGTTCACCAATACACTATGGATTTGTATTTTGAGTCTGCCGGAATGATTTTGACTTTGATTACACTAGGTAAGTACTTAGAAACCCGCGCGAAAGGAAAGACATCAGAGGCAATCACCAAACTGATGAATCTGGCGCCGAAAACTACGCTGGTGATTCGGGAAGGAGAAGAGCTTGAAATTCCATCGGAAGAAGTAGTTTTAGGCGATATTATCGTAATCAAACCCGGTAAAACCATTCCGGTAGACGGAATCATCGTTGAGGGACAAACTGCGGTGGACGAAGCCGCAATCACCGGAGAAAGTATTCCTGTTGAAAAAGGAGCAGGAGATACTGTCATCGGCGCTACTGTGAATAAAGCCGGATATTTTCGGATGAAAGCGACCAAGGTCGGAGAGGATACTACATTATCTCAGATTATTCGCCTGGTGGAAGAAGCCGGTTCTTCGAAAGCTCCGATTGCCAAGCTGGCTGACCGGGTGAGCGGAGTGTTTGTACCGATTGTAATTGCCATTGCCGCTGTGGCTGTTATTGCATGGCTGCTAGTCGGTAAATCCTTTGCATTTTCACTGTCTATCGGAATAGCGGTTCTGGTGATTTCCTGCCCTTGCGCATTGGGACTTGCTACCCCGACCGCAATTATGGTCGGAACAGGAAAAGGTGCGCAAAACGGTATTTTAATTAAATCCGCTGAAGCGTTGGAAATATTGCATGGAATCAATACGATTGTATTTGATAAAACAGGTACGCTGACCGAGGGAAAACCGATTGTTACCGATATTGTCACTGTCGAAGGCGTTTCAGAAGAGGAGCTTTTAAAAATAGCTGCGTCTTTGGAAAACGCTTCGGAGCATCCGTTGGCAGAAGCAATTATGCATCGTGCGGACAGTGCAAATATTCAGCCTGATTCTCTGAATTATTTTGAATCGGTTACGGGGCGGGGGATTATCGGTGCGATAGCGGGAAAAAAATTTTTTGCAGGTAACCGAATGATGCTCACGGAAAATCAAATTTCAATGAATTTGCCGGAAAATGTTGTCTCTGATTTTGCAGAGCAGGGAAAAACCCCTTTGTTTTTTGCAGATGAGCAAAAAACAATTGGAGTAATTGCGGTAAAAGATACCTTAAAACCTTCCAGTAAAACAGCCGTTTCGGAATTAAAGCATATGGGAATTGCTACGGTGATGCTTACCGGGGATCATTCCAAGACCGCGAATGCGATCAAAAAGGAAGTGGAGATCGATGAAGTATTTGCCGAAGTGTTGCCCCAACAAAAAGAGCAAAAAATCAGACAGCTGCAGGAATCCGGAAAAAAAGTTGCTATGGTAGGGGACGGCATTAACGATTCTCCAGCCTTGGCGCGTGCGGATGTCGGTATTGCAATCGGTGCGGGAACAGATATTGCCATTGAGTCGGCAGATGTTATATTAATGAAAAACGATCTTTTGGACGCGGTAGCGGCAGTACAATTGAGCAAGGCAACGATTCGCAATATTAAAGAAAATTTGTTTTGGGCGTTGATTTATAATACCATCGGAATTCCGTTAGCGGCGGGTGTATTTTTCTCGGTGCTGGGATGGAAGCTCAATCCGATGTTTGCAGCAGCCGCGATGAGTTTGAGTTCTGTTTGCGTTGTGAGTAATGCACTGCGACTCAAGTTGTTTCATCCGAAATACCGCACCGTATCACAGGAGCACAACGCGAAACAGCCGGTTATTCCGAATGTAATGAATATCAAGGAGGATACAATAATGGAAAAAGAAATGTTTATCGAAGGCATGTCATGCAATCATTGCAAAGGCAGGGTGGAAACGGCGCTCAACGGCATAGACGGAGTGCATGCAGAGGTCTGCTTGGAAGAGAAAAAAGCGGTTTTACAGCTATCTCATCCGGTAGAGGATGAGATGCTTGTCAAGGTTGTGACCGATGCAGGATATGAGGTTGTCAAGATAAAGTAAGGAGTCTCGCAACATGGTTTCGTGAAGCAGTCACAAGCTCCGGTTTAACCGGAGCTTGTGACCTTGTTTGACATTACTGTTCGTTTGTGATACACTGACAAAAAAAATAAGCGCTTTTGTGCGCAGTAGAGAGGCAAGTATGTTTCAGCAGGATTATATTTTAAGAATGATTGAAGACATGGCACAATTTTTGTCTAAAATTGCGCATTATCATGAACAGGAATCCATGGTCAGCATAGTGGATGAAAACGGAGTAATAGATGAAATCGCTTTTTTTGAGTATCGACTGACCAAACTGTATTACGAAGGGAAATATTGTGAGGCAGAGGATTTGCTGTTTAAAAAATTAGAACAGACGGACGGGAAATATTACATCAATACCGCCATGCAATTTTATCAGAAACTCGGACAGACGGATGAACAAAAATTGACCGAAAACGGATATTCTGCAGATCGCATTTCCAGTGGATTAAAGCGTTTGCGGACTCTTTATCCGGTTGCCGAGTAAAGAATGATATGACAAATTGTTTTATTACATAAAACAAGCCGAAAAGGACTTATAACTGCCTTTTTCGGCTTGTTGCTTTTTCATTGGATTTAGGTGATTAAAAGACTGTACCGTTTTTGGCTACATTCCGGATTATTCGGTAAGATAAGACTTTACCAATGCTTGAAGCAATTCATCACGGTCAATGCGGCGAATCAAACTTCTGGCATTATTATAGGTGGTAATGTAGGTAGGATCCTCCGACAAAATATATCCGACAATCTGATTAATAGGATTATATCCTTTTTCACGTAATGCATCATAAACCGTCGTTAAAATCTGCTTCATTTCGGAATCTTTATCTTCATGAACTTTAAATGTCATTGTTTTTTCATGCATTTTATTAAAAGCCTCCTATAAATCAATAGTGCAAAGCTATGGAATCAACTTGTATATATTATATTCTATTTTAAAATGTTTATCAAGTAAAATAAGAAAACTTTCATAATTTTTTTATAAAGCAAAACTTATTTTTCCGGATTGGAAGAAACTGGGGAAGATTTTCGGGTGTAAGCATTGTATTTTTCAGTAGCTTCTCGGCTGTTTGTGATGATATAATCAAATTCGTGCAAAGGCGCGACTTTACAAAAATAATTCACTCCTATTTTTGTGGTATCACAAAGCAGGATTCTTTTGTCACTGTTGGAAAGATATTCTTTTTTTATATACGCTTCTTCGTCGCTTGGATCGGTTGCTCCTTTTTCCAGACTTAACCCCCGACAGGACATAAAGCAAACGTCGGCATTGAATTGCGCAATAAAAGCTTGCGCGGAATGTCCCACTAAAGAACGGGAATTGTCTCTGATAATTCCTCCGGTACAATAAATCTTGATATTTTTGTAATCTGACAGCAGCGATGCTGTTTTGATACCGTTTGTGATCACTTTTAAGCCTTGAAATTGATGTAATTGACGGATAATATAAGACACTGTGCTGCTGGAATCAAAAAACAACGTCATACCGTCCGAAATATGCTTTACTGCCAACTCGGAAATCAATTGCTTCTGAGAAGAATTTTCACTTTCCCGCAATACCAGCGGTGTTTCGGTAGAAGTGCCCTCCAACAGTACGGCTCCGCCATGGGTACGTTTGATAAGTCGGTCTTTTTCCAAATCCTGAAGGTCGCGCCTTATTGTTGCGCCGCTGGTATAAAGGGTTTTGCATAATTCTTCTACGGATATGGCTTTTTTTATTTTTAAAAGATCTAAAATTTGTTGTTTTCGTTCATATGCGAACATTTTATTCACATCCATTCATAAATATGTATATTTTATACGGTAAATATAAATAATGTTTGTACATTAAGCTGATAATATTGAAGTGAAATGGCGCTGCTTTGATTATATTTGATTATTTGTGAAAGAAAAGGTTGAAAATGTTGATAAATTATCAATTTTTTCGCCAAAGGTAGACAAACCACCTTGTTTACTAGTATAATAATATCATTAATAAAAATAGAAATCAAGTGATTCAAAATTCTTTCAAAAGGAGCAAGACAATGGAACAAATTAAGAAGGGTTATGAAATTGCAAAAGAGATATATGCGCAGTATGGTATTGATGTCGATAAAGCAATTGAAATATGCGACAAGACACCGATTTCTATCCATTGCTGGCAGGGTGATGATGTTTCCGGTTTTGAAAAAGCAGGAGGCGAATTGACCGGAGGGATTCAGGCTACCGGTAATTATCCCGGCAAAGCAAGAAATGCTGAAGAGTTGCGTGCTGATCTGGAATTGGCAATGAAATTTATTCCCGGCACGAAAAAGGTAAATGTTCACGCTAACTATTTGGAAGCCGATGGTTTTGTTGACAGAAATGAAATTGAACCCGAGCATTATGCAAATTGGGTTGATTGGGCTGTAAAACAAGGGATCGGTCTCGACTTTAATCCGACCTATTTTTCTCATCCGAAGAGTGAAAACGGCACCTTGTCCGCAGCGGATGAAGATGTCAGAAAATTCTGGATTGAACACGGTATCCGTTGCCGCAGGGTCGGTGCATATTTTGCGGAAAAAACCGGAAAACCCTGTGTAATCAACCATTGGACTCCGGACGGAGATAAAGAAGTTCCGATTGACACCATTTCTCCGAGATTGCGGATGAAAGACAGCTATGATCAGATATTTGAAGCCACCAAGGATGTTAAAAATGTAATAGACGGCATTGAGTCCAAGGTGTTCGGCATCGGCGCGGAAAGCTATACTGTCGGTTCTCATGAGTTTTGCATGGGATATGTAATGTCACAAAACAAAGATCATATCATTCTGACTTTGGATACCGGACATTATCATCCGACAGAAGTTGTTTCTGCAAAACTTTCTTCTGTATTTGCTTTTATGGATTCCGTTCTGCTTCATGTATCCCGTCCGATTCGTTGGGATTCCGACCATGTTGTTGCTTTTGACGATGAAACGAGAGCAATTATGGATGAATTGGTTCGCTTGGGCAAATTGGAGAATACTTATATTGCGACCGATTTCTTTGATGCTTCCATCAATCGTATCGTTGCATGGGTAACCGGTCTGAGAAACACCAGAAAAGCAATGCTCAACGCATTACTGCAGCCGGTTGACACCATGAAAGCATTAGAAGCCAAAGGCGATCTTAGTGCCAGACTTGCTTATGCACAGGAATTCAAAGCTATGCCGTTCAGCTTGGTTTGGGATTATTATTGTGCAAAGCAAAATGCTTCTGTCGGACTTGAGTGGTTGGAACAAATTCAAAAATATGAAAAAGATGTTCTGTCTAAAAGAAAATAAAAGAATCAATAATATAAAGACAGATAGCCTTTCACACCTGAAAGGCTATCACACTGCCTTAGATTTTTAAAGATGGAGGAATGATGATGTCAAAAAAAGTATTAGCTTTTGATTTTGGCGCTTCCAGCGGAAGAGCAATGTTGGCCGAGTTTGACGGCAAAGACATAACAATGAACGAAATTCACCGTTTTTCCAATGATCCGGTTAAATTACAGGGAACTTTCTATTGGGATATTCTTCGTTTGATGCATGAAATCAAGCAGGGAATTGTGAAGGCGGTAAATGCCGGAGGATTTGATGCAATCGGTATTGATACTTGGGGAGTGGATTTCGGCTTACTGGACAAAGAGGGCAAATTGCTTGGAAATCCGCTTCACTATCGTGATGAAAACACAATGGGAATTATTGAAGAAGCGGACAAGGTAGTTCCCAAAGCAGAAATTTATGAAAGAACCGGTATTCAGTTCGCTCGTTACAATTCTTTGTTCCAGCTGTATTCCTTGGCGACAAAGCGCCCGGATATTTTGGAAAGAGCAGAGAAAATGTTGTTCATACCTGATTTAATGGCATATTTCCTGACAGGAGAAATGAAAGCTGAATTTACAATTGCTTCCACTTCTCAGATGTTAGATGCTAAAACACAGGCTTGGGATGACGAATTACTGGAAAAACTGTCGATTCCGAAAAAAATCTTGCCGGAAATCATTCCTTGCGGCAGCATCAGCGGTATGTTGTCCGACGAAATTTGCGAGGAGCTCGGATGCAAAAAAGTTCCGGTTATTGCTGTTGCTTCTCACGATACAGGATCTGCCGTTGTTGCCGTTCCGAATGTGACTGATGATTTTATTTATATCAGCTGCGGTACATGGTCATTATTCGGCACTGAGTTATCGAAACCGATCATTAATGAAAAGACTGAAAAATATAACTTCACCAACGAGGGTGGATACGGCGGAAAAGTTCGTTTGTTGAAAAACATTATGGGCTTGTGGCTGATTCAGGAATCCAGACGCCAATGGATCAGAGAAGGATTTGATGTCAGTTACGGCGATTTGGAGAAGGAAGCACTTGCTTGCGAGCCTTTCAAATGTTTTGTTGATGTAGATGACGACGCATTCTCCTTGCCGGGAAACCTGCCGAAGAGAATACAGGAATTTTGTCAGAAAACAGGGCAGTATGTACCGCAGACACGCGGTGAAATCATGCGTTGTATCTATCAAAGTTTGGCAATGAAGTATCGTTATACCTATGAACGCTTAGAAGATATCACCGGTAAAAAATATGATGCGATTCATATGATCGGCGGAGGAACCAAGGATAATCTTCTTTGCCAGATGACTGCTGATTTTTGTAAAATCAACGTGATTGCCGGACCGATTGAGGCTACTGCGACCGGTAATGTTGCGGTACAGATGATTGCACTCGACGAATTTAAAAATATTACTGATGCCAGACAAATTATTGCCAACAGTTTGAATCCGGTTTACTACAATCCTCGTGCAGAAATTGATTGCGAAGCTGCATATCGGGAATTTTTAAAATATATTGGTTAAAAAAGAGAATAATATTCATTATTCTAGAAGACATAGATTCTGAAGGGAATGACTGTACAAATGAATGTATTAGTAATTAATTCAGGTAGTTCTTCACTTAAATACCAGTTATTTGACATGGATCAGAAAAAGGTATTGGCAAAAGGGCTATGTGAAAGAATCGGAATTGATGGTGCTGTGAAGCATACCACTCATGACGGAAAGGAGTATAAGGACGAATTAACCTTGAATACGCATGATGATGCGATTAAGGTAGTTCTGGACTTGCTGACCGGCAGAGAATACGGTGTAATCGACAGCGTTAAAAATATTGATGCTATCGGGCAGCGTGTCGCTCACGGCGGAAAATTCAAAGAGTCTGTTTTGGTTGACCAAGAAGCTTTGGATTATTTGTATACAACTCAAAAACTGGCGCCGCTTCACAATCCTCCGGTTGTAAAAGGAATAGAAGCCTGTAAAAAAATAATGGGAAATGTTCCTCAAGTAACTGTTTTTGACACTTCTTTTCATACTACAATGGAAGAGCATGTATATTTGTTCCCGCTGCCGTATGAGTTATATGAAAAATATGACATCAAGAGATATGGATTCCACGGTACTTCTCACCGGTATGTTTCTTTAAAAGCAGCCGAATATCTCGGAAAAGATATTAAAGATTTGAAAATCGTTTCCTGTCATTTGGGCAACGGCTCTTCTATCACTGCGATCAAAGACGGAAAGAGTTTTGATACTTCAATGGGATTTACTCCTTTGGACGGCATCATGATGGGCACACGCTGCGGTTCTATTGATCCGGCGGTTGTCACATATCTGATTAAAGATGAAGGTATGAGTGCTGCGCAGGTTGACAGCTTGCTGAATAAAAAATCCGGATTTCTCGGTGTGTCGGGTATTTCCAGTGACTGGCGTGATGTTTGCGCTGCTGCAGATAAAGGGGAACATCGTGCAGTCGTTGCGAAGAAGATGGTCGCTCATCAGCTTCGCAAATATATCGGTGCATATGCCGCAGCAATGGGCGGTATTGATGTATTGATATTCACGGCGGGAATCGGTGAAAATTCCAGCACAATGCGTGAAATCGGAACCCAAGGGTTAGAGTTCCTCGGTATTGAAATCGATCATGAGTTAAACAAGACAATGGCGCGCGGACAAATTGTCAACCTGTCTGCGAAAGATGCAAAGGTAACAACTCTGGTGATTCCTACCGATGAGGAATATATGATTGCACTTGACACCGAACGCATTGTAAAAGAAGCAAAAAATAAATAGTTAGAACATCCGCTTAGGATTTCTATATATTCAGTTTGTAATAAAAGAAAGGGAGATTAAAGATGACATCTGCATATGAGATTAAGAAAGAAATCTGTGAAATCGGCAGAAGAATTTACATGAACGGATTTGTCGCAGCAAATGACGGAAATATTTCCGTAAAAATCAACGACAATGAATATTATTGCACCCCAACCGGTGTATCTAAAGGATTCATGACGCCGGATATGATTATTAAGGTTGACGGTCAGGGAAATAAACTGGAAGGAACTTTGAATCCTTCTTCGGAATTCAAAATGCACCTGAAAGTATATCAGGAGCGCCCGGATGTAAACGCTGTTGTTCACGCTCATCCTCCGGTTGCAACTGCACATGCTGTTTGCAATATTCCGCTTGACACTTATATCATGCCGGAAGCTGTTATTTTCTTGGGTACCGTTCCGATTTGTGAATACGGAACGCCTTCCACAATGGAAATTCCGGATTCTTTGATGCCTTATATTCAGAAGCATGACGCTTTCCTGCTGAAGAATCACGGAGCTTTGACGGTTGGTAATACTTTGCTGAAAGCTTATTTCAACATGGAGTCTACCGAGTATTTTGCAAAGGTTTCCATGTATGCACGTCAGCTCGGCGGTGCACAACAGTTGGATTGCGATCAGATCAATACTCTGCTTGATCTTCGTAAAAAATTCGGTGCACCCGGCAAACATCCGGGATGCCCGCAATGTGAAATTTTGCCGGGTGATTCTGTTCCTACCAATTCCGCTAACCCTGATGGAACACAGAAACTCAGCCACGCTGCTGTTATGCCTGATGTTCCTACGGGATTTGACAGCAAGAAAGATTGCAGTTGCGGCAAAAACGATGTAAATGATTTAGTTGAGGCAATTACTCGTAAAGTGATGGCTGAGTTAAAAAAATAAAAAGGTACAGGTGACTTGATATGCCGCAAAGTAAACGGTTTGAAGTGCTTTCCAAACGTCCTGTAAACCTTGATGGTTTTATTAAAGAATGGCCGGAATATGGGCTAATCGCAATGGATTCCCCTTATGATCCTAAGCCGTCTTTAAAGATAGAAAATGGCGTCATCGTTGAAATGGACTCCAAAAAACGGGAAGACTTCGACTTTATTGATACGTTTATTGCAGACCATGCAATAGATATCACTGTGGCAGAGAAAGCCATGAGCATGGACTCAGTGGAAATCGCGAAAATGTTGGTGGACATTCATGTCGGCAAAGCGGAAATCACAAAAATTGCGGGCGGATTAACTCCTGCAAAACTCTGTGAAGTCATGCATCATATGAATGTTGTGGAATTGATGATGACGATGCAGAAGGTACGGGAACGTGCTTTCCCATCTAATCAATGCCATGTTACCAATTTAAACGATAATCCAATTCAAGTTGCGTGTGATGCAGCCGAAGCTGCACTACGCGGATTTGATGAAATGGAAACTACCGTCGGCGTTGCCCGATATGCTCCGCTTTGCGGTGTTGGTTTGCTGATCGGTTCCCAATGCGGTCGTCCCGGTGTTCTTTCACAATGTGCGGTAGAAGAGGCAACCGAGCTGAAGCTGGGAATGCTGGGCATTACAACCTATGCGGAAACCATTTCGGTATATGGCACAGAAAAGGTATTTATTGACGGTGACGATACGCCATATTCTAAGACTTTTTTAGCTGCGGCTTATGCTTCGCGCGGGATGAAGATGCGTTGTACTTCAGGTACCGGATCGGAAGCTTTGATGGGTAATGCAGAAAAGAAATCCATGCTGTATCTGGAAGCCAGATGCCTTTTGGTTATTAAGGGCGGCGGTGTCCAAGGTACGCAAAATGGCTCTGTCAGCTGTATCGGCGTGGTAGGTTCAGTACCTTCCGGAATTCGTGCGGTACTTGCAGAAAATGTTTTGGCAGCAATGCTCGGCTTGGAATGCGCTTCCAGTAATGACCAAACATTTTCTCATTCTGATATCAGAAGAACCGCCAGAATGCTGATGCAAATGTTGCCGGGAACTGATTTTATCTTTTCGGGATACAGTTCCACTCCGAACTATGATAATATGTTTGCAGGTTCAAATTTTGACGCCGAAGATTTTGATGATTATAACATTTTGCAGCGTGATTTAAAGGTGGACGGTGGTTTACGCCCTGTCAGCGAGGAAGATGTCATAAAAGTCAGAACCAAAGCCGCAAAAGCTATGCAGATTGTATTTAAAAAGTTGGGATTTGCTGAAATCAGTGATGAAGAAGTTCAGGAATGTGTTTTGGCTCACGGCAGCAAAGATATAAAAATTAAGCGTGATATCAATGAGGATCTCAAAGCTGCGAAGCGGATTCAGGATGGCGAATTTAACGGTGTGGATATCGTAAAAGCGTTAATAGGCACCGAGTGCAACGATGTTGCCGTTTCCATTCTGGAAATGTTGAAACAGCGCGTGTCCGGAGATTACCTCCATACATCCGCTGTTTTGGATGCTGATTTTCATGTACACAGCTCCATTAATAATCCAAACACCTATGCCGGTCCCGGAACAGGATATCGCTTAGACGGGGAAGCATGGGAAAAAGTGAAAGATATTCCTCAGGCGTTAGACCCTGAGAGTATTGCATAGCGGAGGTGAAAAACAGAATGAACCTTGATGAAAAGTTAATACAAGAGATTACTCAAAAAGTGGTAGCAGCTATTTCCCAGATGGAACAGCCTGTTGCTTCTGAATCGAATTCTTCTGTCTTTCATACCGGCAATATGACGATTACGGAAGTCGGCGCTGCACAAGAAGGAAAATATCCGGATGAGGTTGTCATCGGATTAGCTCCTGCCTTTGGCGAATACCAGCACCAAACGATTTGTGGTTTATCGCATAGCGATGTACTGCGCGAGGTGGCTGCCGGTATAGAGGAAGAAGGCATGAAAGTGCGGTTTGTCCGAGTGCTGGAAACTTCCGATGTTGCATTCGTCGCGCTGCGGGCGGCAAAGCTGAGCGGCTCCGGAATCGGTGTCGGACTGCAATCCAAGGGAACGGCAGTCATTCATCAAAAAGATCTGTTTCCGCTTACTAATCTGGAATTATTTCCGCAAGCTCCGGTTCTTACGTTGGAATTGTACCGGAAAATCGGAAAGAACGCAGCCAGATATGCAAAAGGGCAATCACCCGTTCCGATTGAAACCATTAACGATTGCATGACCAGACCAAAATTTCAGGCAAAAGCGGCAATTCTTCATATTAAAGAAACCGAACATGTTGTAACCGGCGATCCTCCGGTTGAATTAAATGTGGAATGGCAGTAATACAGTCGGATGGAAGGAAACGGAGGAGAAAAACGGATGCAAGATCAGTTAATTGATTCTTTAGTAGCAAAGATTGCAGCAGATATAAAAGGAGAAATATCTGCTCCGGCAGCTCCGAAATCTGTTGCAAAAACTACTGATAAAAGTAAGATTGAAACAGCCGCTGTAAAGCACCCGACGGCGTCTAACGGTGATAAATATACTGTGTCGGATTATCCTTTGATGGAAAAGCACAGCGATATTATCAAAACGCCGACGGGAAAAAGCATCAGTGAGATTTCCTTAGATGCAGTCAGCAAAGGCAATGTTTCGGTTGAGGATGTTCGTATTTCTGCACAGATGCTGCAAAATCAAGCAGATATTGCTGAGAGTGCAGGAAAAAAACAAATTGCAGAGAATCTGCGGCGCGCTGCTGAAATGACTGCCATTGAGGACGATGTCGTCATTAAAATGTATGACATGCTTCGTCCGAACCGTGCGACCAAAGAACAGCTCGCAGGAATGGCAGAAACGCTGCGCAATAAATATCATGCACCTTTGCTGTCACAGCTTGTCAGCGAAGCATGTGCGGTGTATGAAAAACGCGGTATTTTACTAAAATAATAAGATTCTAATCCGGACGAGTTAGGTGGTGAGGATATGCAAAGTACGGATAACGATCTGACCGGATGCTATTATGTTGTCGGAATTGATATTGGAAATTCTACGACGGAGGCCGTTTTGATTCGACGGTGCGCCCATAATTTTCGGTATATATCATCCGGAATGACACCAACTACCGGTGTGAAGGGTACTATTCATAACATTAAAGGTTGTATCACTGCTTTGGATATCGCATTAACCGAAGCAAATCTGAATTATCATCAAATCAGTCAGATTCATATTAATCAGGCAGCTCCGGTCATCAGTGATTTGTCGATGGACACCATCAGCGAAACGACGGTGATTGGCTCGGCAATGATCGGACATAATCCGGACACGCCGGGCGGCGTTGGATTAGCGGTCGGGACGACTGCCGCAATCAATGATTTGCGGCGGGCAAACGAAGTAATTGCAGTCATCGACAAGCAATATCCTTATTATTTGTCAGCCAAGTTGCTCAATGAGGCTTTTGACAGCGGCATTAATGTAGTGGCGGCGATTGTTCAGAGCGATGATGGTGTGCTCATTGCCAATCGGCTCAAACGAGTGATTCCGATTGTAGATGAAGTTTCCGGTATTGATAAGGTGCAGTTGGGTGTAAAAGCCGCCGTAGAAGTGGCAAATAACGGAGAAAGTATTAAAACACTTTCCAACCCCTACGGTATCGCCGGTTTGTTTGGATTAACCCCCGATGAAACAAGGAATGCCATACCGGTAGCAAGAAGCTTAACCGGATGCCGTTCCGGCGTGGTAATTCACGCAGAGGGTGCCTCGGTGGAGACCAAGAAAATTCCTGCCGGTAGCATTAAGATTATCGGATCCAACAAAACGATAACCATTGAAGTCAATAGCGGTGCAGATGCGATTATGAAAGCGGTTGCAGACGCCGGAGAAATCATCGATGTCATCGGAGAATCGGGTACTAATGCCGGAGGGCTGATCAGCAGAATTAAGCAGACCATGGCTGAATTGTGCAGCGAGGATGTTGAAAAACTTCACATTGTGGACTTGCTGTCAGCAGATACATTTTCTTCAGTTGAGGTCGCAGGTGCTATTGCAAATGAGTCTGCAATGGAAAATGTTGTCATGTTGGCGGCAATGGTAAAGACAATGAAGCTTCCGATGGAAGCGATTGCTAAGGGAATATCCGAAAAAACCGGCATATCTGTCAGAGTCGCCGGAAAAGAAGCGGAAATGGCGCTGAAAGGCGCCTTGACAACGCCCGGTGCAGATACTCCTCTTGCAATTGTCGACCTCGGCGGCGGTTCGACCGATGCGGCATTAATTGATCGTAACGGAAATGTAACATCCATTCATCATGCCGGTGCTGGTGAGATGGTAACAAAAATCATTAATTCGGAACTGGATTTAAAAGACAGGGATATTGCTGAATTAATTAAAAAATATCCTTTGGCTAAAGTGGAAGGACTACTGTATCTGCGCTTTGAAGATTCATCGGTAAAATTTGCTTCGGAGCCGTTACCGCCCGAGTTGTTTTCCCGTGTAGTAATTGTCACACCGGACGGATTGGTCCCGATTCGTTCTTCCAATCGGTTAACCATTGATAAAATTGCGCTGGTCAGACGGGAAGCAAAGAAAAAAGTATTTCTCGTAAACGTAGAACGTGCCTTAAAGGCAGTTTCGCCAAACGGGGAGATTCGCGGGATTGGATCGGTTGTATTAGTCGGAGGAAGTTCACAAGATTTCGAGATTCCCGATATTTTGTCGGAGTATCTTGCCGCATACAGAATTGCATCGGGACGCGCTAATTTGTTAGGCTTTTTAGAGCCGCACAGTGCGGTGGCGCTCGGTCTTGCAATGTCGGATTAAGGGGGTGAGAACGGTTGAGTATTTACACAAAAGCAGGGGACAGAGGATTTACCAGCACCATGAACCGTAAAAACATTCCCAAAAACAGCCCGATTTTTTCGGTATTGGGAACCTTGGACGAAGTAAATTCCACGCTCGGCACAGCAAAATCTCATTTAAATCCGGATTTATCTGTTAAAGTAGAACAGCTGCAAAAAGATATTTATGCTTTGAACGGCGAGCTTGCAGGAGCAGAAAAATTTGCCACTGCTGAAAAAATAAAAGCCCAGGAGCAGGAAATCGATGCTATCATGTCTCAAACGGGCAGCTTTACTGAATTTATCACACCGGGAAAAACTGCCGGAGGCGCAGCACTGGATGTTGCGAGGACGGTTATGCGGCGTTGCGAACGAGAAGCGATCGCACTTTCTCAGATAGGCGGAATCAGCAGAGAAGTGTTAAGTTGGATTAATCGTACTTCCGATTACATTTATGCGATGGCAAGACTTGCCGACGCTGATAACACTGTTACCGAGAAAGCTGAAATCGTTCCTGAGATAAAGACAGCTATTTCCACAGAAGGAATTCATCTTGCCGTTGCTCATCGAAATTTGAGCGATATTGCAGATGACCTTTGTAAGGTAGTGATCATGAAAGCGCGTGAGCAAGGAATTAAAGTGGTTGCTGCGGTTTGTGATAACGGCGGAAACCTTTTAAGTCTCAAACGCGATGATGATGCCTTTATTGCAAGCATTGATATTGCAATAAACAAAGCTTTTACCAGTACATCCTTAAAAATGAGTACCGAACAGGTTGGCAAATTAAGTCAGCCGGGTGCATCATTATATGGATTACAATATACAAATTCCGGAAAAATCGTTATTTTCGGCGGGGGGGTAACACTCACTGTAAACGGTGAAATCGTTGGCGCGCTGGGCGTCAGCGGCGGATCTGCCGAACAAGATACGGCGCTTGCGGAATTTGGTAAAAAAATATTTGAAGGAGGGTATTAAGTGAACGAGTCAATTACAGAATCACAGGTAAGCGAAATTGTAAAAAAAGTAGTTACCAGAATTGCTTCCGAAACGGCTGCTGCTGAAAACAAATCTGCTGCAAAAGAAGCAAAAGAAGAAAAAAGCCTTGGATACACTTCAACTTCATATAACGGAAGAGCATATTTCGGCATTTTTTCTACTATGGAAGAAGCAATTCAGGCAGCTGCTGAAGCTTACAAAAAAATTCGCGCAATGTCTGTGGAAGACAAAGAAAAAATTATCACTCAAATCCGAAAGCTGATTTTAGACGATGCTGAAATCATGGCAAAAATGGGAGTAGAGGAAACCGGAATGGGGCGTGTTGATCACAAAACGCTGAAACATATTCTGGTTGCCAACAAAACCCCGGGAACAGAGGATTTGGTAACCACTGCAAAAACGGGAGATTTTGGTTTAACCTTGACGGAAACCGCTCCTTTTGGTATTATAGGTAGTATAACACCGAGTACCAATCCGAGTGAAACCGTACTGTGTAACTCTATTGGTATGTTTGCAGCAGGAAATGCGGTTGTATTCAATCCACATCCCCACGCAACCATGACTGCGAACTATGCAGTAGATTTAGTAAACCGCGCTTCTATTGCTTGCGGCGGCCCTGCTAACTTGGTTTGTTCGGTTGCAAAGCCGACCATGCAGTCTGCTGATACAATGGTTAAGAGTCCATTGGTCAGAATGCTGGTTTGTACCGGTGGTCCCGGCGTTGTTAAAGCAATGCTGTCTTCCGGTAAAAAAGCAATCGGCGCCGGTGCCGGAAATCCTCCGGTTATCGTAGATGATACCGCAGATATCAAAAAAGCAGCAAAAGATATTATCGATGGCTGTACTTTTGATAATAATCTGCCTTGCATCGCTGAAAAAGAGGTTTTTGTATTTGACAATGTCAGAGATGAATTAACCTATTATATGACTCAGAACGGAGCTTACCTCATCAACGATGAAGAAGCTGCTAAGGTTCTGAAAACCGTTATGGTTGAGACAGAAAAAGGATTAACCATTAACAAAAACTGGGTTGGCAGAGATGCGAAGAAGATTTTAGCAGCGGTTGGAATCGAAGTCGGGGATGACATTCGTTGCATCATCTATGAAACCACAGCAGAGCATCCGTTTGTACAGCATGAATTAATGATGCCAATTTTGCCGATCGTAGCAGTTAACGATATTGATGAGGCAATTGAGAAAGCGGTTCAGGCAGAACACGGAAATCGCCATACTGCGCATATGCATTCTAAGAATGTGGACAATTTGACCAAATTTGCCCGTGCGGTAGAAACGACTATCTTTGTTAAGAATGCGCCGTCCTATGCAGGTATCGGTTTCGGAGGCGAAGGACATACTACCTTCACAATTGCCGGACCTACCGGAGAAGGGTTAACCTCCGCCCGCAGCTTTACCAGATTGCGCCGCTGTGTCATGACGGAATCATTCAGAATTATATAAAATCCATGGTAATGCGAATGGCATTACAGAAAGAAGAGGTTTCATATGCAAGTTAATGAACAAGACATTCAAAATATTGTTCGTTCCGTTTTATCTGAAATGACCTCATCAAAACCACAAGCCAGTTCTTCTTCCGGCTCTATCCCAAAAACCGCTAAGGTTTCTATGTTGACCGGTGAAAGAAAAATGGAAATTATGGAATTTCCGATTCCTGAAGTCGGTGACGATGATATTTTGGTTAAAGTGGAAGGCTGCGGTATCTGCGGCACAGACGTACACGAATGGAAAGGCGATCCTTTCGGATTCATTCCTGTTATTCTGGGACACGAAGGAACCGGTGAAGTTATTGCGTTAGGAAAAAACGTAAAAATTGACTCTGCAGGAAATTCGATTAAGGTTGGCGACAAGCTAGTTACTTCGGTAATCAGCTGCGGACATTGTAATTCCTGTATGCTCCATCCGGATCAGCCTCATCTTTGTGAAAATCAAGGCATTTATGGCTTGATCCCAAATAAAAATAAGGCACTCAACGGTTGGTTTGCTTCTCATATGCTGATTGGAAAAGGCTCTACCTTCTTTGTAGTCAGCGAGTTAAACTTAAATCAAAGAATGCTTTTGGAGCTTGCGGCTGTTTGTGTTCACGCAATTGGCCGTGCGCAATCCACAGGTTTGCTGCATTTTAACAGCAAAGTGTTGTTACAGGGTTGCGGACCGGTTGGCTTAATGATGACCGCAGTATTAAAAGCTAGCGGAATCAATTATATTATTGCATTAGACGGCGACTCAAAACGTCTTGAGATGGCAAAACGTCTCGGAGCAATGAAAACAGTAAACTTCAAAGAAACTCCGGATTTGGATGCTAGAATTGCAGATGTAAAATCCGTAACAAACGGTGTCGGCGTTGATTTTGCATTCCAGTGCACAGGCGCACCGAAAGCGGCGGCAGATGTTTATAAATTTATTCGTCGCGGCGGCGGATTGTGCGAAATGGGCTTCTTTGTAAACAACGGAGATTGCACCATTAACCCGCACTTTGATCTATGTAATAAAGAGATCAACTTGGTTGGTTCCTGGACTTATGGCGCACATGAGTATCCGACAACCATAGCTTTCTTGAAACAGGCTGAATTCATGGGACTACCGATAGAAGATCTGATTACACATCGTTTCCCGTTAGACAAAATGAACGAAGCGATGGAAGTTAACGTTTCTATGCAAGGAATTAAAATTGCATACGTTGCCGAATAATCAGAACGAGGTGAATTATGGCACTTGGTTTAATTGAGGTTTACGGTTTCACTACTGCAATTGTGGTAGCAGATGCGGTTGCCAAATCAGCTGAGGTAAAGATTGTCGCCTTGGATAACAACAAACCTTCTCCGGAAGTATTAAAAACAGTATCAGTTCCGTTGGTTATGGTTGTTAAGTTTGAAGGCGATGTTGCAGCAGTAGAACAGGCAGTCGAAGCTGGAATTGCCGTGGCTAAAGAGCGCAAGATGTTTATCACTTCTCATGTGATTACAAGACAGGAAAGCGATACGGAAAAACTAGCCAAACGCAATGCGTTGGGTAGAGATAAATTAAGAAACAATAATTAATTTTAATGAAGGAGAATAATGATTATGTTAGAAGCATTAGGAATGGTAGAAACAAGAGGTTTGGTAGCTGCAATTGAAGCTGCCGATGCAATGGTAAAAGCTGCAAACGTTACTTTGGTTGGAACTGAGAAAATCGGATCCGGATTGGTAACTGTTATGGTTCGCGGCGATGTCGGCGCAGTAAAAGCTGCTGTTGAAGCAGGCGGAGCTGCCGGTTCTCGTCTGGGCGAAATCGTTGCTACACACGTAATTCCGAGACCGCACAATGACGTAGAGAAAATTTTGCCTACTATAAAATAATGAGGTGAATCCCATTGGAAAAAGCAATTGCACTTTTAGAGGTGCAAGCACTTACAGCGGCAATTGAGGGCTTGGATGCTATGCTGAAAGCTGCAAATGTGCGGCTGGTACACGTTGAAAAAAGACTGGGCGGACGCTTAGTCACAATAGTTGTAGACGGTACTGTATCAGATGTTACTGCCGCCGCTGAAGCAGGAAAAATAGCTGCTACCAAAGTGGGAGTCGTTTGTTTATGTGAGGTTATTCCCAGACCACATCCGCAAATTGTCGAGTTGTTATATACAGATGTGGTATTATAACGATAATATCCTCTGTTAACAAAAGGTGAATCTTTATCTGCCCCGGTATTCGGGGCGGATAAAGGAAATTTTGAAGGAAGGATTGTGTTTCATCGTATTGTTGATGGAACAAGCAGGTCAAGTCATATGGCTGATAATGAAAAAACGACCAAAGCTTCCGAATCTCCTAAGACAGCTCCGACGAAATCAGCAGGAGCCCGTCCGCCTAAGGCGGCACGTCCTCAAAAAGCTTCTGCAGGGACTGTCAAGGAAGCAATTGCTGCTCCGGCTAAAGCGGTTACCAAGACCACTGCGGGCAGTGCAAAAAAATCGTCAACGGCGGGTGCTGCAAAGCCGGCGCCTGTTGAAAATAATAGTACACAAAAAATCTTGAAGGAGGATCATAAAATGGAAGCATTAGGAATGGTAGAAACAAGAGGTTTGGTAGCTGCAATTGAAGCT
>ERZ773235.622-NODE-622-length-44363-cov-4.266859_pt1 | contig 44363 bp, 39 predicted proteins | sample MGYA00580522_ERZ773235 | MGnify/ENA primary metagenome ERZ773235 (study PRJEB29015, sample SAMEA2737797) | human gut metagenome | biome: human gut; feature: human-associated habitat; material: faeces | place: China | collected 2012 ...
CAGCCGGAGCCGTTTCTTTAGGAAATAAAAGCTCAAAACATTTTTTATTGAGCTGAATAATTTCCAGATTGCTTTCGGTCATTTCAAGTATACCGATACCACCCACCATTTCATAAAAAGCAGAATTGGCTTTGGACCGCCCCAGACTCAAAGTTTCTATTGTCATCTCGCTGAGTTCTGAAGCTGTACTATGGGCATTGAGAGGAAAATCCGTCAGCGGATGTTCTTCCAACACCATAAAAATCTTTTCTTTCGACATCGGCTGATAAAAGTAATATCCCTGCGCAAGATCACATTCAATATTACGAAGATAATCCCATTGTTTTTTCGTTTCAACGCCTTCAACAACTACTATCAAAGACATCCATTGAGCCATACGAACGACTGACTCTAAAATAATCCGCGCCTTCGGATTGCTTTCAAAATCTGACAAAAACATCATATCCACCTTCAGCACATCAATGGAAAAATCCTTTAACATACCAAGCGATGAATAGCTGCTTCCAAAATCGTCCATTATCACTTTAAAACCTAAAGAATGTAACTCCTTAATAACCAATTGTGCCCGAAGTAAATCGTCTACATATGCCGACTCAGTAAGTTCGACACGAATAAATTCCGGTGGAACATGATGTTTCTGAGTAATCTGATGCAAATCATCCAAAATGTGCTCGTCATAAAATTCCGCTTTAGACATATTAATTGAAATCGGAAAAATGTTTTCTCCCCGACTGATTCGTTCACCCATAGCACTGCAGACTTCATTCCAAACATAGCGATCAAGTACACCGATAAAACCGTTTTGCTCAAACTGTGGAACAAAACGATCAGGTGATAACATACCTCTTTGCGGGTGATTCCATCTCACCAAAGCTTCAGCCCCTATAATTTTGCCGTCTTCAACCCGACAGATAGGCTGATAATATATCTCAAACTGTTTTTCCATAATTGCGATATCAAAATCAATATTAAGCTTTTGTTCTTCTACTATAGTTTCCCACATGCTTTCGCTAAACCAAACATAATTATGATTAAAAGGGCTGTTTTTTGCTCTTTCCATAGCAACGCGAGCTTTGTCTTTCATAAGCGTAATGGAAATATTCGGATACTCAATTTGATAGGCACCACAGCAAGTGTGAAAATGATATTCTGTTTTATCTATGGTATAGTTAATAACGGTAAGTTTCTTCCATTCGTCATTTGCGATTGCAGACAGTGAAACACAACAAGCAAAACGATCTTTTTCTATTCTGCTTAAAACGGTCGAAATTTGGTTAAACGTGCATTTCAGTGTTTTCCCGAAATTAACAAGAATTTGATTCCCGATATCATATCCAAACATATCATTAATGATTTTGAGCTGTTGAATATTCCAGTAAAGCAAGCAAAACTTTTCGTGCGGATATTCCTTTAAAAGCTTCTCTGTGGCGAAATAAAAACCAGCTCTGTTATACAGTCCGGTCAGATCATCAATATAATTAGGCATTAAAATCCATCCTTATATACACACCTCTATTTGCTATTTAGTTCCAAGCAAATTTCCGGCTAAACTCATCTTATGGTTTCATTTTAATATCGATCATTATTCATCATGATTAGGTAATATACAATAATATTATATCATAATTTGACATATAAGGTCAACCAAATAGAAGAAAATATGATTCGATATTATCAAGACTGTATCTTATTTTACTTTTAAAGTACGTAAATATGTTTTCTGTCCATCAGAAATACGATAACTTTCAACTGCTTTCTGAATCGCCTTGTTATGTGTCCATTTGCTGAGGCGATGCTGTTCAATATAGGGCAATGTATCGTCATACTGCTTCGCCAACGCAGTAGCAAAATACCATGCAACCATCATATTGACATAATACTCTTCTGACTGCACATAAGAAACAAGCTCTAAAAACTCCGGACAAAACTGTTCATCCAGATAAAAACTCATTAGCATCTCGATTCCAAAGCGTATGGTATAGGTGTGGTCATCATTTATCCATTCCTTGATCTTTCCAAGCAATTCTTCCAAATGTTTCTGGAATATTTTTGGTCTCATCAAGTCACAGGTAGCCCAATTATCTACATACGGAAGAAAGGCATCCAATTCTGTGATAACCCGATCATAATCCTTGATGGTTTCAATCAAAAAGCCATGCAGATTATTTTCTTCATAATATTTGTGGGGTAAAATTTTTAAAAACTCATCCACATCCGGCTTTTTTGAAAATTCTTTCGCAAATTTTCTCAATTCCGGTGTCCGCACACCGATTACAGTATCTGATGCCACTGTCGGCATCAATTTACATTGAAAATCCCGATATTTTAGATCCTGCATTGCCATAAGTTGCTTTTGTACCTTTTGTTCCAAATCACCCATATTTAAATCACTACTCCGTTACAATGATCAATTTCATGCTGAATAATCTGTGCCGTCCACCCCGAAAATGTTTTTATACGTGTTTGAAAATCAGCATTTTGATATTTTACTTTAATCGACTTCCACCGTTTTGTTTTATGCGTACCAGTCAGCGACAGGCAGCCTTCTTCTGCTTCATAAGCATCCGAAAATTTTATAATTTCGGGATTAAACATCACCATATAACTGCCCTCATTATCAAAAGCAATCACACTCTTTTTTACACCGATCATATTAGCCGCCATGCCAACGCAGTGATCGGCGTTGTCTCTCAAGGTATCTAATAAATCACCGGCAATCGAAACATCCTTCGGTGTTGCTTTCTCGGACTGTTGTCCTAGAAATATGACATCTTTTACAATCGTTTTAATCATATCAGCACCTCATGATCTCTCACTCTCTCGGTATTGCTCTCCGCTATGCGCTTCGCAGCGCTTAATCCCGGCTGCCTTTTCTGAAATTGTTCTGTAAATCTTGCCGTAACAGCAATAAAAATAAAATACACATAGGGCATGCCGAGATTGGTTTCAAGCAAAGAATTGACAATTAACGGCACCAGCTTTTCTTCCACTGTAAAAAATCCTGCACTTCGGATTCCGCCGATAAGCAGTCCGGCTTCCCAGCCGAATTGTACCAAAACTCCGATGGTCAAAATCCATGGGATAGGGACACGTTTTATCCTATCTTTCTGTATTAAATTATAGACAATTACAGCCAGATACCCGACAAACAGAACCGCCGCCATATATCCATGATAACTACCGGTAGTGCGCTGAATCACAATCGGCGTCCGATTCGCTGCAAATGTTTGCACAAGCAGCGGACAGCAAAACCACCAAAGAAGGATCAGCAAAGACCATTCAAAAAGATGTTTGTCTTTTGAAAGCCACAACCAAATCCATGTAAAATTCGTAAAGCCGTAGCTCATAGACATCCAAAGCAATACCCAAAATAAACTGTACCCTTCCGAAATACTTCGTGCACGGCAAACCAAATGAAAGATTCCGTAATCCACCAACATATAAACGATTCCCATTACCAAACCCACAAGTGTAGTCATATATTTCTTTTTATAGAGCAAAAGAACTGCCAGCACTATCAAAAACGCAATATCCAACCATATGTACATCGGCATAAACTGCCGCCGTGCAATCAATTCTGTCATAATATCCACCATTCCTTTTTGATCCGATCACGATATTTTCGAATACCAGTATAACATATTTTTATAAAAACATCAAAAAAATGTCTGAATCAAGAAAAACATGAAATTTCACGTTTTTCTTGGTTGTTACGGCGATAGCCGTTTCAAACAAATCAAATTTTCGATTTGTTCAGTAGACATTAGCTTATAGTTTTTCGACAGACTGAAGCGTCATATCATATTGAATACTTCATCTCTTTTTCCACATCATGATCCGTTCTTGTGTATTTTTTTGACCGAATCATTCGTTTTCTATTGAAATTATGATTGAAATAGTCTATAATAAGCGATGAAAGGAAGTGAAAAGTCATGCAGGACGAAAAAGATCTATCGGTATATACCAGTCTTGCTTTAGATATCGGTATGCGTATGCTGGTATGTGGCGCCCAAATTGGTAGAGTAGAAAACTCCATAGAACGAATGTGCACGGCTTTCGGAGCCGCCGAAACACACGTTTTTTCCGTCACTTCCGGTATTATTGTGACTTGTTTTAATAAAGACGGGAGCAGTATTACTCAATTAAGGCGAGTACGCTCAGAAAAATTCGATATGAATAAGCTGGAACATTTGAATCAGCTCTCCCGAGATATTTGTGCAAACCGTGTATCTGCCTCAGACATTCCCACCCGGTTAGCGGAAATTGATCGCAGTCGCAGCCACCCATTTTGGCTGTTAATTATTGCTTACGCCGGTATTTCCGCTTCTTTAAGCATCTTTTTCGGTGCTACCGCTATGGATGCATTTGTTTCAGCAATTACCGGCATCATATTATGTCTGCTTGAACGACTGCTGTTGCAGTTACATATGGATCGGGTGTTTACTACATTCCTGTTAGCATTGCTGGCCGGACTATGCAATGTAGCGATGGTAAAAGTCGGCTTTGGAGCTCATTATGACGCTATTTCTCTAGGAAATATTATGCTTCTGATTCCCGGGATCGCCATGACAAACTCCATACATGATATGTTTGTAGGGGATATGATTTCCGGTGTCAGCCGATTTTTTCAATCTCTGGTCATCGCTTTTATCGTTACCTTTGGTTTTACATTGGCTGGGATGTTGCTTTGAAAGGGGAAAATCATGTTGGAGTCGATTTTACAAACTTTAATGGGAGCAATAGGATCTCTTGGATTTGCCATTGTTTTTAATGTGCGGGGACAACGATTGTTTTTTGCATTTTTGGGAGGCGGTATCGGATGGGGTGTTTGCTGCCTTGCAGGCATATGTTGGCCGAATAATGAAGCCTTGTGCTATTTCATCGCAACAACTGCCCTGGCTCTCTATTCCGAATGCATGGCTCGAATTTTGCGCTGTCCTTCTACTGTTATGCTGGTCACAGGCTGGATACCGCTGATTCCCGGCGGTGCCCTGTATAACAGTATTGCTGCGCTTGTAGCAAAACAAATGGATGAATTTGTTCATCGAACTCTTCATACTATTTTCCTGATGGTTGCAATGTCTGCCGGCATTTTGCTAGCCATGACCATTGTACACATTCTGTCTTTTTGCAGAAAGAAGAATCGTTCCGGTGCAAAATGAAAAAATCCATAGTAAAATAAACGGAGGTATTATAATGTTAGTAAAAGAAGCTTACACCCATACACGAAACTACGGATGCAGAATTCGAAAATACACCTGTAACGACATTCGCATGGTATCAATCGAAAACAAATACTTAAAGGCAGCTTTTGCACTGGATAAAGGCGCCGACTTAGTAGAATTGCTTTACAAGCCAAAGGATATCGACTGCATGTGGCACTCCTTTAACGAACTGCAAAATTCCCTAACACAACCCACTGTCTCCGCAAAAGCCGGAAATTTTATGGACGGATACGCCGGCGGTTGGCAGGATTTGTTTCCCACCTATGGCGCACCTACCTCTTTTCATGGAGGCGAAATAGGAGTTCACGGTGAAGCTTGCATTTACCCTTGGGAATGTGACATACTGACAGATACTCCGGAATGCGTTTCTTTAAAACTCTTTTTACGGCTAAGGCGCTCCCCTTTCACCATGGAAAAAATTGTAACCTTAAAAGAAAACAGTGCCAAACTGCAAATCAATGAAAAAATCACCAATGTAGGTACTACTGAACAGCAGTTTATGTGGGGACAACATCCGGCTTTTGGCTGGCCCTTCATTGATGAGCACACCCGTTTACATATCAATGGTAAACCAACCGTAACCGTTTTTCAATCCCAATGCGTCCAACAGTGTCCTTTTGAAAAAGAAACCATCGGGATCTGGCCTCTGCTACCGGATAAAAAAGGCAACATGATAGACATGAGCAAAGCTTATGCGCACGAAGATCAACTATACATGGAATACGCTATATCCCAACTGGAAGAGGGGCAATATGAATTAATCAATGAAACCTCGGGACTGGGACTGCGCATGACCTGGGATTTAAATCGGTTTCCTTATTTATGGGTTTGGGGGATGTATTGCGGACATAATGATTATCCTTGGTACGGTCGTGCTTACACCATGGCGGTAGAACCTTGGTCCTCTATGCCAGCCAATTATTCCGTCGCTTCGGAAAACGGTACTACGCTCTCTCTGCAAGCCAATGCAAGCATGGAAACAGAAATTTCAGTGGAATTGTTTACTAATGCTATTAACAGCAAGTGACATCAATTACTAAAATGTTGTTTCCTCTTCAAAATGGTGAATCCTCTCGTTGTTCTCCGTAATCATTTATGCTTGAGGGCTAGAATCTGAAATATTTCCGTCATTTTATATTGATTTTGACTGTTTTTTCATTTGTTTTACAAAAATATTAATTTTATGATTCTTTCGTTCATTTTTATTGCCAGTTTCGTTCATTTTCAGTTGACATCTTCACTTATGCCATGCTATAATATATATGTAAATCTTTAGCTATAAGGAGGAAACACTGTGAAACGTGTGATTCGTTTTGGAATTATCGGCTGTGGTCTAATGGGGAGGGAGTTTGCCAGCGCGGCGGCGCGGTGGTGTCATCTAAACGCTGACATCGCTCAACCGGAAATCATTGGTGTCTGTGACACCAATGATCAGGCACGGGCTTGGTTTGCAGACAATTTTGAATCCGTACGCTACCAAACCGCTGATTATCATGAACTGCTCAACAAGCCGGACGTCGACGCCATCTATTGTGCTTTACCTCATGTGTTGCACAAGCAGGTGTATGTGGATATCATTGAGGCTGGTAAGCATCTTTTGGGAGAAAAACCTTTTGGTATCGATCAGGAAGCCAACAACGCTATTTTAGCCGCTGTCAAGGCTCATCCGGAAGTCATCGTACGTTGCTCCAGCGAATTCCCTTATTATCCTGCCTGCCAGCAACTAATCCGTTGGATTCAGGAAGAACGGTTCGGTAAAATCATTGAAGTACGTTCTTCTTTCTGTCACTCCAGTGACATGGATCCAAATAAACCAATTAATTGGAAGCGGATGGTTGATATCAACGGCGAGTATGGTTGTATGGGTGATTTGGGGATTCACACACAACATGTGCCTTTTCGTATGGGTTGGAAACCATTAAACGTCTTCGCCAAGCTGTCTAAAATTGTAGATCAACGTCCGGATGGTAAAGGAAATATGGTTCCCTGTTTGACATGGGATAATGCCGTTCTGATTTCGGATGTGCGTGACACCGATGGAAAAACATTTCCGCTGATTACCCGCACCATGCGATTAGATCCCGGCGCCACCGACCGCTGGTCTCTGGAAGTTTACGGATTAAAGGCTTCTGCCCGTTTTTCCACTGACGATCCCAATGCGTTCTACTATACTGATTCTTGGGATAAAGAACAAGCTTGGTGTCGGTTGGGAATCGGCTACAAGCCCATGATTCCTACTATCACCGGCAGTATCTTTGAATTCGGTTTCACCGATGCCATGTTACAGATGTGGGCTGCCTTTATTTGCGAACTGGAAGGCAAAGAGGTTGCTTTCGGTTGTATGCGTCCCGAAGAAACTGCACTTTCGCATAAGCTGCAAACCGCAGCTCTGATCTCTCACAAAGAGGGTCGGCTAGTATCTCTGGATTGATTTCATCATCCGATCTATCATTTAACAGGAGGAATACATATATGAATTTCCGTTCACCTAAACTCTCTCTAGCCGATATGTTAGGCGAGTCTTTTCTGCAGCAGGTAGTACAAGCCAACGTTGCCTTGGGTCGACTTAACGCAAAAGAGGCAGATGCTCTGGCTCACGAAAAAGTGGATTTCTTTCCCGAAAATCTGCAAAAACAAGATGAAGCTTTGCTGAAGCAGGTTGGCACACAAATTGTGACTCCTTTTAACAACACCGTAGACGGTGCTCCCACCGATGCATTTCGGAAAGCCACTCATAAAAGCTCCGCTCCCATCACGGGCGCCGGTTGTTTCCGTATCGGAGAGGACGGTCGTCTGTATCTCATTGGAAAAAGCGAGCACTATCATGCTTCTTTAGGACATAAATTCAACGGTTACCGTCTGGTCGACAACGCACGTGCATTAGGTCTGCTCAATGCCACACATAACAATACCCGTGGCTACGTTACCCGTTTGTTGGAAACCCGTCTCATCCAGTCTGCCAACGGCATCGACTGGGAAGATGAAGCCTCTACCGCAGCGGTTGTCGCCTCGAAAGAGCCCCATGTGCTTAATCGAGTCATCAGCTTGGAAACCGGCAGTTTGGCGGTAGAAGCCGGTGTCAAAATGATGTTGGCACGATTCTATCGTTTGGATAATACCTTTTCAGAGCCTAAATATTCCGGTCGTATCCCGGTCTTTTTTGTAATGGCGGACAACGACGGCGGCAAAGCAGGTAACTATCACGGCACCACTGTACTGACACAAACCTTTCGCGGTCTATGGCCGGAATTATGTGAAGAAGCCGATACCGGCAATTTATATAAAGTAGTACCGGTTGCCATTAACGACATCTCCGATTTTGAATCCAAAATGGAAAAATACAACATCGGCAAATATAAAACGGCAGGCTTTATTCATGAAATCGTTATGATGAATTATGGTGGTATTCGTCTGACAGAAGAGTTTCTGCAATCGGCTTATGCTTGTTGCCGACGTTACGATACTCCCACCATGGTAGATGAAATTCAGTCCTGCATGTGGTATAAAGGTATGTTCCTCTACCGTCTATATGGACTAAAACCGGATTTTGCCATTATCGGCAAAGGATTCCCCGGCGGAGAGTATTCTGCCAGCAAGATTCTAACAACCGCAGAGATGGATACGCTCAACCAATTTGGTGCTTTAGTAACCAACGGTCAGGAAGAACTGGCGTCTCTCTCCTACCTCATTACCATGACTTTTATGCAGGCCAACGGCGATTTCGTGGAAAAATACGGCAATCTTTTAATGCAGGAATTATGCGCAGTGCAACAGCGACATCCCGAAGCGTTAAACAAAGTGGAAGGCAGAGGACATCTGATTGGTCTGCAGTTTGCTGATGTAACAAAAGCGGCAGAATTTTCTGAAAAGCTGAATGCCCGTTACATAGATTCCAGTGCACAGCTATACAAAGCAAACTGTCCCCCTGCAGTTTTAATAAAACCTCCCGTTATTTCTTCTGAAGCTACCGTCCGATACATAGCTGCCGTCATTGACGAGCTTCTGTAATACAGGAGGGAAAAGTTATGATGTTTATCGGTTTGGATGTAGGAACCACTGCCACCAAAGCGGTGGTGACTGATCGGGAAGGACACATATACGGCAAAGGGTACTTTGAATATGAGCTGACTTTTCCCGCCGAGGGTCAAGTGGAGCAAAACGCCGAAGATTGGTGGACCGCTGCGACGAAAGCAATACGCCAAGCCGTCTCGACTGTGGACATTCCCGATGAAATTGTTGGTATCGGTTTATCCACTCAGGGGGCTACTCTAGTAGCGGTCGACGAAAAAGGGATACCTTTAGCCCCTGCCATTACCTGGATGGATCATCGCGCAACCGAGCAAGCATCTGCGCTGGACAAAGCAATCGGCGCAGATGCCGTATATCACAAAACCGGCTGGCGTCTGAGTCCTGCCGCGGATGCTGCCAAAATTCGATGGTTGCAAGAAAAACGTCCGGAATTGTTTCACAAAACCGCTTACTTTATCTCCACTCTGGAATTTATGAATTATCAGCTATGCGGCCGTTTCGTCATTGATCCTACCAATGCAGCCATCCGTCAGCTGCTGAATATTCACACAGGTCAATGGGATCCGGAAATTCTGGATTTTATCGGCATTACTCCCGACCGACTCCCTGAAGTACATCCGGTCGGTCACGTGATAGGGAACTTGACTTCTGAAGCCGCAAAGGCACTGGGACTTTCTACAAATGTGCAGGTGTTTAACGGTGCCCATGACCAGTACTGTGCCGCTTTAGGTTCCGGTGCTGTACATACCGGTGATATGCTCTTGGCTACCGTAACCACTTGGGTGGTATTGGGAGTGACCGACCGACCAATGTTTACCTCGTCTTACATTGCTCCCGGCATACACCCAGTCAAAAACCGATACGGCGCTATGTCCTCTTTAGTCAGTGCCGGATCCGCTCTTAAATGGTATCGGAAAATTGCAGGCGAAGATTTTGCAACAATCGATGACGAAGCCGCTACACGTACCCGCTCTGCTGCAGATTTGCTGTTTTACCCCTATCTGTGTGGTGCAGGTTTCCCTCATGGAAAACCGGAAATCCGGGGAAGCCTAATGGGATTGGATTTGCATCATGACAAATATGACATTGCGCGTGCGCTGATGGAGGGCGTGGCGTTTGAAACCGCATTAACGCTGGAACAATTTTCTGCACAGGGTATGGGAGTACATCGGTTAATGATGACCGGCGGAGCCTCCAAGAGCCTGCTGTGGAGCCAACTGGTGGGATATATCACCGGATGCGAAATTTACCGGATGAAAGAGCCGGACACCGGCTGCGTCGGCGCTGCTATGATTGCCGCTGTCGGTTGTACCGCGTTTGCGAATTACGAAGAAGCCTCCACGTCTATGGTACATGCTGAACTATTACCATTGCCGGACACCGATCTTCCGGCGTTTTATAAAGAAAAAGGTGCCCGCTACCGCAAGCACCTGGAACAAGCTCATACAAAGCTATGATTCTTTTTCATTATGACATCCTAAGCTAACTCATACAAAAATCCCCGTAACGTCATGGCGTTACGGGGAAATATGAGAAACCAAAAGTCTCAGAAGCACACTAAAATCTCTGTGCCATCATCTGCCAAGCGCTGAGCTAACGGCTCTTCCGGACTACGGTCGGTGATGACTGCATCAATCTTCTGCTCACGGGAGTAACTGACCACAGAAGCCGTCATAAATTTACTGCTGTCCATCAGAATATACCGTCGATCCGCATTGCTCAATACCAATTCATTCAAACGAGCAGTATAAAAATCCGTAGCAGTGAATCCATAGCGCAAGTGAAAACCGTCAGCTCCCAAAAAGCATTTGGAAAAGTGCAGACTATTGACCATTTCTTCTGCCAAATAGCCGCAAAAGTCCCGACGGTTAGACCGATGCTCCCCACCGATCAAATTGACAGTTAAAATGGGGCTAAGTATCTCAAGGTTAACCAAAGAATTGGTAAACACAGTCAATTTACTGAGTTGACCGGAAGAAATTCGTGCTGCCAAGTCCTTGCAAAAACAAGCCATCGTGGTACCTGAATCGAGATACAGTACATCATCATTTTCAACCATCTGGGTTGCATAGCGTCCAATCAGCTGCTTTTGCAGCACATACTGCTCTTCTACCTGTTCATATTGATAATCCACTGCAATAGAATCATGCAGCAGTTGTATTCCCCCATATCGACGCATCGCTGCACCGCTATTTTCCAGTCGGATAAACAGCCGTCGCACAGTGGACTCTGACACTCCCAACAGTTCCATTGCCTGCGCCAATGTCATGGTGTTTTTGTGACGAAGCTGTTCCAAAATTCTCTGCTCTTGACGCTCTGTTTTTTTCATGATGATCCCCCCATTTTTTCAAAGGATGTTATTATTATACACTGTTTCATCAAAAAAGTCAAATTTTCAATCATTTCGTTGTTCGTTTGAATGATTCGTTCAATATTTTTAAGTGTTCTTAATTAATAACCAATTTTTATTGCGTTGCACCAAAGTGTGCATAAGCAAAAATAAATAGTACATCTAAAAAAACAGCCGATAGGCTGATTTAAAATTAATACTATTTTTTATGACCTATAAGGAGGAAAATATTATGTTTGGAATTGAATCTACCGCTTATGACAAAAAAGTATATGCCGAACAGTTACAGGATTTTCTACCGGATACACTGGTGGACGTCCACGTACACTTGTGGACACCGGAATCAAGGAAAGGTTATGTCCGTTCCGACAATGTGGTCACATGGCCGGAACTGGTTGCTCCGGACTGCACTTATGAGGATCTGATGTCGTCTTATGCCACCATGTTTCCCGACAAGAAAGTTTATCCGATATTGATGACTACTCCCAGTTGTCATTTACACATCGGAAATCCTTATGTACAAGATTATGCTAAAAAAACCAATTTGCCGGCACTGTATTGTATCACTCCCGAAACCTCTGAAGCAGAGATACGCAAAGCTTTCTCCAATGGTTTCTGTGGAATAAAGCCATATCTAAATTATGCACCTGCTTACATTCCAGCCAAAGAAATACGCATTTACGACTTCATTACCCCGGCTCAGTTCGAACTGATGAACGAGTTAAATGGTGTAGTAATGCTGCATATTTCCCGGGATGGACGCTTAAATGATCCGGTTAATATTGCCCAGTTAATGGAAATTGACCAGCGTTACCCTAATGCTAAAGTAATTGTTGCTCACATTGGACGTGCCTACACCCCTGAATCCCTGGGCAATGCATTTGATACTTTGCGTCACAGCCAAAATCTCTATTTTGATTTCACGGCTACTACCTATGATCCCGCCATGACCGCCTGTATCAACGCCGTAGGAACCAAACGTTTTATGTTCGGATCGGATATGCCGATTACAAAAATGCGCATGTATCGAGTGACTGAAAACGGCACATATATCAATGTGGTTCCGCGAGGACTATATGGAGATGTGTCTCTTGATCCACATATGAGAGAAAGTGATGAAGAAAATATCACAACCTTTATGTACGAAGAACTTCTGGCTTTCAAGAGATCTGCTCAAAAGCTGGGACTTTCTCGAGAGGATGTGGAGGATATCCTCTGCAATAATGCCATCCGTCTATTTAACATGAATATCTAAGGGAGGCATATCAAGCATCATGAAAAATGTATTGTTGATTGGTGACTCTATTCGTCTTGGATATCAACAGCAAGTAGCAGAATTACTTGAGGATGACATCCATATCTATGCACCGGAGGAAAACTGCCGTTTCACTAAATACTGTTTGTGGGGCATGCATGCGTGGATGGAAGCCTGGGGAAATCCTCATATTGATCTGGTTCACTGGAATACCGGGATCTGGGATTTGCACCATGCTACTGCCGACGGAGAATTATTCACTTCTCTGGATGAATTTGTTCGGGACAACGAGCGGATGTATTATCAAATGCGCTCTTATGCTTCTAAATTAGTGTGGGCTACTATCATTCCTGCCGGCAAGGTGTTGGATGAAAAAGTAAAAGTCAATGCTCTAATAAACAGTGCAGAAAGCGGACCTGCTCCCATTTATTTGGGCGCACCGCAAAAAGAATGGAACGAAAATGTTCGTCGATACAATGAAGCAGCATGCAAAATGTACGAAAGTCACGGAGTAGTCATCAATGACCTTTATTCTACTCTATGTCCTGATTTAGAAGGCAATCTGTCTGAAGATGGCTGTCATCCCAATGAACGAGGTTATCAATTATTGGCACAACAGGTAGCTCAAACAATTCGCACACAATTAGCACTGCATTAATCAAAATCCACTGATTAAAACAGAATTAAATCGCCGCCAAATAACAATTGCCATCTCGATGTGTGTAAAAACTTCGGCGGCAGAATGGAGATTATTATGAAAATTGGATTTCTTCCCCTATACATCGAACTGTATGACCGGAGCGGTTCCACTTCCCGTGATAGACTAGAACCTTTTTACGAAACATTAGCCCGTGCCTTTGAAGAAAAGGGAATCGAGGTGGTTCGTAGTTCTTTTTGTCGGCTGGAAGAAGAATTTAAGAACGCTGTAAATAAATTTGAGGAAAATCAGGTTGACTGTATTGTCACCTGGCATGCTGCCTACTCTCCTTCTCTGGAGTCGATTCAGGTGCTTGCTAATACCCCTTTGCCTATCGTGGTACTAGACACTACCGAAACTTATGACTTCAGCCCCTCTCAAGATTCCGGCGAAATCAGTTATTGCCATGGTATTCACGGAGTCATGGATATGTGCAATATGCTGACGCGTTATCATAAGTCTTATGCTATTGCTACAGGTCACTATCCTAATTCGGATGTATTGGATCGTGCAATCGGCTATATTCGAGCAGCAGTGGCCGCTACCTCTGTAGCCGGCTCTACCGTCGGTCAAATCGGTCAATCCTTCCCCGGTATGGGAGATTTTCTGATCTCGGACGAAGAAATATCCAGTCGTTTCGGTGTTAAGGTTGTTCGCACTTCAGCAGAGGAATTGGAAGCGCTCAAAAGTAGTGTAACTGATGCAGAAATCCAATCCGAAATGGCAGAAGATTTAGCTGATGCCATCAAACTGAATCAATTCTCCGAAGACGCCCATCGCCTGACAGTGAAGAACTGCCTTGCTGTGCGTCGTTGGCTGGAAAAGCATCAATTGGATGCTTTTTCCGTAGATTTTATGGACATATCTTCTTCCATGGGATTGGATTGTATGCCCTTTATGGAAGCTTGCAAAGCAATGGCGCGGGGTATTGGTTATGCAGGTGAAGGAGACATCCTTACAGCCGTCATGACCGGTGCTCTGTTACGGGGCTTTGGCACTGCAACCTTTGTGGAAATTTTCTGTCCCGACTGGAAGAACGATACTCTGTTCCTCAGTCATATGGGCGAAGTAAACTTCTCTTTGACGAAAAAAGAAAAAAGTATTAAGGAAATCAATTTCGTATACACCGATGCGCAAAATCCAATAGTGAAATATGCCTGCTTAAAAAAAGGCACTGCTACTTTTCTTAACCTGTTCTGCAGCCATGACGGCTATAAACTGCTGATAGCCCCCGTCACCATGGAGGAACCAGTTGGTGAAGATAAATTCACAAGTAGCATACGCGGCTGGATGCGTCCGGAGATGCCAATTGCTGATTTTCTTGAAAAAATCAGCATGGTCGGTGTCACTCACCATAGCATGCTGGTATACGATGCCACACCGGAACAAATTGCCTTCTTTGGACGCTTGTTAGGTTTGGAAATCATCCGTTTATAAACTAATTTGATCCTCTTCCCCCTTTTCATAGGAGGGAGAGGTGATTTCTTCGCATGGAAGGTGAAAAAAGTGATTACCGTTCTGCTGGTTCTCGGCACTATTGGCCTATATTCTTTCAGCACGCTTACCATTAAAGCTTATCAGATGTCAGCCGGTCAAGGGCATCTTTCGATCTCCTTTTTAAATTTCATTTACGCCGGATCTGTATTCCTTTCTTTTATCGCAGCCAAGGGCTTTCAGTTGCATTACACAGATATCACGCTGATGCTTGCTATTGTTTTCGGTGTGGGGCTGATAGTATACAATTCCATCAAAGTGAAAGCAGCTAGCTGCGGTCCTATGTCCATTCTATCCATGTCCTATGTTATCGGCGGCGTAACTATCCCTTCCTTGTACGGACTGATTTTCCTGAAGGAGCCCATTATTCTCCATAAAATCTTAGGTATTTTATTGATCTTTCTTTCTTTTGTACCGCTATTGCTAAAATCCCGGAAACAGATGGTATTCAAGCCCAAGTTTTTAATATTTTGTTTCTTGTTGCTGGTACTCAACGGTACACTGATGACAATGTCTAAAATTGCTCAACTGAATTCTGATTCAAAATACTCCATGGATTACGTAACACTCTATTTTTTCTTTGCTTTTCTGTCAGCTGGTTTCCTACTGGCAAAAAATTTACACTTACCGGATCAACAGGAACTGCAAAAAACCATGACTCTTCGTAATTTTGCTTATGCAATTGCGTCAGGTCTGCTTAACGGCATTGGCTCGGTGCTTAACTATATGCTGTCTTTTCGCATTCCCGCCTCTGTGCAGTTTCCGCTGACACAATCGAGTATGCTGGTAGTTGTTACGGTGATGTCCCTCATTCTATATCAAGAGAAACCGGATAAAGCAACTGTGCTGAGTCTACTGATATCTATTGCCTCAATTGTTCTTATCTCTATATAAAACTATTGAGCTAAGATCAAGTGATGCAGCACAACATTGTTCATCTTTCAATGATACAAACATCTGTCTATTTTACCTATATATTGTATACCAGGTATCCGGACCTGTTTAGAATATTTACATCCATGACCGTTTCCCTCCCAATCAATCGTTTTGAGTGTTTCAAAACGATTGATTGGGAGGGAAACGGCAGTTTATCGGAAATATTTTACTTTTTATAAAAGCAAGCAATAATAAATATCCGCCGGCGTAGCCGGTGGTTTTTCTTATGCGGGTATAACCCGCTATTACTGGCAGCCATTTCAATGGCATATACGGTCTGACATTTGCAAAAGTTCTCCTCTTTATAGACTGTGTTAATTTGAGTTTATATTTCATATACCGTTTAAGGTATTTGAAATTTCAAGCTTTATCTTTCAATATTTGTCCTGCTATTGTCATCTTCTCAACTTAAATTTTGCTGAGCCTTTTAGTTTTTTTCTATCCTCTTTTGATATCCATCAAAAGAGTGTTTTTACATTTGTATCGCTAAAGCTTTCTCCGCTCCACCGACATAGTCGGTGGTTGTTTTCACAATGAAATGGGACTGGACTAAAAGCCCAGCCCCATTGTGCTGTGAATCAGTTGTACTTGCGTTTCGTTATTTGCCGCGTTTTGTAGAAAGATGCTTTTTGCCGAAGATGGTGGCTGCAACACCGAGCATGGAGAAGAATGCAAGTGCAATCCAAAGGCTCATATTGCTACTGTCGCTGGTCTGCGGCGTCTCGGTGTCTTTGCTCGGCTGTGTTGGATTCTTCTCCGGGTTTACAGGAGTGATTGTTTCCTGCTGTGCCACGGTGAAATTTGTCTCGGCAGAAATCTGCTTGGCGTTTGCACTGTCTCCCGCACGGGAAAGTATTTCAATCTTGTGATTTCCGACGGAAAGCGTCTCTAAATATGAAGACTTCAAAACTACCTTTGTGCCGCCTTCGCTTGCAGTGTAGTTTGCAGCGTCGATTAGTGTATCGTCAACCTTAACGCCCACGAAGCGATTAAACGGTGCATCAGAGGTTATCAGCAGTCCATCTGTGCCGCCCTTTGTCCAGGTGATTTCTCCACCGGAAGTGATAGTGTATTTTGAGTCGGAAGCGGGTGCAGTCACAGAAAAATCTTTACTGATAACATAGAGGCTTCCTTCTGAATCGATATACGGGTAATCTCCAATCAACGAGGATTTGCCGTTGATGGTAACCACCACATTGTCGGCAAAGGAATATCCGCTGTTTGGAATCAGCAGAAAATCGAACTTATAGGATTCCGTGGCATCGTTGAACGTGTCGGTTGTTTTCATGTCGCTCTCGGCATGCTGTCTAAACCACCATACACCGTTGTGATTGGTATCGACATAGTCGCCATATCCATAATCCACCAGTTCCTGCGGCCTTGCCAGATGATAATGTGCACCTGCAGGGATGGTGACATCAAAGTCGGGAGTTGCGTTCAACACGGGAATCGTCAAATCAGTAATGTCAAAGACGGGGATGAGGTCGTAGAGTTTATTTCTTTGTGCTTCGATGACTACGTCACTATCAGGCATTGTGAAGGTAATTGTTTCAGAACTACCTTCGGGAAAAGCAAAACCGGGTATTTCCGACCGTAATTCCCACTCGGAGAATTCGTAGTTTTTAGGTCCCGAATAAGCAAGCGTTATTGTTTCGCCCGCATCGGCAGATAAAATATTATCGCCTGCTTCGTTTTCGGCATAGCCGTTTATAACATACACCAAATTCCGGTTTTCATCAATGGAATCCTCAACCTCTATAACCATACGGTAGGTATCTGTACACCTCTCCCCAAGTCCTGCACCGACATCGGCACTAATAATGAAATTAAACGCAAAGGAATAGACCGTTCCTTCTACGGAGACGGGAATGTTGATCGTTGCACCGTCGGTTGTATTTCCGCTTCCGTCGAAGCTTGCAGTGAGGTCCGTAACGGATAACGCAGAAGTCACGGGTTCATTGGAGGATTCATCGAACGACCATTCCTCTTGCTCTGTTTGACCTGCTATTGCAAGATTTAGAGGAATGTTTACGGCAGTATTCGGGTTGACCCTTACGCGGAAGAAGTTGTAGTCGCCGACTGTGGACTCAGCTACGGAGTAATCTGTTCCCGCGGCAGCAGTCAGAGTATACATCATATCTTCATCCGCACTGGTGCATGAAACGTCACCGCTGAAGCTGCAGAGCGTCAGAGTTACCACGAGCATTGTCACGAGAAGAAGCGCAGAGATAAGTGATTTTTTCATTTTATTTTTTCCTTTCTGATTGATATTATAATCAAAGCGACAGCCATCGCAAGTAAAACAACCGAAACGAATGCCGCATAATTTTTTCCGCCAGAATAAAGAAAATTGCATTCGTTTGCGCCTAAAGCCATTCCGCCATAATAAACGGCAAAATTAAGCAAGGCAAATAGAGGAATATAGATTTTTTTCATATGCTTTTTAGAAAACACAAAAACAAGAATGAAAAGAATCAAAAACGCGAGTGCCTCCAAAATTCTGATTGCAAAAAACGGCGTATTGGGGCAGCTGCAATCGCTTCCCGCGCCGTAAGTGACGGAAAAAATGCCGTCATATGGTTTCCCGTAACAGCAGCCCGCATGAAAACAGCCCATCTGAGTGAAAACCGGAAAAAGCATTACGACCAAATTTGCCTGAGTGAGTATATAAAGAATATCCTTTTTAAAAATCAGTGCAACAACCCAATAGCAAAAATAAATCAGCGCAAGCCCCAAGGGAAAAACGAAGCAAAGGATAACCCTGTCAAAAACAAGATATTTGTTATAAAGCATTGAAAGTGCAAGTCCCATTCCGAAAAGCAGATTCAGACGAAAGGCAAAGTTAACGTCCCTTTTTTTAAGCTTTGCGAAAATGGCACCCATAAGCGAGATTACAACCGCACCGATTACAGGAAGCACCGCATAAATTGAGGCAGACCTTCCGAAAATTAAAATTTCCGAGAAGCCGATGTTAAAAAGAGAAACACTCTCATTCATAATGAACATCCTTAAGAAATTTTTTGTTCAGTATATACGTAATACTATTCTTGTTTTTTTGCCAATAGAGCATTTCTGCCTGCACCTCCACGCGGAGCAGAGAACAAGAGGTACAGCAATAGGATGGTTTGCCCCGTATATTGGGCGGAATTGCTCTGCCATACATATCAGCGAATCACCGCCTTTCCCACAAAGTGTTCAGCAGCAAATCAAAGTGACTTGCGCCGATAGATTTGTATACGAAAAAATCGTTTTGATCGTCCTGCTTTCTTGCTTGACCTGTTCTGCGATTTCTTCTTCCGTGTTCTCGTCAACCACAAGCACAATCTTGCAGTCCGGGTTCTGCTCCTTCACTTTGTTGCGGATTTCCATCCGCTCACTAAGCTTCCATGGGGTGTATCCCGCCACTTCCATTAGGAGCACATCCGGCGCAAGCAGGCTGCAGTTCTTTGTGACTTCCTGTGGCTTTTCGACCACCGTCGTATAGAACTCGCCCGCTGTTTTTCAGCGTCTGCTCCACAAGTTTCAAAAGTCAGCATACTAAAGTATACCTAACGCAAAAAAACGGAGTTTTTTGAATGAACAAGGGGCCGGGCTAAGAACTCAGCCCCGTTGTGCTGTGAATCAGTTATACTTGGTTTTCCTTATTTGCCGTGTTTTGCAGAAAGACGCTTTTTACCGATGATGATTGCCATCACGCCAAAGAAAGACAATACAGCAATCGCAATCCAAAGGAGCATATTGCTATTGTCACCAGTTAGAGGTGCCTTATCACCCGGGTTGGTTGTGCCCTGTTCCTTTGTAAAGGAATACTTATAGGTCACATCGCCGGTAATTCCATCCGTTTCGGTATTTGGAACGGCATCCCATGCTCCGCTTCCTTTGTAGCCGGTAGATGCGGTCATACCCGTAGGAACATCCGATGTAGTAAGTGTTCCCTTGCCATCGGTAAGTGTTACTTGAACAGTTTTATCTGCGGTACCTGTTCCGTCCCAAGTACCTCCGACAATCTTAAAGGTTACAGTCGCGGTTGTAGTGACTGGCGTCTGTTCCCCGCCACCTTGCTCGATATCCTTATAGGTTGCAGTGACGGATACTCTTCTGGCAGTCATGGTGAAGGTAGTGGTTTCGGAATTCTCATCCGCAAGCGTAATTGCGGTGGAAATATCATCCACAACCCACTTATCAAATTCCTGTCCGGCAGGTGCTGCATCAGCAGTCAAAGTAATAACATCATTTTCCGATGCGGAAGTAATCTCGCTGCCAAGCCCCATGGACGCTTTGCCGTTATTGACAGTGATACCATATGACGTGGAATCACCACCCTGAGCAGACTGTTCTTCCCCATGATTAAAGAATTTCAGATTGTTCTCGTTTTCATCGGTTACATTGTTTGCAGCAGATTTGTAGCTTGTGAGCACTCCCATCGGCACAGTAATCTTGACATCCGTGTTGGTGGTAGTTTCACTATTCTTATCATATACGCCGAAGGATTTGATTGCAAAGGTGCCGGGATTTGCGGATTTAAACTCAATGCTATCCAATTCAGTACAGTCGGCAACAGAATCTATTCCAAAATTCGCTTTGCCGCTGAAAGTGAGAGATTTCAGGGTTTCGTTTCCCTTGAAGCAATTCTCCGGCACGGTAATGTCGCCGCTAAAGCTTATCTTTCGGACTTTGCTTCTCATGAACATCGGATCGGAGCCGTCATTTGCGACAAGTGAAGAGCCTGCGGGGAAGACAATGGGTGAGACGTATGTATCTTCGCCAAGCTCACTTCCTACATACTGGAATGCTGCGTTCTTAACTTCCACCGGTCCGCCAAAGCTTATATCCTTCAGCTTGGTGCAGAACATCAATGCGCCGTATCCAAGGGAGGATTCGCCAGTTCCGTTTATAGAAAGCTTCTCCAAGGGTGTGCCCTGGAAAACATAATTAGGAAGATCAATATTGCCGCTAAAGGTTACCTCTCTGACCTTGCTTCCCTTGAACATCGGGTCGGAGCCTTCATTTGCTGCGAGAGAAGAGCCTGCGGGGAAGACAATGGGCGAAACATAGATACCTTCGCCAAGCTCGCTGCCCACATACTGGAATGCGGCATTGTCCGCTTCCACCGCTCCGCCAAAGCTTATGTCCTTGAGCTTTGTGCAGTACATTAATGCGCCGTATTCGATTGACACCGGCCCCTCCACCGTCAGGGCGGAAATGGAGGAGTTCTGGAAGGCATACAAGCCGATTTTCCGGACGGATGCGGGAAGCGTCAGGGATGTGATCGTCTTTCCGATGGGGCATTTGATCAGCTCTGATTTGTCCTTGTTGTACAGAATACCGTCAGCGGAGCTGAGATACTCTTTCTCTGGGGCAACGTTGACCACCGTCAGATTTCCGCCGTTTAAGGCGTTGTAGCGATCGACCTCGGCAACCTTATATTCTTTTCCTGCATAGGTAACCTTGGCCGGGATTGTGATTTCGCCTGAATAATAGTCTGAGTCTTCGAATCCATCGCCTTTCTTAATAAGTTTTACTGTCCCGTCAGTCTCACTCAGCACCTCATAGCGCAGGCCATCCGTAATCTTGGTAGTTTCTGTTTTGCCGGTTTCGGTTGCGCCTGTTCCACCTGCGGGATAATAAATCATCGCGGCAACGAGCATCTCATCATTCTCACCGAGTGGCGCATAGATCCAAAAGTTCTGATCCAAATGCTCTTGTATAAATGTATCCATCTGAGCATCGGTTGTTATGCCGCTCATATCGGCATAGGTAGCCTCTATACCGTTTATTTGTAATGTCAAATCACTGACATCTTCCGGGAAAACATAGCCTGTCTCAGGCGCAAGATAAATGTTCAATTGCGCCTTTTTTTCGGCATCTATGACGGGGGCTTCACTATTGTAGGATTCACCGTCCCAAAATACCAGAGTGGCGCTCACATTTATGTTGTCTTCTATAACCGAAATGGCGTTTTCAACATCCCAGACATTAGTTCCGTCGGTCAGCTTTGCCGGAACGTTTAGTACCGCTATGTCGGTGATATACTCCTGTTTCTCCGCAAATACCGTCTGCGGCAGCATTGTACACAGCAGTGCGAGCGCAAGCAGCAGTGCCCAGATTCGCTTAGATTTGATTTTTAAGAAATTCATAGTTAAAACTCCTCCTTTTATATTTGGATTCAGCCTGTTATTTTACGGGCTGTCAGTTGATTGCATTTTTGTTTTCACATTTTTTCATGTCTGCGGGGAGAATTTGCTGTTACAAACATATCCGTCAATCACCACTCTTCTTATAAAGTGTCCAACAGCGCAGTAAGGTAGCTTGCACTGGTGGAACCATATACAAAAAAGTCAATCAAACCATCTTGCTTCGCCTGCTTGACCTGCTTGGCGATCTGCTTCTCTGCTTTCTCATCTACGATGAGAACAATTTTGCAGTCCGGAACACTTCGCCGGAGTTCGTCCCGGATTTTTAGCCGTTCTTCCAACTTCCACGGCGTATAGCCGGTCACTTCCATAAGCACAAGGTTCGCTGTGAGAAGTACACATTGCTCTACAACCTGCTGCGTATCATCCACAGCGGCCACGTTGAAATCTCCATCTTCGTGCAAAGCTCTCCTGATCGCATCGGAGAAAACATAGTTTTGCATATTGACGATTACCCGCTGCATTATTTCAGCCACCACCTTTCTCTGGCAAGGTATACTAACCCTATTTTTCTTCTATTATAATATTTTTCAAAAAATTGTGCCCCCCAGAATTGGGGGGCAAATTAAAAAAATTATAGTTTTTTCAGATAGTTTATGACAAGACGCAAAAATCCCCGGCCTCCTTTCGGGAAAACCGGGGATTGGGATATGGGTTTTGTCAGAACTCCGGCAAAATGAGTTGCATTTTTGTTACCACACGGACAATGCTTGCAAGACTCTTGACGCCGATTTTTTCTTTCAGATTCTCAATATGATAGCGCGTTGTGGATTCCTTCACTCCCATGGCCTGCGCCGTCTCCACCACCGAATAACCCTCTACAAGGTGGCGCAGAACCTTCAGCTCGGTGGGGGTAAATTCTTTGCTGTTGGCATTGCCGATTTTTACGGGAGGCGTATTCTCCGGCCAGAGGTACTCGCCGGCCATAGTCCGATCCATCACATCCAGCAGCTTCTCCTTGCTGACATTCTTGTAATAAAAGCTGTCCGCCTTGGCAATGCGGGCTTTCTCCAGAAATGTAACCTCCGGGGCGGAGGTCACGATGATCACCTTGATCTGAGGGTGGCTTTGTTTGATGGCAGCGGTGGCGTCAATGCCGCTTTCGTCATTTTCGGTGCACACATCCATCAGAATCAAGTCCACCTGATTGCGCAGACATACTACCGCCGCATTGGCGGCGTCCGCAATGACGCCCACCAGCCGGTACCGGTCAGGAGCGGAATTCACATAGGTAGAGAGCATCTCCTGTGCGATGCGCTCATTATCCACAATCAATACATTTGTCATTTTCATCTCTCCCCTCGGTAAAGTCAGTGGGCAACAACCGCAAACTGCTCCAGTGGCACCGCCACCGAAAGTGAAAACCTCGGCAAGCTTTGCACAGTCATGGTGCCTCCAGCCTTTTCAATACGCTTACGCAGGGAGGACAGACCGCCCCCCTCGATAATCTCGGCCTTCGGAGGTTCCCCGTCGTTAGTGATAACGGCGGAAACGATATCGCCGGTTTGCGTAAGCACCACAAAAATACGACTGCCTCCGGCATGGCGCACGGCGTTTGTCAGGCACTCCCGAATTGCATAGACAATCAAACGGGCAGCGGCGGTATTCTCCGGCATTTTCCCCATATGGATAATCTCTACGCCAATGGACGCTGCGCTGCGCAAAAGGTCAGCCAGAGGATCCCCCACGTCATCCGGTCCACTTTTGAATTTCAGCATGGATACGGTCTTCTTCCAGTTGGCCAGCAGCTCCGACTTGGATTCGCCGTCTGTATGGAGATGGTAGCGGCGCAGCTTTAGCAGACTGCCGCCAAGCTCGTCGTGTATTCGCATTTTTAGCGAAAGGATCTCATTTTCACGGGTGATGACAGCAACATTTTTTATCGTGCTGTGGATATACGCTTGAAACTCTTTGAGTTTTGCTATGTTCTCCGCCAGCTCCCTGGAGCCTTGATAAAGGTCGCTGACCTCAGAGGCAACCACCTGTGTATAGCGTGCGCCGGACTCATCGGTGATGACTTCGGAAGAAAAGCGCCAGGCGGTGCCATCCGGCAGAAGGAATGTGTCACCATCGCGATGCGCCAATGCTCCTTCCGGCAGATTCCGCAGAGCGTTCTCAAGCTCGGAGAAGGTCTGCAGATCGCGCCCGGTGATGGCAGATGCAAGCCTCATAGCGGGCAAATGGCAGAACGACAAAGCCGTTTTTATCAAAGAAGCAAACGCCGCTGGGCAGATTGTCAACAGCCTCTTTGATGCTGCTTTGCAGATGGCCCAATCTTTTCATTCCATCTCACCGTCCTTTTCAACGAAACAGGACAACAACCATTCTCCGTCACCTTCGTCGTGAACTGTAAGCCCCTCCATAGAGAGCGAGGACAGTTCCATTTCGGTACAGAGCCAGAGCATCATAGCAACGCCGTTTTCTTTTTTTATCACGGATAGATACAGCTCGGAAAGAGTGTCCAGGGAATATTCAATCGCTTCCTCAAACACGTCGTACAGCCGTACCATATTCTCCATGGGCATATCCTCTTTCAGCCGGAAATCCTGCTCTGCGTTAATGCCGAACAGAGTCAGGCAATCCAGAGACTGCTCAATGCAGTTTTTTAGTTCTCTGGCGGGAAACTGCCGCCTGTCTTCCGAAATAAAACTTAGATTGTTTCTGCGCTTGATGTATGCGCCGATTACGGAAATCTGTAAAAGCAGGCTGTCTTCCGCTTTGCTATCATTGGTTTGCTCCAGTTTTTCCAGCAGTTCGGAGAGGTATTCCACCTTACTGCGGATTTGCGTCTGCATCATATCGTACAGGCGGTTTCTTTCCGCAAGCTGATGGCGCAGAGCCTCGGCTTTGTAGGCCTCTACCTCTGCTGAATTCTGTTCCTCAAGATCAAGCCGGGTGGATTCTAATCGTCTGTTGAGCTCCACTATCTCAGATATATTCTCCTGCCATAGGACATGACCGTTTTCGATTGGAGCGCCGGACAGGCGCTCACCATTTTGCATAACGATAGGGGATCCCTCGGTCTGTCGCATTATCTCGTAGGGAAGCGCAGCGTAGGAAGATGTGCTTGCCTGTGGAGCGTAATTTTCGTCCACAATAACAGCGGGTACGGAGGACTGGCGAAACAGGGCACGGTAATAGGTGTTCGTCTGGATCAGGTTCAGCCGCAGCAGACTCTCAAAAAAGATAAGCATCATGAGGCAGAAGACTGTGGGCATATCGCTGAACCAGCGCATAATGAACGGCTGACGGACAGCACATAGAACAGAATAAATCGTCAGCAGCGCCAGAATGGAGACAGGGACTAGAATACACTTGCGTACGCCGGGAATTCTGCTTTTTCGGATGATATTAACAAGACAAAAAACGATGCAGAAAAAATCCCATGCAAAAATGCTGTAATACGCAACCCCGTACGCATAGCCAGTATCACTCCACTTGGGGGTATCTAGCGGGAAGGAGAACACAAGCTGATGCACATCGTTCGTCAGCACCAGAAGAAGTAAAATTAGAGCAGGGATGTCCATCATCCGCACAGACTTTGAGATACGGAAATTCTCTGATTTACATAGCGATACGGACATGAAGACGCTGAGCAACGGAATCAGAATCAGTGGAACATAATACAAATACCACAGCCAGTGAAGCAAGAATTTGCTCTCGGCAATATCGTATTTTACCGTTCGCACAACGATCCAGAACACCATGAGTACAGCCGCCAAAGTCATGTAATGTCGACTCCCCGGCTGAACAACTCTGCGGCTTACGGAAATAACCCACCCAAAGCAAATGCCTGCAACGATAAAACCTCTGAGAAGCCCAAGCTCTGAGGTGAAGGGCCATCCGAGGATGGCGGCAGGGCGGCTGAGCCATGCGATAAAGATAAGCGCAATGACAAAGATGTCCATACGGGTGATCTTTTGTTTTATCATGCGCTGTCGCCTCCTGCCTTATAGATTCTCGTTGATAGGGGGGATCATCCTTTGGTACCCCATCATCATTATTCTTTAATTTTTAAAGTTGGATATAACTACCTATAATCTATTGTAGCGCAAAAACCGCCAAATTTCAACAGCAATCGAGGTTTTGAAAACCATATACTCAAATAATAGAGCTTCTGAGGGTAGATTTCTTCTCATTATTTACTATTCTTTTACCAAGAACTTGTTGTCGTGGTGGTTTGATATTAAGGGGGACTTTGCCTTCTATTTCAAAGACACAACCAGACTATTAGGATAAATCACACGATACCCCATAAACCACTCAACATAGTTTTATATAAACGAGAAAAAACACCCTAAAAAACACAAAAAACGCCTTGAAATTACTCCTTGGCGGTCGCTAATCTTTACCCAAATATGCGAAAAACTCCTTGAAATAAGGGCTTTTCGGGCATAAAGAAAGACAATCGACTTTGTATCAAAATCGGTTGTCTTATTTGGTGGAGGCGAGGAGATTCGAACTCCTGTCCGAAAACCCTTCCCCACAACTTTCTACGAGTGTAGCTTATCTTTTAACATTCCCTCTTCGAACCGCCGACAAGCAGGCTGTCCGATTCAGTAGTCTCAAATACATATCGAAAACTGAGACAAGTTATCCGATACGTTCACCACTAATTTGACACCCTAATTATGACCGTGGTACTTCATAACAGGATGACGCTGGCTTAAGCAGCGTAAGCTAATTTATTATTGTTAGCGTTTATATTTAAATTGCGACGATTAAAGAGCTTTCGCCCGCTCTACTCGCTTATCATGGCTATTGATCCCCGTCGAAACCTTTACGCCCCCATATTTGGCCTGATTCAATAATGGAATCAGGCGCATATCAATACTATAAGTTTTTCAACCAACGTATTGCCATATCAATCCAATTCTGACACTCAGGAACAACAGCAAAATCTCCGGTCTCCCTACTTGCCAAAGCCAATCCGTGAGGTCCTTTTGGATAAATATGTAACTCTGTCGAAATTTTCTTGGCAGCCAGCGCTTGTGCCAACACCAGCGAATTTTCCACCGGAACACAAGCATCATCAAAGGTGTGCCAGATAAATGCAGGCGGTGTATCATTACTTACCTGTTTTTCAGCTGAAACAAGCTCCAACAAAGCAGAATCTGCTGTTTTCTCTCCCAAAAGATTTTCAATAGATCCCCAATGCGCATGTTCACCGGAAGTGATGACCGGATAACCTAAAATCATACCATTTGGCTTATTTTCGCCGCCTTGATAATGAAAATAATCTTTCACAAAATCTCGATTCCAAAGAGTAGAAAAACTTGCTGCCAAATGACCGCCCGCCGAAAAGCCGCATACAGCTATTTTATCGGTGTCAACATTCCATTCCTGCGCATTTTCACGAACTTTTGCCACGGCATAGGAAAGCTCAAACAAAGCTGCCGGAAATCTTGCCGGAACACAGCTATACCGAACGACAACCGCATTACAGCCCGCCGCTGCAAATCTTAAGGCAATCGGTTCTGCTTCTCGGTCAGATGTCATGGCATATCCGCCACCGGGACAAATCACAACAGTCGGATGTTTTCTGTCCATTTGTATTTCCGGAGAATTGTCCGGCAAATAGACCGACATTTTCGGCTGAAATCCGCCGTTATCTACATGAATTTTCTGATAATCAATGTTAATATCAAATACCTCATATCTCATAATACACACAACCTTTACACTATGTCAATTTAGTTTCTGCTCCGTTCTTTTAATGCTCGGTCCATTTCTCGCTTGGCATCGCGTTTTGCCATATCAGCCCGCTTGTCATATAATTTTTTTCCTTTGCATAAGCCTACTTCTACCTTGACTTTAGATCCCTTAAAATACAACGACAACGGAATCAAAGAGCATCCGTCTTGTTTAACGGTCCCAAACAGCTTCATAATTTCTTTTTTATGCATTAAAAGTCTGCGAACACGCAATGGGTCCCGATTAAATATATTTCCCTTTTCATAAGGGCTTATGTGTGCTCCCATCAAAAACAATTCCCCGTCTTTAATGCTGCACCAGCTGTCTTTCAGATTGACAGAACCGGCTCTCAAAGACTTCACTTCGGTGCCAAGCAATTCAATTCCGGCTTCATAAGTTTCCAGAACAAAATAATCATGTCTTGCTTTTCGATTTTGAGTGATCAGCTTTGTTCCTGCTCCTGCCAATTCTATCCCTCCTTATATCAACATATATTCTATGCATGAATCATACCGAATAATCTGTGCAAATATTGTCGAATTAAATTTCGTTTCTATTTTCCAATGCGCGAAATAATGTTACCTCATCAGCATATTCCAAATCGCTGCCGACAGGGACACCATAAGCAAGCCTCGTGACTTTAATTCCCATCGGCTTTAACAAGCGGGAAATATACATTGCCGTCGTTTCTCCCTCGGCAGTCGGATTCGTTGCCATAATGACTTCTTTTACTTCTCCGTCGGCAATTCTTGCAAGCAATTCTTTTACATACAGCTGTTCCGGTCCGATCCCGTCCATAGGAGAAATCAAGCCATGGAGCACATGATACAATCCCTTGTATTCCCTCGTGCGCTCAAATGCAAGTACATCTTTGGCATCTTCTACTACGCAAATCGTACTCCGGTCCCTCTGGGTATCACTGCAAATATTACAAACCGGCATATCGGTATAATTTTGGCAAATTTCGCAATTATGGATTTTTTCATGTGCTTCCAAAATAGCATCGCTGAATGCTTTGGCGTCCTCATCAGTCATCTTTAGAACAAAAAATGCCAATCTTCCTGCTGTTTTTCGTCCGATACCGGGCAGGGATGCAAATTGTTCCACTAATTTGGTAAGCGGCAATGCGTCGTATCCCATAAGCTAAAACAAACCGGGAATATTCATTCCGCCGGTAATATGCTGCATCTGCTCGTTTGATTCGTCCTCTACCTGACGCAACCCCTCATTGACCGCACTGATAATGAGATCCTGCAGCATCTCAATATCCTCAGGATCAACCACCTCAGGCTTCAGCGTCAAAGAAACAAGCTCTTTTTTTCCGGATACAACTGCTTCTACTGCACCGCCGCCAACGGTTACTTTGTATTCTTTTTCTTCCAGCTCCGCTTGCGCCTTCTGCATTTCCTCCTGCATCTTCTGTGCCTGTTTGATCATCCCCTGCATATTGCTCGGACCGCCGCCCATTCCTTTTGGCAATCTTGCTTTCATAATTGAACATCCTCCATTATGTTGATAAATTCATTTATATATCTTTTTCCGAATACTGTTTCGGAAATGCAAATCAAGTTCGGTTTCAAAATCGTCAAACCAAAAGCTTTGATCTTCCCAGCAAAAAACAACTAATGTAAATTCACTGAAACACCGTTCTCCTGCGCCCGTTTTGCCAAAGCGTCCAACGGGTTTTCTTTATTTTGCTCCGAAGCTTCTTTCGTTGTCTTCAGCCGTAATCGATACCGCTTTCCAGTATGCAGTTGCACCGCATCCAACAGCCGTACTGCGCATCCGTCCTTCTTCAACATCTGCCCTAAGATCGTATTTGGTGTATCAATAAACAACATATCCTCATAACAATAAGCCTTTGAGCCAACCAGCATTCCATGCAATGGTTTATCGGTTTCAGAAAGCTGCTGCAATATTTCCACCCAGCAAGTGACCGGCTTGAGCATACTCATATCCAATGCAACCGGACGTTTATTTTGTACCGACTCTGCTTGGGTCGTACCTTCTTGCGGCTTTTCTTTTTCCGTCTTGTCATCTAATACGGCGGTTCTGGCAGGTTTAGCATTTTCTGCTGAAAAAGCCCCGGAACGAAGCTGTAATTCCAAATCATCCAACCGCCGAATCAAAGCGTCAGAGGAACTATCCAATTTCGGATTACACAGCCGGATCATACACATTTCCAACTCAATCCGCTTACCTGAGGTTTTGCTCAGCCGTTCTAAACAGTCCTGTAGCACTGCCAAACAATGCAAAATAGATGACATGGAAAAAGCTTTGGATAATTCTTTCAATTTTTCCATTTCATCGGGGAGTACAACAATCATATCTCCCGGCTTAGACACCGCTTTTAATATCATAAGGCTGCGAAACTGAGAAATCAACTCACTGCAAAGCTGCTGTAAATCAACCGACATTTCATGCAGCTTGCTGATGACCTCCAAAGCGGCAGTCGGATTTTGTGACAATACCGCGTCGCAAATTTCAAACAAATACGCCCTGCCGGCAATTCCCGCGGCATTGCTTACCGTATCCAAATCAACCTGTGCGCCAAATGCTGCGCATTGATCCAGTAAGGACAAGGCATCCCGCATACCGCCGTCCGCAAGCCGTGCGATCAGCTCAGCGGCAGGCTGTTCCAACGATATCTTTTCCTGTTCGGCAATATATAATAGCCGTTTTGCAATATCCTCCGACTTGATACGATGAAAATCAAATCGCTGGCACCGGGATAAAATCGTTGCCGGAACCTTATGCACTTCAGTAGTCGCCAGAATGAAAATAACATGTGCCGGCGGCTCCTCCATAATTTTCAGCAGCGCATTAAAAGCTCCCGTGCTGAGCATATGGGTTTCATCAATAATATATACTTTGTATTTACAGACTGCCGGAGAATAAACTGCTTCTTCCCGCAATTCTCTGATGTTCTCCACACCGTTGTTGCTGGCCGCATCAATCTCAATGACATCCATAATGGAACCGTCCTCGATTCCTTTGCAAACCTCGCATTCCAAACAAGGATTCCCGTCAACCGGATGCAGACAGTTCACCGTTTTTGCGAGAATTTTAGAACAGGTGGTTTTCCCTGTCCCACGGGAGCCGGTAAACAGATAAGCGTGCGCCACCCGATTGTTGACAACCTGGTTTTTCAGAGTGACCGTAATATGTGGCTGTGAAATAACATCTTCAAATACTTTCGGACGCCATTTCCGATATAATGCCAGATACATATCCATCACCCTTTCCTTTTCATTTGCTCTGAGCCGGCATAGGCGCATTTCAGCTGAGAGCAGTATCAGAGCAAAAGAGCTTTGCAATCTCATACACGAGCATATAGGTTCACCTGCGGCACACCGAAAAAGCCGCTTAATGCTGCTCGGTTCCCCGCCTGACATGGTTCACGGTATTCAGTCGCACAGGGCCTATATACCCGTATATCAAATTGCAAAGCACATTTACTTGAGATATTATACTATAATTCAAACAAAAAATCAAGATGTTTTATTTTGGTTTTTTAAATGTTAAAAAATAATCTTCTTTCTTTATCATTGCCATATCCCGGAAAATATTGTATAATGATATAATCATCTAAATAAAGAGTAAACTTCATTTTTGTTTTTCATATTCATTCGTTTCTTTATCCATAGATGACGAAAAAGAAACAAATCTAAAAGGGAATGGTGATTTTTGATGGCTGAATTTATAATTTCTACCGATGCGACCTGTGATTTACCGGAAGACTTTATTACTGCAAGCAATCTTGCGGTAATTCCTATGCGTTTTACCATAAATAATGAAGAGTACATTTCCAAAGGTGAAAAGGAATTGAGTGCCAAAGAGTTTTATCAACTGGTACGGCAAGGCGCCATGCCAAAAACAGCGTTGATTTCTCCAGAAGAATGTGAACAGCATTTTGAAAAATATCTATCACAAGGAGTTGATGTGCTGCACATTGCTTTTTCTTCCGCATTGAGCGGCAGCTGTAACAGCGCCAAGATCGCTGCTGAACAAATGTCTGAAAAATATCCGAATCAAAAAATAATTGTAATTGATTCTCTTTGCGCCTCTCTGGGAGAAGGATTGTATGTATATTATGCCGTTCAATATAAAAACAGCGGCATGTCCATAGAAGAAACAGCGGAAAAGCTGGAGAGCATCAAGCAAAACCTATGTCACTATTTCACGGTAGACGATCTGCATCATCTGCACCGCGGCGGCAGAGTATCAAAAACAACCGCAGTATTAGGCTCGGTATTGGGAATTAAGCCGATCCTTCATGTTGATGAAGAAGGGCGGCTGATTCCGATTGGAAAGGTGCGCGGAAGAAAACAATCTTTGAATCAGCTTGTCGAAAAAATGAAAGCAAAATCCTCCGGTTTGGAGAATTCTATTTTCTTTGTCAGCCACGGAGATTGTGAAGAAGATGCAAAGTATGTTTCCGAGTTAGTGAAAAAGGAATGCGGAATTAAAAAATATATGATTCATGATATCGGTCCTGTCATCGGTGCACATTCCGGTCCCGGTACCGTTGCGCTCTTTTTCCTTGGACAAAGCAGAACCGAATAACCGATACAACCTAACTTTACCACAAACCCCGCCCGCTGAAAAGGATATTTCTTCAGCAAGCGGGGTTTATTATTCTTTTGGTGTTTCAGCTTTATAGTCATTGAGTTCATTGACCAAATTCTTATCTTCTGTGATAACGTTGGTATAATACTGGGGCACCTCCCCCACAATCAAGGTGTCGGCAAGCACAAAATCGATTCCGACATCTGTACTGGTATGATATCCCGTTGCAGCTACCGCTATCGGTACCGTAATCCGAAACTTAATTTCATGGCGCGTCTGATTGATTCCTGCCTCGGTAAAACTGCTGAGAATCTTAGTTGTCACATATCCTGCCGGCTGTAAATGAAATTTCAGCTGGACACCTTTGCCGGCAAAATATTCCGAGTGAAGCAGCGTGCCAAAACGAATTTTATAAACCGTATCTTCTATGGTTTCCAACTGTCGTATTGCATTTTCGGTCAGTTGCGCCTGTATTTCATTTATCTGTGCCGTATTGGTTTCCATGGAGATAATCTGCCCGTCATTATCCTTACCCAGTTTCACCATGGTATCGTATGTATAATCCTTGTCTCTCAGCTGCTCGGTAATCGCTTGATTCAATGCCTTGGTTGCAATCATTTTTGCTTGGATTGCTGCATTGTTTTTGATAATCGGACGCACTTTTCTATCAACCAAAAATAAAATGCAGAGCAACGTTAATCCCAGCATCAAAATACGGATCGCGTTGATTTTTCTCTTCCGTTCTTTGGTAGTCGCCCGATAATACATGATCTTCACGCTCCCAAAACGTTTTTCTGCGTTCATTCCCAATACATTTATATGCAGTCAAACGCTTTTTGTTTCGGAAAGACCATATCTTCTTTTCCTTTTACTCAAACGGCACCAATACTGACTCGTCCACCTTGCTTGCGTCAAATCGGAAATGTCCGCTGATCTCAGTGCTTAATACCAATGCATCTTCTTCCCGCAGCGGCTGCCCGCTGTTATGAATAATAAATGGGATCCCGTCTTTATTTCTCTTATCCGAAACAATTGCGATATGCGTATTGGCATAGGTAACAATATCCCCCGGCTGCCACTGTTCAATCTCGTTAGGATCGAGTGTCAGCGAAATCGCGTATTTTGTAAAAAATACTTTTAAATTAGGCACACGCCGAAAATCAATATTAGAATCCCGTTTACCTCCTACCCGGGGATAGTCTTCTATATGTTCTTTAATATCATGATCCACCATGTCCTTCAGAGAATATCCCGCATTTTTAAAAGCGCGCCACACTACATCGGTACACACCCCAATATCATCAGGCGGATATCCTCCCGCCCAATATTTACCGTCATAATTCGGTTTGTTTTGCGCGTCTTTCCGGGCGCCCAAAAGAATATCAGTATAATCATCAATTCCGTTATGATTATAGTCTACCCTGCTTTTTACCGTTGTAATGCCGAAATCCTCCCCGGTGTAGCTGATTTTCGGTATCAGCCGAAAATGAGTCAGCATCGCATAAGCAATACCGGCAACTATAAAAATTATAATTGCCGGTATGATTATTTTTGTTTTACGGGTCGTTTGCTTCTCCACTCTGTGCACCGCCCTTTTGTCGATTAAATATTTGCTGAAAACCGATCAAAAATATGATGTTTCGCGTTTTAAACAAATCGACCTCTTTTTCATGATGCTGATTTGCTTTGGGTAAATTCGGCGTTATCAAAGCTGTTGGCTTTCACAACACCACTTTCCTGCTCGGCGTAAGTCAACAAGACAGTGTCTCCCTCTTTGGTCAAAGCTAATTCTGCACTCTTATCCGCGCCGATTGTAAAAATTAAATTCGGATTGGTGTCCAAAATCATGCTGTATTGCATTTGATTGCCGTCAAATTCGCCGGCGATCCGCACCACTTTCCCGGTTGCTGTCACGGTCTTATCGTCTTCAACCTGACTGTCGGAAAGAGAGCCGATCACAGCCTCATAATTGCGCTTTGCCTCTGTCACCGTGGTGCCGACTCCAACCAAATCATAGCTTTTGACCGATACATAAGCATACTGTTTGACCAGCCCTTCCCCATCTTTCAAAGTCATAAAATAGGTGGGCTGCGACTGTACATTCAACAAAATCGGATAGGTCGCGCGGTATCCCAAATCCTGTACCTTACCCTCTGCCGAACTCATAGCTGCGCTTTCGGTAGCACCGCTCATCGTATATTGTATTGCTTCCTTCGTTCTTAAATCCACCATCATTAACCCGATAATACTGTTATCCGAGCCTACACTGGTGATACCGGTGAACAGATAGCAATTACCGTTATTATAAATAATGATATCGTTATAAGAGGCTTCAAATTTTTCAAAATTAGAAAAATTAAATAATCCGTGAATATATTTTCCCTTGTTGTTGATCTGCTCCATTACAAAATCTTCGGGCTGTATTCGATCTACCCATTCCGGAACCTGATCAATCGCATACTTTTCGGTACCGCCGGTAGTAGCGTTAATTAAGATAACCCCCGTCGCTTCGGGCAGCGCAAAACCACGCAAATATTTATATGTGGTAACGACATAATACGGCTGTCCTGTTTCATCAATCTCAAAGGAGTAATCGGTAATACCGGTAAACAGTCCGTCCCCCAAACGCACACGGCGAATCAGCTTATCCATTAAAAAAGCGTTGGGATGTATTTTTACCTTAGGCGATTCTACATAAACAACATCCTGCATATCGGTTGCCGACACAACAATATAGCCCGGCGTACCATCCATATTAGACAGCCATTTAAAGAAACCGGAATGATGCAGCGGAACGATCCATACCAGCTTGCCGTTTACCTGTTGTATCGTCGGCTCTCCTAAGTCAACCTGGCTGCCAAGCGCCGGCTTTTCCCCCAACTTCTTGTCTGCCAGCTTTGCCGCAAGATCCTTGTCCACAATCGGAATCTGACTGGTATCAAGAGGCTGCATATCAGTATCAAATGCTTTGATCTGCGGTTCTGAAAGCTGTTCCCGATATGCCTTTACATGAAAAAACGGCGTAGAAAACAAATGTACCGCAATAAGCGCTACCCACAGTACGCCAATTACAACAAACGGCGCTTTGCTCAGCTTTCCCAGTTTGGAAACAGAAAAGGGGGATTGCGAACCACCGGAAATTTGATTTAAATGAAATTGAAATTGAAATTTTCCGATTTGAGAAATCAAGATATAGACAGTAAGCAGAAAGCACCAAAACATCCCCCCGTCCGGATAAAGCGGATTTAAATTGGGCACTTCTAAAAACAGATATATTCCGGCCAGAACAGTGACAACAACATAAGCAATTATTTTCTTTTTCATTTTCTTTTTGGCATTTTGTTAGAATGCCGCTCCTTCATCTGTTTGTTTTTATTGTATCGGTACCAATGTGTTGCTAATCAAAACCCAAGTTAATATCGTAACAAAAGCGCCGCAAAAAAGCAAGTAGACCATCCGCGGCTTTTTAGCGGCAATACGGTGGGAGAAAAATCCAAGCGCTGTGCAGGAAATAATCAATGCAGTCGCATCAATTGCCACCATCACACCGGCAGGCTCTAACGGAAACACTCCGGCAATCGGCTTAGCCGCCCAGAGCGAAAAAACATGCAGCAACGGCAGGATCAGCAACGGTAATGTTGTGATTGCATAATCCTTTCGGTGCGCACGCAAAAATACAACCGCCATAAGAAGAATAATCATCACGATTGAAATACATTCTACTAACATAGATACCCCCTGTTTTTTTCGCAGCATTTACCAATATAACCGGACAAGTTAGGTTCCGGTTCAATGTAACATTTTGATTGCATACCGCGTTTTGTTTAGTTTTTCACCGTATGTGTTTTGATATACTTGAACATAATATCATATGCATCTTGATTCAGGTGCAGTCCGTCGGTAGACAGCGATCTTGGCAGATATCCGCTTTCTGTTACAAACAACGAATATGTATCCAGAAAATAACATTCCTTGGCAATCGCCAACGCCTCCAACTCCTCATTAAATTCCTCAAAATGCGTTGTTTTGAACTTGGAATTAGAATTGATATAAGATTTTGTCATTGGGGGAATCGACTGAATGTAAAATATCGCGTTCGGATTGCTTTTTTTGAGCAGATCAATTACCTCAGCATATTGCTCAATCATTGTTGAAACCGAAGTATAACCGATAGAATTTGTACCGAGCATGACATAAATTTTTTTCGGTTTCATATTACTGGCAGCTTTTAATGCGGTGGTTTGTTTGCCGTTGAAGGTTTCCTTCTCTGTTTTGATAGCTTTGATACTGACGCCTGTGATTCCGAATAAATTATCCTTATCTACGTAATCCGTCAGTTTCATTCCGACGGTTAAAGAATCCCCCACAAAAGCCGCGTCATCAAAATAATCATTTTCAACGGCTTCACTTTCCACCACAAGACCGTAACCGTTTTGCTGTGACGGTTTACTGGAAACATCCTGGTTGTTTCCCCAATTGGAAAAAGGGAAAACGCCGGATATCAAATTATCTCCCTGCATGATAAAATATAAGCCGCCCAGCGCTGACAGGGCAAACAATGTAATAAAAAAAGTAGGCAAAAATGGTCTGGTATGTTTTTTGGACTTTACGTTTTGCTTTGACAAAATAAAATCAATCCCTTATTTTATAAATCACCGATCTTGAAAAACCGGATTTAGAAGCGAATACACTTATAAACATTATACAACTTTTCAAAAAAAATACCATATATAAAATATTAAGAATTTGATATATTTCAGACAATTTATTGACATATCGGCTATAAATCATGGATTTAGCTTACAATGACTGTAATAAATCCGAAAAATCACCGTTTCGTTTTAAATGAAATTTTACTTTTATTCCTTTCCAACAGGGGAATATCGGTCAATCTGCCAATTGACATTCTGCGCTAAATATTTTACAATTATATATTATGTTTATGCTGTTATATTATGATTTTAAATAAAGGAGAACGAAAATGGGTTTTACGATTGCAGAAAAAATATTAAGAAATCACATTGTTGACGGCGAACCGATAAAAGGCGCTGAGGTCGGTATCAAAATTGATCAGACACTGACTCAGGATGCCACCGGTACAATGGCATATCTGGAATTTGAAGCGATGGGCGTTGACCGTGTGAAAACCGAGCGCAGCGTTGCTTACATTGACCATAACACTTTACAGTCGGGTTTTGAAAATGCGGATGACCATAAATTTATCGGATCCGTAGCAAAAAAACACGGCATTTATTTTTCTCGTCCCGGCAACGGCATCTGCCATCAGGTTCATTTGGAACGCTTTGCTATTCCCGGCAAAACCCTGATCGGTTCTGACAGCCATACTCCTACTGCAGGCGGTATCGGCATGCTGGCCTGCGGTGCGGGCGGTTTGGATGTAGCTGTTGCAATGGGTGGCGGTGCTTACTACATCACCATGCCTAAAATGGTTCGGATTAACCTGTCCGGCAAGCTTTCCTCATGGGTATCTGCCAAAGATGTCATTCTGGAAGTGCTGCGTATTTTAACCGTTAAAGGCGGCGTCGGCAAAATTATTGAATACGGCGGCGAGGGTGTCAAATCGCTGACTGTCCCGGAGCGTGCCACCATCACAAATATGGGTGCCGAGCTGGGTGCAACCACCTCCATTTTCCCTTCTGATGAAGTCACAAAGGAATTTATGAAAGCGCAAAAGAGAGAGTCAGACTGGGTTTCCTTGTCTGCTGATGACGATGCTGTTTATGATGAAACCTATGAAATCGATTTAAGTACATTGTCTGCATTAGCAGCCTGCCCGCACAGCCCGGACAACATCAAGCCGATTGCAGAACTCAAAGGGCAGAAAATTGATCAGGTTTGTATCGGCTCCTGCACCAACTCGTCTCTGTTTGACTTAATGAAAGTCGCTTATATTTTGAAAGGCAAGACAGTGCATCCGGATGTCAGCCTTTCGATTGCGCCCGGCTCTAAGCAGGTGTTCAATATGCTGGCACAAAACGGCGCGCTTGCGGATTTGATCAATGCGGGCGCACGCATTTTGGAATGTGCTTGCGGTCCTTGCATCGGTATGGGACAATCCCCGAACTCGAAGGGAATCTCGCTGCGTACCTTTAACCGTAACTTTCTCGGACGCTCCGGTACCGCCGATGCCGGCGTATACTTGGTAAGTCCCGAAACAGCAGCCGTATCCGCTTTGACAGGCGTGTTTACTGATCCTGCCGAAGTTTTGGGTGATATGCCCCGCTTTGAATTGCCGGAGGAATTCGTCATCAACGACAATATGATTGAGCCGCCCGCTTCTCCCGAAGATGCGAAAGACCTTGAAATTTTCCGCGGACCGAACATCAAACCGTTCCCCGTTACCACTCCGCTGGATGAAACAATATCCGCAGCCGCTGTTTTAAAGGTCGGCGACAATATCACTACTGACCACATTATGCCTGCCGGCGCTAAAATCCTTCCTTATCGTTCCAACATTCCTTATCTTTCAAAATTCTGTTTTGCTGTTTGTGATGAAACCTTTGCACAACGTGCTCAAGAGGCAAAGCAAAGCTTTATCATCGGAGGCACCAATTATGGACAAGGATCTTCGAGAGAGCATGCTGCTTTAGTACCGCTTTATCTCGGTGTAAAAGCGGTCGTAACCAAAAGCTTTGCCCGTATCCACAAGAGCAATCTGATCAATGCAGGAATTTTACCTCTTACCTTTGTCAACGAAGCGGATTATGATAAAATCGAACAAGGCGATCAATTAGAACTGACCGGCATCCGCGACTGTGTTATCTCAGACAAGCCAATCGTGCTGAAGAATATTACCAAAGGCTTGGAAATTCCGGTAAACAGTGATCTTTCCGGTCGCTCCAAAGACATCCTGTTAGCCGGCGGATTATTAAACTACACCAGAGAACAGGCAAAATAGGTCGACACCCAAAATAATGAAAGCAGTCAACTGAAATGATACAAAAGGAAAGGGTAAGACAGATGGAAAAGAATAAAAAATTAATCCGAAACCTCGTGATTGGTTCTCTCATTGTCATTGTTTTGATTATACTAGCGGCAACCTCCTTCCGCAGCGTACCGACCGGATTTGTGGGCGTAAGAACGCAATTCGGTGCAGTAATCGGAAAAGAGCTTTCTCCCGGATTGCAAGTAAAAGTACCTTTTATCCAAGATATCGAAATCATTGACTGCCGTACGCAAAAAATAGAAGCGGACGCGAATGCAGCCAGCAAGGATTTACAGAATGTTTCCAGTAAAATCGCCGTGAATTTTGCAGTGAATACCGAATCCGCTGTCAATCTTTATAAACAGATCGGAAGCAATTACCGAAGCGTTGTGATTGATCCCGCAGTGCAAGAAGTGGTAAAGATGATTACCGCACAATATACTGCGGAGGAGATTATTACCAAGCGGTCCGAGGTTTCTATGAAAATGACCGATTTGCTGGATGAAAAAATTTCACAGAACGGCATTGAAATTGAAGCATTCAACGTCATTAATTTTGATTTCAGCGAAGAATTCAACAAAGCGATTGAGAACAAGCAGATCGCACAGCAGCAAGCGCTGAAAGCAGAGCAGGATTTGAATCGGATTAAGATTGAGGCAGAGCAGAAAATCGTGCAAGCAAAAGCAGAAGCAGATGCGCTGAAACTGCAAAAACAGGAAATCACCTCTGATTTGCTGGAACTCAGAAGAATTGAAGCTCAATTGAAAGCAATCGAAAAATGGAACGGCGAGCTTCCTACATACAACGGAGGAGACGCTGTTCCCTTTATCGAAATACCAAAAGAATAAGAAAACTTTTACGGTATTTCCTAACAGCCGAAAGGAATGATCATACATGGAAAAAATCAAAATGACTACTCCCATTGTTGAAATGGATGGCGACGAGATGACTCGCATCATCTGGAAGATGATCAAAGACATCTTACTTACCCCTTATATTGAACTGAATACAGAGTATTACGATCTTGGTCTGGAACACCGAAACGAAACCAATGACCAGGTAACGATTGACTCTGCGATGGCAACAAAAAAATATGGTGTTGCTGTAAAATGTGCTACTATTACCCCAAATGCAGCACGAATGAAAGAATATACGCTGAAGGAAATGTGGAAAAGCCCCAACGGCACCATCCGTGCCATTCTTGACGGAACTGTTTTCCGCAAACCGATCATCGTAAAAGGCATTAATCCCTATGTCTCCAGCTGGAAAAAGCCGATCACCATTGCCAGACACGCTTACGGCGATATCTATAAAAACACGGAATTGCGTGTCCCCGACGGCAGCAAGGCGGAGCTCGTAGTCACTGACAAGGACGGAAAAGAAACCAGAGCGCTGATTCATGATTTCAGCGGTTCTGACGGCATCATTCAAGGCGTTCACAATTTGGATGCGTCAATTGCTTCCTTTGCAAAGGCTTGTTTTAATTATGCGTTAGATGCAAAAGAAGATCTTTGGTTCTCTACCAAAGACACGATTTCCAAAAAATACGATCATAGATTTAAGGATATTTTCCAGGAAATTTACGACAACGAATACAAGGATCGGTTCGAAGCGGCTGGAATTGAATATTTTTACACGCTGATTGATGATGCTGTTGCGCGGGTTGTACGTTCAGAGGGCGGATTTATCTGGGCTTGTAAAAACTATGACGGAGATGTTATGTCCGACATGGTAGCCACTGCTTTCGGAAGCCTTGGCATGATGTCTTCCGTTCTGGTTTCCCCGGACGGCGTTTACGAATATGAAGCAGCTCACGGCACTGTTACCCGCCATTATTTCAAGTATCTCAAAGGGGAAACAACCTCAACTAATTCGGTAGCAACTTTATTTGCCTGGACCGGTGCATTGCGTAAACGTGGTGAACTGGATCATAATAAAGATTTAATGGATTTTGCGGACAAATTAGAAAAAGCAACCATCCAAACGATCGAAAACGGTATCATGACCGGAGATTTAGCAAGTTTATCTTCTTTGCCGAACAAAAGAACCGTAGACACTGAAACTTTCCTAAACGAAATCAACAATACACTCTCCGGCTTACTGTAATTTGATAGATAGAAGGGGATTACTGATGGCAAAAGATCATGTGTCAAAAGAAAATTCGATTTCCATTTCGGTGATACGCAGAATGCCGCGTTATTACCGCTTTTTAGGGGAGCTGGAAAAGTCTGGATGCACCCGGATATCTTCCCGTGAATTGTCAGAAAAAATGGGACTTACTGCTTCTCAGATCCGCCAAGATTTAAACTGTTTCGGCGGATTCGGGCAACAGGGATACGGATATAACGTTCCTCTTCTTCGTGAGGAAATCGGTAAAATATTGGGATTAGATAAAAAGTTAAAGGCAATATTAATTGGCGTCGGCAATCTCGGTCGTGCAATTGTTACTCATATGGACTTTGAAGCCAGGGGCTTTAACTTGATTGGCTTGTTTGATAATGCTCCTGAAATTATCGGTAGCACTGTAAATACTCACACCGTAGAGAACATAGATAACGTAGGGGGATTTTGCAAAAAATATAAACCATCCGTTGCTATTCTATGCATTCCCAAGCATGCTGCCAAGGAATTGTCTGAACAACTGGTAGAAATGGGTATCAAAGGATTTTGGAATTTCAGCCATTATGATCTCAAATTAAACTATGATGGAATTGTTGTCGAAAATGTTCATTTAGGTGACAGTTTAATGACCTTATCTTACATGGTAAATAAAGTGATAGAATAAATGATGAAACCCAGTCAAAGAAAAATCTTTGACTGGGTTTTGTTTTTATCATGTTATAATAAAATGCGGCTAAGGCGGCACCAAGTGCCGTCGCTTTTCTATTGCAACAGTAAATGACGCTACTTGGCAGCGTTTCCGCCTACGGCGGTCATCAAAACACCGTTTTGATGGAATTTATGTTATAATAAACTGACGAGACCTTGATAGGCATCCTCCGAATTTTCTATATATGATATGATTCCTTTGGAGGCTATTTGTTGTATTCTGAATACCACAAATCCGCCTGTCAAAATAAGCTGCTCTTTATATTGCAAATCCGACATCACATTTGCAATTGTTCGTTTTTGTGAAGCAATATATTTTTGAATCACTCTATCATAAAAGTCACTTTGTTCTGTACGAAGTGAGCCATTTTGCCAAACCCTCAAATTACCATTTTCCAGCATCAATTTTTCCCAAATACACGCCAGCTCATGTTGGTCTTCCTTTGACACAACAATCAAATAAGGTAAAAAACGAATAAATTCTTCTGTTGAAATATCCTTTGCTGAAGCATAGCTACTAAAGCGATTTTCTCCCCTTTTTAATGTCCGAGAACAGCACACTGCCTGTACTTCAACGGGTGAATCAGTTAACAGCCAAAGTACATATAAATATCCACAGTATTCTGCCGCAGTATTGGAATACCATATCACCACTTTATCATGAATGTACAACTTTTGAAAAAAATCACGATAATAAAACTGAAAATCCATCTCTGCTACATGGTCAACCTCTCGCAGCAGTTTCGTAGCGGAAATGCGGGACTCAATCCTTTTTATGTTAGAAATATCTCCTAATGACAGATCATCCGGTATACAAACTGTATCTGAAGCAATCAAATATCCATCTTGTATAGCACATTGAAGCGTATTTTTTACTTCTTCTGAAAAACAAATATTTAACATAACCACTCCTATCCTCCTGTAATTCTCTAATATATATAACCAATTTTGCCATTTTATCATTCTATTATATAATATGAATCTCTTTTACAGTTTACCACCCTGCAATAAAGTAAAACATTAAAAATCACGTACTTACTTAATGTAAGTACGTGATTTTTGGTGGGCCTTCAGGGACTCGAACCCGGGACCGTCCGGTTATGAGCCGGATGCTCTAACCAACTGAGCTAAAGGCCCATAAGGTTTAAGTAAAGAAATAGCCGCCACCAAGTGGCGGCTATTTCGTTGGCTCCCCCTGTTGGACTCGAACCAACGACACACGGATTAACAGTCCGTTGCTCTACCGACTGAGCTAAGGGGGAATATAAGTGTTGGCGTTACCTATCTTTCCGTGCAGTCACCCGCAAAGTATTGTCGGCGCAAATGAGCTTAACTTCTGTGTTCGGGATGGGAACAGGTGTACCCTCACCGCAATCAACACCAACTATTTATCTGTCTTCAGGCTTCTGCCCGAGAACATTCATCATTATACCACCGCTCGACTCCCTTGTCAAGCGCTTTTTTGGTGACCCCAGCGGGATTCGAACCCACGTTAACGGCGTGAGAGGCCGCTGTCTTAACCACTTGACCATGGGGCCATGGTGCACCTTCACGGACTCGAACCGGGGACCCACTGATTAAGAGTCAGTTGCTCTACCAACTGAGCTAAAGGTGCATATTCGCTTTCCAAGTCTTGCGTACATCTCTCTGCTCAGCTTCTCTGCTCGCAATCAGTTGCTCACCCAAACGCCAAGCGCCGCTTCGCGGTTGCGTTTGGGACGCTCGCTGCGGCGAGTGTACCAACTGAGCTAAAGGTGCATATTCTGGACACACCCTGAAAACTGAACAAGAATGAATGGGAAGCGTTATGTCTTGCAACCGAGCCTGCTTCCTTCTTTTGTAGGTCAAGCTTTCGGCTTATTAGTATCAGTCAGCTGCATGCCTTACAGCACTTACACCCCTGACCTATCAACGACATAGTCTACGTCGAGCCTTACTCCTCGAGGGAGGGGAGATCTCATCTTAGGGGGAGTTTCACGCTTAGATGCCTTCAGCGTTTATCTCGTCCATACGTAGCTACCCAGCCGTGCCCTTGGCAGAACAACTGGTACACCAGAGGTATGTCCATCCCGGTCCTCTCGTACTAAGGACAGCTCCCTTCAAATCTCCTACGCCCGCAACAGATAGGGACCGAACTGTCTCACG
>ERZ773235.625-NODE-625-length-44268-cov-8.333612_pt1 | contig 44268 bp, 36 predicted proteins | sample MGYA00580522_ERZ773235 | MGnify/ENA primary metagenome ERZ773235 (study PRJEB29015, sample SAMEA2737797) | human gut metagenome | biome: human gut; feature: human-associated habitat; material: faeces | place: China | collected 2012 ...
ATGACCGCCATTGGCGTTTAATGAATGACCACAATGATAGAGGCTATCATCTATAATAAGCCAGCGATCATGAGACTCGTTACGCCATTTTCTAATATCTATATGATTATCGGGGAATAGGCGGTCATGCTCATCCATGAGACGTTGCATTCCTTGACCTACACCAACCGTGTAAATTGTAGCTGTTACATTTGACTTACGGACATCAAGAACACTTAGAGTTAGCGATGAAACATAGCCATCTATGATGATTACTCGATGATTGGCTGTACGAACTAAGTTCTCCAAAGCAACTCTTGCTGTGTAGAAATCACCTTCGAAGAAGACCATCTCGGCAGGAGGGGTGGAGGTTCGAATAAAGAAGTCGAGCTGCTGTTGCTGCTTAGCTTGGACATCCTCAATATGGGTCATACGCTTGTCCATATTCTCCTGTAGGGCTATCAAGTGACGATTCACGGAATAACCTTGAAGAAGATATTGGCGCAAAATAGATGTAGCCCAAATACGGAATTTCGTACCTTGTACGGACTTTACCCTGTAACCTACAGATATTATAACATCAAGATTATAATAATCAACTTGATATCTTTTGCCATCAGAGGCAGTGTAGGCAAATTTTGCCCAAACTGATTCTTTCTGCAGTTCTCCTTCTTTAAATATAGTTCGCACATGCTTGCCTATAACACTCCTATCACGACCAAATAGTTCTGCCATTTGGTCTAAAGAAAGCCATACCGTATTGAAAGCTTCATCTATTTTTACATGGAGGGAAATACTTTCATCTGGTTGATAGAGCACTATCTGTGAATCGTCAGCCATAGGCTGTATATTATTGTCGTTTGCCATAATTATACATTTTTATTGCTAATATAGCGACAAAAGTACGATTTAATTTCGTAATCACCAAGGATTTAAGAGAAAAAATGCATTTATTAACCTATACTTGACTTATGGCTAAACATTACAACACACAAAATGATTCTGCTTCCTTATCTGCTTTTTTTTCTTCTATGTTCATAACGTAATCTCCTTATTAATTATTGTATTTTTTCGACTCCCCTGTCCCCCTCTTGCGAAGAGGGAGTCCTTACCCTATACCCAAGCCCTAAATCCCTACCATAGGGATTAGGGATGTAACCGCCCTCCGGTGCTCGGAACCGCTACGCTATTAGGTTGGCGGACCATCAAAGGTCTTCGCCATATTCTGCGGGATGGGACCGCATGGGGCTATGAGATGACCGCATGAATCAGCGTTTACGTCCTTTACCAAATTAGCGACAACCCCACCTTTATTGGTTTAAAATGTCCAACAACTCAGCAGGAGTATAAACGGGTAAAGAAGAATTTGAAAAATCCTTCCAACCAGAAGAGAGCATTTCAATTACCGTATTGCCTTGTAAGTCTAAAACATCTACAAAATTCGACAACGCCAGAAGAGCTTCTTTTACATCTTGATACTCATACTTACGAGCGACATACATGGCAGTAACATAAGACAAAGCTGACGTCATCAACTTTATGTCTCCTGTTATTCCAAGGGCAAATAGTTTATCGGCATCTTCTGAAAAGCCCTCCCGATTTGCAACGAAATCTATTAAGACATTCGTATCTACAAAAACTCTCATAATGCATATTTTTTTTCAACCAATGCATCTAAGCTATTTTCATCTGCCGGTATCGGTTTGCCACCTTTTGCCTTTAATGTCTTCACATAAGACAAAGCATCTCTAAATTCATCGGTTTCTAATAGTCTTTGCTTAGGTTGTACCTTTTGCAAAAACAGAGAAATCGCCTTTTCTATTGCTGCAGTTACACTAATATTATGCAATTTAGCATAACTTTCCGCCCCTTTATATATATTGCTATCAATTGCTATTGTATTCATAATAGTATCTCCTTTTTTGAGTGCAAATATAAGAGTTTTCTGTGAAACCACCAAATTTTTAGGGGAGATTTTGCTCTGTGGGACTATTTCTTCCTTCTGGCCTTGGCTTCCTTCATGGTGATGATCCTACCTGGATGTTCCGGGTCCCATATCGCAGCACCTCCATGCTTGAAATAATCCCAGAGAATGATGAGGAGGGCAATGACAGAGAGAACTCCGAAAAGGATTAATATGAATAATAACATTTTACTTAATGTATAAGTGTTAATGTATTATGTTTAATTGTGATCAAGCTCGCTGTACTTTGAGTGCTGGCTCTTGTACTCTGGTACGATCTCCTTCATCTTCTTCACTATTGCCATGTCATCGTAGGTGAAGGAGAGCTGATAGAGGTCTTCCTCGTTCTTGCGCGCCAACTCGTATGGATACTCACGAACCTTGGCTACCATAATCTTTGGATGATGGGTTGGAACGGTCGCCTCCTTGTCGTTCAGAACTTCCTCGAAGAGTTTCTCACCATCTCGGAGTCCAACGTACTTGATGTCGATGCCATCTACTCCCGAAAGGGCTATCATACGCTTTGCCAGGTCGGCGATGCGGACTGGCTTGCCCATATCGAAGACGAAGATCTCGCCACCCTTACCCATGGTTCCAGCCTCCAATACCAACTTGCAGGCTTCTGGAATGAGCATGAAGAAACGGATGATGTCGGGATGGGTGACGGTGATCGGACCGCCCATCGCAATCTGCTTCTTGAAGATTGGGATAACGGAACCGTTACTTCCCAAGACATTGCCGAATCTTGTGGTAACAAACTGGGTAACACCCTTTACCTCGCCATCCACAATCGCCTTGTTCAACGCCTGGCAATAGATCTCACAGATTCGCTTGCTGCAGCCCATCACGTTGGTTGGGTTCACAGCCTTATCGGTAGAAATCATCACAAACTTCTTGGTGCCGTACTTCACTGCCATATCGGCTATCACGCGCGTACCATATATATTATTCTGCACAGCCTCTGATGGGTTGTCCTCCATCATCGGTACATGCTTGTAGGCTGCGGCATGGAAGACATAGTCTGGATGGTACTCGGAGAAGATGCGCTCCATACGGGTGGCATTGGTGATGCTGGTTACGATGGTTTCGCATGGGATATCGGCATAGTTCTTTTTCATGAAGAGGCGGACATCGTGCATTGGAGTCTCTGCCTCATCTACGAGAATCAGGCGCTGTGGCTTGTAGATGGCAATCTGCTTCACCATCTCGGAACCGATACTTCCGGCAGCTCCCGTAATCAGAATGGTGCGACCGCTGAGGAGTTTTCCTATCGCATTCATATCCACTTCGATTTTATCTCGTGGAAGAAGGTCTTCGATATCTACCTCACGCATCATCTGATGACGAAGGTTTGACTTGCCATCCCAGCTCTGCGCCTTTGGCATCATCATAATCTTGATGCCTTCAGCGGTGAGTTTGTCGATCATATCCTGCTTCTCCAAGAACTTCTCTGTGACCAGCGGGCTTACGAAGAGGGTCTTGACATTCATCTTGCGCATGACGCCTATCAAGGCCTCATTATAGAAATAAACTTCGCAACCCAGCAGGAATCTGCCTACCATAGCGGTTTCTTCCGTAGTGAATCCTTTCACGATATATTGTGAAGGATGGTCGTTGCGCATGGACTTTGCCAGGGAGATACCGCCTTGCCGTACACCGAAGATGAAAACCGGAGTCTTGGTGTCGGCTGAGAAACTGGAGTCGTACATATACTTCACGAGGATTCGCATCGTCCACATCTCTACCATGGAAATGAAGAGCATGACGACAATAGACTCTGTGGTAAGCTCACAGAGGATACTGTCTGGCACCACATGAAGCAGAATGCTATTCAGGATGAAACCGACGATGAGGGCACTGGATATGCGAAGCAGGTCAACGAATGACGAGTAGCGCATGATACCGGAATAGGTATGGAAGATTCGCATGCCTACCACGAAGAGTGGCAGGGAGCAGACGAACATGAGGAGGTAGTTCCAGAAATGGGAAGCTATCACCTCGCCTCCTTCTGCGATATAGGTTGCAATCATTCCTGCCACTACAATAGCGATGCTATCGAGTGCCATGATGCACCAATATGGCAGTGTAGCCTTAGAAAAATACCAATTCGTCAACTTATTGGCAAAGAGGGATACTTTGAGTTTATACAATACCCCTGAGAATGGCTCTTGAGAAGAGTCTTTCTGATTATTTCTATCTTTCATAAATCTATTAAAAATTAATCTCTACTGATATAGCACAGCCCCATCGTGGGGCATCGGGATTTGCCTGGAACTACTCCAAAAGAGTGTCCGTGTCTGGATGTTGGCAGCTGGGCTTTAGCTTTCAACAATTTCGAGTAAATCTCTCCTTATCTCTATAGTAGCCCCGCTGATATACTTGATTTCATTGCCAATAACGGCTTTCTTTCCAGTATAGCTTTGCACGTATGCTTCCACACCTTTCATGCTGCCTGCCACTACTCGCACTTTGATACCCTTCTTTAAAGGAACAGGGGCAGCAGTGACAGGCTCTTCATCATTCTCAACAAAATGTCGATAATTGGCAATAACCTGGTCGGGAATTTGGTATATTTTCCTTTGACCTGGCATCGTCAGCATCTTATACACATCCGAACGGAACCGGATTTTATCAAGTTGTCTCTGAGAGACATTGCAAAAGATGAAGGTGGAAAGAAACAGCTTTTCTTTCACTCTTCGCTTATTGGAACGCTTGTCTATATAAACTACCTTAACCTTGGGTATCCAGTAATCAAACCAAACATGATTGTGATTAAGATTTATTCGTATAGAATCAGCTATTCTCATTTCACAATTCACTCTCACTACAGCCACATACCATCCTGCATCTGCCGGTTTTTCAAGCCCTTCATTAGGCATTTGGGGAGTCAATTTCTTAGCGCTTTCTTCACTTTTTGCCACGGCTTCGCCGTCGTCCCCTGCAATAGTGGACGTAACTTGTGATTGTATATTTGTCTCTTTCATCATGCGAATCAAGTTCGTTTTTTGATGTCGATCATCTGAATCTCTACATAAGAGACACAGATACTCACTGCAAAAATACGAATATTGTTGCAAACTAGCAAATTATGCGTGTTAAAAAATCAATATCATTCTACGAAAATCAACATTTTTTTAGAATTCTTATCATACGCAATTTCCTAAGTCGTTGATTGAAAGAATGTTTTCGGCATTTCTGTGTCTCTTATGTAAAGATTCAGAAAAATTGGTTCATTTTGGTTCATTTTGGTTCATTTTGCAAAAAAACTCTTTTTATTCATTTTTACGGCCTATAGGACTGCCAGAATTTTAGCGTTGGCATCATCCACTTCAGAGCTTTTGATGGAGCGGAGATAGATCTGTGTGGTGGTTACGGAATGATGTCCCAATGCCTCGCTGATGACTGAGATTGGGATATGGTTGTCTCTTGCTGCCGTTGCCCAGGAATGGCGGGCGACATAGAGGGTGAGCTTGCCCTTGATACCGATCTTAGCACCTAACTTCCTGAGGTGATAGGAGATACGCGCTTCGGCATTTCGATATAGGCGTACCGTGCCTTTCTTTTTGTCAATAGTTTTATCCTGACTCTTATTCCCATCATCAACAAGGAAGGGAAAGAGATAAGGTGAGGAGGCGGTCTGCGCCTGATACTTTTCCAACAACTCCTGCATCTCCTTCTCCCATCGGATGGTGAGGCGCTGTCTGGTCTTGCTTCGGGTGTAATGAAGATAACCGTCCTTGAGGTCGGATTTGCGGAGGTGAGCCAGGTCGATGAATGAGATACCACGCAGATAGAAACTCATCAGGAAGGTATCTCTTGCCATCTCTTCTTTGGGAGTGAGATCCTTGACCGACTCCAGACGCTTGATCTGGCTGACAGATTCTGTGGGTATGGCTCTCTTGCGGGTTGGGGCAATACCGGTATAGGTATCCGTGAAGGGATACTGCTGTGGCGTCAGTCCCTTCGCCACGGCTTTGTTGTAGGTAGCGCGGAGGATGCGGAGGTAGAAGGAACTGGTGTTTCTGCATACTTTCGCCGTATGATGCAGGTATGCCTCATACGAGTGCATCACTTCTGCATCTATCTCACTGAGGGCGATGTCTTTGTTGTCCCGGTATCGTTTAAAACTGTTGAGGGTTGCTCTGTAATGCAGCGAGGTGCGGTATTGCCCGTTTTTCTGCAACAGGGCAATAAGGAGGTTCATAAACTGGAATAACGACTCTGGTTTTTTCGTGTTTCTTGGCATAATACGTAAATATTTTGATGTTTACAAAAAAAGGGGACCGGCCACTGCCAGTCCCCAAGACGAGAGAGATATAAGTGTTGACTTGGTCAACAACGAGGCAAATCACTTTGCCTAATATTATATCCATTTATTATTTTAATAGAGTTTAATCTATTATTCATAGAAGCCAGAATGTCTAACTCCTGAGATGCGATAAGTCAAAGCATTATCATCATCGCTGAACTTAACCTTGTAGCAGATGCTATCACAAGGAAGTCCATGAAGGTTCTTTCCCTGATTCAATAACACCTGACCTTCGAGCAACTCAACATTGCCAGCCTCAGCATTAGAAGGATTATAGCTAGAACCAGCAGCTGCAGAGAAAGTTTTAGCAGCATAATCTACATTCACTTTCATCTGGACACCCCAGAAGCCAGCATCCTGCAACCACATTTCCTTATCGCTATTGGCAGCAGTATTGTAGGTATTCACAGTAATGGTACCCAATCCATACGGATCTTCATACAAAACATTACCATTTTCATCAACAGCATCAACCTGTACTTCCCAAATACCAGCCATCTGCTCAACGGCAGTTCCACCAGCCGACTCATCAGTCTCAGTATCACAAGACACAAGAGCGAAGCAGCCCAGCAAGGCGAACATAAACATTGAAATATATTTCTTCATAATCTTATTCTTTAAAATCTTAATTGTTTTATTACTTCAATGAGATGGTAAAGTCCATTGTTTTGGCATAATTCACTACGTAAGAGATTTCTCCTGTAGCAGGATCATACTTTCCATCCTTAAAGCCAGTAGCAGAATCGCCCCAACCTTCCACAGAACTAGAAAGCAAGACCAGAGAATTATCAGCCAACAACTGGAAGTAACCTGTCATTGCGTAACTTGAACCATAACCTGCTTTCTGGTCATAGTAACCACCCATCATATCACTTACATAGAAGATGCCAGGTGCAGCCTTAGTAACCTTCACGGTATAACCAGAGAAAGCTGTAGTAGCTACAGAACCATCATCTTTGTGATAATCACGATGAGAACCAGCCTGAAGAGTATAGGTACCCGACATATCTGTTGTAATGGTTGGATCACAGACGGCTACCGTACGAGTAGTAGATACAGAGAAGCCATCAGCATTTGTTGCTGAATAAGTGATGTAATACAAACCAGCCTTAGAAGCATCTACAGTACCAGAAGTTACTACCTTAGAAGAATAATCCTCTCCATTCAATGTAGCTTTACATCCCTGCTCACTATAAGCTGTACCGATAGGCACCTGAACAAAGTCATCACCCTGGATTTCCAAAACCGGATAATATGTAATCCTTGAATCAGTAAACTCCTCATCGTCGCTGCAAGAAGTAAATCCAACAGCTGTCATGCTGAGCATCAAGGCCAAAAACAATATCTTTTTCATATCTTTTATCTTTATATAATGAATGAATAAAAGTACCTATTGATTACTTTACGTCCCAGAATACAGGATCAGCCAAAGTCTTAACGGCAGGAGTATTCTTGTTCAACTGACGTGCAGATGAAGGATAAGGCATACGCTTGCACAAGCCGTTATTACCATAGTAATTAACAGCAGGCACAATCAGATTACCAGCAGTATAGCTTGTAGGATCCTTATGAACCTTCTCAGCAGAAGCAGAAGACACGGCAGGAACATCAGTACGACGCTGCTCAGACCAAGCCTCAAAGTGATTACGATAGAACAAAGCAACCCACTTCTGCATATAGATCAGCTTCAACTTATCTTCCTTGGTAGCCTGCTTGTCAAAGTTTACCTTATCACCCGCAATGAAATCAGAGTAGCCTGCAACCTGACGAGACAAGAAGTCATTCTCAACAGCAGCCTCATAATCAGCCTTGGCAGCAGCCTCATCATTGTTGAATCGCAACTCAACCTCAGCCTTCAGGAACTCAACCTCGCTAAGAGTAAAGAGATAAACTGGCATAGCTTTGGCAACCTCGGTATTAACGAGGCTTACATCCTTATCCATCAACTTAGTACCATCCCACTCCAAATACTTAGTCTTTGCACCAGGAATCTCACCAACATACTTTCCACTTGCAGCAGCCTTGTTCAAAGCATAGGCTTCACGAGGGTCGTTGGTAGCATTGAAGTAGGTTACCAATGGATATGCAGCACAGAAATTGTTTGCATTCAAAGAGAAGATATTACTATACCAAGGATTATACTGTCCCTCTGCATTGCTATATACATTAAATACTACATCAGAAACCGGGAGGATACCGTTAGCTACGATAGCCTTAGCCTTGGCAGTATAATTAGCAGCATCTACATTTGCATCAATCAGACGCATATACATACGAAGACGGAGGGCATTAGCAAAACGCTTCCAGCTATCCAGGTTCTTGCTGAACATAGGGTCGGTCATATCGATGTTGTCAGAAGCTGCAATAGCTGCCTCTGCTTCATCCATTGCCTTCAAAACATTCTCATAAACACTCTGACCATCATCCCAAACCGGATTAGGATTAGCACTACCCTGGCAGGCCTCTGTATAAGGAGCATCGCTACAAGCATCTACCATATACTGCATAGCCAAAGCTGTCATTACCTTGCAGACATAGAGGTTGGCTGTATTGGTAGTCTTACTTTCAATATCCTTGATATCAGTCATCGCACCGGCATAGATGGTACTATAGCAACGGTCAAAGAGCTGTGAAGCCTCATCAAAGTGAAGCTCAGCAATGTCGTTATACTGATTATACTCAGGACGCTGCTCAAAATACTGAGCAAAATAGCCACCATAGGTGAACATCGCATCACCAGGAACCGCAGCTATGGCATTCTGCACAGCAGGGAACTCCAATGAAGGTGTAATATCACCAGAAGCAGGATAGTTTGGATTCTCATTGATATCCATATCGCAGCTAGAAAGCGCCAAGAGGCAAGCTGCACTATATAATAATATTTTTTTCATAAATGATCCACCTTTAGAATTTAACAGAAACATTGAAACCCATCTTGCGTGAGCTTGGGTTAGCAGAATACTCACCAAAGTTACCAGACAAGTCGTTACCGAATGAGCTTGACTCTGGGTCGATGAATGTATTGCTAGAAGGTGTCCAGAGGAAGAGGTTGTTACCGAAGACAGAAACCTTAACGCCAGTCAAGAATGTCTTAGCCAACCAAGCCTTTGGCAAATCCCAAGAGAGAACTACAGAACGAAGCTTTACATAACTCTTGTCAACCAAGAATTCTGCATCGTAGTTATCAGCACCATTGTTCCAATAGTTGTAGATATTGGTTGGCGTCAGAGCTGTAGTATTCTCTGTATAGATAGGAGCACCATTAGCATCTGTACCAGACTGAACCACAGAATTTGGAATAATCCATGGGTTACGATGGTTGTATGCAGTCTGGATAGCATTACCGGTGAAGTATGTAATATTCTTGGTACGAGAGAACATCACACCACCCTTACGGATATCAAAGTCGAATGACAAGCTGACACCCTTATAAGACAAGGTATTAGAAATACCCATCTGATACTTGCTGTTCATGCTACCTACAATTTCCTGCTTATCAGTCTTCTGAGGAAGACCATTTGCATCTACGATCAAACGTCCCTGGTCATCACGCTTAGAAGTATAAGCCTTGAACACACCGAGTTCCTCACCTACGATAGCATAGAGAGAAGTACCGCCAGAGAAACCATAGATAACAGATTCACCGCCGAGTTCCTCAGGCAAAGAGATTACCTTACTCTTGTTCTTGGTGAAGTTCCAAGAGAGATCCCATTTGAAATCCTTGGTCTTAATAGGAGTTACGCTTACCAAAGCCTCGATACCACGGTTGCGAATCTTACCAAGGTTCATGTTCTGATATGTGTAACCAGAAGCTGGATCCATATTCAAGGAGAAGATCTGCTTGTCTGAGTTTCTGTCGTAATATGAAACATCAAATGAAATACGGTTCTGCAAGAATGCCATGTTCAAACCAAACTCAAACTCTGTAGTCATCTCAGGACTCAAAGTATTACTACCCAGAGTATTGCCCTTGGTATAAGCATTGTAGTTACCATTGGTGAATGGGAATTTACTAGAACCCCAGCCTGAAGTATTAGCTGAAGCCTGAGCATAGACAGAGTTTGTCATATATACGCTGGCATCATTACCAGTCTTACCCCAAGCAGCACGGAACTTACCGAAAGTCACGATCTTCTGAGCCTCAGGAGACAGGAACTTAGAGAACACGAAGCTACCTGTTACACCAGGATAGAAGAATGAGCGGTTACCCTTTGGAAGAGTAGAAGACCAGTCGTTACGGGCGGTCATTGTCAAATAAGCCCAATCGTCCCATCCGAGTTCGACCTGACCATATGCACCCATCAAGCGACGAAGTGACTGATACTGATCAAGAGTAGGTTTCTCAGAAGAGTTTGTCAAGTTGAAATAAGTAGGTATTGTCAAATTAGTAACTGCACTATACAAGTATGTGTATTTACGCTCATTACCATTGAAACCGAGAGCTGCGTTTACATCCAACTTATCGATGAACTTGTGGCTGTAATTGAACATTGCATTGAAGTCCATCTCGCGACGACGCTCAGTCTGTTCAGTTACAGAACCTGTCAATGACTTCAATGCATCCGCCCAGTTTGGAGTGTTTGCATAAAGAGCAGACATGTTTGGTTCACCGGTGTTATGATCACCAGTAGTTGTATCAAGACCGAAACGGGTAGAGAACTTCAAATCGGTGAAGATATCCCAGTCAAACTGCAACTTACCATAGAAACGTTCAGACTCATACTCATTCTTGTAGTTATTCAAGATATAGTATGGGTTGGTTACACCATAAGGAGTATAGTAATAACCTGGCGTATTGAATGGATCATTCAAGTCCTTCATCTCTACGATACTGATATCGCGAGGAGTCTGCATGATGGCATTATACATAGAACCAGTCTTCTGACCAGTAGTCACGAAGTTGTTCTTCTGATAAGCATAGTTGGCAGACATGCTCAATGTTACATTCTTGATCTTGTGAGAAGCTCGACCAGAGAATGTATATTTGTTGTAACTATCCGCATCAGTAGGGATAATACCATCATCATGAATCTGAGAAAGACTCAAGAAGAAGTTACTAGCATCAGTTGCACCATTGAAAGATACACTGTTGTTGTAGCGTAAACCCGTGTCAAAGAAGTCCTTGACATTGTTCTTTATAGGAAGATAACTCTTCAGTTTCTGAGAGTTATCATAAACATTACCATATTTCAAGGTTGAGCCATCGAAAGCTGGTCCCCAAGAACCATTCTCGATATCTGTCTTGTCACCATACCAACCCATACCGAACTCGTTCTGGAGCTGAGGCAAGCGAAGCACAGACTCAAACTGCAAACCACCATTATACTCTACACCAATACCCTTGTTCTGCTTCTTACCACTCTTGGTAGTAATCAACACAACACCATTGGCAGCACGGCTACCATAAAGTGCAGTTGCGGCAGCACCCTTCAGGATGGTCATGCTGGCAACATCATCAGGGTTTACGGCATTGGCACCGTTACCAAAATCATAGCCATTGTCCAAGCTATTACTGCTTACCAAGTTATTACTGCTGGAAACAGTAGAGTTATTCAATGGCACACCATCAACAACATACAAAGGCTGGTTGTTACCCGACAATGAACTGACACCACGGATGATGACAGAATTAGAAGAACCTGGGTCAGAAGATGTTGAAGAAATCTGCACACCAGCTACCTTACCTGCAAGACTAGACATAACGTCGTTGGTACGAGACTCAGAGATTTTCTCACCGCCCACAACAGCAGCAGAATATCCCAAAGCCTTACTAGAACGGGAAATACCCATCGCAGTAACAACAACCTCATCAAGATTTCTTGAATCAGCAACCAGCATAATCTTCATCTTAGCAGACGCCTTTACCTTTTTGGGCTCCATACCCAGATAAGTTACTTCGAGAACAGCATCCTTACTTGCATTAGGCAGAGTAAAGTTACCATCCACATCGGTCACTGTACCAGTCTTTGTTCCTGCGATTTTAACAGATGCGCCAATCACTGGCTCACCGTCTTCCTGAGAAACAACCTTACCTGTAACAGTAGTCTGCGCGAGAGCCATTCCTGTTGAAAGAACAAGCCCTCCCATTAACATGGTTAGTCTTTTTGTCATAATTTCTCTCTCTTAAATTTAACAACTTACAAATATCGGATGCAAAGATACATACTTTTTATAAAATAAACAAATTTTTAGCTAACAAAATGCTACCTAAAACAAAATTTCTTCTACTTTTTGTATTTTTTCTGCATATTTCCCTACTTTTCGATAGTTTTCAAGCAATTTAATCAACAAAAAGACACATTTTCAAGAAAGCATCAGACAAAAAGACACGTTTTCAAGAAAGCATCAGACAAACAGACGGTTTTCAAAACAAAAGATAAGCGTGATGTTTTCAAACAAAACACCACGCTTACCTTATATTCTATAACAAAACGAAAGACACCCATCTGCTTCCATTTAGAATCGGAATCAAAATCCTCATCTATTTTAAATAACACCATACTTGATGAGAGCATTTTTCACACCATCCTCATCCACATGAGTCGTAATGTAATCGGCTACCTGCTTCAATTCATCACCAGCATTGCCCATTGCCACACCTACACCTGCCTCCTTGATGATAGAGATGTCGTTGCCACCATCACCGAACGCCATAGTTTCTTCAATGTTCAAGCCGAGATAATCAGCCATTGCGTGGAGCCCCTTTCCCTTATCGGCTCCACGCGCCGTAATATCAGTAAAGGCAGGGTGCCATCTTCCGGAAGTACAGTTTGCGAGCGTAGGCATCAGGAGCGCTTCCTGCTCTACGGTGCAGAAAGGAGTGACCTGCAAGATGGCCTCATCGCCCAAAGCATCTACATCCGTGATGAAGATACTGCTATCTACTCCCAATCCCTTGCAGAAGATTTCATAAACCTCGTCGGTATAATGATGAATGGCAAAACGGCTCTCGCTTACCACGATGGCAGGATAGTTGTCTCTATCAGCTGCCTCGATGATTTTCTTCACGTCAGAAGGAAGGATGGCGTGCTGGCTCACCAATGTATCCTCCACAAAGCAGCGAGCCCCATTGGCCGTGATGTAACCATCGATGAGATGCTCTATCTGACCGAGGTTGTTGATGATCTGCTTGGGGCGTCCCGTAGAAATATACACCTCTACCCCATTCTTCTTAGCCTGCTCCAAAGCATCCACAGTACTCTGCGGAATCCTGTGGGACTTGAAACTCACCAACGTGCCGTCGATGTCGAAAAACAATGCTTTTATCTTCTTATCCATAAATATATCTTGTTCCTTATTATTTAAACCCAATTTCTTATCATGTCAATACCATGCCTTATTTATCATTTCTCTCGCGCGTACCTTATTATATATAGATACAAATGATTCTTCTCGCTGAAAAAACGGGTGCAAATATACGAAAAAACAGATAATTAGCCAAAGATATGCAGTTTTTTTTAAATATCCTTGCCATTTTCGCAGAAAAAGCGTATATTTGCAGCGACTTTCATGCGCAAGAAAACGTCTTGCACCACGCATAGAAAGCAAACTAAAAGCTTAGTGATATGAAGAAGAAGACCTATGTCTGGCTGGCATCCCTCTTGCTGATGCTAGTAGCTACGCTTACTTCATGCGAAAAGTTTGCACTCGATGATTCGGGTACCAATTCACATGACGCAAACGCCAATGTAATCATCCATGCGTCCGTGGCAAAAAACAATTCTACGGGAACAAGAAGCGGAGAAGAAGATGAGGAAATAGAGGGAAAGCCTCTAGAAGATTACTGCTCCCGGCTCTCCATCGCCATTTTTGATGGAGAGGAAAAGGTGAAGACCCTGAATCTGAAAGCAGAAGACGGCTACGATGATATCGGGATTAATCTGGATGCGGGAAAATACCGAATGGTTGCCATCGGCCACAACGGAAGCGGCAACTGTACGATCAGTTCCCCAGAGAAAGTGAAATTCTACAAGAACAAGATGACCGATACCTTCTTCTATTACGGCACTTTCAATGTGACAGATGGAGAAGATACGGATGATTACATCCTGCTGAATAGAGCCGTGGCACAGTTTAAGGTCCATATTACCGACGCCACCATCCCCGCCGAGGCGCACAGCATCAAGTTTTACTATACGGGAGGCAGCAGCACCCTTGACGCCGTAACGGGTTATGGATGCGTACAAAGCCGGCAGACCGAAAGCTTCAAGCTTCAGGAAGGCAAAAGGGATTATTCGGTCTATACCTTCCCTCGCGAAGAGAACAAGGGATTGAAAATGACCATCAACATCCTGGATGCAGATGCTCAGAGCATCAAGGAATATTCCAAGGAAGGCATCCCGGTGAAATGCAACAACATCACCCAGAGCAATATCAGCATCAAAGATCATACCATCTCCGACCCTGACCAGAAAGAAGATGATGATTCCGGAAAAGGAAACCTGGGATTCACCGTAAATCCCGACTGGGAAGGAGAAATCATTGTTGAATTTGAATAGAAGAATGTTCCATTTTTCCATAATGTAAGGCATTTTTCGATTCTTAAAGATTTGATAATAAAAAATCCTTTGTGGTTTGCGAATATTTCCATAAATTTGCACCGATATTATAATATTATAGTAAAGGAATGAAAAAAATATTAACTCTTATCATGCTGATGGGAGCAATGACTGCAGCCGAGGCTCAAACGATGGTTCTGAACCTCGACAGTTGTCGTGCGATGGCGCTACGCAACAATAAGCAGATCAATGCCTCAAAGCTCAAGAAGGACGTGGCGACCAACCTGAAGAAATCGGCGCGCACGAAATATTTGCCAAAGGTAGATGCCATGGGCGGATATGAATGGTTCAGCAGAGAAATCTCTTTGCTCAATGATGGTCAGAAGTCAGCATTCAGTAGTTTAGGTTCCAATATCGTAGGTGGAATCACCGGCAATGCCAACGACATAATGACCGATTTGGTAAGCAAGGGAATGCTCACCCCTGAACAGGCACAGAAAATCGGAGGATTGCTCAACGAGAAAGGAAGCGTTATCCAGCAGCAGGGCAATGCCATCGGACAGAGCGTGGTAGATGCTTTCCGCACCGACACCCGCAACATGTGGGCTGGTAGCGTGATGCTCCGCCAGCCTATCTATATGGGCGGCGCCATCCTGGCTGCCAACAAGATTGCAGACATCGGTGAGCAGATAGCAGACAATGATCTCGACATGCAGACCCAGAAGACTCTCTACAGCATAGACCAGGCTTACTGGCTTGCCGTTTCGCTGAAGCAGAAGTACAAGCTCGCCACCAGCTACAGAGACCTGGTGAAAAAGCTCAATGATGATGTTCACAAGATGATTCAGCAGGGCGTAGCCACCAAGGCAGATGGCCTGAAGGTAGATGTGAAGGTGAACGAGGCGGAGATGAAGATTACCCAGGCAGAAGACGGTCTGATGCTCTCCAAGATGCTTCTCTGTCAGCTTTGCGGCATTCCGATGAACCAGGAAGTGACTCTTGCCGATGAAGACAAGGAGACGCTGGCTCTTTCGGGAACTCCAGTGGATACAGAGCAGCAGCGGGTAGCAGCTTCTGATTCTGCGATGAATACCCGTCCGGAATTGCGCATGCTCCAGAATACGGTCGATATTTCCAAACAAGCCACCAATCTGGTTCGCGCCGTCTATCTGCCTCATGTGGCATTGACCGGCGGCTACACTATTTCGAATCCAAATGTGTTCAATGGTTTCCAGAAGAAGTTTACCGGCGTATGGAATATTGGTGTCATCGTGCAGATTCCGGTATGGAACTGGTTTGACGGTGCCTATAAGGTGCGTGCATCCAAGGCGGCCACCAACATTGCCCAGATGAGCCTCGACGATACCCGCGAGAAGATTCATCTCCAGATTACCCAGAGCCAGTTCAAGGTGAAGGAAGCTGAGAAGAAGCTCAGCATGGCCACCAAGAACATTGACAGCGCCAATGAGAACCTGAGATGCGCAAACCTCGGATTCAAGGAGGGAGTGATGGAAGTTACCGATGTGATGGCTGCTCAGACTGCCTGGCAGCAGGCACAGAGCCAGAAGATCGATGCGGAAATCGACGTGAAGCTGACACAGGTAGGGCTTAACAAGGCGCTCGGTATTCTGCAGTAACTGCAGTAACGACAAAAATAACATTTTTCAAAATTCAAATTCAGATAAAAATATGTCTAAAAAATCACAGCATAACAATATACTGCTCGCCGTCATCGGTTTTACGGCAGTTGTCATACTCGTGGGAATCATCGGCTTCTTCACGCTTGAGCAGAAGGACGATACCATCCAGGGCGAGGTAGAAGTATCAGAATACAGAGTATCCTGCAAGTTGCCAGGCCGCATCGTAGAACTGAGAGTCAAGGAGGGCGACTACGTCCACGTGGGCGACACCCTCGCCATCCTCGAAGTTCCAGAGATGAAATCGCAGGAGCAGATGCTCCAGGCTACCAATGCGGCAGCCGAGGCGATGAAGGACCTGACCGATGCCGGTGCCCGCAAGGAGCAGATTCAGGGTGCCTTCCAGCTGGTTCAGCAGGCAGAAGCTGCTGCAACCATTGCCAAGAAGACTTACGACCGCATGCAGAACCTCTATAACGACGGCGTTATCAGCGGTCAGAAGCGCGACGAAGCATTTGCAGCCTACAAGGCTACAGAGGCTCAGGTGGCAGCAGCCAGGAGCCAGTATGAGATGGCGAAGAATGGTGCCCGCGAGCAGGAGAAGCGCATGGCTGCCAACAACACCCAGGCTTCGAAGAGCGCAGTAGATGTAGTGAAGAATCTCCTGAAGGAGACCGTGCAGGTGGCTCAGTGCGAGGGCGAGGTAAGCAATGTCTATCCAAAGGTAGGCGAGCTGGTGGGTCTCGGTTCTCCTATCATGAGCATCTCTATCATGAGCGAGATGTGGGGTACCTTCAATGTTCGCGAGGATCATCTCCAGGGACTGAACAAGGGCGATGAGTTCACCGCTTTCGTGCCAGCCTTCAACAAGGAAATCAAGATGAAGGTTTACTACCTGAAAGACCAGGGCTCCTATGCTACCTGGAAGGCAACCAAGGATAATGGCGACTACGACCGCAAGACTTTCGAGGTGAAGGCCCGTCCTATCACCAAGCTGGAGGGATTGCGCCCGGGAATGTCACTCATCATTAAATAACTTCTATGTTTAAGAAATTATATCATATTGCCCGTAGAGAGTGCGGCATCATGCGGAAGAATCCCATCTATCTCTTCTGCATGGTCATCTTTCCCATCGTGGTGGTGATCTTCTTCACCACCCTGATGCAGGGAGGTGTGCCTACCGACATGCCTGTGGGCATTGTTGACCAGGACAATACTCATACCTCCCGCCAGCTGGTGCACAAGCTCGACGCTTTCCAGACCACCAAGGTGGTGGCTCACTATGAGAACATAGCCGAGGCAAGACATGCTATCCAGAAGAACGAGATCTATGCCTTCCTGGTGATTCCTAACGGAACAGAGGCAGGATTGATGGCTTCCCGACAGCCTAAGATTTCCTTCTACTACAGCAGCGTTTCGCTGGCAGCAGGCTCTCTGCTCTTCCGAGACCTGAAGACCATTTCTACCCTGGGAGGCGCAGCGGCAGGTATGGCGAAGCTGTCGGCACTGGGAAAGACGAACGATGAAATCATGACCTTCCTGCAGCCTATCACCTTGGATCTGCACATGATAGGCAACCCTTACGCCAACTACAACTATTATCTGTCGAGCGTGATGGTGCCGGGACTCATCATGCTGTTCATCTTCCTGATCACCCCTTATTCCATCGGAACGGAACTGAAGTTCAACAGAGCCAGAGACTGGATGCGAATGGCGAACAACAATCCTTATCTCGCCATCGCAGGTAAGATGTTGCCTCAGACGCTCATCTTCCTGAGCATCTTCCTGCTGTTCGAGTTCTACATCTATTATGTATTGGGATTCCCGCATCCGGGCGGTGCAGCGCCAATCATACTGCTGGGCATTCTGAGCGTATTGTCCTGCCAGTGCTTCGGTATCTTTGCCTTCGGGCTGATGCCTTCCCTGCGCATGTCGATGAGTATCTGTTCGCTTTGGGGTGTGGTGAGTTTCTCCATCTGCGGAGCCACCTATCCACTCTTCTCCATGGATTCGCCAATCCAGGCCATCGGACAGCTCTTCCCTATGCGCCACTATTATATGATTTACCAGATGAACATCTTCAATGGTTTTCCGATGAGCGATGCTGTGCTCCACTGGGGCGCGATAGTACTCTTCTGTGCCCTGCCAATCCTCACCATCTGGAATATCAAGAAGGCAATGTTAGTATATAAATACCTACCATAATGAAGAAAAGTAGTTTATTATATAAGATTATCAATGGCATCTGGGATATGTGCTACATCTGGAAGACGGAAATGCGCAATGTTTTCCGCGATGAGGGTGTGCTCATCTTCTGCATCCTGGTACCGCTGGGCTATCCGCTGCTCTACTCATGGATTTACAACAACGAGGTGGTGAGAGAGGTGGATACGGCGATTGTTGACCTGAGCCACAGCCATACTTCCCGCGAGTTTATCCGCGATTACGATGCTTCTCCGGATGTCAAGGCTACCTATTACTGCAACAGTCTCGACGAGGCGAAGCAGCTGGTGCAAAGGCAGGCGGTGCATGGAACCATCTATATTCCAGCCGATTTCGACACGAAGCTGAACCGTGGCGAACAGGCGCATGTGGGCGTATATTGCGATATGAGTCTGATGCTGACCTATAAGGCGATTTACCAGACCGCGCAGGGTGTGGCAAGCCAGATCAACTCGGGAATTCAGATTTCCAAGGGAGGAGGGTTCACGGATCGGGATGATGAAATAACCGCCCATCCGTTGGAATTCGATGAAGTTCCGATATTCAATACCACCGGGGGATATGGTAATGCGATTCTTCCGGGTGTGCTGGTACTCATCCTTCAGCAAACCATGCTGCTGGGCATCGGAATGGCAGCAGGAACATCGAGAGAGCTGAACAGAAACCGCGAACTGATACCGATAAGCAAGCATTATGGCGGTATTTTCCGAATCGTATTCGGCAAGTCGATGGTTTATTTCATGGTTTACGCCGTGATGGGAATGTACCTGACGCTGGTAGTTCCGAAACTTTTCGGCTTCGTCAGTATGGTAACCTGGACCACCATTCTGGGTTTCCTCCTGCCTTATATTCTGTCGTGCGTATTCTTCGGATTGATGCTTTCTTGTCTGGTAAGATACCGTGAGAATGTAATGCTTCTGGTGGTTTTCACCTCAGTGCCATTGCTATTCATGACGGGTATTTCGTGGCCACAGAGCAATATTCCAGCCTTCTGGCAGGGATTTGCCTGGGTTTTCCCATCTACCTTCGGTATCAGAGGATTCCTGAGAATCAGCAGTATGGGAGCATCTCTTGCCGATATTCTGCCGGAGTTCAGAGCACTCTGGATACAGACGGGCGTCTATTTCCTCGCCACCTGCCTGGTTTTCAGGCAGCAGTTGCGCTTAGCAAGACTCAAGGCCAATCCTACTGCCGAAGTTGCAGAAGAAGAGGAGGAGGCAGAAGCGCTTCCGGAGACTAAAAAATAAAGATCTAAAATGCAAGAATCAGGGGTTGACCATACAAAAAACAGCTGTTAACTGTTAACCCCTGATAAAAAAGAGGGTACGTCATTATTCATCGGATTACACGGATGAATCAGAACCTTAACCGCCTTCCTCGGATTACTCACGGATTTTAAACGGAAACTCGACCTGACGGTCGTGGCGATACCCCCTAAAGCTGGAACACTAATGCGCTAGCCCAATGGCCGTAAGGCCAAATCCGTTTAAATTCCGTGAGTAATCCGTGAAGCAAGAATATTCCGTTAACTCAGCGTAATCCGATGAAGAAAATCGATAAACAAACATAAAAAAGAGGGTGTGTTTTGGACTTTTGACACACCCTCTTTTTATTTACTTATGCGTACTTACAATCTTAGTTGGAGCCTTCTCGGCATTTCTGCGGTTCACCACAGTAACGATGCTCTGAGCAAGGCTCAGGAAAGCCTGACCAGTGATGGAATCAACCTTGGTTGCAGCAGGCGCACCATCATCACCACCCTCGCAGATGCTCTGAACGATAGGAATCTGGGCGAGCAATGGCACGTTCATCTCCTTGGCTAGGTTCTTGCAACCCTCCTTACCGAAAATATAATACTTGTTCTCCGGCAACTCGGCAGGAGTAAAGTAAGCCATGTTCTCGATAAGACCGAGGATAGGCACATTCACCTTGTCATTCTGATACATGTCAATACCCTTTCTCGCATCAGCAAGAGCTACCTGCTGAGGAGTACTTACGATAACCGCACCCGTGATGGCGAGTGTCTGGAGCAGGGTAAGATGAATATCGCTGGTGCCAGGAGGAGTATCGAGGATGAAGTAATCCAACTCACCCCAGTCAGCATCAGCAATCAGCTGCTTCAAGGCAGAGCAAGCCATACCGCCACGCCACAAGGTAGCCGTGGTAGGACTTACGAAGAAACCGATACTCAGCAGTTTCACACCATATTTCTCGACAGGTTCGATGAGATCTCTGCCATCTTTGTGAACAGAATAAGGACGTTCCTCCTCTACACCGAACATCTTAGGCATGGAAGGACCGAAGATATCAGTATCAAGCAAGCCTACCTTATAGCCCAACTTGGCAAGTGCAATGGCAAGATTGGCAGAAACCGTACTCTTACCTACTCCACCCTTACCAGAGCTTACAGCGATGACGTTCTTCACCTGAGGAAGCATTTTTCCTACTTCTGGGCGAGGAGCCGACTTGAACTCAGTAACGATCTCCACCTCTACCTCCTTGGAGATATGATAATGGATGGCAGCCTCAGCCGCCTTCACCGTACTCTTGAGGAAAGGATCGGTATCTCTAGGGAAGAGCAGAACCACCTTCACCTTCATACCATTGATGCTAGGCGTATCTGCCAGCATTTCACTCTCTATAAGGTTCTTCTTGGTACCGGGATAGATGACGGTAGCAAGAGCCTCTTCAATTAATTTTGGATATAATGTCATAATTATTTTTTTGTTTGGTGCAAAAGTAACAATAAATAATGTAATAAGCAAATAAAAACTAAATAATTTCAGTTATTAAACACTTTTATGTATCTTTGCAGATTAGAGACGATGATGAAGCGACATCAGGAACTTCGGATTCCCCCTCCACCTTCAAAAACGACAAAACTGAATAAAAATGAATTATAAGAAAATCATAGTAGGTTTCGCCCTTTCTCTGGCTTGTCTTTCTGTGCAGCAGGCTGGTGCCGAAACCTTCAGCAAGAGTAAGAAGAAAGAGAATGTGACTGCAGCTACCAGCATCAACTGGGCGGATGCTTCGGGCAGGGTAAGCTACTCTACCAACGCCACCACTGCGCCTGTGGTGAAGATTGCCCTCAGGATGTTTTCCAACGACATGAAGGCTGTAACCGGCAACGAGGCGAAAGAGAAAGCCGGTGCCAACATCCAGATTTACCAGCTCAACCTGCTTACCAACAAGGAGTTTTCTGCCGTAGAAAAGCTCGGCGCTCCTCTCCACAAGTTCATCACAGCCAAGGATGCTTTCTATATCGGAACCCGAAAGGGTAAGATCATCGTGATAGGAAGCGACGCCCGAGGTACTGCCTACGCCATCATGGAGCTCTCGCGCATGGCTGGCGTTTCGCCTATGGCAGGATGGAACGACCTGAAGCCGCAGACACGTCAGAATCTCTCTACCCAGGTGGAAACGGAGAAGATAGAAATCCCGAGAATCGAATTCAGAGGCCTTGCCCTTAACGGAAGCAAGTGGATGAACCAGAAGAACTACAGTCAGCTGGCACGCCTGATGCTGCGCCTGAGAGCCAACACCCTCTGGCAGGTGGACGGCAAGCACGAGGCTGCCTACAACAAGGCGGTGGTAGATAGCTTCGACATCTGCATTGCCGAAAACTACAAGGTGACGGAAATCACCGGCAAGAAACACAAGAAGAAGCATAAGAAGACCCTGGAGAACGTGAAGATGATCTGCGCCGGCAACCAGATGCAGCTGGAGAATGTTTCCCCTGCCCTGGTGCTCGAGATGCTCAACAACAGAGATTATCTGGAAACCAAGTCGGAGCACAGGGAGAAATCCCATCGCTCGGAGATGCACCATGATGAAGACTGCGCATGGATAGCCAACGTAACCAATCCGAAGATGGTTTCGCTGCAGCTTGCCATGATTTCAGATCTCGCCTGGAACGGCGAGGCGCTGCAGGGAGGCATCAACAGCTACCTACATAACTGGCTCAGCAGTCTCTTCGGCAACGTAGCAGCCAAGAAAATCAAGCCTCTGATGGAGGAATACTATCGCCTGACCAGTATCCGCCAGCCAGCCTTCATGGCAATGCCTTACGGCGATACGGAGTTTCATTCGGGCGAATTCGGCAATGAGCTGGAGCGCTATCTCTACGCCTACGACCTGCTGAAGACCAAGACTGCCAATCTGGAAAGAACCCTTCCTGCCGATCAGCGAGACGGTTTCTTCGAAATCGTGAAATATCCTATCTTCTCTGCTGCCCTCATTGCCGAAAAGGAGCTGGAGGCACAGGAAGCCAGAGACATCGCCCGTCCGGGGCTGTTCCCAAATGATGATGAAGCCAAGGCTTCGGCGGCTGTGAGCCTCAACGCCTTCAACACCCTGAAGCAGCTCAACGCCTACTATCTGAAGCTGGGCAAGGGCAAATGGAGCAGCATCATCGCCACAAATGGGGCAGAAATGCAGGCTCCGCAGTTGCCGGGCACGCTATCGTCAAAGGATATCAAGCTTCTGATGCAGGATGCCTTCGACAGAAATCAAGATCTCCAGCCACTGGTGACATTCACCAAGAACATCACCGCCAAGAATGCATACGACTGGACGAATGCCTTCCAGGCGCCAGCAGCCAAGGGTGAAACTGCGGAGAAGATCCAGCTGAAGCCGCTGCTGGGTCATAGCAACAATGCCGTGAAGCTGCCAAAGGGAGCCATCCTGAGATATAAATTCGTAAGCAGCAGCATAGGAGACGCGAGATTCACCCTCGCCACCATCCCGAGCTATCTGCCATACGAGAAGAATATGCGGGTAAGCGTGAGCATCGACGGCGAAGAGCCGGTAATCTGCCAGATGAAGGAGGATTACAACTCCAAGGAATGGAAGATGAATCATTGGCGCGGTCAGGCGCTCAAGAGCTTCTACGTAACCCTGCTCGACGGCTATCATACCGTAGAGATCAAGGCGCTGGATGACAATATCATCGTTGACCAGTGGGTGCTTGATTTCGATGTAGATAGAGAATACTACGTATTCCCGGTTACGAGATAAAGGGAAATATGACTAAAAAGAGGCTTCATAGATGGCAAGCAGAAGGCTTAAATGATGACCGAGCCTTGCCATCTATGAAGCTCGGAAAGTGTTAAAGAAGCTAAGTGATAGTTTCTTATCCCCCAACTCTATGAGTTCTCCATCCTAAAGCATAGAGTTGGCTTGAAAAAATGGGCAGAGTTAACAGGTTAACAGTTAACAGCCGAAAAATGCATGGTACCCCCCTCTCTATCTATAAAAAAAGTATATATATATTATATTATAAGGTACGCGAGGGGGACTATCGAAAAATCGACTGTTAACTGTTAACCCTGTTAACCCCCACTATAAAACTTCCAGTTCATTTCTCTTCATGATAAGCATAAAAAAAGCACTCCAAGGGGCGAAAACTCCTCAAAGTGCTCTGAACTTAACATTATCTCTTATTGGTTTTTACTCAATAACTACGGTTGTCCAACCATGCTTGTCCTCGATGGTACCATACTGAATGCCACGGAGGGTATCATACAGGTGCTTAGAGATAGGACCTGGCTTCTCGCCGAAGTTGTAGCGCTTGCCTGTATCCAGGTCATCAATATAGCTGATAGGGCTGATAACGGCAGCAGTACCGCATGCACCAGCCTCCTCGAAGGTCTCCAGCTCATCCTCAGGAATCTGACGGCGCTCTACCTTCATGCCCAAATCCTCAGCCAACTGCATCAAGCTCTTGTTGGTGATAGATGGGAGGATGGATGTACTCTTAGGAGTAACGTATGTATTGTTCTTGATACCGAAGAAGTTGGCTGCACCACACTCATCCATGTATTTCTTCTCCTTGGCATCGAGATAGAACTCGCACGCATAACCCTTCTCGTGAGCGATATTGTTGGCTCTGAGAGAAGCAGCATAGTTGCCACCTACCTTATAGATACCTGTTCCGAGAGGAGCAGAGCGGTCGAAATCACGGATGATGACGTATGGGTTGGTAGAGAATCCACCCTTGAAGTATGGACCCACTGGGGTTACAAAGATGAGGAAGCAATACTCTGTAGCTGGGTGAACACCCACCTGAGCACTTGTACCGATGAGAAGCGGACGGATATAGAGTGTAGCACCGCTCTCGTAGGTAGGAATCCACTCCTGGTTGAGGCGAACCACCTTCTTCACCATCTCCTCGAACAACTCTGTTGGCACCTCTGGCATCATGATACCACGGCATGTACTCTGCAGGCGGGCAGCGTTCTCGTCCATACGGAACACGCGCACCTTGCCGTCTGGGCAACGATAAGCCTTCAGGCCCTCGAATGCCTCCTGACCATAGTGGAGACAGGTTGCAGCCATGTGCAATTTCAAATACTCATCAGAGCAAACTTCTATTTCGCCCCATTTGCCGTCGCGATAGTAACAGCGAACATTGTAGTCAGTCTGGCGATAGCCAAATGACAAATTAGACCAATCTAAGTCTTTCATAACATTCTATTTTTTAATGTTCTACTAATATTTTGAATGCAAAAGTACAAAATATTCTATTAATCTGCAACAATTTTGCGATAAATTTAGTAGGAACGTTATTATTTTACGCATTTCTGCCGTTTTAGTGCATGATTTTGCCGAATTTATGCTTGAATATCGCATTTTTGGGGAATCAATCTTCGCTGAGCAGCTTCTTGATTTCCTCATCAGTCTTGGTGAGCTTGTCCTTGCAGAGCTTTACCAAGGTTTTGGCACGCTTCAACTGTTCGGAGAGCTGGTCGATGTCGAGTTCGTCGTTCTCCATTCTTTCTACAATCTGCTCAAGCTCTCTTACGGCTTGCTCGTATTTCATTTCTTCTTTTGCCATCTCTTTATCATGTTAATGTTTACTTTTGATTCAAATAACAGCGTACTGAGTTAACAGAGTTAACAGTTAACAGCTGATATTCTGTACTTCCGACTTCACATTGCCCTCGGCGAATCTCGTTTCGATGATGTCGCCAGCCTTCAGCTGCGAGGCAGAACGGATGCTCTTGCCATCTTTCAGCGTGATGCTGTAGCCACGCTTCAGCAGCAACTCGGGATCCTGCGCCTGGATGCGCTGCTGCAGAAGCTGCAGACGATGACTCTCATTGAGCATCTTCCGCTCCAGTACCGGCTGGATATTCTGCGAGAGAATCTCTAAACGGCGCTGGGCATTCGAAACCTTCGACTGCAGATTCGTCGTAATGCGAGTCATCAGACGGTCGAGATACGCCCCCTGCTTCGTCTTCACCAGCGAGAACTGCACGGGGATGGTGCTGCTCAATCTTTCGAGCCTCATCTTCTCTACCTGCAACCGGTGCTTCACATTCTGTACGATGCTTTCCTGCGCATCCATCACCCGGGCATAGACCTCGGCGAGATGATTGATGAGGAAGGCGGCAGCGGCAGTAGGCGTCTTCACTCGCTGGAAGGAAATCATATCGAGCACACTCTCATCCCTCTCATGTCCTATACCCGTGATGATAGGCAGCGGGAAGTTAGCCACATTCTCGGCAAGCGCCAGGGTGTCGAAACCGGAAAGGTCGCTGGTAGCACCACCGCCACGGATGATGACTACGCAGTCAAACTCCTCATATTCGGCATTGATGCTGTCCAGGGCAGCGATGATGCTCTGCTCCACTCCCTCGCCCTGCATCGTGGCAGGAAAGAGGCGGGTGGTGAACTGCAAGCCGTAATCATTATCGGCAAGCTGATTGCAGAAATCGCCATATCCGGCTGCCGTGGCACTCGAAATCACGGCGATGCGCTGGCAGAACATCGGAAGCACCAGCTCCTTCTGCAGTTCGAAGACGCCTTCTTCCTTCAATGTATTGATGATTTCCAACCGCTTGCGCGCCATATCGCCCATCGTATAGTTGGGGTCGATGTCATCTACAATCCAAGAGAAACCATAGTTCTCATGGAACTGGGCGTGCACCTTGAGCAGCACCTTCATTCCGGTATGGATGCGCTGTCCCGTCACCCGCTCGAAATTCGGCTTGATGAGCATCCAGCGGTTTCGCCAGCAGTTGGCATGAGCCTTGGCTATCGGCGTATTGGACCGCTCATCTTTCTGGATGAGTTCCAGATAGCAGTGCCCGCCATAGCCCTCGCGAGCCTCAGAGAGTTCCGCTTCCACCCAATAGCTGTCGGGTAAGGACATCGAAATGACTTCGCTCACCATGGAATTGAGTTCAAAGAGCGTCACAGTTAAACGTTTCATATTGGACATAGATTTTTTATCATTACTTTACTTAATCGCTTTTCCCGTCTGATAGGCTTTCCAGAAATCCGGCACACCATATCCGAAGACATTGTCTGGATGTTGCTGGTTATCGCCTGCCAGTTTTACAAGCTTGATAATCTGCTTGGCAGTCTTGCCAGGCAGCGCCTGCCAGAGGCAAGCCACCATACCCGCTACCAGCGGCGAGGAAAACGAAGTTCCATTATCATTGATGATGCTTCCCCTGCCAGTAATCACGCAGGCAGGACTTCCGAATGCCATCACATCAGGCTTGATTCTGCCATCCGCCGTAGGTCCTACGGCACTGAAGGCAGCATTCGCACCGTGTTCGTTGATGCTTCCCACCGTGATGATATCCTTGGCATCGGCAGGGAAATTGATTTTCTTCCAGGAACCCATACCGTCGTTTCCGGCAGAGTTCACGCATACGATTCCCTTGTCAGCACACATCGATGCGGTTCGGGAGATGAGGGCGGTGTTGCCATCCTGCTCATAATAATGATGATTCATCGAGGAATCATCGAAGCCATGATAGCCGAGCGAAGAATTGATGACGTCCACGCCACAGCTGTCAGCATACTCGGCAGCACTCGCCCAGTAATCCTCCTCGGCAAGGCTCTCCGTGCGCTCATCCTCGCATCTTATCAGCAGATACTGCGCCTCAGGAGCCACGCCCACATATAAATCGGGCGCATTGGCAGCCATCGTAGAGAGCACCATCGTGCCATGTTCCATCTCTCCGAAGACATTCTTGGATTCAGGAACCACGAAATCCTTCACCCCCGCCAGCTTGATGTTGTGCAGGGCAGGAATCTTATCCACATTCATGAATCCGCCGTCGAATACGGCTATCATCATCCCCTTGCCTCTATAGCCACTTTCGTGGAGCCTCTTGCCGTTCAGCGACTTCAGCTGAGCATCAGCTGCGCCATACACCCCATTGCCGGAACTCCACTCGTTCAGTCCATTGCGCACATTCGAGCGCATTCTCTGACTTACGGAATCGGGAGCCTGGAACACCTTCTTCATCTTGGTGATGAATTCCAGCCCTTCCAGCTTGCGGAGCTCCTTGTCCTTATGGATGCGGATGAGCAGCGTATTGTTCCACTTGCTCTTCCCTACAATCTCGATGCCAGCCTCAGCTACCTGCTTTTCGTAAGCCGGAGCCACAGGAAGGTCGGTCAGATCCACAGGAATGCCCTGGCGCTTACGTCGGTCGATGGAACGCTGGGAGAGGAATTCCGAAGGGCGGTTCACCGAAAAAGGCGTATGGTCGAGGTCTTTATCCTTGAGGTAAAGACGATACATCTGGCATTTTCCACCTGGGAAAGACACCATATCGGTCTCCAGAATGCCAGTAACCTTGCCATCGTGAGCCAACAATGTCAAGGTGGAAAGAATAAATGCATAAAGCATCAAATATCTTTTCATCATTTATCGGTAGTACGATTGTTATATTGAAATATTCTCGTCTGACTGCTGTTGACAAATCAGATTGTTATTGTTTATACTAAGCTGCAAAAGTACTGTTTTTGTACGAGAATGCCAAAAGAAAAGGGAAGTTTTTATCAGGAAATGCAAGTTTTTCTTATATATATAATAAGGTATCAGATATTTTTTGTAATTTTGCAGACAAGTAGGCGACGTGGTTGCTTTCTGAAAGAAGCAAGACGATCGTCTATGAGGCAAAAACAGATATAAATGGAAAATAAACAAGCGACATTAGAATTAGGTACGAAGCCGGTGGGCAAGCTGCTCATTCAGTACGCCCTGCCAGCGATGATTGCGATGACAGCCGCCTCGCTCTACAACATTGTTGACCGCGTATTCATCGGTCAGGGAGTGGGAGCCATGGCCATCTCGGGTCTCGCCATCACCTTCCCCTTCATGAACCTCACCGCCGCTTTCGGAACCGGTGTGGGCGTAGGAGCATCTACAGCCATCAGCGTGAAGCTGGGACAAAAGGATTATGCCACAGCGCAGAACATTCTGGGTAACACGATTTCTCTGAACCTCATCATCGGTATCGGATTGAGCATCATCTGTCTGCTCTTCCTCGACCCTATCCTGAGATTCTTCGGAGCCAGCGACCAGACGCTCGTCTATGCCCATGAGTATATGGTCATCATCCTGCTGGGCAATGTGGTGAGCCACATGTATTTCGGCATGAACGCCCTGCTCCGGGCGGCGAGCAAGCCCAAGCAGGCGATGTACGCCACCATCTTCACGGTGGTGATGAACGTGATACTGGATGCCCTCTTCATCCTCGTCTTCAAATGGGGAATACAGGGTGCCGCCATCGCCACCATCCTATCGCAGCTGATGGCGCTGATGTGGCAGTTCAAGCTCTTCAGCAACAAGAGCGAGCTGCTCCACTTCAAGAAAGGCATCTACAAGCTGAAGAGGAAACTCGTAGATAACATCCTCGCCATCGGCATTTCGCCGTTCCTGATGAACGTGTGCGCCTGCATCATCGTTATCTTCATCAACAACCAGCTGGTGCGTTTCGGAGGCGACCTTTCCGTGGGTGCCTACGGAATAGCCAACGGTATTGCGATGGTGTTCATCATGTTCGTGTTAGGTGTCAACCAGGGAATGCAGCCTATTGCCGGATACAACTATGGTGCCCAGAAACAGGATAGACTGATGCGCGTGCTGAACCTGAGCATCATCGCCGCCACCGCCATCATGGTGACGGGCTGGCTGATAGCGATGTTCCTGCCTTACTATTGCGCAAGAATGTTTACTACCGATAAGCAGCTGATAGACTTGGGCATCAAGGCAATCAGAGTGGTGATGTTCTGCTTCCCGATCATCGGTTTCCAGATGGTCATCACCAACTTCTTCCAGTGTATCGGAAAGGTGAAGATCAGCATCTTCCTCTCCTTGTCGAGACAGTTGCTCATCCTTCTGCCTCTCCTGGCTTTCCTGCCGATGATATGGGATATTGACGGCGTATGGTACAGTATGCCTATCTCCGATTTCTCAGCTGCAGTCATCGCTGCCATCGTAATGTCATGGTACATGAACAAGTTGAAAAGACAACATAAAGAAAACATGAAAGTTAACGGTTAATAGTTAACAGTTAACAGCTAAAATTTTAAGCTTATGACCAAGATTATCATAAACGTAGGTCGCCAGATTGGTAGCGGCGGCCATATCATCGCTGAGAAGCTGGCGGAAGATTTCGGTTGCAAATGCTACGACCGGGAACTGCTCAACCTTGCTGCCAAGGAGAGCGGTTTTTCGGAGAAATTCTTCGAGCAGAACGATGAGCAGAAGGGATTCTTCAAGTCTCTCTTCCACACTCATCTGCCTTTCCTGAGCGACAACAATTTCTATCACAACGACTTCTCGCAGGAAGGTCTGTACAAGTTCCAGAGCGACGCCATTAGAAAGGCTGCCGATGAGGGCAACTGCGTGTTTGTGGGCAGAACCGCCGACTATGTGCTGCGTGATTACAAGAATGTGATCAATATTTTCATCACCGCCAACATCGACGACCGCATCAAGGCAGTGTGCAAGCGAAAGGACATCGACAGAGCCAGCGCCCGCAAGTTTATCGAAAGCCATGAGGAGCAGCGCGCCTCTTACTACGATTACTATACCGGCAAGAAGTGGGGACACAGCGAGAGCTACGACCTCTGCATCAACAGCAGCCATCTGGGAATCGAAGAAACAGAGAAGTTTATCGCAGAATTTATCAGAAAGAAATTCGGACTTAGTGATTAATGATTAGGGATTAGTGATTAATTTTAGGGATATAAAATATTAAACATCATATAAATGAAGAAGATTATGCTTTTGGGCTCAGGCGAACTGGGCAAGGAGTTTACCATCGCCGCAAAGCGAGCAGGACAGTACGTCATCGCTTGCGACAAGTATGACAATGCACCAGCCATGCAGGTTGCCGACGAGCGAGAAGTGTTCTCAATGCTTGATGGCGACGCATTGACCGCTGTGGTTGAGAAACATCACCCAGACATCATCGTGCCTGAGATTGAAGCTATCCGCACTGAGCGTCTCTTCGACTTCGAGAAGGAGGGCATTCAGGTTGTACCTTCGGCACGTGCCGTGAACTACACCATGAACCGCCGTGCCATCCGCGACCTGGCTGCCAAGGAACTGGGTCTGCGCACAGCCAAGTATTTCTACGCAAAGACTTTCGAGGAGTTCAAGAACGCTGCCGATGAGATTGGTTTCCCATGCGTAGTGAAGCCACTGATGAGTTCCAGCGGTCATGGACAGAGCTATGTCCACAACGACGATGAGCTGGTAGAGGCTTACAAGGAGGCAATGGAGGAAGGTCGCGGCGACGTGAAGGAAGTGATTATCGAGGAATTCATCGACTTCGATTCAGAGTTCACCCTCCTCACCGTAACCCAGAAGGATGGTCCTACCCTCTTCTGCCCACCTATCGGACACGTACAGAAGGGCGGCGACTACCGCGAGAGCTGGCAGCCATTCCAGCTTCCAGAGGAGGCTTTGAAGAAGGCTGAGCACATCGCCGGCGAAGTAACCAAGGCGCTGACAGGTGCTGGTCTCTGGGGCGTAGAGTTCTTCCTGAGCAAGCAGGGGGAGGTCATCTTCTCTGAGCTGAGTCCTCGTCCACACGATACAGGTATGGTAACGCTTGGTCACACCACCAACCTGAGCGAGTTTGAGCTCCACTTCCGTGCCGTGATGGGCTTGCCTATCGCCGGAATCCATCTGGAGCACGTAGGTTGTTCAGCCGTCATCCTCTCTCCTGAGGAAAGCACAGAGCCATTGAACTACAACATGCTTGATGCACTGAAGGAGGATCATACCCGCATCCGCATCTTCGGAAAGCCAGAGGCTCACGTAGGTCGCCGTATGGGTGTCGTTCTCTGCTACGGCGAGAAGGGCGATGATCTGAATGCCCTGCGCGACAAGGCAAAGCGCCTTGCCAAGACGGTTTTGGGCACCGACCCATATATGAAGAAATAAGATTCATGAAAGAAATAGGAAAAATCATCCGTTTCCAGAACACGCATCAATCCGAAGACTTCCAGGCTACGAATGTGGAGGATTTCAAGGATGTGCCTTTCCACATCAGGCGCACTTACTGGACCTACGATATTCCGGAGGGGGCAGCCCGTGGAGGTCACGCCCACAGAGAATGCCTGGAAGTGATTGTTGCAGCCAGCGGTTCCTTCACGGTTACGCTGGATGATGGAAAACGGAAGCAATCCTATCTTCTCAACCGCCCCGACCAGGGATTACTCGTCAACACAGGTATCTGGCGAACGCTGGAAAACTTCTCTGCCGGTTCGGTCTGTCTGGTCCTGGCTTCGGAATTATACGATGAAGCAGATTATATCTATGATTACGAGGAGTTTCTCAAATACGCAAGACATCATGCTTGAGTTTCTCAAATAAGCAAGACATCATGTTTGAAATCATCAAATACACCCCCGAATATCGCCAGCAATGGGATGAGTATGTGGCTAAAGCCCGAAACGCTACGTTTCTCTTTTACCGCAACTATATGGATTACCATTCCGATAGGTTCAAGGACTATTCTCTCCTATTCTTCAAGAAGGGGAAGCTCCATTCCATCCTGCCAGCCCATCAGGCAGACAAGACCCTCTGCTCGCATTTCGGACTCACCTATGGCGGACTGATCATGAACATCCACGTCACGATTTCAGATGTCTGCCAACTCTTTGAGGAACTGAATGTCTATCTGCGTCTTCAGGGTTTCGAGAAGGTACAGTATCGTCCTATTCCCTGGATCTATCATCTCCATCCTTCAGAAGAAGATCTCTATGCCATCTTCTGGAAATGCAAGGCCTATCTTTCGCTCCGCAATATCGGCACAACCATCTTCATGCAGCAGAAACTGCGTTGGCGCAAAGACCACCTGCGCCGCCTGAAGAAGGCTCATCAGAATGGAGTGACCGTAGTGAGAGATGCAAGCCTGCCGGAATTCTGGGAGGTATTGAATGAGAACCTGGAAAAGCGATTTGGTGCCAAACCGGTACACACGCTTCAGGAAATGGAACTTCTGAAAAGTCGATTCCCCGAGAATATCATCCAATATAATGCTTATCGCAACGGGCACATAATAGGAGGTCTCACCTTTTATATTACCCAGCAAGTGATACATGGACAATATAGTTCTACCAACGATGAAGGCAAGGAATTCGGAGCCATGGAGGCTATCTACGAACAGATTATGTATCATGATTACCCCGATTATCCTTACCTGGATTTCGGCAGTTCTACGGAACAGCAGGGAGCCTGGATCAACGAGGGCCTCATCGCCCACAAGGAAGGGTATGGAGGAAGAGGCGTGGTTTATGACACCTATGAATGGATATTATAATTTTAGAAAAATAAATCCCGAGGTTCACAAAGGCGGAACTTCGGGATTTATAGTATAGGAGTTAACAGGTTAACAGTTAACAGCCGTTTTTTTATACTTGCCAGCTATTATTCCTTATTTATAAGAGTATAACCGTCACACCACGAGCAGCCTGCGCACCCATGACCAGCGCCTGCTCAATATCGGCAGTCTTGGAAGGACCGCTGATGAAAGTACCGAAATTATACTTCGGATCCATCTCGATACGGGCATAAGCCTCGTGCATATTGTTAACTACCTTATCTTTCTGAAGGAAAATCACGAGATATTCGGAGATGAAAAGCACCACCTTCTCCTTCATGGTCTGAGGAATCCAGATGCAGCCATTCTCGGCAACACCCACTTCTCCACGTACAATACCCACATCGGTACCATTCAGGTCGTTGGCATCAGCCACGGTATCAGGATTCTTCTGTGCGATGGTAATCTCAGGCAGGTTGGAAGCAAAGACCTTCGCTTCCGGATAAGCCTTCTTCACCAGCTCATCCAGGCTCTCGCCTTCCTCAGCCTCTATCACGTGTCCACCCACAGACTCAGTCATCTCTATAAACTGCTTCAAGGTGTCCTCATACTGGATTCCCTTGACATCTACGGCAGGCATATCGAATTGAACGTGCGTATTCTTACGCAACTTGTTCAGGAAATCTTCTTTTAACATTGAAATTTGAACTTTGAACTTTGAACTTTATGAGTACCCACTACTTCACCTTTCCTTCTTTCCAAAGCTGATGGAAACTCTTCTTCGCAAACTCAGGCATGGCGTGACCGATACCCCACGCATTCCAGTTGCTGAAGTGCGTGCAGCATTCAGGAATCAGATTGGCAAGCGGAGCAAACTTCAGGGCGGTGGTGTAGAGCGCCGGACGGTCGAAGAGATATTTCATACCATTCGACATTGCCTTCTTCACAGGATCTGCCTTACCCAACTTATCCAGACTCTGGCGCCAAGCGTAAATCTGAGAACCAGGACCTACCTTGGAAGGGCATACATTGTCGCAAGACAAGCACAAGGTGCAGGCTGAAACATTGTCGCTGTACTTCTGAGGATTCTTCAGCATTCCCAGGTTCACACCGATAGGACCCGGAATGAAATAGGTGTAACTGTATCCGCCTGAACGACGATAAACCGGACAGGTGTTCATGCAGGCTCCGCAGCGCATGCACTTCAAGGTCTGCCAGTGGTCCTTATCGGCGAGAATATCGCTTCTGCCATTATCCACCAGAACCACATGCATCTCAGCACCCGGACGAGCCTGGCGGAAATGAGAGGTAAAGGCGGTAGTAGGCTGACCGGTTCCGCAGCGGCAGAGCAGGCGCTGGAATACAGCCAGTGACTTATAATCAGGCACCAGCTTCTCGATACCCATCGCTACGATATGGAGCTTAGGCATGGAAGTGGTCATATCGGCATTACCCTCGTTGGTACAAACCACGCAATCGCCAGTGGCAGCCACACCGAAGTTACAGCCAGTCATACCTGCTCCGGCTTCCATAAACTGGTCGCGGAGATGATGACGGGCGCAGCGGGTCAGATAAGTAGGATCGTAGTTTCCGATTTCCTTGGAGATTCCCTTCTCCTCGAACATCTTTCCCACTTCCTCACGCTTCAGGTGGATGGCAGGCATGACGATGTGACTTGGCTTCTGACCCAAGAGCTGAATGATGCGCTCACCCAGGTCAGTCTCTACCACATCGATTCCGTGCTGTTCGAGATAAGGATTCATCTCGCACTCCTCGGTGAGCATCGACTTCGACTTCACCATCTTCTTCACGTTGTGATCCTTGAGAATACCGAGCACAATCTCATTAAATTCCTGCGCATCCTTCGCCCAGTGCACCTTTACCCCACGGCTCTCCAGGTTCTTGGAAAACATATCGAGGTAATCGGCAAGATGGGTGATGGTGTGCATCTTGATTTCAGAGGCATGCTCACGGAGGTCTTCCCACTCAGGAAGTTCCTGCGCCATCTTATCTCTCTTCTGACGAACAGACCAGAAGGTAGCATCGTGCCAGGTGGTCTTCTCTACATTCTGCGTAAACTTCGCAGCTCTCTTGGAATGTTCTGTACTCATAGTCCTGCAGCTAAAATTTGAACAACATGGATAAACTTGATCGGCATCTTCTCCTTCTTGGCAATACCAGCCATGTGCATCAGACAGGAAGAATCCGGTCCGGTAACATATTCGGCACCCGTAGCCATGTGGCGCTTGATCTTATCCTCGCCCATTCGGGTAGAAACGGCAGGCTCCTCGATAGAGAACATACCGCCGAATCCGCAGCACTCATCCTTGCGCTCCGGCTCGTGGATAGTAATGCCTTCCACCATATTCAACAGGTCGATAATCTTGTTGAATGGCTTGATGTGTCGCTCAGATGGAGACGACAAGCCCAGTTCTCGCACACCATGGCAACTGTTGTGCACACTCACCACGTGTGGGAATTTGCCCGGCACATGATCCACCTTCAGCACATCGTGAAGGAACTCCACAACATCCATGATCTTCTTTGATGAAACACACTCGTGCTTACCCTCCAGAATCTTAGGATAATACACCTTAACATAAGCGGCACATGAAGCTGAAGGAGCTACGATGTAATCGTAATCCTTGAACAGCTCATCAAATGTCTCTATGACCTTCTCCGACTTGTCCTGAAAACCTGCGTTTGCCATCGGCTGACCGCAGCAAGTCTGCTTCTCGGGATAGTCAACATCCAGTCCGTAGTGCTTTAGTAACTTGTATGTAGCCACACCCGCTTCAGGGTATAAAGCATCTACATAACAAGGGACGAATAATCCGACTTTCATTGTTCTATATACTCTTGTTAGCTATTGTTTTATTATTCTCGAAACATTCTACTACATCTTCTGTAGGCGCTGCAAAAGTAACAAAAAAATAGCAAAAATAAGACATTCCTAAAAGGATTTTTTTATAATTGATGTTATTTAACTGTAAAGAATGGCAGAAAATTTGGATGATTCAGATATTTAACGTATCTTTGCTGCCCGAAATAGTGTATCTTCCTTAGTAATCTGACTAAGAAACTAAATAGATACTAAACAAGACATTTTCAGAAGAGACTTTTTATTATTAAGAATAAACTTATAGTTATATAAAAATGAAGAAACAGCTTAAGAAAGTCCTCGTTCTGGGTTCCGGTGCTTTGAAGATCGGCCAGGCAGGTGAGTTTGACTATTCCGGTTCGCAGGCTCTCAAGGCGCTGCGCGAGGAGGGTATTAGTTCCGTCCTCATCAATCCTAATGTTGCTACAATTCAGACAAGTGAAGGTATTGCTGACAAGGTTTATTTCTTGCCGGTGACACCTTTTTTTGTAACTGAAATTATCAAGAAGGAGCGCCCTGACGGCATCATGCTGGCTTGGGGTGGACAGACTGGTTTGAATGTTGGTACAGAGCTTTACCTCAGCGGGGTGCTCAAGGAGTATGGTGTGGATGTGTTGGGTACCTCGGTAGAGGCGATCATGAACACAGAAGACCGCGACCTCTTCGTGAAGGAGCTTAACAAGGTTGACCTCAAGGTTCCTGTAAGCCACGCTTGCGAGAACATGGAGGAGGCTGTGACTGCGGCACGCAACATCGGCTACCCTATCATGATCCGTTCTGCCTATGCACTGGGTGGTCTCGGTTCTGGTGTCTGCAAGACCGAAGAGGAGTTCAAGGAGATTGCTGAATCAGCCTTCACTTTCGCACCTCAGGTACTCGTTGAGGAGAGCTTGAAGGGATGGAAGGAGATTGAGTTTGAGTGCATCCGTGATGCCAACGACCGTTGCTTCACCGTTGCCTCTATGGAAAACTTCGACCCACTGGGTATCCACACAGGTGAGTCTATCGTGGTGGCTCCAACCTGTTCTCTTACCGACGAGCAGGTGAAGATGTTGCAGGACATCGCCGTGAAGTGCGTCCGTCACCTCAACATCGTGGGTGAGTGCAACATCCAGTATGCTTTCAATGCTGAGACCAACGACTACCGTATCATCGAGATCAATGCTCGCTTGAGCCGTTCTTCTGCCCTCGCTTCTAAGGCTACAGGTTATCCTCTGGCTTTCGTTGCTGCCAAGATTGCCCTCGGTTATACACTCGACCAGATTGGCGAGATGGGTACTCCTAACTCAGCTTATGTAGCTCCATCACTCGACTATATGATCTGCAAGATTCCTCGTTGGGATCTTACCAAGTTTGCCGGTGTAAGCCGCAAGATTGGTTCTTCCATGAAGTCTGTAGGCGAAATCATGTCTATCGGCCGCTCATTCGAGGAGATGCTCCAGAAGGGTCTCCGTATGATTGGTCAGGGAATGCACGGTTTCGTAGGCAACGACCATACCAAGTTCGAAAACCTGGATGAGGAGCTTTCCAACCCTACCGACCTCCGTATCTTCGCCATCGCCCAGGCTTTGGAGGAAGGCTACACCATCGAGCGCATCGAGGAGTTGACCAAGATTGACCCTTGGTTCATCGAGCGTATGAAGAATATCGTAGATTACAAGCACAAGCTTTCTACATACAATACATTGGAGGAGATTCCTGCAGAGGTATTGCGCGAGGCTAAGGTATTGGGCTTCTCTGACTTCCAGATTGGCCGCTTCGTATTGAAGACCAAGGATACCAACATGGAAAAGGAGGTTCTCGCTGTTCGTGCACTGCGCAAGAAGTTGAACATTCTTCCTGCCGTGAAGCGCATCCCTACTGTGGCTAGCGAGCATCCAGACCTCACCAACTATCTCTACATGACTTATGCCGTAGAGGGTTACGATATCAACTACTACAAGAACGAGAAGTCTGTCATCGTTCTCGGTTCTGGTGCTTACCGCATCGGTTCTTCTGTAGAGTTCGACTGGTGTTCTGTAAACGCCATCAACACAGCCCGCAAGTTGGGTTACAAATCAATCATGATCAACTATAACCCAGAGACCGTATCTACCGACTACGATATGTGCGACCGTCTCTACTTCGATGAGCTTTCATTCGAGCGTGTACTCGATGTCATCGACCTGGAGTCACCACGTGGTGTGATTGTTTCTGTGGGTGGTCAGATTCCAAACAACCTGGCTATGAAGCTCCATCGCCAGTCTGTGCCAATCCTGGGTACCTCTCCTGTCAACATCGACCGTGCCGAGAACCGTGGTAAGTTCTCTGCCATGCTCGATAAGCTGGGCATCGACCAGCCTAAGTGGAGCGCCCTCACTTCTATGGAGGATGTTCAGAAGTTCATCGACGAGGTAGGCTATCCTGTTCTCGTTCGTCCATCCTACGTTCTTTCTGGTGCAGCCATGAACGTTTGCCACAATGACGACGAGTTGCGTCGCTTCCTGGAGGCAGCTTCTGAGGTTTCTAAGGAGTACCCAGTGGTTATCTCTCAGTTCATGACCGAGACCAACGAGATTGAGTTCGACGGTGTTGCCCAGAATGGTGAGATTGTAGAGTATGGTATTTCTGAGCACGTAGAGTATGCAGGTGTTCACTCAGGTGACGCTACCATGACCTTCCCTGCTCAGCAGATTTCCTTCGCTACAGCCCGTCAGATCAAGAAGATTTCACGTGCCATCGCCAAGGAGCTCAACATCTCTGGTCCTTTCAATATCCAGTACTTGGCTAAGGGTCGTGATGTGAAGGTTATCGAGTGTAACCTCCGTGCATCCCGTTCATTCCCATTCGTGAGCAAGGTATTGAAGCGCAACTTCATCGAGACTGCTACCCGCATCATGCTCGACGCTCCATATCAGAAGCCAGACAAGTCTGCCTTCGATATCGACCGCATGGGTGTGAAGGCTTCACAGTTCTCATTCGCCCGCTTGCAGAACGCCGACCCAGTTTTGGGTGTAGATATGAGCTCTACCGGTGAGGTAGGCTGTATGGGTGATACTTTCGAGGAGGCATTGCTCAACTCATTGATTGCCACCGGCTACAAGATTCCTTCAAAGGACAAGGGCATCATGCTTTCAAGCGGTGGTGCTAAGGAGAAGGCTTCTCTGCTCGACGGTGCCCAGGCTCTGGTGAAAAACGGTTACACCATCTACGCTACAGCCGGTACAGCGAAGTTCCTGAATGAGAACAACGTGAAGGCTACAGCCGTAGGATGGCCTGATGAGGACCACAAGGATATTCCTAACGTGATGCAGATGATTGCCGATCACAAGTTCGACCTCATCGTCAATATTCCTAAGAATCACACCAAGCGTGAGCTGACCAATGGTTACAGAATCCGTCGTGGCGCCATCGACCACAACATTCCTCTGTTCACCAATGCCCGTCTGGCTTCAGCCTTCATCGAGGCATTCTGCACATTGAGCCAGGATCAGCTTCAGATTAAGAGCTGGCAGGAGTACGAGTAAAATTCCCACAGATTTCACAGATTTATATGAATACGCCCTGTAAGGCAAGGCACAAACCAATGATTGTGCCCAAGCCTTACAGGGCTTTTTTATTCCCTGCAATGAGAAAAAGGAGGCGAAATGATGGCTATCTCATTATTTTATTGTACCTTTGCAAACAGAAATTAGAATAAAGAATGATAGTTTGTATAGCAGAGAAACCTAGCGTGGCTAAGGACATCGCCCGAATTATCGGGGCTACGTCGGCGCGCGACGGTTATATGGAAGGTAATGGTTACCAAGTAACATGGACTTTCGGCCACCTTTGTGAGCTGAAGGAACCGGATGATTATACTCCAATGTGGAAGCATTGGAGCCTTTCGGCATTGCCGATGATTCCACAGCGCTTCGGCATCAAGCTCATCAATGATGAAGGCATCAAGAAGCAGTTTGCCACCATTGAGAAACTGATGCAGGCTGCCGACAGCATCATCAACTGCGGTGACGCCGGACAGGAAGGAGAACTCATCCAGAGATGGGTGATGCAGAAGGCGCAGGCGAAATGCCCCGTCAAGAGACTGTGGATTTCATCCATGACCGATGAAGCCATCAAGCAGGGATTCCAGGAATTGAAAGACCAGGGAGAATATCAGTCGCTTTATCTTGCCGGACTTTCCCGTGCCATCGGCGACTGGATTCTCGGTATGAACGCCACCCGACTTTATACATTGAAATACGGACAGAATCGACAGGTGCTCAGCATCGGTAGAGTGCAGACCCCTACCCTTGCCCTGATCGTAAACCGCCAGAAGGAAATCGACAACTTTGTTTCCGAGCCTTATTGGGTACTCGCCACCATCTATCGTGACACCCAATTTACGGCTACCAGCGGCAAGTTTACCAGCAAGGAGGAAGGCGAGAAGGCATTCAGCACCATCGCCGGCAAACCCTTCACCGTTACCGACGTAAGCAAGAAGAAGGGAAACGAGGCGCCACCTCATCTCTACGACCTCACCTCGCTGCAGGTGGATTGCAACAAGAAGTTTGCTTACTCTGCAGATATTACGCTGAAGCTCATCCAGAGTCTCTATGAGAAGAAGTACACCACTTATCCTCGTGTAGATACCCAGTTTCTCACAGACGATATCTATCCGAAATGTCCGCAGATTCTGAATGGCGTAAGCCAGGCAAAGATAGCCAGCCAGCAGAAATATCTGCCGCTCATCCAGCAGCTCGCAGCCACTGGCAAGAAGTTGCCTAAGAGCAAGAAGGTTTTCGATAACAGCAAGGTGACCGACCACCACGCCATCATCCCAACCGGTGTTCCGCCAACCGGACTCACCGATATGGAGGCGAATGTCTATGATCTCATCGCCAAGCGATTCATCAGCGTGTTCTATCCGGACTGTAAATTCTCTACCACCACCGTATTGGGCGAAGTAATCAATGAAGATGGTCCAAAACCGGAAAAGATAGAGTTCAAGGTAAGCGGAAAGGAGATTTTGGAACCAGGCTGGCGAGTAGTCTATGCCAAGGATGCGAAGAATGCCGATGATGACGATGCTTCTGATAACACCATCGGAAATGCAGACTCAGGAAACGGCGCCAAGAAGGAAGTGGTAGAAGAAAGAACCCTCCCATCCTTCACAAAAGGCGAATCGGGCGAGCATCAGCCTACCCTGACCGAAAAATGGACCACTCCACCTAAGTATTACACCGAGGCAACCCTGCTCCGTGCGATGGAGACTGCGGGTAAATTCGTGGAAGACGAGGAGCTTCGTGCAGCTTTGAAGGAGAACGGAATCGGTCGTCCATCATCCCGTGCCGGCATCATCGAGACTCTCTTCAAGCGCCACTACATCCGCCGCCAGCGCAAGAATCTGATGGCAACCCCGACAGGTATCGAGCTCATCGACACCATCCACGAGGAACTTCTGAAGAGTTGTGAGCTGACCGGTATCTGGGAGAAGAAGCTCCGAGACATCGAGCACAAGACCTACGACCCAGCAGAGTTCATCAACGGTTTGAAAGAGCAGATCAACCAGATTGTCATCGATGTATTATCGGATAACAGCAGCCGAAGAGTGACCATCATGACAGAGGAAGATCTCAAGAAAAAGCCGGCAAAGAAAAAATCGGCGGCAAAGAAGCCAGAAACAAAGAAGCCAGAAGCCGAGAAGCAAGAAGCCGAGAAGCAAGAAGCCGACCCAATGGTAGGCAAGCCTTGTCCGCTCTGCGGCAAGGGCGTCATCATCAAGGGCAAGACCGCCTATGGTTGCAGCAACTGGAAATCTGGCTGTCAATATCGCCAGCCATTCTCACAGATGTAGTTTCCTGTTTTTAAAATCAGGGGTTTCTATTTCTAAATTATATGAAGCAGATTAGATTTTTTATGAAGCAGATTTAAATATTATATGAAGCAGATTAGATTATACCAAATCATAACAGCCGTCTGCTGCCTCCTTCTGATAAGCTGCGGCATTGACAAGAACCTGAAGAAGGGAGAGAAATTCCTTTCTTTAGGCGAATACTATGATGCTGCCGACCAATTCAAGCAAGCCTACACCAAGACACCTCCCAAGGAGCGTGAAAACCGAGGAAAGCTAGCCTTGAAGATGGCGCGCTGCTACAACAAGATCAATGCTACCCCCAAGGCTGTGAATGCTTACCGCAATGCCATCCGCTATAACCAGGCTTCCCTCGATGATCGTCTGGCTTACGCCCGTCTGCTCCAGAAAAACGGTGATTACAAGCAGGCTAAAAAGGAATTCAGAATCCTCGTGGATTCCATGCCCAACAATATTCTTGCCCAGAACGGATTGAAATCTGCCCAGATGGCTCCCAGCTGGAAAAAAGCCGGAAGCAGATATCAGGTAAAGAAAATGAATGTCTTTACCTCCCGAAGAGCCGATTATTCACCGATGCTCCTGGGCGATGAATACGAACAGATCTACTTCACCTCCACCCGCAACGAAGCACAGGGAGATGAACTCTGCGGAATCACCGGAACCAAGGCAGGCGATATCTTCTATTCTGAAAAAGACGACAAGGGAAAATGGAGCAGACCGGAAGCCATCGCCACCGGTCTGAATACCGACTATGATGAGGGATCCTGCTGCTTCACTCCCGATGGCAGGGAAATGTATCTCACCCAATGCGTCACCGATCCTGCCTCTCCCCGATTTGCCCAGATCGTCACCTCTTCCCGTTCGGATGCTGCCTGGGGAAAGGTTCAGAAACAGGAAATCACCCAGGATACCTTGAGTACCTACGCCCACCCTGCCGTCAGTCCTGATGGCGAATGGCTCTATTTCGTCTCCGATATGCCGGGCGGATTGGGTGGTTACGATATCTGGCGTGCACGCATCACTCCTTCAGGTCTGGGAGGTGTGGAAAACCTCGGTGCCCCTATCAATACTCCGGGCGACGAGATGTTCCCTACCTTCCGTCCCAATGGCGACCTTTATTTCAGCAGTAACGGTCATATCGGAATGGGCGGTCTCGACATCTACATCGCCCGAACAGACGAAAAGACCCAGCAGTATAAGATAGAGCACCCCGGCTATCCCCTCAATTCAGAAGCAGATGATTTCGGAATGACCTTCGAGGGACTGCACAACCGTGGCTTCTTCTCTTCCAACAGAAAGGATGGCCGCGGCTACGATCATATCTATTCTTTCGAAAATCCGGAGATTGTCACCACGATGAAGGGATGGGTTTACGAAAAAGACGGCTACGAACTTCCTGCCGCCCAGGTGATGGTAGTAGGCAACGATGGAACCTACAAGAAACTACCGGTCAAGGGCGACGGTTCGTTTACGATGCCTGTCCATCCTAAGGTAGATTATCTTGTGATGGCTTCCTGCAAGGGATTCCTCAACCACAAGGAGGAATTGCGGATAGATTCGGCTAAGGAGAGCAAGGAGTACGTGCTCCAGTTCCCTCTGGCTTCCATCTCAGCCCCAGTACTCATCGACAACATATTCTATGATTTTGACAAAGCTACCCTGACGCCAGCCAGCACCCATGCTCTGGATAAACTCGTAGCCTTACTGAAAGAGAATTCCCACGTAACCATCGAACTGAGTGCCCATTGCGATTACAAAGGCAACAGCGAGTACAACAAACGATTGTCTCAGCGCCGCGCCCAGTCGGTAGTAGATTATCTCATAGCTCACGGCATCGAAAAAGAGCGCCTTACCCCTGTGGGATATGGCAAGGAACGCCCGAAGACAATCCGCAGGAAGCTCACGGAGAAATATCCTTGGCTGAAGGAAGACGATGTGCTCACCCAGGATTTTATCCTCAAGCAGACCAAGGATCATCAGGAGATATGCAACCAGCTGAACCGCCGTACCGAGTTCAAAGTGCTCCGCACCACCTATAAGATGTTTGATGAGAAGGGTAATCTGAAGAATCCTCCCAAACCGAAACCAAAGAAGGAGGAGGAATCCGATGACAACGGCTTCGATTTCGAATTTGACTTAGAATAATTAGAATAAAAAGTATTTTATCCTAAAAATAATCTATGTTTAGCAGCAACTACTTTGTCGCTACAACTCAATGGTTCTGCTATATCCATTGCTACCTGCTACTTTCGCCTCATATTCATTCCATCTATATATGTATTTATATTCTGGAGGTAAGACGATATTGCCCCTCCTGTCCAATAGTCCATACAGACGTTTCTGTATGCCTATTCTGC
>ERZ773235.627-NODE-627-length-44238-cov-4.960324_pt1 | contig 44238 bp, 43 predicted proteins | sample MGYA00580522_ERZ773235 | MGnify/ENA primary metagenome ERZ773235 (study PRJEB29015, sample SAMEA2737797) | human gut metagenome | biome: human gut; feature: human-associated habitat; material: faeces | place: China | collected 2012 ...
ATTCTTTCATTTGCGGAAAGGGCTATTCTCCCCCTTCGGGGGAGAATAGCTTTTTGTCTACAGTCTGAAGGATGAAGAAAGGTTTCTCTGCCGAAACGAAAAATCCTGTTTGCCCCGGCGCTATTGCAGGATTTTTATCTCTGCGTTCACGCGGACGGGGCAGGATTCGTATTGCGCCGCCCAGCCGGAGCGCTCCCACGCGGGGATATCGGGATAGCGGCGGATCTGAATGCGGCCAAAGCCGACCGCGTCGCAGGAGGCGGCCTGGAGCTTGTGCAGCACGCTGACGCAGTCCTGCGCAAGCGAGGCGGCGATTTCCTCCCCAGTGCGCTGCTGCTGTCCGGCGGAGAGGGTGAGCGTCAGGCGCAGGGCGACAAAGAGCGTGCCGTCCGGGTCGATCCGGCGCTTGACGCGGGTTTGCAGCCGGGTTTTATACTGCGCGCCGTCGATGACGGAGACACGCTTACTGGCCTCGCCCGTCATCAGGCAGAGCAGGCTGACCTCGTTGCCGGTGAGCGTGCCGGTCATGCGCGGACCGGAAAACAGCGCCGCGCCCATGTATTCGTTCGGCGCGGGGGCGGTTCGGGGCAGATGGCCGGGCAGGCGGTCGAGGTCGGATTTGCTTTGAAGCAGGAGGATGTTTTGAAAGTCGTTCCCGGCGGCATAGACGGCTGCCGCGTCGGCCGTGCCGGATTCCATCGCGGCGATGACGGCGGAGAGGCTCGGGCTTGGGGGAATGACGTCGAGCTGTTCGTAGTGTTCAAAGAGCACCTCGAGGTATTTGGACAGGCGCAGGCCGAGCACGGCGCGCTGCCTGCGGATGAAATCGCCCGCCTGATCCGGCGTGATGACGACGACGGCCTCGCCGTTGGCGCGGTAAATCGCGCGGATCTCCTTGAGGATGGAGAGCGTGGCATCCGTTTCGGCGAGGGTCTGGCTGACGACGATCTCCCGAAGCTGGGAGAGGTTGACCGTGCGCGGCGTGGTCGCGCCCAGCAGCCCCAGCGCGCGCAGACAGCTCGGCGCGGTGGCGCTGAGCACGATATAGCCCGGTTCGGTCTTTTCAAGCTCGGCCTCCGCATCGGATGCGCTTTCGCCGTCCGACGCGCCCGATGCGTCGTCCTCCGTGCCAGAAAGCGCTTTGACGGTGACGGTCAGGTTGCCCTCCGGCGCGGCATCCACCGCCATGGCGATGACGAACAGCCCGCTTTCGATCTCCTGCCCGCCGGTGCAGCCGCTCAGCAGCAGGAGAAGCATGAGCAGCATCAGCCCGAATTTTTTCAAAGGACGGTCACCTCCTTGGGGATCAATCTTACTTTCGCCCCCTCTGCCTCCCTCATCGAGGGAGGTGGCACGCCGCAGGCGTGACGGAAGGAGTGCGCGTTCACCTCTTCACAAACGACCAAACGAGCAGAATCCCTTCGGGGAGCAGCAGCAGCGGTGACGCGCACAGCAGCACATCCATGCCGAAAAACGCGGCGGCCAGCAGCAGCCCCAGCGCCCCGAGCGCGCAGAGCCACAGGCTGAGCGGCCGAATCTTGGCAAAGGCGCGCCCGAGCGCCTGCGCGGCGGCGCAGAGCGTGGAAACCGCGCCGATCAGCAGGGCAAAGAGCTGGGCGAGCGTCAGCAGCGCCTGCACCAAGCCCTCGCGCGGGCGCGCGCTGGAGAGAATCGTCATCCTCGCGCCCCAAACGTGCTGATCGCGCAGGAGCTCATAGGGGTTGCACAGGGACAGCGCGGCCAGCGTCAGCACGCCGAACAGGCCGCCGAGAACGACGCGCAGCGCGAAGAAACCGGACTTCGGCACGGGCGCGGGCGTTTCCAGCTCCTGCGGCGGCAGAAAGAGCATCAGTGCGGGCGAACCGGCGGAAAGGCCGAGCAGCGCGGCCAGCAGCAGCGGCCGAACGCCTGCGCCGAGGAGCGGAAAAAGCCCCGCCGCCGAGGCGGAAGAGAGCGAGAACCCCGCGAACACGACCAGCGCGACGGGCAAAAGCAGCCGGAGCGCGAAGGCCACGCGGCACACGCCCGTGCCGCCGGGGCGCGCGGCGAGCAGGCAGAAGCCCAGCGTCAGCATCAGGCAGGTCAGCAGATGGCCGTTTGGCAGGAGCGTCTGCTGGGCCAGCGTCGCGCCCGCGCCGAGCAGCAGCGCGCCGCAGACGAGCAGCGAAAGCGCCAGCACCGCGCAGAAGGCGCTTCCCGGCGCTTTGGAGAGTCGTTTGGGCGCGGAAAGGCCGATGACCCCGCCCAGCAGCAGCGCGGGCACAGCGGCCCAATACGCGGCGTTGAGCGCAAGCGGCAGCAGCAGCCCCGTGCCGACGGCAAAAATCTGCGCGCCACAGGCAACGCCCGCCGCACAGGCGCGCGCGCGGTAAGCGGCGCGGACGCGCTGCTCAATTCTTTCGTCCTGCAAAAAAAGCCCTCGCTTTCTGCCGCCACAGCGGGAAACGAATCAGCAGATCCGGGTTTCCGGGGCGCCTCGGCGTGAGCGGCGCGGTCAGCGGCGAACCGACGGAGCGCATCGCGCAGGCGGCGCAGAGCAGCGCAAGCCCCAGCAGCGCCATCAGATACAGGCCGCCGAGCGCGCCAGCCGTCAGAAACAGAAGCTGAATGATCTTCATGCCCACGCTCAGCGCGTAATTGGGGATGCAGAAGCCGCCCAGCCCGCTGGCAGCGACGACGATCAGCAGCAACGGGCTGACGATATCCGCGACGACGGCGCTCTGCCCCAGAATCAGGCCGGAGACGATGCCCAGCGCGTTGCCCATCGCGCCCGGCGCGCGCAGGCCGGCCTCGCTGACGAGATCGAACGCCAGCGTCATCAGCAGCGCCTCCAGAAAGATCGGCGCGGGCACGCGGGAGCTGGTTTCGTAGACGCTGGCCAGCAGAATCGGCGAAATCAGCTCGGTGTGAAACCGGAGAACGGCGATGTACGCCCCCGGCAGAAACAGGTGGATCAGCATGCCGGTGAACCGCACGATGCGCAGAAACGTGCCGTACTGCCAGCGCATAGAGGCGTCGTCCGGCGTGTGGAGCTGGTGCCAGAGGGTTGAGGGCGCGCCCAGCGCCAGCGGCGAGCCGTCCGTCAGCACGACAATCTGCCCCTCCGCCAGAAACGACGCGGCTCTGTCCGGCCGCTCGGTGGCGACGCATTGCGGAATCAGCGCCATGGGGTGATCCTCGATGATCTGCCCGATTTCGCCCGCCGACAGCGCGAAATCGCTCTGGCAGGCCGCCAGACGGCGGCGGACGCGCGCGAGCATGGCCTCGTCCGCCGTGCCGCGCAGGTACAGCAGCGCGCACCGGGTTTTCATCGCGCCGCCGACGCTGAGGAATTCCGTCATCAGCGCCTCGCGCTGCACGATGCGCCGCAGCAGCGTGATGTTCGTGCGGATGGATTCGCCGAAACTCTCGTGCGGCCCGAGGACGACCTGCTCCGCTTCCGGCCTGCCGACGGCGCGCTTTTCAAACCCGCGCGTGTCCATTACGCAGGCGCACGCACAGCCGTCGCAGAGCAGCACGCTCTGGCCGGAGAGCGCGTCGGCAATCAGCTCGTCAAAGCGCGATTTGGTTTCCGTCGGCAGGACGGAAACGGCGTTTTCCATCAAATAGCCGACGCGCGCCTCGGGCGGAACGTCCGCCCCCGCGTCGTGCGGCAGCGCCATGCACGGCTTGAGGATGTTTTCGTCGATTTCGCGCGTGTCGGTCATGCCGTCGATGGTCACCAGCGCGGAAAAAAACGCGCCGGAGCGGAAACGGCGGATGATGACGTCCGCGTTATCCGACGCGCGGAAGCGGTCGTGAAAAACCCGGACGTCGCCGGATAAATCGCCGCTGAGCGAAATGGGGTCGTCCTCCATGAAAGCGCCTCCTTCCGGGCGGAATACGCCGTTAGGATAACCGGAAACGCGGCGCGTCATGCAGGGCGAATTCATCGGACGACTTGTCAAAAATGAACGATAGGCAAACAAAAAAACAAACAATTTTGCGTGTCGGCTATGGTTTTTACAAAGAAGCTGTGTTATACTGATAGCAAGGGGACGTTTGAACCCATCAATAAGGAGGACATACCTATGCAGCTTACCGTTCGCCAGCCTTCCGCTTCGGAAGACGCCAAGCATTATACGACAGAGCGCCTGCGCGGCGAATACCTCATCGAGACCGTGTTCGCGCCGGACGACGCGATTTTGACGTATTCCCACTTTGACCGCATCATCGCCGGCGGCGTGATGCCCGTCAGCAAGAGCGTGGAGCTGGTCGGATGCAAGGAGCTGGCCTCCGATACGTTCCTTCAGCGCCGCGAGATGGGCGTCATCAACATCGGCGGCAAGGGCAAGATCGCCGTGGACGGCGTTGAGTACGATCTCAAGCAGTACGACGGCCTGTATGTCGGCATGGGCGCGAAGACGCTGAGCTTCACCAGCGACGATCCCGCCGACCCGGCCAAGTTCTACATCAACACCTGCCCCGCGCACAAGACCTATCCGACCGTCAAGATCGACATCGACAAGGCCAACAAGCGCCCGCTGGGCAGCGTGGAGACCTGCAACAAGCGCGTCATCAACCAGTACATCCATCCGGCGGTCATGCAGAGCTGCCAGCTGTGCATGGGCATGACCCAGCTCGCGCCGGGCAGCAACTGGAATTCCATGCCCTGCCACACGCACGAGCGCCGCATGGAGGTCTATTTCTACTTCGATCTCAAGGATAACAACGTCGTCTTCCACATGATGGGCGAGCCGACCGAGACCCGCCACCTGCTGATGCACAACGAGCAGGCCGTCATCTCCCCGTCCTGGTCGATTCACACCGGCGTGGGCACGAGCAACTATACCTTCATCTGGGGCATGTGCGGCGAGAATCAGGAATTTGACGACATGGACAACATCGACCCGATCGACCTGCGCTGACGCGCGGGGGGTCAAGTTAAAAAAACGCCAATCACACGGCCGCCGCCTTTTTGAAAAAAGGCGGGTCGTGCGGAAATATACAGAAGGAGGCTTCTTTCCAATGAACGAGTTTATGAAGAATTTCAGCCTGGAGGGCAAGATTGCTTTCGTCACCGGCGCGTCCTACGGCATCGGCTTCGCGATTGCCAACGCGCTGTCTGCGGCGGGCGCGACCATCGTTTTCAACGATATCAATCAGGATCTGGTCAACAAGGGTCTGGCTGCCTACGAGGAGAAGGGCATCAAGGCGCACGGCTATGTCTGCGATGTGACCGATGAGGAAGCGGTGCAGAAGACCGTCGCTCAGATTCGCGAGGAAGTCGGCGTGATCGACATTCTGGTCAACAACGCCGGCATCATCAAGCGCATCCCGATGCTCGAAATGAGCGCGGCCGATTTCCGCAAGGTGATCGACGTTGACCTCAACGCGCCGTTCATCGTCTCCAAGGCCTGCATTCCGGGCATGATCGAGAAGGGCCACGGCAAGATCATCAACATCTGCTCCATGATGAGCGAGCTGGGCCGCGAGACGGTTTCCGCTTACGCGGCGGCGAAGGGCGGCCTGAAGATGCTGACCCGCAACATCTGCTCCGAGTACGGCGAGGCCAACATCCAGTGCAACGGCATTGGACCGGGCTACATCGAGACCCCGCAGACCGCGCCGCTGCGCGAGCGTCAGGCGGACGGCAGCCGTCATCCGTTTGACCAGTTCATCATCTCCAAGACTCCGGCCGCGCGCTGGGGCAAGACCGAGGATCTGCAGGGACCGGCGGTGTTCCTCGCTTCCGATGCGTCCAACTTCGTCAACGGCCACATCCTCTATGTGGACGGCGGCATTCTGGCTTACATCGGCAAGCAGCCCTGATCCGGACGGAAACGCGCCGTATAGGCGCGTAAGCGCATAAAAGAAAGAGCTGTCAAGCTAATAAAACAGATATTTCAAGAAAAACTAGGAGTTTTCGCCCGAAGGTTTCCAAAGGGCGATGCGCCAAACGGGCGCCGTAAACGTTCGGAAAGCCCTTTGGTGGGGCGATGGGGCAAAGCCCCATGTCCAAAAATGCTTAGGATATTTGTTTCTTGAAATGTTCAGTTTAAGCCTGACAGCCCTTTTTCTTTATGCTATAATCGTCCCATACCATTTTCGGGAGGCCATTATGGATAAGCATCGCAAGGCGCTGGAGCTGGCCGGTCACGCCGGCTGCATCCTGCTCAAAAACGGCGCCGAAATCTTCCGCGTGCAGGAGACGATGATCCGAATCCTCTGCGCCTACGGCGTGTCGGATCACAACGTCTACGTCATCTCCAACGGCATTTTCGCCACCGAGGGCGAAGGCACAGACCACGCGCTGAGCCTCGTGCGCCATGTGCCGCTGGGCGGCGTGAACCTGAGCCGCATCGACGCGGTGAACGCCGTCTCCCGCGAAATCTGCGCGGGCAAGTGGTCGATGGACGAGGCCGAGGCCGCGCTGACCCGCGTTGAAACGCTCACCCCCGAAAGGCCGATCACGCACATCTTCGCCTGCGCGCTGGGCGCGGCGAGCTTCTGCTATCTGTTCGGCGGGGCGCTGCTGGACAGCGTCGCGGCGTTCCCCATCGGTTTCCTGCTGCAAATCTACCTGTTCGCCGCCCAAAAGCGGCATTCCGCCTTCATGCCGTATATCTGGGGCAGCGTGCTGGTCACGTTGCTCAGCGGGCTTCTGGCGGCGTGCTTCCCGGCGCTCAATGCGTCGTGGGTCGTCATCGGCGGCATTGTGCCGATGGTGCCGGGCGTGACGTTCACCACGTCCATCCGCGAGTTTTTCAACGGCGACTATCTCTCCGGCGTGATTCACTGCATCAGCGCCGTTCTGACCGCCGTGTGCATCGCGCTGGGCGTATGCGGCGGCGCGATGCTGCTGGGCTTTATGGGAGGCATTGCGCTATGATGGGTCAGGTTCTCTCCGCGTTCCTCGGCGTGTTCTCGTTCGCCATTCTCTTTCACGCGCCCCGCAGGAGCTACCTCGCCTGCGCCGTCTGCGGCGCGGTCGCCTGGGGCTGCTATCTGCTCGCCGCGCCGATGGGGCTGTTTCTGGCGACGACGCTGGCCGCCATCGTGCTGACGCTACTCTCGCGCATGCTGTCCATCGCGCTGAAAATGCCCTCCACCGTGTTCATCGTCACGGGCATCTTCCCGCTCGTCCCCGGCGCGGGCATCTATCACACGGCGTATGCGCTCGTCTCCCGCAACATGGAGGCGTTCACCCTGCGCGGCATGCAGACGCTCGCCCTCGCAGGCGCAATTGCGTTGGGGATTCTCATCGGCATGGGCTTTCCCAAGCTGCTCGTCGAGCTGGGCGGGCGGGCGATGGCGAAGCCGCTTTCGTCCCATCGGCAGGCGCATCCGTGACCTCGCTCACCGTTCGCGTTTCGTGTCACGCTCCAAACCTTTGAATATGCAAAAAGGCCGTCCGCTACATAAAATGGACGGCCTTTTTCGTAGATCGCAGGGCGCGCATCGCGCCTTATGCGCCGACTTTCGGTTTTCACCCTCCGGTCGGTTCAAATCTCCTCTCGTCCTATTTCCTTGCATAACAAAAGAGACTCTGATTTCTCAAAGTCTCTTTCTTGGCTAATCCCACCGAGGTTGATACAATATGAGAAAACAAAAGCGGGGTTCTCGCTAATAGTAGGGGGTAAAACTTGTCAAGAGCAACATGGCTTACACTTTGTGCAAGCACATGGTTTACATATTTTCTCTTGGGTCATCGACCAAACGGTAGCTCCGCTTCATGCTATAAATGAGCAAATCCCGAAAAGTGCACAAATGCCCCTATTTACATCGAGAAAGCATTTTGAGCAAAAATCTCTTGTAAAACACAATTTCTGAAATAATTGTATCCTTCACCGAACGAGCCGACACATCTGGAAACGGTGCAGCACAGAAAGTAGATAAACGAAAGAATGAGCCGCATCCTCGTAATGCCCTGTTTTTTGCAAAGCTGGCACTTGTCGAAGGCGAGCTTCTGCTTACAGTTTCGGAAGAATACTTCAATATTCCAGCGTTTTGCGTAGATATTGAGAATTTCCAGTGAGGTAAGCTCTGTATGAGCCGATATAAATACTCGAAGTGCCCTGGCCTCTCCAAAGGATTTTCAAGATAACTCAGCAAGACAACCGCGTCTTTATACACATTGCGCGCCCGTTATACGAATTTGTACAAAATTTCAGATTTGCTCATTTTCTTTTTGCTATTCAAGCCAAGCTTGCTTATGTCAACAAGCTGAACCCAGCGTTAGCTGAGCCTTTTTGATGTATAGGGAATGGCGCAAATTCGTCGCATGAGACGGCGCTTGAAGCCTTTGGGGGTTACACCTCATTAGCGTAGGGAATGCTCTCTGCGGCGCCGGCGCGGCTTACAGCGATAGCGGCAGCCTTGGCGGCTCGCTCCATCACCTTGGATAAATCTTCGTCGTGGGAAAGCCCTGTGACGAAATAACCCGTAAAGGTATCGCCTGCGGCGGTGGTATCGACCGGCTGAACCGGAAAGGCGGGTTGATAGAGAATCTCGTCTCCGCGCATGCAGTATGCGCCGTCTTCGCCCAGCGTCAGCACGATGCCTGCGTTGGGATAAAGTGCTTTCAGCACTGCGAGAATCCGCTCGGGTTCGGTCTCCTGTGTGAGTGCTTTGCCCTCGATTTCGTTGAGCAGAAACCAATCGACGCATGCGAGCGGATAGCTGTTCAGCGTACTGTTTACGGGAGAGGGGTTGAAGATGATTGTCATCCCGCGCTCGGAAGCCATGCGCATGATGGCAGGCGAATGATCCAGCTCATTTTGCAGGATGAGCAAATCGCCTTTATTGAATTCGGAAAGCACACGCTCAATATCTTCATCCAGAACGCGCATGTTTTCTCCGGCAAAGACGATGATGCTGTTTTGTCCGCTTGAGTCTACCTGAATGACGGTGTGCCCGGAAGGACCGGCTGCGTGCTTAACATAGCGCGTATCCACGCCGTGCTTTGCCAGCGTATCCATCAGGATGGCGCCGTCTTCACCGACTACGCCGGCGTGATACACCGTGCCGCCCGCTTTGGCGATGGCGATGGACTGGTTGAGCCCTTTTCCACCGGCGAACACGTTCTTGGCGATTGCCATTTGCGTTTCGCCCGGATGAATCATGTGCTCAACCTGATAGACGTTGTCTATATTCATGGAACCGTAGTTGAGAATCTTCATGCAGGCATTCCTCCTGAATATATAGTGACCGGAATTGTGACAGGGTTCTCTGTGGCAGATGCGATCTGGGGTTTGCGGCATAGATGAAACAGAACCAGTCCGGGCTTTACTTCCCGTTCCGGTCCTGTATCTGTTCTGTTTGAAACAGCAGCTGGATCATCTCGAACCGGTGATAACGGTTCAAGCCGTCCATCACTGTTCCTTCTTGGTGGCGTAGGCTGCAACCAGCGCCAGCGCGAGCACCGCGCCCTTGACGGCGGGCAGCACATAGAACGGTACCGCGCAGATGGTCAAGCCGTTTTCCAGCGTGGAAACCATCATCGCGCCGATCAGGGTGCCCAGCGCGTTGGGTCTTTCCGCGCCGCCGACCGAGCGGCCGACGAACACGGCTGCCAACGACTGCATCAGGTAGTTATCGCAGCACATGACCTGCGCGGAGCTGCCGCGGGAGGCAACGAGGATGCCGCCGATGGCGACGAACACCGCGGTAATCATGCCGGCCAGATAGCGGTAAGCCTTGACGTTGATGCCGCTCAGCTTGGCCGCCTGCTTGTTGCCGCCCATGGCGTAGATGAAGCGGCCGTGTTTAGTATATTCGAGGAAGATGTGCGCGATGAGCACGCAGACCAGCATGATGATGATCAGCCAAGGCTCTTTGCCGATGGCGCTGAAAGAGGGCTCCAGCTTGATGCGCGCGGGCTGTGCGCCCGCGGGCGTGCGCATGCCGGTGGAAACCGCGCCACCGCCGATATACCACTGACCCAGGCCCTGATGCACGAACATCAGCGCGCAGGTCGCCAGCATATCCGGAATCTTGCAGACGAGAATGAGGAACATGGTCAACTGATACATAATCAGCGTCACGGCGATGGTAATCAGCACGCACGCGAACAGCGGCAGGCCGTACCACAGATACATGCTCACGAACACATAGGCCGAGCAGCTCGCCAGCGTACAGGCGGACATATCAAAGCCGTCCGGCGCCATGGTGACCGTAGCGGCGATGGCGAACACGGTGGTGATGGACATGGCGCGCAGGATGTTGATCATGTTGTTGAACGACATGAAGCGGTTGCCCTTGATGAGCGTGAAGACGATGAAGCACAGCGCCAGCGCGATGACGGCTGCCCAATCCAGCAAGAAGCGCGCGGCGTTCTTGGTCTTCCGCGGGGATTTCGTCGAGATCGGTTTTGGGGTCGTTTGCATAGTAACACCCTCCTGTGATCGCCCTTAGCGGGCGTACTTGGTTGTGCTGCCGACAGCGTAATGCATGATTTCATCCTCGTCGGTCTTGGCTGTCTCCAATTCGGCCATCACGCGCCCGTCAAAGAGCACGTAGATGCGGTCGGTGATGGAAAGCAGCTCGGCGTTTTCGCAGGATGCGTAAATTACGCTGTTGCCGCGCAGGGTAATGTCGTTAATCAGGCGGAAGATATCCTGCTTGGCGCCCACGTCAACGCCCTTGGTGGGCTCGTCGAAGATGTAAACGTCGCAGTCTGCCGCCAGCCATTTGCCTACGGCGACCTTCTGCTGATTGCCGCCGGAAAGATTTTTGACATGCTGCTTGATGGAAGGCGTTTTGATATCCAGCCCCTCCACGTATTCATGCGCGTTCTTTTCCGTTTTGGCTTTGCTGACGAAAGAGCCGTTGCAGAACTTGCTCAGTGCAGCAGCAGACAGGTTGAGGGTGACGTTTTCGTTGACCAGCACGCCCTCTTTGCGGCGCTCTTCAGGAACCAGCGCGATTCCGTTTTTCACCGCCTGAGAGGGGTTGTTGATCTTCAGCTCGCGACCGCCCAGCAGCACGCTGCCAGAGGTGCGCTCGTACGCGCCGAAGATGGTTTTGCACAGCTCGGATTTGCCTGCGCCGACCAAACCAGCGATGCCGACAATCTCGCCCTTGCGCACATAGAAGGATACGTCTTCGACCTTGCCGTCTGCGCCGCAGAGGTTCTTGACCTCAAAGACCTTTTCGCCGATCTGCACCTTTTCTTTGTGGAATTGCTCTTCAAAGGTGCGTCCCAGCATTTTTTCGACGATTTCACGCGAGGTGGTCTCTTTGGTCACCGGGGAGGTATCCACGATCACGCCGTTGCGCATGACGGTATATTTCTCGCAGATTTGGAGAATTTCATGGATTCGGTGGGAAATGAAGATGATGGCGATATTCTCGGTTTCCTGAAGGTGCTTGACCAGCCGGAAGAGCTCCGCGGTTTCCGTGTCGCTCAGGGGCGCGGTTGGCTCGTCCAAAATCAGGAAATTACATTCGTTGGCTATGGCGCGGGCGATGAGAACCATCTGCTTCTGCGCGAGGGAGAGGTCCTGCACCAGTGTGCGAACGTTGACGTCGATATGGAGCTTCTCCAGCACCCGTTTGGCGTCGGTGCGCAGTTGAGCCCAGTTCATCAGGGGCTTGCCCTTTGCGGACATGACCATATCGTTGAGCATCACGTTTTCGGCGACGGAGAGCGTCGGCACCAGCGCCATATCCACTTCCTGATACACGATCTGGATGCCCAGCTTTTTCGCGGCCATGGGCGTTCGCAGCTCCACAACCTTGTCGTTGAGATAGACCTCGCCGGTATAGTCGGGGTTTGCGCCCGCAAAGACCTTCATCAGAGTGGATTTGCCCGCTCCGTTCGCGCCCACGAGCGCCCGGATTTCGCCGGTGCTGACTTCGAAGTTTACATCGGTCAACGCCTTCACACCGGGAAATTCGATGGAAACATTCCGGGTTCCAAGAGTCAGCTTGTCCATGGATTTCCCTCTTCTCTATTTCTGCCCGAGGCAGTTTCTTTTCGAAGATTGATTTCAAAAGATTGATTTCAAAAGACGGGTTCGAAGATTTTTCAGGGGTTCTTTTCGAAGAAGAAGCGCCGGAGCAAAGACTCCGACGCTTCTTTGTCAAGAAACATTGCTCAGAATGGTTTTTTGACGTGCTTACCGGAACTTAGTGAATCAGTTCGGCGGGCATCCAGTCAGCCACGGACAGATAGCCGAGGTTGCCGTAGGTCTCGCCGGCCACGTCGGCCAGATTCTCGACGGTGTGATCTTCGCGCAGCGCCTCAGCCTTGATGGCGGTGCCCGGAACTTCGACCACGTCCACGCCGTAGGTCTTGGTGGCAGGATCATAGATCTTATCATATTCGCCGGCCATTTCGAGCATGAGGATACGCATGCCGATTTCGCCGTTCATGGTCCAGTCGGTGGTGCCGGCCGCGGCCCACAGGTCGGGGCGGTTCTGCATGTTGGTCACGTCAACCTGATCGATGTCGACGGAGCCCATCGGCAGCGCGGCGCCCTCGGTGCCGTTAAACATGGCGTTCTCTTCGATCGCCTTGTAAACGCCCTGACCGTAGAGATCGTAGTAAGCGATGACGCCGTCCACATCTTCACGGTTGATGGATTGCAGATACGCGGCGGTCACTGCGTTGGCGGAGTCAACGCTGTCCTGCAGCGGCTGGATTTCGCCGACGGTCTTGATCTTGCCGGCAGCCTCGTATTCCTGCCAGCCGACCTCGCGACGGTCGAACGGGCTGTTGTAATTGGGGCCGCGCCAGACCTTAATCAGGCGGACGCCTTCGCCGAACTTGGCGATCATGTCGTCGAGCAGAACGGTGACCAGACTCTTATCCTGCTGGAACATCTGCGTGATGCCCGGGATCTTCTGGTATTCGCCGTCCGTGTAGAACTGGGTATCGAAGCACACGATCTTCATTTCCGGGTACTTCTCGGCCACTTCCTTCAGGAAGACGTAGGAGCCGTCCTGATTGCCGTGGGAGATGAGCAGGCCGTCATACCCTGCGGCAGCGCAGCTGTTGATGGTGTCCATCCAAGCGTTGAAATCGCCGTTGCAGAAGAAAAAGTCGAAATCGACGTCCAGCGCCTTGCACAGGTCGGCGCAGGAATCCTTCCACATCTGGAAGATGGTGGCGGAAGGCAGCAGCATCACGTAAGCGACCTTCTTGCCGGCGACAGGGTTCTCGGTCTCCGCGACGGCGCCCGCGCACATGGTCAGCGCCAGCATCAGAGCCAGAACGATAGCGAGGATCTTTTTCATGGTAACCCTCCTGTTCAATTTTTCAGGGCAATCTCCGTGCCCTTTTGTTGCATTTAGTATAATCCTTGGACACTGATTTGTCAAGCATTGTTCAAATAAAATTATGCTGTATTAAGTTTAGTTGTTTAGCTGTGAACAAAAACGGATTTTTTTAGATGTGTCAAGGCTTTTTAAATGGTCAGATCGTCAGATGTTTAGTCGGCCTCAAGCGCGCCCTGTCAAATGTGCTAAAAATCATCGTCGTTCCTGTTGACATTGCTAAACAATGGCCATATAATAGTAAGTGGTAAACAACTGAACCGTTCATTAAACAAAAACTAAACGAATTAGCGGCGCAGAACGCAAGGAGCAGGTGACAGATTTATGGAAAACAGACGCTACCCCACGGACGCCGAGGCAAAAAAACTGATCGTTGAAATCGGCCGCAGAATGTATGCAAAGAACTTCGTTGCCGCCAACGACGGCAATATCAGCTGCAAGGTGGATGAAAACACCATCTGGGCCACGCCCACCGGCGTATCCAAGGGCTTTATGACGGAGGACATGCTCGTCAAGCTCCGGCTGGACGGCACGGTGATCTCTCAGGGCGAGCGCGGCCCTTCCAGCGAGGTCAAGATGCATTTGCGCGTCTACAATGAAAACCCCGATGTCGGCGGCGTGTGCCACGCCCATCCGCCCATCAGCACATCCTTCGCCATCGCCGGCATGAGTCTGGATCGCGCCATCTATCCCGAGGCGCTGGTCAATCTGGGCACAGTGCCCTGCGTTCACTACGAAACCCCCGGCTCTCAGGGCATCCCCGACAGCGTCGCACCCTATTGTAAGGATTACAACGCGCTGCTGCTTGCCAACCACGGCGCGCTGGCATGGGGCAAGGATTTGATGGAAGCGTGGTATCGCCTTGAATCAACCGAGCATTACGCCATGGTCATCATGTATACCGGCAACATCATCGGCAAGGCCAACGTGCTGAGCTGCGATCAGGTCGGCGAGCTGGTGGAGATCCGCCGCCGCATGGGCATCAGCAGCGGCGGCATTCCGGCCTGCACCGCGCGCCCCACCAACACCACAGACGTGGTCGCGGGGCACAACCCCGTGCAGAGCGAGCCCCGCACGCTGAAGACCTACGGCGCGCAGGAAGCCGCGCCTTCCTCCTGTGGCTGCGCGGGCGGAAGCGCCGCCAACGATGAGGCCGAGCTGGAAGCGATTACGCGCGCGGTGCTCGAACGCCTGAAGGGGATTCGCTGACGCGAAAGACCGGCGAACCCCGCATAAAAACGTGAAACCGAGGTGCATGCGATATGAAAGCCATCGTCATCGGCGGCGTGGCGGCCGGAATGTCCGCTGCCTCCAAGCTCCGGCGCGTCAAGCCGGACGCGCAGATTGTGGTGTATGAGCGCGGCGGCTTCCTCTCCTACGGCGCATGCGGCCTTCCTTATTATGTGGGCGGATTCAACGACGATCCCGCGAAGCTGATCGCCCGGACGCAGGCCGTCTACAAAGAGATGCGCATCGAGACGCATATGTTCCACGAGGTCACGCGGGTCGATCCCGAAAGGAAGACCGTGACGGTTCGAAATCTGGATACGGGCGCCGTCTTTGAAGACGCTTATGACGTGCTCATGGTTGCGACCGGCTGCAACAGCGTCAACCCCAAAATCCCCGGCGCGGATTCGCCCGCCGTCTTCTACCTCAAGACGATGGAGGACGGCCTGCTCCTGCATGAGATTCTCCGCCTGCGCGACGTCACCCGCGTGGCCGTGGTCGGCGGCGGATACATCGGGCTGGAGATGGCCGAGGCGCTGCTGCATTTAGGCAAGGATGTCACGCTCATCGAGGCTGGGCCGCGCCTGCTCGCCTCCTTTGAGCCGGAGTTTTCCGAGCTGGCGGCGCAGGAGTTGGAGAAAAACGGCGTGCGCGTGCGCGTGGGCTGCCGTGTGCAGGAAATTGCCGATGCCGGCAGCGAGCGCATCGTGCGCACCAGTCAGGGAGACTTCCCCTGCGATATGATCCTCATGTCCGTGGGCGTAGTTCCGGCGACGGATTTTCTGCGCGATACGGGCATCCACATGGCGCGCAACGGCGCGATACTCGTGGATCGAGAGATGCGCACGTCGCTGGAACATATCTACGCCGCGGGCGACTGTGCCGTTGTCTATCACCGGCTGATGGAGGAGGATTACTTCATTCCGCTGGGCACTTACGCCAACAAATGCGGGCGCATCGCCGGTGGCAACATGGCCGGGGCGCACGAGAAATTCGTCGGCGCGCTGGGCACCGCCGCCATCAAGGTCTGCGGGCTTGAAATGGGGCGCACCGGCATGAGCGAAAAGGACGCGGCGCGGTTGGGCATCGACTACTGCACGAAGCTCGTCACGGCCAACGATCATCCCGCGTATTACCCCGACCCGACCAAGCTGGTCATCAAACTCATCTATGATACCCGCACTCGCCGTCTTCTGGGTGCCTGCGTGGCTGGCGAAAAGGGCGCGGTGATGCGCGCCGATATCTTCGCCGTGGCGATTCATGCGGGCATGACGACGGACGAGCTGGGCATGGTGGATCTCGCCTATGCGCCGCCCTTTTCAGGCGTATGGGACGCGGTTCACATCGCCGCAAACGCCGCCAAGTGAGGTGCATATGAACAAACTCTGTACGCTCGCCGAAGCGATTTCCCTCGTTCACGACGGAGACTGCGTGGGGCTGGGCGGCAACACGCTCAACCGCGCGCCCATGGCGGCCGTCTTCGAGCTGATCCGTCAGGGGCGGAAAAACCTGCGCGTCGTTAAGACGGCGGGCGCGATGGATGTGGACGCGCTGTGTCTGGGCGGATGCGCCGGCATTGTGGACGCAGGTTTTGTCAGCTACGAAAGCCAACACGGGCTGGCGCAGCGCTACCGCGCCTCGGTGCAAAAGGGGCTGGTTCGCGCCAATGAGCACGCCTGCTACACTGTCATTTCCGCCCTGCGCGCCGCCAGCTACGGCATCCCGTTTATGCCGGTGCGCGGGCTGAAGGTCAGCGACCTTCGGCGGGTCAACGACTACTTTGCCGATGTGACGGACCCCTTTACGGGCGAAACGCTGGCGGCGGTGCAGACCATCCGGCCGGACTTCGCCATTGTCCATGCGCAGGTGGCTGATGCACAAGGCAACGCAAGTTTTGAAGGCCCGCCGTATGAGGACGTGCTCCTTTCCCGCGCGGCCAAAAGGGTGATCGTCACCGCCGAACGCATCGTGGGCGACGGCTGGTTTTCGGCAAGCGAACAAAAGGCGGATATCCCGCACTTTATGACTGCGGCTGTCGTGCATGTCCCGCGCGGCGCGTCCCCCTGCGCCTGTTACGGCTATTACGAGCCGAATGATTCGCTGATTCGTGAATTCCTTGCTCTTGACAGCAGGGAAGCGCTTCTCGATTTTGTTCAGGGGAGGAAAGAGCCATGATCAGACCCTGCGACATGATGGTCGTCGCGATGTCCCGACTGATCGGCGACGGCGACACGGTATTCCATGGCGTATCCTCCCACATGCCCATGATCGCCACGCTGCTGGCAAAAAAGACGCACGCGCCTAACGCCGTGCATCTGAACATTCCCGGCGGCGTTGATCCCGTCAAGCCTGCCCTGCGGGAATACACCAGCGCGGGCGGCGAGCTGTGGGAAAGCGCCTGCGCAAAGTTCCCGCTGATGGAGGTTTTTGATCTGAGCATGCGCGGCGGGCTGGATGTCGCATTTCTCAGCGGCGTGCAGTTTGACGCGCTCGGCCATGTCAACGCCTCCGTCATCGGCGATTACCACAAGCCCAAGGTTCGCCTTCCGGGCGGCGCGGGCAGCGCGGTGCTCATTCCGACGGCGCGGCGCGCGATCATCTGGCGCACCAAGCACGATAAGCGCACCTTCACCGGAAAGGTGGATTTCGTCACCGCGCGGGGCAACGTATCCGACATTGTCACCCCGCTGTGCGTCTTCACCATGCACGAAGGCGAGCTGATTCTGAAATCCGTTCACCCGACCTCCTCGATTGAGGAAGTGGCGGCTAACACCGGCTTCCCCATCCGCTATTTCTCCATCGAGCAGACGCCGCCCCCCACGTCGGAGGAGCTGCGCGCCCTGCGCGAGATCGACCCCATGGATTACCGGAGCATCGAGTTCCGATGATTGCTCCTTTGGAAACGAAAAAAACAAGATAGAAAGGAAGTCCAGCATTATGTCTCGTTTCGACACCTATTTTCTGATGAAGGAAGCCGACGTCATCGAATACGTCAAGGCCAAGTACCCCGATTTCTTCGCGCCTGAAGCCGTGCTGACCGTCAAGGAAATCGGCGACGGCAACCTGAACTACGTCTTCCGCGTCATCGAGGAAGCCACCGGCAAGTCCATCATCGTCAAGCAGGCGGGCGTGTCGCTTCGCATTTCCGCAGAGATGAAGGTATCCACCGACCGGAACCGCATCGAGAGCGAAATTCTCCAGATTCAGGACAAGTACGCGCCCGGTCTGGTGCCCAAAATCTATGGCTATGATACTGTGATGTGCGCCTGCGCGATGGAAGATCTTTCCGACCACGCCCTGATGCGCTATGCGCTCATGCGCCATGAAACCTTCCCGCGCTTTGCGGAGGATATTTCGACCTACATGGTCAACACCCTGCTCAAGACCACCGACGTGGCCATGGAGCACAAGGAAAAGAAGGCCATGGTCAAGAGCTTTATCAACCCCGAGCTGTGCGAAATCACCGAGGATCTGGTGCTGACCGAGCCGTATAACGACTGCAACCACCGCAACAACGTCTTCCCGCCCATTGCCGACTTCGTGAAGAAGGAGCTCTATGAGGATGAGGCGCTCAAGCTGGCCGTCGCCAAGATCAAGTTTGAGTTTATGAACAACGCGCAGGCGCTCATCCACGGCGACCTGCACACCGGTTCCATCTTCGTCAAGCAGGATTCCACCCGCGTGTTCGATCCGGAGTTTGCCTTCTACGGCCCGATGGGTTATGACATCGGCAACGTGGTGGCGAATATGATTTTCGCGTGGGACAACGGCCGCGCCGCGGGCGCGGACGCTTTCTGCGACTGGTGCCTCAAGGCCATCGCCGACACCATCGACCTGTTCTGCGAGAAGTTCCTCGTGTGCTTTGACGCCTGCGTGACCGACCTGATGGCCAAGACCCCCGGCTTCAAGGAGTTCTATCTGGAAAGCGTACTTTCCGACACCGCCGCTTACGCCGGTACCGAGCTGATCCGCCGCACCGTGGGCATGGCGAACGTCAAGGACGTGACCACCATCGCCGATGAGGCCAAGCGCGCCCACGCCGAGAAGGTCAACATTCTCTGCGCCAAGGATTACATTATGAACCGCACGGCGTTCAAGAACGGTGCGGACTTCATCGCCGCTGTCACGCGCGCCGACGAGGCTGCCAAGTAACGCCGAGGAAAAGGAGGAGACCACCATGGCTGAGCAAAAGAACATTATGAGTTATGAAACCGTCGCGCTGGATGACGAGCAGAGCGCGCTGGTGATTTTGGATCAGACCAAGCTGCCCTACGAGGTCGAGGTGCTGCACCTGACCGAACAGAAGGATATCTGGGACGCAATTTACCTGCTCAAGGTGCGCGGCGCGCCCGCCATCGGCGTGGCCGGCGGCTTCGGCGTGTATCTGGCCGCCAAGCGGATTCAGGCGGACAACTATGACGAGTTCTACGCCCAGTTCAAGAAGGCGAAGGAATATCTCGATTCCTCCCGCCCGACGGCGGTGAACCTCTCCTGGGCGCTCAACCGCATGGAGAAGGTCGTCACGGACAACAAGGACAAGCCCATCCCCGAAATCAAGGAGCTGCTGCATAAAGAATGTGTCGCCATCAAGGATGAGGACGTGTGGATGTGCCGCCAGATCGGCGAATACGGCCTGAGCCTCATCAAGGACGGCGACGGCATTCTGACCCACTGCAACGCCGGTCAGCTCGCAACCTCCAAGTACGGCACGGCGCTGGCGCCCATTCATCTGGGACGTGAACGCGGCATGAATTTCCGCGTGTTCACCGATGAAACCCGCCCGCTGCTTCAGGGTGCCCGCCTGTCCTCCTTCGAATTGCAGGCCGACGGTGTAGATACGACCGTCATCTGCGACAACATGGCGTCCCAGGTCATGAAGAACGGCTGGGTCAACGCGGTGTTCGTCGGCTGTGACCGCGTGGCGGCCAACGGTGACGCCTGCAACAAGATCGGCACTTCCGGTGTGGCGATTCTCGCCAAGTATTACGGCATCCCCTTCTATGTGCTGGGCCCGACCTCGACGATCGACATGTCCATCGAAAAGGGCGAGGATATCCACATCGAGCAGCGCCCCGCCGAGGAAGTCACCGAGATGTGGTATAAGAAGCGCATGGCGCCCGAGGGTGTCAAGGTCTACAACCCCGCGTTCGACTTTGCGGATAACGAGCTGATTGCCGGTATCGTCACCGAATACGGCATTGCCCGCCCGCCGTACACCGAAAGCCTCAAGGAAATCTTCAAGAAGAAGGCCGAAGCCGAGGCCGCAAAAAAGAAGTGAGAGCGGAACGCCGAGGCCCGCCCCTCTGGGGACGGGCGGGCGTTCCATAAAGGAGAGCTATGAACGAGAAAGAATTGCGCGCTGCTGTGGAGCGGGTGATTCTGTCGGAGCTGGCTAAAATCGGTGAGCCCTATGTGCCGGTGATGTCCTCTAACCGCCATTGCCACCTGTGTCAGGCGGATGTAGAACGGCTCTTCGGCGCGGGATATCGGCTGACGAAGCTGCGCGATCTGGTGCAGCCGGGGCAGTTCGCCTGCAATGAGCGCGTGACCATCGAAACCGAGAAAGGAAAGCTGACGCTGCGCGTGGTCGGGCCTGCCCGAGGAAAGACACAGGTGGAGCTGGCGCTGACCGACGCCATCAAGCTGGGTCTGCGGCCGCCCATCCGCATGAGCGGCGAGCTGGAGGGGAGCCCGGGGTGTGTGCTGTCCAGCGGCAATGCCCGAATCACCCTTTCAAGCGGCGTCATCGTGGCGGCACGCCACCTGCATATGTCTCCGGAGGAGGCGCAAGCCTTTGACCTTCGGGATGGCGACGTGGTCAGCCTTCGCGTGGAGGGACCGCGCCCGGCGACACTGGATGGCTTCATCGTGCGAAGCGGCGCGGCGCATCGACTGGAGGCGCATATTGATACGGACGAGGCCAATGCCTGCGCCCTGCGGGACGGCCAGCTTTGCCGCGTGATTCGGCGCGAAGGCGCAGATGTCTGCGCACCCGGCAACGCCGCATTGGCGGCTGCGCTGGGCGGTATGCTGCTGGGCGGCACACCAATCCAAGCTGCTGCACAGTCTCCCATACCCCGCTCTGCTCAGAGTGAGCCGATTGGCAGGGACGCGATGCTCGACCTATCGGGCGAAGCGCGCAGGCTGATTACCGAGGACGATGTGCGCCGCGCGGCGCAGCGCGGCTACCGGATCATCCGCTATGCGCCGGATGCGATTCTCACGCCGCTGGCGCGGGATATCGCCGCAGAAAAGCGCATCGAGCTGGCTTCGGCGGTTCACTGATCCCGCGCGCGGGAAGACCCGCTTTCAGGAAAGGAAAAACAGCCATGGCATTGACAGAACAGCAAATTAGGCAGATCACGGATGAAATCGTGCGAAGCCTTACGAAATCCATGAAGGAGGAAGCGCCCGCCGCACCGCAGCATGCGGGCGGCTGCACCGGCCGCTGGCTGTGCGACACTGCGGAGGAAGCGGTGGCCAACGCCAAGGCCGCGCAAGCGCAGCTCTCCGAAATGACACTGGAAAAGCGCGGCGAGCTGATTGCCGCCATGCGCAAGGCGGGCATCGACAACGCCGAATACCTCGCGCGGCTCGCCCATGAAGAAACCGGATACGGACGCGTGGCCGACAAGGTGCAGAAGAACCTGCTCGTCAGCCGCCGCACACCCGGCATCGAGGATCTGGTGACCCGATGCGAGACGGGCGACAAGGGCATGATGCTCATCGAGCAGGCGCCCTTCGGCGTGATTGGCTCCATCACCCCCTCGACAAACCCCACATCTACCGTCATCAATAACTCCATCAGTATGATTGCGGCGGGCAACGCGGTGGTCTTCAATCCCCATCCCGCGGCGAAACGCGCCTCGCAGGAAGCGATGCGCCTGATGGTAGAGGCGATTATATCCGCCGGCGGTCCGGCGACGCTCATCACCACGGTGAAAGAACCGACGCTGGAAAGCGGCAACGTCATCATGAACCATAAGGACATTCCGCTGCTGAGCATTACCGGCGGCGAGGCGGTCGTGGCGGTTGCGATGAAGACCAGCAAAAAGGTCATCGCGGCAGGCCCCGGCAATCCCCCCGTCATCGTGGATGACACCGCCGATCTTCCCGACGCAGCTAAGCGCATCGTGGACGGCGCATCCTTTGATAACAACGTTCTGTGCATCGCGGAGAAGGAAGTTTTCGCCTTCTCCAACATCACCGACAGGCTGATGAGCGAAATGGAACGGGTCGGCGCCTTCCGCATTTCCGGCGAGGACATCGACAAGGTGATGCGCACTACGCTCATCAACAAGGACGGACACTACGTCATCAACCGCAAATACGTCGGGCGCGACGCGGCGGTGATCCTGCGCGACGCGGGCGTTCGCTTCACCGGCGACCCGAGGCTGGTCATCGCCGAGGTCGATCGCAATCACCCGTTTGTAACCATCGAAATGCTCATGCCGGTGCTGGCAATCGTGCGCGTGCGCGATATCGACGAAGCGATAGAAGAAGCCTTCCGCGCCGAGCGGGGCTGCAAGCACTCCGCGATGATTCATTCGAGCAACGTGCACAACATGAGCAAGGCGGCGCGTAAGCTCAATACCACGATTTTTGTGAAGAACTCCTCCAGCTTTTCCGGCTTGGGCTTCGACGGAGAGGGCTATACGACGATGACCATCGCCACCCCGACCGGCGAAGGCGTGACCAGTGCGCGCTCCTTCACGCGCCTGCGCCGCTGCGTGCTGTACGGAGACTTCCGCATCTGCTGATCACGAGAGGATGCGTTGGTTATGAACATTGTTGAATCCATCCGTGCTGCCGGTGTCGTCGGTGCGGGCGGCGCGGGCTTCCCCGCTCACGTCAAGCTCAACGGTAAGGCTGAGTATGTAATCGCCAATGGCGCTGAATGTGAGCCGCTGCTGCGCGTGGATCAGCTGCTGATGCAGCGCGAGGCAAAGCGCGTCGTGCGCGGCGTGGCGCTGGCCATGGAAGCCACAGGCGCAGCACGCGGTGTCATCGCCACCAAGGCGCATTATCACGACGCGGTACATGCGCTGGAACAGGCGCTCGGCGGCAGAAACGATATCACGCTGCACCTGATGGACAGCTATTATCCCTCCGGGGACGAAAAATCCATCATCTTCGAGGTCACAGGGCGCGTGGTTCCCAGCGGAAAGCTGCCGCTCGATGTGGGCTGTGTGGTCAGCAACGTGGCAACACTGGTCAACATCAGTGCGGCTGTGGACGGGACGCCTGTCATCCGCAAGGATGTGACTGTGGGCGGCGATGTTCCCCATCCCATCACGGTCACGGTGCCTATCGGTTCTCCGATTCGCGAGGTCATCGCGCTTTCCGGTTTCAGTGGAAGCCGAGAGAACTTCGCTCTGATCGTCGGCGGACCCTGCATGGGCAGGCTGGAGGAAGACTGGGATGCGCCCATCACCAAGACCACGGGCGGTCTGCTGCTGCTCAGACGGATGCATCCGTTGATCGTCCGCCGCACCCAAAGCCCGGAGCGGATGCTGAAGGTGGCTCGCGCCGTGTGCTGCCAGTGCAGCCAATGCACGCAGATGTGCCCGCGCAACGCGTTGGGGCTGAATGTGCAGCCGCATAAGGCGATGCGGGCACTCATCACCGGCAACGGGGCGCTGCTGGGCGACCCGAAGGCCATTTGGGGCTGTTCGAGCTGCGGCGTTTGTACGAATTATGCCTGTCACATGGGGCTTGTCCCCTCCGAGGTGATGGCATTGTACAAAAGCGAGCTGAGCAAAAACGGTATTCGTCCCGAGCCGGAAATGGATATCACCCCCGACCCCTTTATCACATACAAGCGGGTGCCAGTCAGCCGCCTCATTGCCCGAATGGGTTTGAGTGCTTATGACGTGCCTGCTCCCTATACCGAAACGGGCTATCAGCCCGGCTCGGTGACGCTGCTGCTCCGTCAGCATGTGGGGAAGCCTGCCGTGCCGGTCGTGCGCACGGGCGACCGTGTGCATGCGGGCGACGTGGTCGCCGAGATTCCAGAAAAGTCACTGGGCGCAAGGATTCACGCGCCGATTGACGGCATCGTCACCCGTGTCGATGCAAACGCGATACAGGTCGCAGGAGGTGAAAGCGCATGACCGCCATTGGCGTGGTGGAGACGGTCAGCATCCCGCTGGGTGTGCTAGCGGGTGATCAGATGGTCAAAACGGCACAGGTGGAGCTTGTGACGGCGCAGACGGTTTGTGCGGGCAAGTACATCGTCGTCGTCAGCGGCGAGGTTGCGGCGGTACGCTCTGCTGTTGCGGCAGGCATAGAAAGCGCGGCAAGCGCACTGGTGGACAGTCTTGTCATCGCCAACGTGGACGAGCGCGTCGTGGCGGCTATGGCGGGCGCGTGCCCGGTTGAGCAGGTGCAGGCCGTGGGCGTGATGGAAACCTTCTCGCTGGCCAGTTCGATCAGTGCGGCGGATACCGCCGTCAAAGCAGCGGATGTGGAATTGATCGAGGTTCGCCTGGGTCGCGGCATGGGCGGTAAGTCGTTTGTCATCGTAACCGGCGAGGTCGCCGCGGTGGAGGCCGCCGTGCAGGCGGCGGAAGGAAGCGAGCAGACGCAGGGGCTCATCAGTTCCAGCGTCGTGATCCCCTCGCCGCACATGGACATCATTCGCGCGCTGCTATGACGGCGGCGCGGAGAAGCGCGTCAAAAAAACAAGAAAGCAGAATCATGAAAATAAAAATCAAAAAAGCATAGATAAAGGAGATATTCACCATGATGGAAGCGCTGGGTATGATTGAAACCAAGGGTTTGGTCGGTTCGATTGAGGCAGCCGACGCGATGGTCAAAGCGGCGAATGTGCATCTGATCGGCAAGGAGCATGTGGGCGGCGGTCTGGTGACGGTGATGGTTCGCGGCGACGTCGGCGCGGTGAAGGCCGCCGTGGAGGCAGGCGGCGCTGCGGCCAAGCGCGTGGGCGAATTGGTCAGCGTGCACGTCATTCCGCGCCCGCACGAGGATGTGGAAGCCATTTTGCCCAAGCTGTAAGCGACGGGAGGAAAAAACGCCATGCTGAAAGGTATTTCTCCAATTCTCACACCGGAACTGCTCAAAATCCTTGCCGAAATGGGGCATGGCGATGAGCTGGTTATCGGCGACTGCAATTTTCCTGCGCAATCCATGGGCAGGCGCTGTGTGCGTTGCGACGGACACCGCGGCACGGAGCTGCTTGACGCGATTCTTGCCCTGTTCCCGCTGGATCAGTTCGTGGAGGCGCCCGTCACGGTGATGGCGCCCGCGCCCGGCGCGATGGATGGAAACCCGCCGATTTGGGCGGAGTTTGCCGAAATCGTTGAAAAGCATCAGCCCGGCACGAAGAGCGCAGCGATTGATCGCTTTGCTTTCTATGACCGCGCTAAGAATGCCTATGCAACCGTGGCAACGGGTGAAAATGCACTTTACGCTTGTATCATCATAAAAAAGGGCTGCATCATCTGATACGGATTTCCCTTAAAACACTTCTTTAAACCGCCGCGAAGCGAAGTCAGACTTTGCATGCGGCGGCGTATCGCAAAACGGATATTCCCCCGTTTTCCCTAAAAATCAGAGCATTATCGTATAGAAGGAGAGACAAGGCGATGAAAAAAATCATCAACGCACCGGAAACATTCATTCCCGAAATGCTGGAAGGCATTTATGCCGCTCACCCTGACGAATTGATGTGCGTTGAGGGTGATCTTCACTGCCTTGTCTCCAAGCGCAAACACGCGGGCAAGGTGGGCATTGCAACCGGAGGCGGCTCCGGACATCTCCCGCTGTTCCTTGGCTACGTGGGTGAAGGCATGCTCGACGGTTGTTCCATCGGCGATGTGTTCCAGTCTCCCAGCGCCGAGCAGATGCTTGCCGTGACCAAAGCGATCGACCAAGGCGCGGGCGTGCTCTACATCTACGGAAACTATAACGGCGATATTTTCAACTTCGATATGGCAGCCGAAATGGCGGATATGGAAGAGGATATCCGCGTGGAAAGCGTCGTCGCAGGTGAGGACGTCGCCTCCGCCGCGCCTTCCGCCGAGGGCGAGCCGAATCACCGCCGCGGCGTGGCGGGCATCTTCTTCGTGTATAAATGCGCGGGCGCTGCTGCCGCGGCAGGACTGACGCTCGACGAGGTCAAGCGCGTTGCGCTCAAGGCTTGTGCCAACGTCCGCACGATGGGTGTGGCGCTGACCTCCTGCACCGTGCCGCGCGTGGGTCATCCCAGCTTTGACATCGGTGAGGACGAAATGGAAATCGGCATGGGTATTCACGGCGAGCCAGGCATCCGCCGCGGCAAACTGCGCCCTGCCGACGAAATCGTAGACGAGATGATGAACCCCATTCTGGCTGATATCCCTTACGCCGCGGGCGACGAGGTGGCGGTGCTTGTCAACGGCCTCGGCGCGACACCGCTGGAGGAGCAGTATGTCATGTTCCGCCGCGTAAAGCAGATTCTCGACGAGAAGGGCATCAGAGTGTTCCACACCTATGTGGGCGAATATGCAACCTCCATGGAAATGGCGGGTGCGTCCATCTCGCTGCTCCGGCTGGACGACGAGCTGAAGACCTATCTCTCCGCGTCGGCCGATACCCCGTTCTTCAAGCAGTTCCAACTGTGAGAAGGGAGGGGTTGACATGAATGCAGCCGATTTCCGCGCGTTGATGGAGCGCTGGGCCGTTGTGATGGCCGACCACCGCGACTGGCTGATTCAACTGGACAGCGTGGTGGGCGACAGTGATTTGGGGCTGACCATGAGCGATGGCTTCCGCGCCGCCGCAGACGCCGTGAATGGAGCGCCCGTCGCCGACGTGGGCAAAACGGCGTACATGGCCGGAAAGGCGATGGCCAGCGCCGTGCCCTCCACGATGGGAACATTGATGGCAAGTGGTCTGATGAATGCAGGAAAAACGCTCAAGGGTGTCGAACAGTGTAATGCCAAGCAGGAGGTAGCGTTCTTCCGGGCATACTTTGACGGGGTTAAGAGCCGCGGCAAGGCCGAATTGGGCGACAAAACCTTCCTGGACGGATTGTATCCCGCCATCGAAGCACTGGACAACGCCATCAACAGCGGTATAGAGGAGGCAGAGGCTGCGCGCCTTGCGGCGCAGGCGGCATGGACTGCCTTTGAAAACACAAAAGGAATGCTCGCCAAACATGGTCGAATGGCTATTCGCGGTGAGCAGTCGCGTGAACTGCTGGATCCTGGCGCAGCTGTTGCCGCTCTGCTGATGAGGGGATACGCTGATTTTAAAGCAGACAGCGAGTGATTGCCATGACCATTCGAGAGATTGCGGCCATCGCGGGCGTATCGCCGGCGGCGGTGTCTCTGGTTATCAATAACAAAAAAGGGGTTAGCGCGGAGACGCGCCGCCATATTCAGAGCATCATGGAGGAATGCGGCTACGTGCCTGCACCCGTTCGGCGCAAGGCCGACCGCTTCCGCCTGATGATCCTCAAATTCCGTGCGCACGGCATCGCCTTGGAGGAAAATCAGGGCTTTACCGCGTCCATCATCGACCGGATCGAGAGCGAATGCAGACGGTTCGCCTTCGACCTCGTCATGTGCAACTGCGAACCGGCCACGGCCGCGACGACCATCCGGAGCCTGATGGAAAACCCGCCCGACGGCGTGATCCTTATCGGCACAGAACTGCGCGAGGCGGATTACGAGCTCTTTAAGCTGTTCACCGTGCCGTTCGTGGTGCTGGATAACAACATCCTCTTGGAGAACGTGGACAGCGTGGTGATGGCGAACCGGGAGTTGACCGCGCAGCTCGTGCGGTATCTGTACAGTTTGGGGCACCGCGAAATCCAGTATTACAAGTTCACCCAGCCGGTCAACAACTGCGACGAGCGCTACGAGGGTTATTTGCAGGAGCTTCACCGTCTGGGGCTGGAGCCGTCTGAACCCATCATGCTCAAGCCCACCGTGGACGGCGCGTTTGAGGATATGAAGCGGCTGATTAAAAGCGGAGAATATGTGCCGCACGGCGCGGCAATTGCCGACAACGATACCGTTGCCATCGGCGCGATCAAGGCCATTCGGGAGGCCGGGTATTCCATTCCCGAGGATATTTCCATCGTCGGCTTTGACGATATTCCCTTCAGCGCGGTGACCATGCCCGCGCTGACCACAATGCGCATTTCCCGATCCCAGATGGGCACACTGGCGGTGGATCTGATCCGCAAACGCATCAAGAATCTGGATTGGCCGGGCATGCACATGCACATCGGCGGCAAGCTGATCGTTCGCAACAGCACCCGCGCGGTGGACGACTGAGCGGAGGAATCAACATGCTGGTAGGCCGTGTGACAGGCAATGTCGTCAGCACGAACAAGTGCGATTCGCTACGGGGGGCCAAGCTGCTCATCGTGCAGCCGGTCGATCTTGAAACGCTGCAAATGAAGGACGATTACGTGATCTGTGTAGACGACGTCGGCGCGGGCGAAGGCGATCTGGTGTTCTGCGCATACGGAAGCTCAGCGCGCCAATCCGACACCACCAAAAAGGTTGCGTCCGATTTCAGCATCTATGGCATTGTGGATTCCATCGATATGCGCGGCGCGCGCACCTACGACAAGGCAAAGGAGATCGTAGCATGCAGTTGGCAAAAGTAATCGGAAGCATGGTCAGTACCCGCAAATGCGAACGCCTTCAGGGGCTGAAGTTGCTGGTAGCTGTGCCGATTGATATGGATACGTTTGAAGAGAAGGGCGCACCCTTCATCACGGTCGATACCGTAGGCGCGGGAGAAGGCGAAATCGTCATGTGGGCGGGCGGAAGCTCATCCCGACAGACGGATTTGACCACCAATAAACCGGTAGACAGCTCCATCATCGGCATTGTGGATTTTGTGGATATCCTCGGCGAACGCAAATACAGAAAAGGCGATGAGCGATGAAGATTGCACGGGTCACGGGAACGGTGGTATCCACCATCAAATACGAGAAATATGTGGGGATGAAGCTGCTGCGGGTTCGCCATTTGACGCTTGACGGGCAGCCCACGGGGGAAGAACTGATTGCGCTGGATGCCGCCGATGCTGGTATTGGCGACATTGTGTTGGTCAACAACGACGGCGGCGCGGCGCAGATGATTATGGGTGATACCAAGCTCATCGCCAGCGTTACCATCTGCGGCGTGATTGATTCCTATAGCTGGCAGGGGCAAACCGTCCACTGTCATTAGGAGGTATAGGCGTGAATATCGGCAAAGTTGTCGGCTCCGTGGTGTGTACGGTCAAGACGCCTTCTTTGAGCGGAATCAAGCTGCTCGTCGTTCGGCAGATCGTCAACGGGCAGGAAAAAGGGCTGTTGGTCGCCTGCGACGGAACCCGTCAGGCAGGAATCGGCGATGTCGTTTACATGATCGGGCGCAAGGAGGCCGCGCTCATGCTGGATCGGGATGATCCACCGCCCAGTGATATCACCATTGTTGGCATTATCGATCCGGAGGCCCTGTAAGGGGAAGCGGTTGTGAACGCAGAAAAACGAAGAGGCACGGCGTGTCATAATTCGTGTCATAAAAATAAGCGGATAGGACGAAAATATCCAATGTGGACGATCCGCCTGTGGAGATCGTTTTTTCCTGACTATACAAGGAAAAAAGAAAAAACCAACGTTTGCTGGGTTTTCAAACTGTAGACAAAAAGGTGCTGTCTCAAAATGGCTAAAGCAGGCCATGAGAGGCAGCACCTTTTTCCGCAACATTTTTGGGCAATCGAAAACAGAGTGCAGAAAAACGGCACTCAAGGAATTATTTTCATAAGGAATTCCAAGTGGAATGAGTTATGGAACCTCCGAACATCTTACAGCAAATGCAATCCGACATCCATTCTCAAACCGTAATCTCTATCCCATTTCGGAATGCCATCTTCACGCTGCCGTCCAGATTGACCGTCATCCTGTCAATCGTCGCGTTCCATAGCTCTGTCGAAAAAACTGTAACCGGCTGGTCGTTTGCCAATACAGCGTCTCGGAAGGTTTCAATTTCCCTGCGTTGGCCTTTGCGTCGGGCACATTCCGCGTCAATCTCCTTGACCCGATCCGCCGCCTTGTGAAAGCGCTCCGTCAGGCTGTCGTACTTTCGGTTGTACTCTGCTTGGGCGATGGCAGCGCTGGCGTTTTGACTCACAACCTGCCGGATGCGTTCGGATACGATACCCATCTCGACCTGCAAGGATTCTTTTTCTGCATCCAGTTCCGCCGTGTTGATCAGCTGTCGGATAATCGCCTGCATATCCTCCGCGATGAAGTCCCTTTGCGCCAGCAGCTGATTGAAGGCCGCCAGAAACTTCTGCTCAATCATCAGTTCGCTCAGGTGCGGCGCTTGGCATCCAATTTTCTTGACAAACCGGGCGTTGCATTGCCAGACGGTGCGGCGGTATTTGTCGTTGTAGTGCCAGACCTTGCTGCCGTACACGCTGCCGCAGCAGCCACAGTAAATTCTCCCGGAGAAGCAATGCCGGCTGTTATGCTGGCGGCTCAGCTTTCTTCGACGTTCCAGTTCCAGCTGTACTTTCTCGTAAATCTCGTCGCTCACGATGGCCAGGTGGCTGTTTTCGACGTAGTACTGCGGCACTTCGCCCTCGTTGATTTTCATCTTCTTGGTTAGAAAATCCGTGCAGAAGGTCTTTTGCAGCAGCGCGTCGCCCTTGTACTTTTCGTTGGTAAGGATACTCAGAACGGTTCTGGGCTGCCATGTGCTTCGACCGGATGGTGAAAGAGCGCCTTCGTTCTCCAAGGTCAGCTTGATTTTGTAGGGAGTCATCCCGTCTAAAAACAGGCGATAAATACGGCGAACCACCTCCGCTTCCTTCGGCACAATTTCCGGTTCCCCGTTTTCGCCCTTGCGATAGCCGAGAAACTGCTTGTAGGGCATGGAGACCTTACCGTCCGCAAAGCGCTTGCACTGTCCCCACGTCACGTTTTCGTAAATGCTGCGGCTCTCCTCCTGCGCTAGTGAGAACATGATGGTCAGCAACAGCTCACCCTTGGAATGGGTAACGCCTTGATGCCTTCCGATTGGGATGATAATGAGCGATGCGAATTGCTGTCAGACGCTGTACTGCATCAAAGGTCTCCCGGTCGATAATCGGTTCGTGGGCATCGTGCACCAGATACTGCGGCAGCTCGCCACGGTTGGGCAGTTGCTTCTTTTGCAGATGATCGGCAACAAACGTTTTCTGCAATCGTAGATCGCCCACATAGCATTCATTTTTCAGCATGGCTGCAATGACGCTGGGCCACCACTGGTCGCTGGTCATCGGCGGGATTTTCATCTCGTTCAGCTTTTTGCTGATCAGCTCACAACCCATGCTGTCCAGATAGTCGCGGAAGATCATCCGGACAACTTTCGCTTCTTCCGGGACAATTTCCAGCCTTCCGCTTTTCATTTTGTACCCGTAAATGCGAAGCCTTTCTGTGTCATACGTTTATCCTCCAATGCAGCATCAATGAAAATCGCCGCAATCGGGTTGAGCCCGCCTTCACCTCCACCGTAGTCTGCAAAGCATCAAAGTCTTGTTCACGCGGGCGATTTTACGCAATTTCCTCTGCGTTAAAAAAAGCACCTCATTTCCGAGATGCTCCAATCTGCTGTTTCTGTTCAATTAGACGCGGCGCTGTCTCTTTCTCTGATGCAGGACACGCCAGATTTCTACGGTCTTATTCGCTTCATCGACAACATAGTGGACATTGTAGTTCTTGACAGAGATAAACCGTACCTCACGTTTCATCGTGTACAGCGTCGGATAGATGGCATATCGATAAGGCATTTCCATAAGCGACCTTACGGCTTCGTCTACCGCGTCCAAAAGGGCTGCGGCTGCATCGGGTGAACACAATTCTTCCGCGATATAGACAACCGCTTCTTCGAGCTGCCGACGCGCCGTAGGAAGATAGACGACCTTATACATGATGAATCTTCGCCTTTCCAATCCGCTCTCTGAGATCATCCATCACATCCTCGTGCGCATACCGTTCGGTGGTAGTTTCAGCTTCCAGCTCTGCCGCCTGAAGCTCGCGCATTACGCCCATTTCATACTGGATTTTCTGATACTCGTCATAGGACATGACAACCATGTCCCCATAGCCGTTCTTGGTCAGGATCACGGGTTCTCTGGTCTCGTGGACGGTATGCGAGATATCCGCGAAATTATTTCTCAGATCGGAAACAGGTCTGATTTGCGACATATCATCAGCTCCTCTCATAATCTTCACTGATATTTTAGCATAATTGCGCTAATTCCGCAAGGCCAGTTTCTGTTAAAGCCCATGCCCGATCTTATGGTCATGGCAGCTTTCTCAAAGCGCTTGCCAGTTGCTTTCATCCCAGAATAGCCTCATGTCGCCCCTGTGCGGGATGATGTAGTCAAGGTGACAGGCGTGAGCTTGCCCTTCTCCATTTTCTATGCAAACAGCCGTCCGAAAAAGGGCGGCTGATTTTGATTTTTGGGGCGATACCCCCACCCCGGAATTTTGCGAAAATTCGCACGAGAGGGGGCCGCGGTCTCCTGCCGGTACAGCCCAAGGATTCGATCCCCCCTTGGGGCCACACTGGAGCGCGGCGAGCGCGGCGCGGGCACGTGGCCGGACGGCGCGGGCGGTTTGCGGGGCGGACGCGGGAAAGGCACGACGGCGCGGTACGTTGGCCGCCACCTTGACGACTGGAAGGTGCCCATGCCCGACAGGCGGCACTGGACGGTCGAGCGTGACGGCTCGGTCACCGCCCCCCCGGCGGAGGTGGTCAGCCCGGTGTGCCGCTACGAGGACATCGAGATGGTGCAGGAGGTCGTCCGAGCCATCCGGGCGGCGGGCGCAAAGGCCGACGGCTCCTGCGGCATCCACATCCACATCGGCCTCGGCGAGCACACCATCGAATTCCGCGCCTTCAACGGCACACTCCACGCGGGCGAGATCAAAGCCTACATCCAGCTGTGCCTCGCCATCAGCGCACAGGCGCTGAGCACCAAAGCGGCCAGCTCGACGCGCCCGGTCACCGATAATCCGAAATACACCTTCCGGTGCTGGCTCCTCCGGCTGGGCTTCATCGGAGACGAATTTTCCACCGCACGGGAACACCTGCTCAAGAAACTCCCCGGCAACGCGGCATGGCGGCGGGCTTCCTGACACAGGGGGCCTCCGCACAGCTTTCAAATCACCCCGCCTGACGATAGCCTCCGGCACAGGACGGAGGCCGTCTGGTGAGCTTTGAAATCAAGTGGGCGGGAAACACAGGCGCCGCTTGACTTTCCCGCCCCGCAGAGTGATGAATGTCACACCCAATCACGAAGGAGGATACAACCATGTGCATCATTTGCGTTTCCAAATCCGGCGTTCGCCAACCCAGCGACATTACCCTACGCGCCATGTTCCGGCGCAATCCCCACGGCGCAGGCTACATGTACGCCCGCGACGGTAAGGTCACCATACACAAGGGCTTCATGAACATCGAGGATTTCCTCGCGGCGGTACATGCCGAGCAGTTCACCCCGCAGGACAGCGTGGTCTACCACTTCCGAATCAGCACACAAGCGGGCGTGAACGCGCCCATGACGCATCCGTTCCCGCTCTCAAATCAGCTGAGGCTGATGCGCTCGCTCGACCTGACCTGCCGCTGCGGCGTCGCACACAACGGAATCATCCAACTGACCTCCGACCCGGACAACAAGCGCTACAGCGACACAGCCATTTTTATCACCGACTACCTCTCCAAAATCATCCGCAAGAAAGCCGACCTCAGAGACCCGGTTACACTGGAACTCATCTGGCAACTGGCCAAGTCCAAATTCGCCATCATGGACAACTCTGGGTACGTCGCTACGGTCGGACACTTCATCGACGACCACGGCCTGCTCTTCAGCAACGACAGCTACCAGACCGGCTGGTGGTATTGAGCCGCCAGCTTTCAAATCAAGAATTGCCGCCTGCGGGCGGCTTTTCTTGTTGCGCACGTTTGCCGCACGTTGGCGCGTGTCAGGCTTTCAAATCAAGGGCGGGGAAAGCTTCGTCCTCAGCGGCTTTGGCCGCACGTGCGCCAACGTCGGGCGCGACGCAGGCAAGGAAGGAACGGGCGCTGCAAGACGAAAAAAGCGCCGGACAAATTGCCTGACGCTTTCAAATTCTGTCGCACTTACTTGTCGATGACACACTCGGCGATCTGTACTCTGCCGTCTGCGCCCGTCTTGAACATGAGAATCACCGCGCCGTCCGCCGCCTGATACTTGGCGTAGAAGGGCTGCGTCCACAGCTCCGTAAGGCCGGGGCAGCTTTCAAATGCCCCGCTGCGGTACTCGCCGCCGTTCTCCGGATCGTCCCGGCACATTCGGTACAGGTGGATCAGTGTGTTTACCTGCTCCTTTAACACGCGCTGGAGCACCTCGGCGGCGGGCAGCGCTCCCAAATCGGACGGCGGCCTGACCGGCTGGAACGCATCCCAGCTGGTCAGCGGGTACTCCTGCTTCATAAAGGCCAGCATCGCCTCCGCTGAACCGCAAGCGTCGCACACATACAAATCCGTCGCCCGGCTCAGGGCGTTGGTGTGGATCGGTTCCTTCATGGTGTCCGCGCCGCACCTTGGGCACGGCATATGTTCCCCGGCCTTCTGGCGGGCTTTCAAATCCAGCAGCCGCCTTTCCATGCGCTCAGTCATGTGTCTTCCTCCCTTCAACCACGGTGCAGGCATCCTCGGTCACCTCCTGTGCTTCTTCAGCCCGCTCCGCTCGCGCTTCCCTGTGCTGCCTGCGAATCTCCGCCCAATGCTCCTGATGGCGCTGTGCCTTCTCAGCGTCAGGGAAAGCGCTGCACCCTTTCAGGTTCTTGAGCAGCGCCTGCCGGGCAGCTTTGAAATCGGAGCCGCCAAATCCCATCCTGAGCAGCCACCCGCGCATGAAGTACTTTTCAGCATCCGGCTGCTGGTGCTGCGGGTATACGCGGTGCGCAGCCTTGGCGAAGGCGACCATTTTGGTCATCAGCAGCATCCAAAGCGTACTGTCCTCCGCCATCGGGAAGTCCATCCGCAGCTGTCCTTCTTCCAGTTCCAAGCCTTCAAGGTCGCCCAGCGCTTTGAAATCCCGCAGCAGCTCGGCGTAGGCTTCGAGGTTTTCCGGCGTGTATTCCTGCAGCCGGGTAATGACCGCGTCCTCGATGCGGACGCAGGCTGTGCCGACAGCCTTGCCCAGCAGATACTGCTTGCTGTAGAGCATAAAGATCAGGTTGGTGACGCTTTGAACCGTCATCTCCTGCGCCGGTACGCCAATCTGGATGCGCGGCTGTTCCGGTTCGGGTTCCGGCTCCATCCAGCCCTTGGCGATCAGGAAGGCTTTCAAATCGGCGGCCTGTTCGTCCGGCACGTCAACGGAGCCTTCGCGGTCAATGGTAATCGTGCCCACCGTGTAGTTGAATGTGGGCGGGCCAATGTAGCTCGGCTCCATGCCGGTGTGCGCTGCAATGGCCTTGACCAACGTGCGCCAGTCGGGTGCGGTCGTGATGGATTTCATATTCACGCCTCCTTTTCATTCGGTATGCCATTCATCACTCTGAAGGCGCAAAAAGTCAAGCGGATGCAGGCATATTTATCATTCCGGAGCACAGCTTCCAAATCGATGCTCGATATAGCATGGATGGCAGCAGTAGCGCCGGTGACTGTTTCCGTAGGCCGTGAACACCTTCCCGCAATTCAGGCAGGTGCTTTCGTAGAGCGCCTCCGGGCTTTGCCGAATCGCCTGCGGGTTTTCCGACCACCATTTCCGGCAGCACGCGTCCGAGCAGAATTTTCGCTTGCGTCCACGGCTGGGCTGTACCAGCTCCGCGCCGCAGCGCAGGCAGGCTTTCGGAGATTTGGAATCCGTCCCAGCGCGTACCCCGGACAGCTGGTGCGCGACACAGTAATTTCGAACCGTATCGCGACTGATTCCCAGCTGTGCCGCAATCGCCCGATAGCCCAGATTCCTGCCCCGCAGCGCCTGAATCTGCTTGCCCTGCTTATATGTCAGCGCTATACAAATCGCTCCTTCTGAATAATTGCATTTACGCAACGTAATGGAATTTACTCGCGGGTTAACTCGTTATATAATATGAAGTGTATAGTACTCCAAAAACTGGAATCCGGAAAACAAGTAAACTTGAAAAACTATTGCTGTGAATGAGGTTTAGGGGTATAATAATTTTATAAAGCAATCAAAGGAGATGACTGGAATATGTTCTTGAAACGGTGTTTGATTCTGTTCTGTATGTTATCGTTACTGACCCTGGCAGCTGTTGCGGAATCCCCACTCAGTTTTCCATGTGATTCCGAACTGTCCCCTTTCCTGTCCAGAAGCGAACACGATGTCACATTCAAAATTGACCTCGAAAACAACTACCGCATAGAAACCGACTATTGGGGCGACGAACCCATGTTGGTGGAATCCGGTTCGTTTCTGATCCTTGATGATGAATTTATGCTTGTTAACCTCCGCTTTTCAAAAGAATATGATTACTCGCAGGATTACGGAGGAAACCTGCCTGACACAATCTTGCTCGCCAATTTTGATTTGAACATTGTCGATGATACCAACCCGCCAGAGTGGCGCGTCTGGATGTACCCGGATGAAGACGATCCCTATGCTTTCCATTATGCTGGGACTTGGAATCGGCAGCAGGGGTACGGTCTTTATTTTTATGGTATTCAGGAAAATGCACAGGGGGAAACCACGGAGTGTTTTTATTTAACTCCATGAGTGTATAGGAGCGGCTATGACATGAACTCATATCCGCTCCTATTAATCTAAGCTATCTTGATCTGCTTTATCGCCAAGAACTGTTAATGCTTAACATACTTTGACCAGCCCCAGTGATCCCATTTTTCATTCATTTCCGTGAGGTTCGGTCCAGTTTCTTCACTATAAATCGCCTTCTGTCTAGGATTGTAAATAGCTCTGGACTGGTAAACTGCATGGAGCATTTCCAATATACGCAACGCCTGACGGCGGTAAGCGCTCAGGGTCGCACGTCCAATGTGAAAATCAGCCTGCACGGTATCCCATGTGTCCTGACCGATGAACAAAGCAGATACTGCACCGCGAATCTTGATGGGTAGCGCATGAACAGCCGCCTCAAAGAACGTCACCTCATCGCTAACCATCTGCAGCTCCTTCTCCATCTGTTCATACCACTCCCGGTTGATCCGCTCCCGGCGCTCCTGATAATCCAGCGCAATCTGTGCCGTCTTGTCCGACAGATTGCTGGTCTGTACACGTTCGCCATCCTGCCGGGGTGTGTACATCTGGCGCACATGAATCATCGCACCACGCGGGACAAGCTGCTTTCCTACCTCTCCGCAGAGGCGCGCAGACAAAGGAGCTGCACATTCACCGTGCCGTTCAATCGTCAGCAGCTGGCCGATTATCTCTGCGTACAGCGTGCCGCCATGTGTGCCGAGCTGTCCAGAATGCAGAAGGATGGCCTGATCGAATACCATCGTAACCGCTTTACCTTTCTCACTGTCGATCAGCTCTTATGACCGATTACAGTCATGTGGTCTATGCCCTCAGCGCGTTTGCGCTCATAAAGCGCATGAATTGCCGAGTCTTTGAAGGCTGCAACTGCAGAAGCGCGCCAGATTGCCCGGCGCAAGTAGGGCGAACCACGCTTGGACATCTTCATTCTGGTGCCGGAGAAGTCGCCGGATTGCTTTACAGTCGGATCGACGCCTGCATAAGCAGCAAGTTTGGCAGATGAAGAGAAACGCCTGATGTCACCGCCAATTTCAGAGAGGATGACGGCAGCAAGGGTTGGGGCGATGCCGGTAATAGTTGTAAGCTGCGTATCAAAACCGGACAGCAGGCGGTCAATTTCGGTATCGAAAACGTCTACGGACGCTTCCAGAGAGCGAATCTGTTCGATTTTCCAAATTGGAAATGGGTTCGGATTTTTTCATAATCAAATTCTGTTTTTCTACGCTTCTTATGCAGATACGTTGAAAAAAGGATGTCCGAGTCATCGACTCGTCATCCTCTTCCATCTGTTTTCCTTTTCTGTCACTTCCGCTTTCCAAAATCCCGCGGCGTCATGCCCGTATAGCGCTTGAATACGGCGCAAAAATGCTTATAATCGCTGAATCCGGTCTTTTCCGCGACTTCCGACGTTCTTCCGCCGTTTTTGAGCAGAGCGGCCGCGCGTTTGACGCGCTGCGTATTGAGCGTATCCAAAAAGGTTTGCCCCGTACTTTGCTTAAACCGGCGGCTCAGGTAACTGGCGGAAATCATCATCTCGTCAGCCAATTCCTCGATGGAGAGCTTCGTATCGCTGGCAGCCACAATCCTGCGCAGCGCCGTTTCGACGTATTCATCCGCATACGCAAGTCGCTTGAGCAATTCTTCCGCCGAAAACGATCCGGGCGTTTCAAGCTGTTCCTCGGGTTCCTCCGTTTCCCGAATGCGCGCCAGCAGCTCCGCCAGCCGCTTTTCATCCAACGGCTTGAGCAGATAATCATACGCATGTATGGAAATCGCCTTCTGCGCATAATCAAATTCAGCATAGCTTGTAAAGATGATGATGTGAAAACGATAGACGGCCAGTGCGCGTTCCAGCATTTCAAATCCGTCCATCTCCGGCATGCGTATATCTGTGATGACGACGTCCGGGCGTCTTTCGATGATCTGTTCCAGCCCGCTTTTTCCATCGCCCGCGCTGCCGATGACCGTGCAGCCCATATCGGCCCACGGCAGCGTCTTGACCAGCCCGTTACGGATCATATCCTCATCCTCGACGATCATCACCCGCAGAATCATTCCGTCTCACCCTCTCCTCCCGGAAGACTCAAAACCACTTCCGTCGTCCGGCCTTGTTGCGTTTGGATGCGTATGCCGTAGCGCTCGCCGTACATCAACCGAAGCCGATCGTGTACATTCATCAGACCGAAGCTCGTTTTGCGTTCCATATCCGGGTTTTCCATATACCGCGTCAGCGTTTCCATCACTTCCGGCTCGATGCCCGGCCCATTATCCCGAATGGAAATCTCCAGCCGTTCGCCGATGCATCGCGCCTCAATTTCGATTTTCAGTTCGCGCTTTTTCTCCATGCCATATTTGACGGCGTTTTCCAAAATCGGCTGAACGATCAGCTTCGGGATGCGCCGCCGCATCAATTCATCCGGAATCCGCGTTTCATACGAAAGCCGACTGCCAAAGCGCATTTTGAGGATGCTCATGTAGCTCTCAATGTATCGGAGATCTTCCTTCAAAGAGACGGTCATGCCCTCCTGCTTGATCGAATAGCGCATAAGCTGCGCAAGCTGAACCATCGCCGCATCCGCCGCATTCGGATCGAGCCGAACCATAAAGCGGATGTTTTCCAGCGTGTTAAACAGGAAATGCGGGTTGAACTGGCTTTCCATCTGCCGAATCTGCGCCACTGCCGTATCCCGCCCCAGCTTTACGCTCTTTTCCATGGATTTCCGGACGTTTTCAAGCATGGTGTTGTAGGCCTGCGCGATGACCTGAAATTCGTCGTGGCTGCTGATGGTCAACTCTGTATTCAGGTTGCCGTGGCTGACGAGATCGCACGCCGTCGCAATTTCGTCGATCACCCGCGTTTTTTCCTGCGCAACCCGTTTGGTGCTGATCTGAATCGCGGCAATCATCGCCGCGAAGAACACCAGCACCATGAGCAGCAAAAACCGTGCCGTGCGCAAAACGTCCCCGCAGGGAAGCGCCGCGTACACCCTGTATGTTCCACAGGCTTCCGAACTGATGTAATACAGCCCCCACGGCGTATCCTTGATGCCGTTCGCCTGCCGAACGTCCGCCTCCAGCTTGTTGAATTTGCCCATAAAAACATGCGTACCGCCGACAAAAACCGTGTCAAACCGATCGGTAATCAGCACATCGTCCGCGTTGCTGGCAACGGTTTTGCGGAAACCGTTCTCCGTCATCGCCATGCACAGATAGCCGTTCGGCTCCCCTGCCTCGTCAAACAGCCGCGCGCCCATCAGCAAGCAGGGCTCGCCGCCGCGCAGCACCTGAGAGGCGGTTTCGCCGCGTCGATCCGGAATATTGTGCAGGAACTGCCAGCGGACGGTATCCGTCAAAGACGCGTCGCCGCCGGATGTAAAGACCGCCTGCTTGCTCTCGTCATAAATCAACGCCTGCGGCCTTGACGCCATGCCGTTGATCCGGCGATACAAGCGCCTGTTGATCTCCGCGCGCTCGCTGACGCTCTGCTCATAGGCTTCGGGGCTCAGCGCGTCCTGCATGTTCAAGAGGCTATCCTCGATCGTCTCCAGCTCCGAGGAAAAAGCCTCGGCCGCCTGTATTCGATCTTCATCCGTGCGATGGATGATGTTGCTGATGAATAGCCCGCCCATCACGGCGAACACCACCAGCAGCGCGCAAAAAAGCGGGAGCAGGGCATAAATCAGCAGAAGCCGCCTCAAATCATCGCGAAAGCGCGTTTGCTTCTTCTGCACGTTCATGTCCCTGCCCCTTTATTCGCATTACATCGTAACGTCTCTGCTGCCGCTGATCTTGAAGAAGACGAGCAGCGAAATGACCGTCGTACAGGTCAGAATGGTCGCCAGCGCCGCCGCCGTGCCGTAGCTCGCGCGGATGACCTCGTTATAAATCGCGACGGACATCGTTCTGGTTCTGCTGGTATAGAGCATGACGGACGAACTCAGTTCGTTAATCAGCGTAATCCAGCTCAGAATCGCGCCGGAAACAACGCCCGGCAGCATCATTTTAGCCGTTACCTTGAAGAACGCCTTCATCGGCGAATCGCCCAGCGAAATCGCGGCCTCTTCCACGCTCGGACTGATCTGGTAGAGAATCGCAGAGCTGGAGCGCAGCGTGTAGGCGAGGCGGCGAATGACCAGTGAAATGATCATGATCGTCGCCGTTCCGGATAGAATCATCGGGTCGCCCTTGCCGTTGAACGCCAGCAGCAGCGTAATACCCAGAACGGAACCCGGAACGATGTACGGGAACATCGCTATGGTATCGATCAAGCTGGTCAGCGGGCTCTTCCTTCTCACGGAGAGATACGCGATGAACATGCCCAGCACCACAATAATCGCCAGCGCAATGATGCAGTACAAGTAGGTGTTGCGAATGGCCGACCACGCCGTGCCGAAAACCTTGGTGTAGCTTTCAAGCGAATAGCCGTCCACGAAATACTGGATCTCCGTCTTTCGGAACGACGTCCAGACAATCACCAGATGCGGCAGCACGGAAAACACGACGAGGATGTATGTGAACACGTGCATCAGCACATTCTTGACGCCGCGCGCCCGTTCGGGCTGAATGGGCCGCATAGCGCTCATTGTAAAGCTCTTTTTGTTCACATACCATTTCTGCATCAGGAACAGCACCGCTGTGATGACCACCATGATGGACGCCATCGCCGAGGCAAAGTAGGCCGAGCCGCCGGATTCGCCGACAAACTCAATATAGATTTTCGTCGGCAAAACGTCAAATCCTTCACCGATTAATGCGGGCGTGCCAAAATCCGCCATACAATTCATGAACACCAGCAGCGCGGATGCGATGGCCGTCGGCATCACCAGCGGCATCACAACCGTAAACACCTTGCGAATGCCGTAGCAGCCAAGGCTCTCGGCCGCCTCGCAAACCGCCACGTCGATCTTCTTGAGCGCGCCGCTGACATACATGTAAATAAACGGATAGAGTTTGAGGGTGAACACCAGCAGCATCCCGCCGAAGCCGTAAATCGACGGCATCTTGATTCCAAACACATTGGAAAGGAACGTGGTGATGACGCCGCTGCGTCCCAGCAAAAGAATCCACGAATACGCGCCGATGAAGTTCGGGCTCATCATCGAGATGATAATCAAGATTTCAACGATACCCTTTCCCCGAATCTTATAGAAGGACATAAAATACGCCAGCGGCACGCCGATCACCAGCGAGCAAATCGTGACGCAAACCGTCAGCTTCAGGGAATTGAGCAGCGAGCGATAATAAAACTTCTTTCCAAAGAATTTCTGGAAATTGGCCATCGTAAATTCGCCCGTTCCCTCCTTGAGAAAGCCGTCGATGAACAGCGAAATCAGCGGATAGATCAGAAACAGCGCAAACACCGCGATGATACCGATCGTGACCACCGTCCAGAAATCAAATTGCAGTTTACGCTTCTTCATAGCAAATCACATCCTTGATCAGGCTATGCTCCATATCGGCGGTAAAAACGTTGATCTTTTGGGCGTCCGGCATCAGCCTGAGCGTATCGCCCATACGATACAGCTCCTGCGTGTGTCCCAGGTCCTGCGAAAATTCCAGGCTCGGCTGATCCGGCACGCAGATTCCGTCCGCAAACTTGAGGAAGTAGTTGCTGTATCGGCCAAGGAACGTCGTGTTTTCCACCTTACAAGACAAGCCCTTGTCGCTGACATAGAATTCCTCCGGACGAACGCCGACGATCACTTCCTGCCCGTCCTTGCAATCGTCGATCAGGTTGTTCATCTCCAGCCGGCAGCCGTCGCGGAAGACAATCTCCGTCTTTCCGTTTTTCTTGCTGAGCGTCGCGTAGAACAAATTGGAATGCCCGATAAACGTGGCGACAAACACATTGGCCGGTCGGCTGTAAATGTGGTGCGGCGTTCCGATCTGCTGAATCACGCCATGGTTGATAACGGCGGTGCGATCGGAAATCGCCAGCGCCTCTTCCTGGTCATGAGTGACATATACGGTCGTAATGCCGACCTGCCGCTGAATATCGCGAATGACGGTGCGCATTTCGATGCGCAGCTTGGCGTCCAGGTTGGAAAGCGGCTCATCCATCAGCAAAACCTGCGGATGGATCACGATGGCGCGCGCAAGCGCGACGCGCTGCTGCTGGCCGCCGGAAAGGCGCTCCGGCAGGCGATCCTGATACTCGTCGATGCGAACGAGCTTCAACATCTCATCCACGCGCTTTTTCATCTCATCCCTGGGCAGCTTTCGAATCTTCAGGCCGTATTCAACGTTCTGGCGCACGGTCAGATGCGGGAAAATCGCATAGCTCTGAAACACCATGCCGATATTGCGCTGGTGGGTCGGAAGCTCGTTGATGACCTGATCGCCAAAGGAAATCGTGCCCGCCTCAATGCTGTTAAAGCCTGCGATCATGCGCAGCAGCGTCGTCTTGCCGCAGCCACTCGGGCCAAGCAGCGTAAAAAACTCGCCGTTCTTGATATTGGCCGTCAAATCCGGAATGATGATATTATCGCCATATTTTTTGCACACATGGTCGACCTTTATTGCAACGCTCATCGTTCGCACCCCTCATTTCATGGTTCGGGCAGGGTTTATATCGTTCTTTCTGAAAGCCTGCCCCTTCATTTTTCTAAAAAGGAAGCTGCCGGACAGCTTGCCCGATCGGGCTGCCGCACGACAGCTTCTCCAAAGTTTATGCCGTATTCAATCCGTTCGGCGGATTACTCAGCGGCGTCCACGAGCGCTTCCTGGAACATTTCGATCCATTCCCGCTTGTGCTCGGAGGCAACCGTCTCATCATCCTTGATGACGTTGATGGAAGACATGCTCTGCATCGCGTTGGTTTCCGGCACGTCCTTGCGGATGGTGCGGCGGAACTGCGTTTCATTCATGTAAACCTGCGCGTCGTATCCGGTCAGCCAATCCAGGAACGCGCGGGCGCTGACAACGTTCGGGCAATCCTTGACGATGTACACGCCGTCGCCGCGGATGATAACGCCTTCATTCATGTAAACGACCTTGATGTTGCCCTGAGACACATACGTCGCGGCACCCTGCTCGAAGGTCAAGCCGACGGTGTATTCGCCGTCCGCAACGCCCTTGTACACGGCGGAAGAGCTGTTCACGCAGCCGTTGGGCAGCTGCTTGCAGAATTCCTTCACATAATCCCAGCCGTTCGGCTGTCCGTCGGTGCCCATCGCGTAGAGCATATTGACCAGATGCTCGAAGGACGAGGAAGACGCCTGCGGATCAGCGAAAACGATCTTGCCCTTCAGCGCCGGATTGAGCAGATCCGCATAGCCGTTGATCTCGATGTCGCCGATCAGATCGGTGTTGATCATGATGACAGAAGGCACGCAGTCAAAGCGGGTCAGGTTGCCTTCCACGTTCTTGTATTCGTCGTAGAACGCATCCTCGTTCACGCAGGTATAATCCTGGAAATACTGGCTGCTGTTCTTGACAGTGCCGATCGTGCCGGACCAGAGAATGTCGCACTGCGGCTTCTCGCTTTCAGCCGCGATGCGCTTGAGCGCGTCGCCCGTGCCCATCGCCAGGCACTCGGTCTTGATGCCGGTATCCGCCTCAAACATCGCCAGCATGTTTTCGATCATGGACGTGGTCAGCGGGCTGTACAGAACCAGCTTGCCGGTCGCCGCAGGCTCTTCAGCCACCGCGGCAGCCATACCGCACACGAGCAGCGCGCACAACAGCATAGCAAAGATCCTCTTCATATCAGTTTACCTCCTGTTTTTTTCCGCCGATGATTCCGTTCGGCGTTTGCTAGTTTTATTATATACGCGTATTGCATGATTTTTCAACCGTTTTTTCTGCTTATTTGTCCGTTTTTCTGAACACGCACCCGTTTATATGCACAATTTCACGTACCATAAACTGTATCATTCTTCTTCGGCTGCTTTTTCGTTTTATCGTTCTTGAGGGATATGCCATAATAGAGCCGTACCATTTCACATGCCAAGGGAGAATCGTTTATGCCGCCAATTACCGTGATGATTAAGCCCGTATCCGGTGCTCGCAACATTCGTTGCCGTTAGT
>ERZ773235.628-NODE-628-length-44217-cov-3.896563_pt1 | contig 44217 bp, 30 predicted proteins | sample MGYA00580522_ERZ773235 | MGnify/ENA primary metagenome ERZ773235 (study PRJEB29015, sample SAMEA2737797) | human gut metagenome | biome: human gut; feature: human-associated habitat; material: faeces | place: China | collected 2012 ...
GATTCTTCTGGCAAGCAGCAGTATTTCTGGCAGCCCTCCTGCCGCATTGTAATCACTCCCGGAGTCGGATATTATCCGGAAATGACATATACGCCGGGAAGTTATTTCAGCTCGGATTTTATGTTTGATTATGCGGAGAAAGAAAAAACTGACATTAATTACAATAACAGCAAAAACACCTATACGTTGACGGTGAAAAAGGATTATCGTGCCAACCGGCAGAGCGATGGTTGTCCGAATGGATTTAATCAGGAAGATACCATTCGGGAGATTTTCCTCGGCAAAAACTCAGCTGAAAATCCGGAACTGACAAAGGTTATTTTGCCCAGCGGTTATTCGCCGGACAATCCTAACGCAGGCGGCAACGAAACGTCGTCAAATAAGGCAAACACTTCGTCTAAAAAGGATACTGCCGGTTCGACATCAAAAAACAATATCACAGCAAGCGGAGGCTCTGCGGTGACATCTGATGCCAAAGGGGAAGATGTCAGCGGCAGTGAAACGAGCGGCAGTGAATTAACAGAGAGCGAATTGGCAGGAAGCGAACAGGTTGTTTCCAATATATCTGATATGAAAACCGACTCGGATAAACCCAAAGGCAGCGCGTTGCCTTGGATTATCGGCAGCATTTTGGCGGTTCTCGCTTTAGGCGGAGGCGGCTGTGCGTTTTATTTTCTGTATTATAAAAAGAAGCAAAAGAAATCTTGAGTTTAAGCAGTAACGATGTGGAAAAACAGATAGCATTATAATGATAGGGCGGTTCCGAAGGTTTCAAGAATCAGCCTTTGGAACTGCCCGATAATGCGAGGAGATTAGCACGGAAAGATATTATTTTCATGCTCAGTTTGTTCCTTTTTTGCCCGCTATACTCGGGCAAAATATTGCCTATGAGCAATAACGGCACAAATTCAAAAAGGAATGGTGATTATATATGAAAACAACACCGGAAGCAAAAAAGAAGATTCTCAACGCATTTAGTTTGCTGTGCAGTATTGCTTTGCTGGCGGTCAGTGCACCGGTTTGTACCGCTGCCGGAGAAAAGAATAATGCAGAGGGAACCACTGCTTCCTCCGGTGATAATCAAGCAATCTCCTATTATGCATATCAAAAGCAATTTGAAGAAAAGCCGGAAGGCGGAAGCACCGTACAAATAAAAGCAAATAGTTTTGAAACAGGGAGTATTTCTGCAGTAAAATCATCTTATGAAGGAAAAAGCGAAGTCTTGCTTTTAAATGAAGAAACCGGCAGGTACACTTACCGTTTTTCTGTACCCCAAGACGGTCTTTATCGGATTGAAGCAGACTATTTCCCGATAGCAACAGATGGTGTGCTGGATATTAATCTTACTTTTCAGATAGACGGGAAAACACCTTTTAAAGAGGCGGAGAATGTTTTTCTCTCCAAAGTATATGGAAATGAAACAGAAATTAAACAAGACAAATCAGGCAACGACCTGCGCCCGAAACAGGTGGAAAAACCGGAGTGGCGGCGGGCAGCCTTTATTGATAATGCGGGATATAACCCGGATCCTTTTGCTCTTTACCTCACGAAAGGAGAGCATCAGCTCACAATAGCAGTAGATCAGGAAAGCATCGCCTTGGAACAATTGATCATTAACGGAGAATATGAACTTCCCTCTTATGAGGATGTGAAAAAAGATTACGATGCAAAAGGATATGCTCAGGTAAAGGGCGATCTTCAATCTTACCGGGCAGAGCTGGCGGAAAAAAAGTCCAGCCTTTCCATTTATCCGGATCGTGATGGGTCCAATGCGGCGCTGGAACCGTCTGACCCCTCAGCGCAAAAGCTGAATATTATTTACAACGGAAAACCCGGAGAGTGGATCACCTGGACAATTACACCGGAAGAAACCGGACTTTATCGGTTGGGCTTTCGTGTATCGCAGGATGACAACCGCGGGATGTTTAACACCAGAAGACTTTACATAAACGGAGAAGTTCCTTTTGCAGAAGCAAATGCGATAGAGTTCCCATATAGTGCGAAATGGTACAATTACATTGTAGGCGGAGATGACCCTTATCTGTTTTATATGGAAGCCGACAAGGAATATGAGATCACCCTGGAGTGTACAACGGGACGTTTTGCGGATACTTTGCAAATTGTTCAGGAAGCGGTTACAGAACTCAATACAATATGCCGTCATATTACGATGGTGACCGGAATATCTCCCGATTTGTACCGTGATTACGACTTTTCCACCCAAATTCCTGATTTAAATGAGCGATTGATCGAGGTACGCGACCAATTAATGTCCGAGCTGGAAAGGCTGAGCGGGCTGATGGATACTTCCGGTTCGGAATTGGTTACAATTGAGGAAACCATTCGGCAATTAGAACAATTTATTGAAAAGCCCCGTTCCATCCCTTCCGGGCTAAGCAATTTTCGAACAAATATCAGTTCTCTCGGAACATGGATGCTGGATATGACCAATCAGTATCTGACTTTTGATACAGTTTATCTGCTTCCGGAAGATGCCGATATGGGAAAGGCGCAGGCGGGCTTTTTCAGTCAGATATGGTATGAGTGTAAGTCGGTGTATTACAGAGAATAATGCCGGCAAGGTATGCGCCGGTGATATCAGCGATGCCAAAGAGAGTATTACTGTTTGGGCAACTACGGTAGGGCGTGATCAAATTAATATCATCAGACGAATCGTCGATGATGAATTTGTTCCGAAAACCGATATTGATGTGAATCTCAGTATCGTAGCGGACAGCGCTACTTTGCTGCAAGCGACTTTAGCCGGAAAGGGACCGGATATTGCAATGTTTGTGGAAAAAACCTTGCCGGTCAATCTTGCGGCGCGGGGAGCAATCTGTAAACTGGATGAGTTTGCGGGCTTTGAAGAAGTAAGCAAGCGTTTTTATCCCTCTGCGCTTATCCCCTATCAATTTCAGGGTGGTAACTATGGGGTGCCGAATTCCCAAGGCTTCAATCTGATGTTCTGCCGGGATGACATCTTTGCGGAGCTGGGGATTGAAGTGCCGGAAACATGGGATGATTTTTATAAAATACTGCCGATTATTCAGCGCAGTAATATGCAGGTTGGCGCGGGAATTGATTCTCAAACCGGAACAGTGGGCGATGCCCGGGTCATGTTTGAAACTTTAATTATGCAAAAGGGCGGCAGTTTCTATAATGAAGATTTGACTGCTACCGCTTTTGACTCCCCCGAAGTGTTAGACGCATTTAAAATGTGGACGGGTTTTTACACCGAGTATGATCTTACACTGGTATATGATGTATTCAGCTATTTCCGCAGTGGCATTATGCCGTTGGTTATCGCTGATTATACGCAATATAATCAGTTTGCGGTTGCTGCTCCGGAAATCAAAGGGCTTTGGTCCATTCATCCGATTCCGGGAATCCGTCAGGAAGACGGAAGCATTAAACGAACGGAAAGCGCTACGGGGACAGCTTCTGTGTTAATGGAATCAGCGGAAAACAAAGAGGCGGCTTTTCAGTTCCTGGATTGGTGGAGTACCGAAGAGATACAGACGCGCTACTCCAGAGAGTTGGAGGCAACCATGGGACCGGCTGCCCGATATAATTCAGCCAATGTGGAAACATTAAGAAATCTTGCATGGAAGCCGAGTGAATACAAAACCATTGCCGCTCAGTGGGAGCAGGTTTGGGATATTCCATCGATTCCCAGCAGCTATTATGTAACGCGTAATGTGACCAATGTGTTTCGTAACGTAGTGTATAAAAATACAAATGAACGAGAAACGCTGAATAAATATGCAAAAATCATTGATAAAGAAATTTTGCGCAAAAACAAGGAATTGGGAATTGTATCATGAAAGGGGAATGCACCTTGAAACAAGGAAAGAAAGCGGCAGAACCGGGAATGCCGACATTAGGTCAGCGGATTATGAAAAGCCATACCAGCTATCTTATGTTGGCACCTTTTGCGATATTGTTTCTGGTTTTTACCATTATACCGGTTATTGCGGCAATAGGACTCAGCTTTACAAGCTTTGATATGGTACAAAACCCTGTTTTTGTAGGCTTAGAAAATTATTCCAGAATGGTTTTAGATGATGAAGTATTTATTATCGCAATCAAAAACACGCTGATTTTTGCGTTTTTGACCGGACCGCTTGGATACCTTCTCAGCTTTTTATTTGCATGGTGCATCAATGAATTTAATCCGCGGCTTCGCTCTTTGCTAACGTTAATATTTTATGCGCCGTCTCTGGCAGGCAACGTGTACTTTGTCTGGACCTTTATCTTTTCAGGAGATCAATATGGTTTCTTGAACGGATTTTTGATGAACTGGGGATTTGTCAGCGAGCCGATTAAATGGCTGACCGATCCGGAATACAACCTGGGTGTGGTCGTTCTTGTTGTGATTTGGCTGAGTATGGGACAGGGATTCCTATCCTTTGTAGCAGGACTTCAAAATTTGAATAAGACCTATTTTGAAGCCGCAGCAATTGACGGCATCCGAAACCGTTGGCAGGAACTGCGTCATGTTACATTGCCGCAGATGGGACCTCAGCTGTTGTTCGGCGCGGTGATGACCATTTCCTCCGCGTTTGCAGTCGGTTATCAGTGCAGTGCATTAACCGGCTTTCCGAGCACTGATTATTCAACGCATACGTTGTTGCTGCATATGCAGGACTTCGGCACGATTCGTTATGAAATGGGATATGCTTCTACGGTGGCTGTGTTTCTGTTTGGAATGATGTTGCTTTCATGGATGGCAGTAAATAAGCTTTTGAGAAAAGTGTCCGGAGACTAAAATGCAGAGAAAAATATTCCAATACGGAAACGGGCATCTGCATTTTATATTGCGTTCCCGGGATCAATTCGGAAAGGCAAGGTTTAGTTATGGTTCAAGTAAAAAAGCGGTTACATATTCGGTCTAAAAAATTGACGCGTTCTATTTGGGGCAACTTATTGATGTTTTTGTTTATCGTAGGAATCGGGGCAATTATGGCGTTGCCGCTTGTTTACGCGATCGTTACTGCTTTTAAGCCGGTAAATGAAATATTCTTGTTTCCTCCCCGTTTTTTTGTACAGCATCCGACTTTTGATAATTTCGGTAAGGTACTGTCTATTGTCAATGATTCATGGGTACCGTTTGGGCGTTACGTCCTTAACAGCGTTTTTGTAACAGGGATAGGAACGACGGCGTATATTTTTATTGCTTCGCTGGCGGCTTTTCCGCTGGCTAAGCATCAATTCCCGGGCAGAAATGCTTTCAGCAAAATCGTTGTTTGGGCGATTCTGTTCCGTACCGAGGTCACCGGAGTGGTTGTTTATATCATTCTGGCATGGCTCGGAATGATCAATACGTACTGGTCTATGCTTCTTCCGGCATTGGCAAGTTCTTTTGGTGTCTTTTTGATGCAGCAGTTTATTGTTTCTTTCCCGGATACCATTTTGGAGGCGGCACGGATTGACGGAGCAGGAGAATGGCGGATATACTGGTCCATCCTAATGCCGAGCGTCAAGCCCGGCTGGATTACCTTAATTATCTTTACATTTCAAACATTTTGGAATACAACAAGCGTCAACTATGTTTATGACGAAAAATTACGGTTGCTTCCGGCGGTGCTTTCTCAGATTACCAACTCCGGTATCGCAAGAGCGGGAGAGGCTTCTGCGGTTGCGCTTATTTTGATGATACCGCCGATCGTTATCTTTATTATTTCACAGAATTCCGTTTTGGAAACAATGGCACAGTCAGGCATTAAAGAATAGGAGGATTCCAGATGAAAAAACGCATATGCGCCCTGTTGGTCTGCGGAATACTCTGTTCTGTTCTTTCCGTGGCAGTATCAGCAGCTTCCTATAAGGGATATACCTATAATTATTGGGATGAGGCGGTTCCTTCACAGATTGGCTATCAACCCGAGACCGTTTACACAGGAACAGAGTTGGGAACGGAAATCGGCAATTTGTCAGAGCCGAAGGATCTGTGTGTCACCGAGGATCGGCAGGTTTATATCCTGGATTCCGGAAACAACCGTGTTGTTGTATTAGATGAGAAGCTTGGGCTTCGGAAAATCATACAGGAGTTTACCGATCAGAGCGGGAAGATCACTCTGGATAATCCCACCGGAATATTTGTCGATCAAAAGAATCTGATCTATATTGCAGATCCCAATAATGCCTGCGTTTGGGTCAGCGATCAAAACGGGCATATTCTGCACAAACTGGAAAAGCCTCAAACCAATATGCTGGCAGAAGATTTGGAATTTAAGCCTCAGAAGGTATTGGCAGACAGCGCAGGCACAATATATGTCACTGCTTCGGGGGTGTATCAGGGAGCGCTTTTGTATACGGAACAAGGTGAGTTTGATGGATTTTACGGAAGCAATACGGTTGAAGTGACCGGTTCCTTACTTTTGGATCGATTTTGGAAAAATATACTGACAAGTGAACAGGCAGATATGATTTCAAAATATATACCCGAAGAATTTACCTCTTTTGATATCAATGAAAAAGATTTTATCTTTACTGTAACACAAACTGCTACGGTAAAGAAAAAAGTGAAAAAACTTAATCCGATGGGAAGCGATATCTTAGAGGCTGAGGAATTCGGAGAGCTGGAAGAGCTTTATATCAACGGCAAGCTTTCAACATCTCGTTTTGTCGATATAGCGGTCAGTGACAGCGGCATTATCAATGTGCTTGATCAGCAAAACAATCGTATTTTTCAATATGATCCGGAGGGAGAACTGCTCTTTATTTCGGGCGGTGCCGGAACACAGCAAGGCACTTTTTTAAATCCTTCCGCAATAGAAGTATTGGAAGACAAACTGCTGATTTTGGATGCACAGAAGAGCAATTTAACGGTTATGTCTCCTTCTGCTTTCGGAAAAAAGGTTTTAGAGGCAGTATATTATTATAATGACGGCGAATACGGAAAAGCCAATGGTATTTGGGAGGAAGTTCTCAAGTATGATCATAACTATATGACTGCTTATATCAGCATCGGCAAATCCCTGATGGCAGAGGAAAAATTTAAAGAAGCAGCAGAATATTTTAAGCTGGGAAACGACAGAGAAGGAAATTCGGACGCGTTCCAATCCTACCGAAACGAGTTGCTGCAAAAATATTTTCCTTGGATTTGCCTTGGAGTAGTACTGATTATTGCCCTGTTGATTTGTTTTTTCAACCGAAAAGGGAAAAAGACGGATTCGGCAAAACATCATACCCGGATCAGCCCATTTAAATTTTTACTGCACCCGGTTGACAATGCAGAAGAAATGAAATTGAAAAAAGCCGGTTCTCTGCCGATTTCCTGCTTGATTCTGGGATTATGGTTTTTGGCGACGATATTCCGGTTTGCATTGACAGGATTTCGTTTTAATACAAATAATGTCGATACGATGAATATTTGGCTTTTGTTTCTAGGCACTGTTCCGATTTTTGCGGTCGGTGTGGTTTCCAACTGGGGCGTGTGTACGTTGATGGACGGCAAGGGAAAGATGAAAGATATATGGATCAGTGCTTCCTATTGTTTGATTCCTTATGTTTCCTGCAATTTCCTGTACGTAGCACTTAGTCATCTGTTGGTGGAGGAAGAAACGGTATTTTTGCAATGGATTTCGCTGTTGGGAATCATCTGGAGCGCTTGTATGCTGCTGGGCGTGCTGAGTGGGATTCATGATTACAGTTTCGGGCAAACGATTTTATCGGTGCTTCTGACCGTTGTCGGTATGCTGATTGTGGTATTTCTGGTGTTGCTGGTTGCTACCTTGGTGCAGCAGGCATATGCTTTTGTAAATTCTATCGCCAACGAGTTAATATATCGAATCAGGTAACTTGTGAATATTTGTGCAGAAATGATCTTAGGATAGAGAAACCGGAAAGGCTGGGTTGTAATGAAGGAAAAATATAAATTGCTCAGGTTGGGAAGACAAGCACTGATAACAATCGTACTCCTATGTGTTTGTATCAGTTCTTTTCCTGCTGCTCCGGTCGGAGATGAAGCTTCTGATGCAGGAACCGAAAATATTGGCAGTGAGATCAGCAGTACCGATGCAGGACTCGCTGCACTGTCAGAGCAGGGTTATATTCTGACACATGAAAATCAGGCGCTGCAGCTTTACTGTGCAACCTCGGGAGATCATACCGGTACTTTTGCTGTGATAAACAAAGCGGACGGACAAATTTGGTACAGCAACCCGTTGGATGCTGCGGACGATCCCGTTTCGCTGAAAATCACATTGATGCAATCGTTGCTGTCTATTACCTATCATGACGAAGAAAATGATACGATGGTAACGCTCAACAGCAAGTCAGACAGTGTAGATATGGACGGACTGAATCTGCAAAAACTGAAAAACGGATTGCGGTTTAACTTTACTTTTCCTGCAGTGGACATTACAGTCCCTTTTACCGTTTTATTGAATGATGATGGCAGTATGACTGCTAAAATTGCAGTGGATGCGATTGAGGAAAGGTCCTCTTATGATTTGTTTTCCGTTTCCATGCTGCCTTATTTCTGTGCCGCATCGGATAAGGACAAAGGATTCGCTTTGATACCGGACGGATCCGGAGCGGTGATGACTTTAAATAATGGAAAAACTGCATATAGCGCGTACAGCCAGCCGGTATACGGCGGTGATGCGGGCGAAATTGCAAAATCAGAGGTTACTACGCAGGAAAAGATTTATATGCCGGTGTTTGGATTGCAAAAAAACGGAAGCGCCATGTTTACGGTCATTACAGAGGGCGCGGCGCAAAGTACCGTTAATGCGGCAGTTTCAGGAGTGGAATCGGGTTATAACACGGTATGGAATGACTTTTCGGTTCGCAAAGTAACAAATTATTCACTGGATCAGGGTTGGCAGGGTACGAAAACCTTTAATGTTTACCAGGAGACAGAGCCGACCATTCAGACGCTGGAGAACCGGTATTGGTTTCTGTCCGGAGATGATGCGGATTTGTCCGGCATGGCATCAGTGTACCGCGACTATTTAAAATTACAGAGCAACTCCTCCGTGGAGCAAGGCGCTGCATCCGTTTATATTGATTATCTGGGTGCAGTTACCCGAAAGAAATCAGTGCTTGGATTTCCGGTCAATGTAAAAATGACAGCGACCGCTTTTGATGAGGCACTTACGATTACACAGAAGTTGGTTGAAAACGGTGTGAATCAGCTCAACCTTCGTTATATGGAGTGGGATAAGCGCTCGGTAGAAGGAAAAATACCGGATAAAGCGGTGCCTGAGTCTGATTTAGGAGGAAAAAAGGATTTTCTGGAATTGGCGGCATATGCGTCGGAGCAGAACATCGGGTTTTATCCGGATATTGACTTGACGACTTTCACCAGAACGAATTATCCTTTTCAACAGTATTTTGATGTTACCCGGAACATGAATCGGGAAGTCAATCGTTATTATCCGTATAAACGGAATTTGTTTACACAGGATCAAAACCGCGATTCATGGTATGTGATTAATTTTCAAAAATTGGAGAAAACGGCAGCTTCTTTTCTGAAATCTTATCAAAAGCTGGGAATTTCCGGATTGTCGTTAAGTGCCATTTCGGGAACGGTGACATCGGATTACAGCAATAAAAACAATCAAGTTGAGCCTTGGGCAGGAGCTCAGAAATATCATGATTTAATAAAAGAACTGTCGGAAAAAAATGATTTAATGCTGGATGAAGCCTTTTTTCCGAATGCAGTTTATGCAAAAGAGTTGGTTAATCTGCCGGAAACCAGTAAATTTGATATGTTGGATTATGGGGTGCCTTTTTATCAGATGGTAATATCCGGAGCAATTTCTTACACCGGAAAAGCGATTAATCTTTCTGATGATCCTGATCTTGCCTTGCTCAAGGTGATGGAGACAGGAGGAAATCTTCATTATTCGTTAAATTATCGCTCGGAAAGCGAAGTGGTAAAGGGCACGGCATATGATTCCTGGATCGGATCCGATTATGCCAAATGGCTGCCGACAATTCAAGCGCAGTATCAGGAGTTACAAGAGGTTTATACAAAGCTTGGCAGCAAAAAATTGATTGGATATGAAAAGCGGAAAAGCGGTTTGACCGTCAGCTATTTTGAGGGAGGCGGCGAACTGTGGATCAACGCTTCGGACAGCACCGTAACAGACGGTCCGGTGAAGGCGGAGCCGAAAAGCTATGTGATACGAAAGGCAGGGATGATTCTTGAAAAGGACTGATAGACCCAAGTTTATGGCAACTCTTGCCCATAAAGATGCTGTTGCAGGGTTGTTGTTTATCTTGCCGTGGTTGATAGGAACCATCTACTTTTTCATCAAGCCTTTTGTAACGGTTATACTGTATTCTTTTTTTGAGGTACCGAATACCGGTGCCCTTCTGGACGGTGAATTTGCCGGCTTTCGTGTTTTTCAGCGTGTTTTCACCGAAGATACGACTTTTATTCGCAGTTTTTTTGAGTCTATATTGGGTATTTTCGGTACTTCCGTTTTTATTATATTTTTCAGTATTTTTGTTGCTTTGATTTTGAAGAGCAAGTTTCACGGAAGAACTTTGGTCCGCGCCATTTTCTTTCTTCCGGTTATTATAGCGACGGGACCGGTTCTGGACATTATCAACGGAGAATCCATTGCGCAGCTTATGATGTCGGGAGAAAGCGCATCTATGATGTTTCAAGCGACTTCTATGGAAGACATACTTGTGCAAATCGGGCTTTCAGAGGAAATCACCACAATGTTCTCTACTTTGGTCAGTGAGATTTTTAATCTATCCTGGAAATCAGGTATTCAAATTTTGTTGTTTTTAGCAGGACTGCAAAATGTGCCGAACCATTTATATGAAGCCGCGGATGTAGAGGGCGCCTCGGGATGGGAAAAATTTTGGCGAATCACTTTCCCGATGGTTACACCGATATTGCTGCTCAATACAATTTATACTGTAATTGACGGGTTTACCGATTATTCTAATACCATTATCCGTCAGATTGTAGCACAAACGCAAAGTTTGCATTTGTCCTATGCTGCCGCTTTGGGTACCAGTTATTTTTTGGTCGTCTTTTTGATTATTATTGTGATATATTTGATTATCAACCGCCGTGCGTTTTATATGCAGAAATAATGAACGGCATTTATCGTTTTCACAGGCAGCCCCTTGGCTGCGGCTTCCTTATATATGAAATGCGGCACTGCCGCTTAAAACAGTCCGAAACAAAGGAAAGGAATTTGTCATGAAGATGAATCAGGTTATTTCCGGATGGCAATCCGGGGTGGAACAATTATGGGCAGGGGAAACATCTTCGGCACGAAAAAACAAGCGCCGGGTCAAAAAGATCTGGCGGGTGTTGTTTTCTGTCGGGCGGGCAATATTTCTGTTCAGCCTGTGCCTTGTGCTGCTATATCCACTATTGATCATGATAAGTATCGCATTCCGGAATCCCTCTGAGTTGTATGATCCGACTGTGGTCTGGATTCCGAAACATTTTACATTATCATCATTTCGTCTGGTGTTTGAAAAGCTGGATTTAACCGCAGCTTTGTGGCAAACAGTTATCATTACAATAATAGGAACGTTGTGTCAGCTCATATCCTGCATGTTGGCGGGGTATGGGTTTGCGAGATTCCGATTCCCCTGTAAAAAGCTTCTCTTCGGCGTTTTGCTGTTAATGATTATCGTTCCTCCTCAGGTGGTTACCATTCCCTCGATGATGGACTTCCAGCGTTTTGATTTTTTTGGAATCGGGCAGATAGCCGGTTTGTTTACCGGAACTCCTTTGACGGTTAGTTTACGGGATACGCTGTGGGCGTATTTTTTGCCTGCTTTGTTGGGCAATGGGATCAAATCCGGATTGTTCATTTTTATTTTCATTCAATTCTTCCGGGGGTTGCCGGATGAGCTGCAGGATGCAGCATATATTGACGGCTGTGGGCGGCTTCGTACTTTTGCCGTCATTATGATGCCGCTTGCCGGAGCAGCGATTCTTACTGTTACATTGTTTTCGATTGTATGGTATTGGAATGACAGCTATTTCAGCGTGATTCACTTTGATAACTTACAGACGGTTTCCAGCTTCTTGCAAGGCATAAAGAGCGCGATATCCGATACAAGCTCCGGTATTCGGGAAATCGAACGAATTCCGGTGACACAAGCATCGGCTGTTGTTGCGATTGCGCCGCTTTTGGTGATGTATATTCTTTTGCAGAGATATTTTACCGAAAGTATTGAGCGGACCGGCATCGTCGGTTAATAGGAGAAGAAAATGGATAATAAAAATCAATATGACAAAACCTCCCCTTTTTATTTTGATGGCTCGATGACAGAAAGTGTGCTGCGCCGTTATGTATCCCGTGCAGTGACTCATCAAATGCTCTGTGTCAACGATCCGCTGTTTGAAGAGGATCTCCGTATGGTTCAAAATGTAGGAGCGAAGTTTATCGGCAGAGCCGCACATTTTTCATGGATGGGCAATCTGTCGGAGCAACAGGTGGAAGAACATTATCGCGAAGCGGCGAAGAATGCAGATTTGGTTCATCAGGCTGATCCGGAAATTATTTTGCAGGCGGGGGTTTTTGAAATTATATACCGCGGGACGGTAGAAAGTCAAAAAATACCGGAATGGGTATTTGCGGATTTTGACCTTCCGGTTGAAGATCGTCATTTCGATTGGGAGAAAATGTGTTTTCCGGAAGATTTTGCTTTTCAGGATGCTTATATGGACGGCTGGGGAAGCCGCGATTATTGGAACAAAGAAGCCTCATGGCCTTTTATCGGCAGCGTAGAAACACAGATGTATTTTTATTACTGTATCTGTCGTTATATCGATGCCGGCTTTGAGGCGGTGCATCTGGGGCAGGCAGAAAAAGATACCGGCGGGCAATGGGAGTTTTACAGCGGATGGGACCGCGTGACTACTCTTGCAAGAGCGTATGCCAAAAAACACGCGCGCCGAGGAATTGTACTTTTTGATTGTCATACTGTTTTTGGAAGCAAGTGTATGAAAATCGGGGATCGGTTGCTGATTGATGTAGTAGGAGCCGGTATGGTGCCGATTGACAGCGTCAAAGAAGACGGCGCGCTGAAATGTAAATTGTGCGACGTGACTGAAAACGACTGCACCTGGATCGGTAGAAGCGAGGGCGGAGAACATCCGCTGGGATTTTCTATTGATAATTGTCTGACCATTATTGAGTTTGACAATTACGGCAGACCGGGTCCGGTCGGAGAATATAATGAAAATTACAGTCCGTGGGGATATGATGACATTACATGGTTTGCTACTCAGCCCGAGTGGTATCGAAATGAGTTCCTGCTGTATTGTGATCAGATGCTTAAGTCCACCAGATTAGATAAAAACGGGAATCAGGTTTATTTCTTGCAGCCGCAGTTGAAACGCATTCTGTGCTGTGACGGGGATGCACCGGTTTGCCGCTATCAGCCGGGCAATAAATTTAATCAAGCTGCTTTTGAACAATATACCGAATACGAAGGTGTTCGCACCGAAAAACAATCTGACGGCAGTTATATTCTTGCTTCGGCGCACGAATATCGTGCAAATATGCAAAGTGATGCCTGCCCGAACGGATTTAATCAGGAAAATGTGATTCGGAATATCTTTTTGAATGCCGAAAACGGAAAAACAAATAAAGGAGAAAAGTAAATGCGGCAGACTGAAGCAAGGGAACTTATCAAAAAACATCTCGAGACAGGTAAAATTGCAGAGATTTATCGCAATACTTATTACAGTTTATTGGACAGAGTCGCAGAAAACGGTTGTTATCCGGAATCGGTCGGAGAGGGCGGTTATGGAGCTGTCATGTTTTGCCGTACTACCGGTGCTGTCGATGCACTTTTACGAGAAACCGGAGAATATGAAACCAGTGAAAAGATTATTCGGTTTGCATTGGATTCGGCGCGTCGGATGGGGTTGAGAAGGATCCCGCATATTGCTTTTCAGGTTTCTTACGGAGAAAACGGGGAAACGATTCAAAATTTCAGCCGGGATGACCAAGCTGACGGATCACTTCATGTCATATTGGCATGGGCAAGATTAGTTTTGAGCGGAAAGGCTTCCCATGCGTTTGAGGAAGAATATTATTCGGAGGTCAAGGGCTATCTTAACGCTTTAATGAATCAGCCGTATTTTTATTATGAGCCGAATTGTCCCAGAGATCTTTATCCGCACATGTTTCCGCCGGAAAGTCTGTGTCTTGTCTTCAACTGTGCCTTTGAACACAGCAGAGAAAATCGTCGATGGAGCGTCTTTGATATTTTAACACAAAGCTTTGCCGGTGCGGCGTTAGAAGCAATGTCAGCGGTTGCAGAGAAAAGAGGAGATACCGAAAGCGCGGATTTCTGGAAAGAACGAATTTTCTTGTTGCGGCAAGGAGTAGACACTTATATGACGCAGGAAGTGGCAGGAAAGAAGTGTTATCTGGAGATGCGCATTCCGGACGGAGGCTGGGGAAAGCCGTTTGGCGCCATGGGCTTCTTTAATTGGGCACCAATTGCTGCACAATGGGAGGCACTGGATACCGAAGTGCTTGATAATACGATTGATTATATCCGCCAAAAGACATGGAGACAGGCTCCTTATACCAACGGTCAATATTATATGGCAACTGATTTTGATGAAAACGGAGAGATAAATCCGGCTATTTTGGGAAAAGGGATCGGATGGGACATTGTATATTGTTTGCGGACCGGTGACTTTGATCGTATTTTAAGTTGGATTTTATTCTTAGAAGAGGTAAATCATTGTGATTTGCTTGCCGAAAACTTGACGCCCGGAGATGACGGATGGCTGATTTCGGACGGAGGAAACGGTGAACAATGCTGCTGGTGGTGTTGGGCAATTGCAAAATTGCGGAAAGAACTTGGTTTGCCGGCAGCTCCGGCACGGAACTAAAACTCTTGCAGCACAATGCCTTTTCGCGTTTTGCTCAGAGCTATTCGCATGATATAAAAGAGGTGTAGTGTGAAAAAATAATATTTTTTACACTCCATTTGTTCCTTTTGTCCCTAAACGCCCGGGCATACAACAAACTTCAAAAAAGGAATGATGATTTTTATGAAATATAAAATCAAGGATTACCCTCAATTAAAAAAACGGATAGCGAGCATGACCATAGAGGAGTTGCTCAAGACGGTGATTTGCCCTTATGCTGAACAGGGCAAACCTGTGCCCAGAGGAACTTCTGCGGTATTTGTTCATCCGACTACGACAGATAATGCCCGCAAAACGGCAGATATGATAAATGAAAACCGTGAAGATCGGGCACTTATTGCTTCGGATATGGAGTATGGTCCCGGGAATGCCATTGTGGGTGCGGTAGAATTTCCGTCTATGCGTGCAACGGCTGAGGCGGGGGATGTAGAACTTGCCTATCAAATGGGAGTTTGTGCCGCCAAAGAGGCAATCAATGCCGGTTATCATTGGACTTTCGGTCCATGTGTGGATATCATTGGAAATATTAATAATCCAATCGTGACAAACAGAAGCGTAGGGGAAAATGTGGATGCTATTATAAAATATAGCGGCGCATATGTTGATGGTTTGCAGCAAAACGGCTTGATTGCAACGCTAAAGCATTTCCCCGGAGATGGATACAGCAGCGATGATCAGCATGTGACTACATCTGTCAACCCTCTTCCTTGTGAGGAATGGGACAATACCTTTGGCAAGGTATATAGAGACTTGATTGAGCGGGGAGTCATGGCGATTATGCCTGGGCATATCGCGCTACCTGCTTATGACGAGCCGGATGAAAACGGATTATATCCGCCGGCGACTGTTTCGCAGAACATGCTGACAGGACTTTTGAAGGAGAAGCTTGGCTTTGAAGGCCTAATTGTTTCAGACGCTGTCAATATGGGCGGCTTTTGCGGGTATATGAATCTCTACCGGGCAAGCTGCGCCTTTTTAGAGGCAGGCGGTGATTGCCTGCTGTTTATGTTCGATAATGAGGAATACCTCGTTGAAATGAAACGCTGTATGGAAAAAGGATATCTTTCTGAGGAAACATTACGTAACAGAGCCTACCGAATGCTGTGCTTTTGCAAGGAGTATTTTGAAAAGCATCCGGTGGGGAAAAAGTTGGAGTACAATCGGGAAGAAGCAGAGTTTTGTGCCAAAGAAATGGCACAAAAGGCGGTAAAAATCAGTCGTGATCGTATGGGACTTTTGCCGTTGAAGAGATCACCTGAAACCAGAATTGCCCATGTTGTACTGAATTCGGTTTAGACAGACGATTTGCATAGGGCGGAAGAAATCACCGCAAAGCTGGCACAGTATGTAAATACGGTAGACTGTTTCCCGGACCCGGGCGGCGATAAGCTGTGCGAAATTGCCAAGAGTGGCGAATACGATTATATTATTTGTTCTGTCTTAGAAGATGGGGCATATGGTATGAATGTTGCCAAGCTTTGCGGACCTGCTGCACGCAATATGATGTGTGGTTGGATGCGCTTTAACACGCCAGTGGTGTTTATCGGCTATAACAACCCTTATTTTGGGGAAACTTATGCCCATAGTGTAGATACGATCATCAACACCTTTGGTTTTACTAAGTATACCGCTGATGGAGTGATTCAAAAACTTTTCGGGGAATAAGATGATTCCCGTTTGAATGATGAAACGGTTGAGAAAGATATTGATACCGGATTATCCTATATATACAGCGGTGTTTCGGGAACACATACGCTAGCAAACCGGGTGCAGCTGGAAATTCTGCACGATTGCATAATGAAACGAGGGAAAGGGAAATCAGTGATGCAGCAAATGAATTTGAACGGGACATGGCAGATACGATGGTGTGACGGTCAGCGGGGAGGAATGCCTCACCACATTCATACACCGCCGGAACCCAATTATTTGGATGTGGCAGATCAAGCTAAGGAGATAGAGGACGCTTATGATGCATGCAAATGGATCGATGCGCAAGTCCCGGGCGAAGTACATCAGGATTTGGTCAAAGCGGGCATTATTTCCCCTTTGTATGAGAAAACAGGAGTGCTGGAAAGCCGATGGGTAGAGGAGTGCTTTTGGTTTTATCGGCGGGAATTTGATGCACCAGAGGCGGCTCTTTCCGGATATGCACAGCTTGTGTTTGATACCCTTGATTACGGTGCGGTTATTTATTTAAACGGTAAAGAAATCGGCAGACATGCGAATGCTTTTTACCCCTGCAAAATAGAAGTATCCGGTTTGCTCAAATCTGCCGGAAATATCCTTTTGGTGCGGTTGGAAAGCGGATTGTTTTCTGTTTGCGAAAAACCGATACGGGATTATTATACTGCTACCATGACAGTAGATACCTTGCTGCATAAACGCAACTGGTTAAGGAAAACACAGTCGCAGATGGAGTGGGATTGGGCTCCCCGTTTGATGAACATCGGGATATCCGGGACCGTTTCACTGCAATATCATGATGTGATGATTGTTGATACCATGGCGGTAAACAGCAGTATAAATGAACAATTGGATCAGGGTGTGCTGCGTTGCCGAATGTTTGCTTCGTTATATAATCCGGATGTCAAAAACATCACCTTGTCGGTTTATGTCGGCGAACAGAAAAAACAGGTACACTTTGACTGCGTGCCGGAGGACGGGATTTTTACGGCAGAACTTGAGATGGCGCAGCCGGAACTGTGGTGGCCGGCAGGGTATGGAAAGCAACCGCTTTATGAGGTGACGGCTGTATTGTCAGCGGACGGAAAAGAAATCACCAGTCAGAAGCGCAAGATCGGATTCCGCCATGTTGCAGTTGACCAACAATCTCATCCCGAAAAAGGAAGATATTTTGTATTTCGGATCAATCATCAGCCGATCTTCATGAAAGGCTCGAATTTGGTGCCTAATGATATGATAAATGCCGCGATGACGTCGGAACGATATGAAAAGTTGGTCGCACTGGCACAAGAGGCCAATTTCAATTTCCTGCGGATCTGGGGCGGCGGTGTTTATGAAAGTGATGCTTTGTATGAAATTTGCGATCAATGCGGTATTCTTTTGTGGCAGGAGTTTGTCGCCGCTTGTGCTGTTGTACCCGCTGCAGATCAAACACTGCTTGACAGTTTCAAAAAAGAGGCAGTCTATCAAACACGAAGGCTTTCCGGGCATCCGTCCCTGATCGCTTGGTGCGGGAACAACGAAATCGGCTGGGCGCCAAAAGAGGGGTTCCATGTCGGGGAAGATGATTTTCTGTATGATGAAATTTTGCCCGGGATTTTAAGACGGGAAGACCCGGAAAAATATTATCAGCCCACCAGTCCGTATTCCCCCGAGGGAGATAATTGTAATGACCATGCGATTGGTGACCAACATCCTTGGGAAGTGGGATTTGCAAATAAAGACAGCCGTGATTATGAAAAAATGATTTGCCGATTTCCGAATGAAGGCGGAATATTAGGTCCTACTTGCTTGGATACCATAAAAGCCTGTTTGAGACATGGAGAAGGAATGCATAGCTTTTCCTGGCAGGTGCATGATAATATGCTGGAAAACTGGATGCCCGGCACCTCACCGGACGAAGATGTACGGTTTTGGACCGGTATAAATCCGCGGACTTTGTCGTTGGAGGAGTATGTGTATATCGGCGGGTTTGTGCAGGGAGAGGGACTGAAACGGTATATTGACAATTTCCGGAGGCGAAAATATGATTCTTCTGCGGCGGTTTTTTGGATGTACAACGACTGTTGGCCCACGGTGCGAAGCTGGTCAATTGTGGATTATTACCTTAGGAAGAACCCTTCCTATCATCCGGTGCGGCGTGCTTTTGAGCCGATTGCTCCTGTTATTGCCGCCGAGGAGGATAAATGGGTTTTATACGGCGTAAATGATACTTTGACAGATTGGAACGGTAAAGTATCGTATGGGATCTTTACTGCCGGGGGTAAACTGCTGGAAGAGCACGAACAGATCGTCACCCTGACTGCTAACGCCTCTGTGTGTATCGGACAAATCAGTTGCGGAAAGCCGGACGGGCAGCAGATTGCCTATGCTTGTTTATATCGGTCAGACGGCAGTTTGGTATCTCGAACCCGTTATACCCCGCAGAAATATCATGATTTAGCATTAGTGCCGGCAGACATCTCGGTCAGGCGGGTAGAGGGCGGATATCTGCTTCAGAGCGACCGCTTCGTTATGGGCGTCTGCTTGGATTTGAACGGATCAGATCAATATCGGGATAACTTTTTTGATTTATTTCCGAATAAGCCTTACTTTATTGCATCCGACTCTGATCAAAAACCGGAGATACTTTACAGTATGAACGATTTTCGGAGGGAAAGGGATAAAAGAGTATGAGAAGAAAAAATCTGATAACAAGGATGATAAGTATGGGATTGGGCATTTTGCTGACCGCAGCCCCGCTTGGAACAGCATCTCCTTCGCTTTCTGCTTCCGCTGCATCATCATTTTCTTTTCAGAATTCCATGAGTGAAACGGTGCTGAAAAATTATCTGTCCCGCGCCGTTACGTTTCAAGGGCTTTGCGGCGAGGGCGGAGATGAAAACATGCTGTTTGACGAGGACTTGCGAATGATTCTTCGAACAGGAGCAAAATTTGTAAGCCGCGCGGCACTGTTTGCATGGACCTCTACTTCGGTTGATCAGGTGGGAAAGCACTTTTTATATGCAGAGAAGATGGCAAAAAAAGTACATGCTGCCGATTCGGAAATCATTTTGCAGGCATTTGTGGCGGAGATTGTTCGGAAGTCTTATGTGGATAAAATTGCGATTCCCGATTGGGTTTTTCAGGCGTTCGGAAAAGAGCCTGAAAAACGGAATTTCAGCTTTGACAAAATTATAGACAAGAAAAAGGGAGCAGATTATTGGGGAAGTAATGCCGGCTATCCGGATTACAGCAATGAAGAAACATTGATGTGGTATTACTACTGCATCTGTAAATATATTGACGCAGGGTATGAATCCATTCATATTCAAGAGGGAACGGACACTTCGGAATATGCGAACGTCGATAAACTGCTCAAAATGGGCAGAGAATATGCGAAAACACATGCTCGACGCGGAATCGTATTGTTTCACAACTTCTTTGATATGACCACAGGAGGCAACAAGATTGGAAACCGACTGTTGTTTGATATTCAGGGAAACGGATTGGTTCCGAATGAAACCGTAAAAGAAGACGGTGTCTTAAAATGCCGCATCGGTTCACCGAAAGATTTCTGGTGTACCTGGTTCGGACGGAGCTCCGGCGGAGAGCACCCGCTGGGATTCACTACTGATATTTGTCCCACTTTGCTAGAGTTTGATAATTACGGACAACAGGGAGCATTGGGCGTTTCTAACGGGGGATCCTTCGGTACGTGGGGATATGATGATATTACATGGTTTGCTGTTCAGCCGGAGTGGTACCGTAATGAATTCCTATTGTATCTGGATAATTATATGAAGAGCAACGGATTGACCAAAGCAGGCAAGCAGGCATATTTTTGCCTCTATCCGATGCGGCGGGTGATTACCGCTCAGCCGAATTGGCCGGAAACAGTCTATAAACCGGGGAAAAGATATTCTACTGATTTCTTATTCGCTTATTGTGAATCCAAACTTGAAAATATTGGGGTAAATGTTCAAAGCGACGGCACTTTTCAGTTGACGAGTAAGGCATATTATCGTGCTAACCGGCAAAGTGACGGTTGTCCGAACGGTTTTAATCAAGAAGATACGATCCGCCAAATTTTTTTAGGAAAGAATGCGGCGGAAAATCCTAAATATAACACTGTCATATTGCCGGCAGGATATCAGCTGGATGGCAACGGAACGCCTAATCAAACATCTTCTCAGTCGAGTTCAAAAGCCGCTGTGAAGCCAAGTTCTGTTCAAGGAAATTCGTCATTGGCAGAGAGTGCAGAATCCGATACCGATGTTTCCGGCGAAGCATCTGTGCAGATAGAAAGTAACGCTTTAAGCAGTAATGAACACTCTTCGGGAGCGGCTGCTATAAATCATGGAAAGCAGAAATCTATATGGCCGGCGGTATGGGGCACTGTCGGTGCTTTGGCGGCATTGGCAGGCGGAACCGTTTGTTTTTTGTGTTTCAGACGAAAACAGAGAGAAAAGCAATCGGACAGTACAAAATCAAATAAAGAATGAGGTATTTTTATGCAACACAAATCTATTATCACACGGTACGAAAACAACCCGATTTTAAAGCCGGAGGATATGCCCGCACCATGCTGTGCCGTATATAATTCAGGGGTTATTAAAACTGATGACGGCGAGTATATTATGATGAGTCGTTTTGAAGAACTGAACAAAAGACAATGTGTATGGGTTTCGCGCAGTAAGGACGGTTTCCATTTTACTCCTGATTCGGAACCGGTCAGCTTTGTTTGTGCGCCGGAAGAGGAAGAAGAATATAACGAAACCGTATATTTGAACGGTCAAAAGGGCGCATTGATTGGTTCTTGGTACGATCCCCGCATTAATCCGGTTGAGGGAGAATATTATATTACATATTGCGTGGGTGGAGATTACGGCTGTCGGATTGCAATCGGAAAAACCGCTGATTTTAAAACGATTGAGCATGTCAGCTTTCCACTTCATATTTTAAATCGAAACGCCGTATTGTTCCCGGAGAAAATCGACGGCGAATACTGGATGCTCCATCGTCCCCAAAACACAATGTCTACCAGCAACGGGAACATCTGGATTTCTTCTTCTCCGGATTTGAAATATTGGGGTAACTGCCGGGTGGTAGCAAAGCCGGAACAATATTGGGAAAACAAAAAAATCGGACCGGCAGCTCCGCCGATCAAAACGGAAGAAGGCTGGTTGATTGTATATCATGGCGTGTTCCCGCATAGCAACGGTGTCAATTACGGCGGCGGCGTAATGCTTCTGGATCTTGAAAAGCCGTGGAAAGTAATCGGTCGCTGTGCGGATCCGATTTTATATGTAAAAGAGACTTATGAGATGATAGGTCAGGTGCCTAATGTTGTATTTCCGGGCGCAGTGATCCCGGAATCCGACGGCACTGTTAAAATTTACTATGGCGGAGCCGACTACGTACAGTGTGTTGCAACTGCAACCATGGCTGATCTGATTGCGGCTTGTAAGTCGGGACATTGTGAATAACCAAAGTAAAATAGCACTTTAGATTTTTATATTCGCCTATTTTATTTCCGGATCGTTATAATGAAATTGGCAAGAGGTACGGCTGGTTGCTGTACCTCTTGCCAATTTGATCTGTTGTAGGGGGAGGATGACATGAAAGTACATAGTCCGTTAGGCAATATGCATGATGCGTGGTATCTGAATTTGGAAGGAACTGTTCACGCTTTGCATTTGCAGCTGAATCAGGAAGAAAACGCCTTGGGGAATGTCGGACATATCAGTTCGACTGATTTGTTGCATTGGGAACGGCATACTGATGTTTTACCGCCGTTACGGGGAGAAAACACCGAAGATTATCACGAAAAGTTTACCGGATGCATGGTTGCCCATCAAGATAATTTTTCAGGAAAGCAAAAGATTTTTTGTTTTTATACCATGCGTGATGAAAAAGCTGCCAGTCAACGAATTGGACTTGCAATATCGGAAGACGGCGAATCCTTTACCACCTATTCCGATAATCCGGTGATTATTCCCGATCCGGAATTATTTGTGAGTTACGGCAATATTGCAGATTATGATTGGGATATTGTGGATTGCCGGGATCCTATCGTGGTTTACCGTCAAGAAGAGGATTTGTATTACCTCTATTTTGTTGCGGCTGCCATGCGGCAAGATGGACGGATAGGGGGAGCCATTGCCATGGTGACCAGCAAAGACTTGATACACTGGGGAAAGCAAACGATTGTTTATTCACCGAGGCAAAACGGAATGATTGAAGTGCCTGACGTGTTTCAACTAGACGGAAAATGGTATCTGACCTTATTGACCGGCGTTAATTACCGAGGGAGAGGCGGAATATCGGACGACGGATTATCTAATTTTACGGTATACGCTTCTTCTGATAGTCCACATGGTCCGTTTGAGGAAGATAGGGTGAACAATATTTTAATCGGCGGAAATTTTCAGTCGGGATACACCTGCCGTTCTGTGGAGTTGGACGGAGTACGGTATCTGTTGTATATTGACCGTAGCTTTGGCGGCAATACGCTTTCATTGCCGAAAGAATTAAGGGTGGAAAACGGACAATTGGTGGCACTTTACTCATCAAAATTAAAGGATTTACGAGATGCGTGCCTGCTGTCGGAAGAAGAACAACTGCCACAGCCGAAATTGTTGTATACCAGTTTTGCTTGGCATACGATAGGCGGCAAAATTTATCCGAATGGGAAAAGCTATTTTGCTGTAACCGATGAGCTGGATTATCAGGCTGCGTTGCTTCCGGTAAAAGCGGTTTTTATGGAAATGGAAACAGAGTTGACACTGTCTGCGGAAGGTGCAGGATTCGCTGTTTTGGTTACAAAGGAACAAGGAGAATGTTGCTATCTTGTTTCTATTGAGCCCGGACAGGTACAGTTATTGGAACATGTTTCGTTTGCCCGTCTGGAAGGACGTAAGGCGGAGATAAAAGAGGGAGAAAAATATCATTGCCGCGCATTGTTTTTCGAGGGAACATTTGAGTTGTACCTAAATGGGCGGCTTTTATTGCAATGCGGCTTCGATACAGGTAAGGAATTGCAGGCGGGCTTGTACTGTGACAGAGGGACTGCTCGCTTTGATAATCTACGGATATATTCTCTGATTAATGACCGAAAAGATGAAGTGTTATAAAACCAGCCCTGCTCATCAAGCAGGGCTGGTTTTTGCTGTTGTTTGATATTAATAGGTACATTCCCGACAGGCTGATACAAATGCTTTAATGTTTTCGGGATCACCGAAGAAAAAGTGGTCAGAGGGACTGCAAATATAGCCGCCGTTCGGGCAGGACTCGAATAATCGGAATACCATATCTCGAATTGTTTCGGGATTTCCTTGCTCAAATCCGCTGTTTTGATTGAAACCGCCGATGAATGCCAGCTTGTCTCCGACGCGGCGGGTTGCCTCTGCAATATCGCAGTCGCCGCCCATCTCTTTCGGCGTCATTGTTTCCAAAGCATCGGCGCCGTTTTCCGTTACCGTTTCCAGCAACGGCATCAATCCGCCGCACAAATGATAAACCACTTTGGTTCCGTGCTGATGAAATGCTTTGATTTGTTTTTGATCATACGGCAAACAAAATTCCCGGTGTAAAGAGGGGCTGATTACAGTGCTCGAACCGCCGCCGCCGCCGCATTCCACCAGATCAAGTTCCTGCTTTCCGCCCAATTCAATTGCTTCCAATTTACGATCCAGCAGATGTTGAAGAACACTGTGCACCCAGTCCGGATCATCAAAACAAGCCATGATTGCTTGCTCTGTACCATATAAGCAGCTCGCAAAAGTCTGCCAGGGACTGCATTGTCCGAAATCGTAAAAATGGGAACGTACGATGCCTCGATCGCCGATTTTATTTTTGGCGTCAATAACCGGTGTCCAATCCACTCCGGTTGGACGTGGATAATATTTTTTCCATATTTCAAAATCTTCCGGGGTTTTGATAATATGTTCGGTGCTCCATGTTGTATATTGATTTGAGGCGTATTTTTCTACCAGCCTGCCTTCGGGTGTGGTAATATGATTTTCCCAATGGTGGTAACCGTCGGCCAGGATCCCTAAATCCCGAACATCAACCTGCCACTCCTTTTGAATTTTGGCATGGTCGAACAGCATATCGGGCGTAACATAAATTACAGGGTCCATTCCGAAGTAATCATATGCGGCAAATTGATCCACACCGTTTAAATAGGTGTTTAGGTAATATGTCATCCAGGAATGCACCTGGCAGGGCATACGATCCGGTTTTTCATTGCTTAGGGCGATTAGAAAGCGTTCTCTGCCTGTCAAGCAAATCACCTCATTTGTAATATTTTAATTTTATTGTATGATAATTATTCTGTTGTTTCTTGCTATTCTTTGATTAATGTTGTATTATTTTAACATCGATAAAAATAGTTAGTGAATCTGATTTTTTCCAGAGTTCATTGACAATAAAGAGGATGTTTGGGCTTTGATTTTCTAAAGTACCGGGGATTTCAGCATCAGGAGGATATTGCATGAAAAAATTATATGCTAAGGATTATTTCACACCACAGCGGGATTATTTTTTTCTTCTCTGCCACTTGTCTGGCGGCGATCAGAATCGGCATTTTCACGATTATTATGAAATTGAATTGATTGTAAACGGATTGGCGGCAGACGATATTAACGGAGAATCCTTTTCGTTGGGAGCGGGTGATTTTGTCTGCCTTCAGCCCAGCGACATTCATAATCTGCACGCGGTAGATGCTCGTGGCTTTGAATTAATCAATCTTGCTTTTTCTCAAGAGATGATGCATAGCGTACTGGCTTTTCTGGAGGTGGACAAGGAAACCTTTTTTGAAGAGCAGATTACCGGACATTTGTCTTATGAAAATCTGCTTTTGCTGTCTGAAACAGCAAAAAAATTATCCGGCTTGCCCGACCGGATGAGGGAAGAACGCTTGATCGTGAAAGAGTGGATTGTCGTTTGCCTGTTTTGTTATCAGGTCTCCCGGAAAGAGGAAAGTGATATGTGCCCGCTATGGATGAAACAGCTGCTTCGGCTTTTGAAAACGCCGGAGGGGTTTATCGGTGGAGTAGAATTTTTAAAGGCGCATACAGAGGTGTCTTATCCCCATGTTTGCCGTTGTTTCCGAAAATATCTGCATAAAACGCCGGTAGAATGGATCAATGAACAGCGGATTTTGTATAGCAGTTATTTATTGCTTGACAGCCGCCGAAGTGTTTTGGATGTTTCATTGGAATGCGGATTTCGCAATCTCAGTCACTTTAATCATTTATTTAAGGCGTTTTACGGAATTTCTCCAACCGGCTATCGAACACAGCGGATAAAAGCGACTGCGATTGTTTAAAACAATCCTGTATATCAATTTGATATATAACGAAAAGCGAAATACCCCCGTCTCTATATGCGGCGGGTTCCACTCACTTTTTTTCGGTGGGGTACAGTCCACCACCGGAATGTTGAATGGCGGGGCTTTGTCCCTTATTGAAACTAACGTGAAAATCGCCTTGCCTTTGAGGTTTGTTCTCCGTCTGTCTTGGTTATTCTCTTCGCCGGACGATAGTCCGCTTTTGTCATCTATGTTGACAGGCAGTGAATATTCTCGCAAATCCCGTTTCAATTTCATTGACTGTAAAAAGAAAACCCGCAGAATATTTTTCTGCGGGTGATAATATAATATCAAAAATTAACGGATTAAAAACATAGGGATCCATTTTATTTTGCTTTGCATGCTTCGAGTTAGCATAATAAAATAATTAAAATACTCCAATTACTGACCGTTAAGAGAGATTCCCGTTGCTGTCACAGGTTAAAATGACTTGAATAGTTGCCGAGTCTACTGTAACAAACAATAATTTCCTAATGAATTTTGCATCTCCAATTGCTTTATTAGCAGAACGACTGGCAGAAGCGGTTTCATTTTGCCATGCATCTTCTACGATGTTAATTGAGTAAGAGGCAGCAGTGCAGGTCGCACTGACTCCTGAATTCACTGAAAAGGTTCCATGTATGGTAAATTGAAATAGTATATCGCCGTCGGCGTTTCGGCGGGTGTGTGTCTTAGATCCTGTTTTGGTAAAGGTTGTTGCATAAGGTGTAATTGGTGTTTCATCCACTATTGTAGTGACAATATAGTCGCCATTTGACAGATACTCTATTGTTTCTTTTATAACAGTTCCGTTTTGTGAGGCGTTTGTATTTTCTGCTAAAGTGGCAGCGCTTACATTTGCTCCTACTACACAGAATATTAGTGTAAACGATAAAATCGTTTGAAATAAACGTCTTTTCATAATTAATCTCCTTTAAATTATTCAATAATATCTTCCTGATAATAATAATCTGCTGCCTTGTGGTTTTCTGATATAACCCATATCGTTGTTATTGCTGAAAGTAAAATAACAGCTATTACAGCAATGATAACTCCCCGTTTGATCCATTTGGATTTATGGACTTTTTTGTTTAGCTCTGCATCCTCCAAACTTGCTACATATCCCGAAGCGAACAGATCGGGAGCGCCGAAATGGTTGATAATATCAGACATCTCAGCTTCCGGATATTCGTCAAGATATTCTGCAATATTGCTTTTCAAATCAAACAGGATTTTCTTTTTTGTTTCTGTTGAACAAGGTAACGCTTTCTCGATTTTTCTGTAATAATCCGTCAATTCTTTTTCACTAGGTTTCGTTGTCGTTGTCATCTAGCAATTCCTCCAATTTTGCTATTCCCAGAACATTTAAAACACCACGGTTTAAAGAACAATATTCTCTCTTAATGGTTTTTAAATATTCTAACCCCCTGGGCTCTATGTGGTAATATACTCTTGTCCGACGTTTTCCGACCTTTTCTATCCGGTCGGATACCAGTCCTTTTTCGAGCATGCGATAAAGGGTGGGATACATAGAACCTTCTTGAAGCAGAAACAATCCCTTACTGCGGATTTCTAACTCTTGTGAAAGCTGATAACCGTACATATCTTCATCTTTTAATAAGGTTAACAGCATCAATTCTACTGTACCGCGCTTTAATCCTTCTGTAATCCCCATAGATACTGCCCCTTTTTATAATATGATATCGCATTTGACAAATTACGTCAATACTATACAACAAAATACTATATATTACAAAATATTGTTGACATCTTTATATTGATATGATATCATAAACATAGCACAATTGCAAGTGTAATTATATACAAAAACAAGTAATATTGCCGGAACTTCTTCCGCGTAGATATAAAATACTAATATTTATGATGCAGAGGTGATACCAATGTGGCACGTTGATTAATAACGGGGATTTTAAGACAAAAAATGATGTCAGCAGAAAGGATTGGTAATATGAAAAAATTTCGTAAACGAAAAATATGGATATCCTCTTTACTCGCATTATCCTTGTTAATCAATGTTTTATCTGCTTCGGCAGAAAGTGTACCTGTAATAGAATCACAAGAGAAGAGCACAGTATATTCTTTAAATTCTGTTCCAGATAACATTAAATCACTTTTAAAGGAACAGACTGACGTAATATCAATACAAAAAGATGATGATATTTATTCCTTGACAACTAATAAAAACGATGGAAGTCATAATACAACGGTATATTCTGTCCCAATTAAGTTTGAAAATAAAAATGGGGAAAAAGAATTTATTGATACTTCTATTGTTTCAAATGGACTTATTGAAAAAATTTTTCAAGATTATCAATACAAAAATAAAGCTAATAATCTTACTACAGAATTCTCAACTAATATTAATAAAGGCGTTCGTTTTACTACGGATGGATCCATACTTGAAATGAAACCAAAAGGAAGTGTTAGTTCACAATCAAACAAAACCAATGTGCAAGTTTCAACAGATATAAAAACTGGTTCGATAAATTCAGATATAAATGATGCATTCATTTATCATAATGCGTTTGGTGCTGATACTGAAGTAAAATATTATAATACTAATACCGGTGTGAAAGAAGACATTATTCTCAATCGTAATATTGGCAAAAACCGTTTTGAGTTTGAAATAAACACCAATGGAGATATTCCTAAATTAACACAGGGATCTGAACAAATTGAAATCTATGATAAAAATGATTTATCAAAATTGAAATATCGTTTTGGTAGTCTTTACGCTTATGATTCTTACACACCAGAACCAGATTTAAATTCACCGGAAACTATAGAAATGGATTTATCAGTTCAAGAAGGAAACTTAGATGATATTGTTTATACTGATGGAGAACAACCATTTCATCATTTCACGTTAGATTGCCATTATGAGTTAACTGATCTTGGAGACTCTAAATATAAAGTAACGATAGTTGTATCTGAAGAATGGTTAAATCATCCGTATGTTGTATATCCTGTCACTATTGATCCTCCGATAAGCGCTACTAGCAGTCAAAGTAATATTGACGACACTTATGCTCCTGAAAGTAGACCGAATGCCAATTATGTAAACAGTGATCGTATACGATTTGGGTTATACGAGGGAAAACGTTGTTATTCATATCTTCGTTTTATTACAATGCCAAGTTTATCAAATGTTGCTATAACTAATGCAACATTAAAGTTAAAATTATTAAATGGAACAAGTTCAGCTTCCAGTGCAACTGCGTGGAGAATTAATCAAGCATGGAACGGATATACTCTTACTTGGAATGCGAATCGTCCAACTAACGCCGAAGGAATACAATATCGATACGGCCATAATAATTTCACAGGATATAACATAAATATTGATTGCATTGTCGGGAAATGGTATAGCGGTTATGCAAACTATGGAGTATTGATTGATTACGGTGCAAGCGTGAACGATTACAATGCCGTGTATTCATCAGACTGTGGTGTTGCAGAACGTTTACCAAAACTTGATATTACCTACGAATCTTTACAAACGATTGAAAATGGGACTTACTTTATTAGAAACAACAGAAGCGGAAAATATATTGATGTAAATGGGCAATATACAACAAGTGGTGCAAATATCCATCAATGGGATTTTCACGGAGGCACTTCTCAACAATGGCAAATTACAAATACTAGCGGAAAATGGTATACTATTCGTCCAAAACATGCATCAAGCATGGCAATGGATGTTAATGGTGGTTCGGCAAATAATGAGGTTAATATACAGCAGTATACTTATAGTGGATCTGATGCGCAAAAGTTCGGTTTTGTTCGAAACACAAATGGTAGTTACCGAATCGTGACTAAAATAACAGGCGGAGCGAAATGTTTAGCTGTGAAAGATGCTGTCACGACAAATGGTGGGAATATTTTACAGTATACTTACGGTTCGATGAGCAACGATGAATGGTATTTAACTCCTGCTGACAATCGAATAATCGGTGAATTTCGATTGTTTGTATCTGATCATTCATCAACAAGTAGTAGTTCATTAGTTACTGGTCACGCATTCATATCAGTTAAAAACACATCGGATCTTACTATTCCGATGGGAGCACTAAATATCCCGTCAAACACAGAAATGTCATTTGGCACGTGGGATTTGCCTAATCATAGTGGAATAATATACAATTTAGAAACTTGTAAAAATCACGAAGAAGAACAATCGCATTATATTAATGTTAAAACAATTTTAAGGGGTTCTGATTTGGCTGATTTAAATAATCATATGGCAACACATGATTTTTGGGAGTGGAATAATAATTGTTCTTATTTTGCGATATCAATGTGGGGGTTAGTTTCTTCTGCACCAGTTAAATTTAACTATTGGTTGGAAGATATTGCGATAGAAACACCTTACATGCTGAAACGAGCAGTATTGGTTTGTGGGCAACCGATTGAGTATGGCAGAATTTTAACCAGAGTAACTCCCATTGGATTTGTAGAAAACGGAGCTTTCGTTGATAGGTCTGCAAATAATCCTCAAGATTGAAAGAAGGCATTGTAGATGAAGAAAAAATCGAAGATAATTATTATTGCAATTTCTGTCATTTTTGTAATACTTGTTTCAATTGCTGTTTTCGATCGTTACTGTTGGAAATATTTTGACTACTATTTTTGTACTGATCCTAAAAGCGGATTGTCATATCAAGGAATAGATGTACAGGACAACAAAGTTGATGTATATTTTTATCCGAGAACGAATTTTATACATTTATGGGGATATGACTATTATGTTCAAGAAGATGTACTATATATGGGCATTAAGACCGTAACTTTTGGGGGAAAATTATTTGATATACCAACTATTCTTTCAGCAGAAACTGAGCAAAAAGTGTCTAAAGTTGTATTAAAAGGAGCCGGTGTAGAACAAGTCGTTTATGAAAATGGCAAGTCACAAAATTATAATGGGGAATGGGAATAATTAAGGGAAAGGGGCGGCAGGCCCGCCCCTTACTCCCGACCCCAACGCCCAGTACCGGACAAGCATAGATAACGGAAACGGCACATATCGGTTGATGTCCAAGGCAAGCTCAAACCGAAAATGTGTGACTGTGCAAAACGCTTCTACCTCCAGCGGCGCCAATGTGTTCCAGTACCAGTATAACGGCAGTGGCAACGATGAATGGTATTTGGAGAGAGCGGAGACTGCAAAATTTTCATGTGCACTGTCCTCTACACCAGTACATCCTGATAGGGCAGCAGCATGGGCAACATCCGAAGCGGACTATAATTGCTGGCCGGCAACTTCTAAGTCTGTTTATTATAATCAGGATAATGCTTCGCGTATAGCTAGTTTAGCCTTGATAAAAACCAACGCTCAATTACAAACCACTGCTGCTCAATGGACGGTTTTTCCTAATGGTGGGGATTTGTTGCAGCATTATTTGAATAACAGTGGAACGCCGATGGGGATTGTTTTCAAAAAAGTAAATAATGGCTGGACATTTGCTAAAAACAAACGGAAAGAACATGTGAATGAAGCATTGGCAGCTGCTGAAGAAATGGCTTTATTAAATAAAACTATTACTTTTTGGAGTAAATTTGAAGAACATAACAATGTTCCAGATAGCGAGCCTATGAGTGATTATGTATTAGCGATTAATAGCTATAAAACACATATTAAATGCTCCGTCACCAAAACAGGCACTTCTACTTATCAAGCGACCATTTATTATTACATGAATGATATTTATGATTGGAATCCCAATAAAACACAAAAGATAGGTCTTGTTTCTCAAAGAGATTTATGGGAATTACATCATGGCGGTAGTGCAAAAGCTTTCCAAATATCCGGAGTAAATAAGTTGACAGTGTCGTGGACAAAAGGACAAAGATATGATACGGGGGCGAGCATTAATGACGTTGAATAAAAAGCAAGAAAAATATTTGTTTGTCGGAACATCTATATTTGTATTGCTGGTTCTTTTTGTAGTTGTATTTATCTGTCCAAACTTTTATATGCAGTATCGGGTAGTTCTGCACCCAGAACCGATTATCGACGTTACAGACGATGAACGAGAAATCATAAAAAATAATATTGATTTTGAATTGCCTGATACGGCTGTTATACACAGAATATCCAAATCGGCTGCCATAATGGAAGTGGGCTTTTTTATGATTTTTTCTGTGCCGACAGCAAAGGAAGAGGGTTTTGTTGAGTCTATATTAAATACATATAAGCTATCCGATGGATTAGATTATCACTCTATTACAATCAGCGACAAAGAATATTTGCCGGTACAGTATTATGAACATAAATACGCATCGCCAAATTATGCTGCTATTTATAAATATGAAGTAAATGATGACCAATCATATTTTCAACTGCTTTATACAGATGCCCCGAGTGCAATAGAGGAAATCTTTTACGAACGCGTCCGCATTATGCCAAAGTGGTTGGACTTTCATTAATGCTTGCTATGTGGGCGAGGAAAGGGGCGGCAGACCCGCCCCCTTGCTCCCCACTTTCAACGTCGAATATGGGACAAGCAATTTGTTCATTTTAAAGGATCTGTGTCGGAAAGGAATGACTGCAATGATGAAAAAAGCTGACAACATATGTCCTTATTGCGGCGCTAAAATTTCTTATCGGGAAAAAGCAAAAATTGATCATCGATGTTGGAAAAGATGCAAGGTTTGCGGCAATCAGTTCACAATTTCCACAAAATGGTCCAATCTTTTTTTGTTGCCTTCCTTTTTGGTGTTTTTGCTTGTTTTATTTGATGTAAAAATAGAAATTGTCGCATTACTGCTGATCCCCTCCTTTGTACTGTTTACTGTTTTGCAGCTGTTGTTTGCACCGATCATAAAAAAAGATTAGCTGTTGTATAAAAGCTAACAAAATAATTAATATTGAAAGGGAAAATGGTGATTAACGTGAATACGGTCATTCGGTATCAGGAGAAGATTACACTTCCGCAACCCGCGAGGAGAACCCCTATAACAATAACAGAGCCCTGTACCAAGCCGTTGTTTGAAATCAAGACGGAAAGACATTTCCGCAAACAGCAGACAATAGCCATGATAACCATAATAACAGAGTGCATTCGAAATTAAAGAGCCCCCTGTACTATTAACCCGAAAAGCCGGCAATTTTTCCGGTATGTCACCTATTGACAAAAAACAAGCCTTGCGGTATACTGCAAATGGATTCGGATTTGCCCTTTTGATTGTACTACCCGGTCCGTAAGAATGAAAAAAGGGGAATTGTTTGTATGACGCATAAAGAGCGATTTATAAAGGCATTAAAGAGGGAACCGGTCAGCGGGCTGGTTCCCCATTTTGAAATGGTATTTTGCTTGTCTTTGGAGGCGGTCGGCAAGCTGCATTCGTATAATCGAAAATTTGATCAATGGAATCAGATGAGTGAAACAGAAAAACAGTATCAGGCGAATGATCTTGCTGATATGTATCTGATGGTGGCGGAAAAGTACAGCCATGATGCAATTTTTATTCACGAAGATCAATTCGGCAATATGGATTTGACGGTTCGGGTATTAAGAACAATTCGTGAAAAAAGCGGTGATGAATACTTTATCATGATGCACGGGGATCCGACATTCCCGATCCCGGACGGTGACAGCATGATGGATTTCACTGTCAAATTATATGAAGAATCAGAACAGTTGAAACAGGAAGCAGCTGAGCGGGTGAAACAATTTGCAGCCAAGGCGGAAGCTTGGGCTAACGAATACAAGGGGCTGCTGGATGGATTTATTCTGTGTTCCGATTATTGCTTTAACACTGCGCCTTTTTATAGTGAGGATTTATTTGATGAATTTGTGGGACCTTATCTGAAAGAAATCATCTCTGTTTACCATCAACTGGGTTTTTATGTTATTAAACATACCGATGGGAATATTATGCCGATTATTGATCGGATCATTGATTGCGGTCCCGATGCACTTCATTCTCTTGATCCGCAGGGCGGAGTAGATTTGGCGGAGGTCAAGCGACAATATGGAGACCGGATATGCCTGATCGGGAATGTAAACTGCGCGCTTTTACAAACCGGCACCGAAGAAGAATGTATAGCAGATGTGCGCAGAGCATTAAAACAGGGCATGGAAGGATACGGGTATATTTTTTCTACTTCCAATTGCGTTTATACCGGAATGCCGCTGGAACGATATGAGTTAATGAATCGTATTTGGCGGGAAGAAGGAATATATTAGGGATAAGACCATATGGTTGTTTGGTCTGCGATAAAATAATAGCTGCCGAATAAATCAAGTTTTGATTTATTCGGCAGCTATTATTTTAAGAGTGGATTTTTGGTTGATTCTCCAATCATCAAACGGGTGGGCAGATACTTGTGGGTAAAAGAAAAGGCGGCTGAATCCTGCTGTTGACTTTGATGGTATGCCAATTCGGCTGCCTGATATCCGATATCAAAAAAATGTTGTTCAATGGTGCTGAGTTTCGGGCTGAACGCGGAAGCAATTGCCGTTCCGTCGAATCCGATCACGGATACATCCTCCGGGACTCGTAAGCCGATCTCTTTTAATGCAGAAACGATTGTGCTGGCGTGCATATCATTGACCGCGAACAGTGCAGTCGGCGGGTCCGGCGAATGAAACACTTCTGATAAAATTTTTTGTGCTTGTCCCGATTCGTTCGGGCAGGAAATGTGTCTGCAAAATTGCTGCAATCCGTGTTTTGCCATAGCGTGGAAATAGCCGGTATAGCGGTCTCTTACGGTGTTCGTGATAGTGATTTCATTCTCTTGACCGTCTGTAAAGAAGATTCTTCGATGCCCTAACCGGATCAAATACTCACAGGCGTTCATCCCACCGCTAATATTATCCGAAGACACTAAATCCGAATCGACGGTATGAGGAAGACAATCCAAAAAAACAAAATGAATTCCGTTTCGAATATGATTTAGAAAAAAATCAGTTGACTTACTGGAGATGGCACGGATCATAATACAGCGGACTCCGTCATCGATCAGCCGTTGAATGATTTGTTCTTCCAGTTTTAGGTCACTGTGGGAGCAATGGACGGTTAGATAACAGGAATGATGGCTTAAAAAAGATTCTGCTCCCGATATGTAATCATAAAACCCGGTTTCTTTGTCCTGATTCCCAATCACTAACGGAATAAAAGAAATATGGGGTTTAACCGGTTGCGTTGAGGACAAATAAGTTCCGCCGCCCTGAACACGATAAGCAATATTGTTTTCAACCAGTTCTCCAAGTGCACGTCGGATTGTGGTTCGGCTGACTTTGAGATGCTCGGATATTTCGTTCTCTGTGGGCAGCTTATCATCCGGCTGCAGATGGTTTTCTGCAATATATTGTGTAAGATAATCATAAACCTGACGGTATTTTGTTTCTTTGTTCGCCATCGTTGCATACAGTCCTTTCGTTGGCATTCAAATCAACAGTTTGCCGCAAGCGGAAATCAGCAAATAAGCTTTTATGGAAAACTGTTTTAAAATTTGTATTCATTTTATCATATTGACAGGAAAAATGCAAGATAAATATTGGAGATGTTTTTAAATTTATATCTAATAAAGAACAATAAAATTAAAATTAAATTAAAAAACAATTAAAATATTCGTTAGATAGATACAAATATTAATTAAATATATAAATGATATTGACTTTTTAGAAAGACTGGAATATAATTTATCTATAAATTGTATCTAATAATAAAAATATTTGTTACTAAATGATTGCTTTTATTGTTTTGTTTTAATCTAGGCGTGCCTTGTTGTTTCACGCGGTAAGATGTCATACTTGCCGGACAAAAAGAATCGCTTTTGAATCAGTTTAACAAATGCAATCATTTAGCCGTAAAGCAATGAGATACAAACGGGGGGCATTTATAATTATGGAAAAAGTATACTGTGTCATATCGCATACGCATTGGGATCGGGAATGGTATAAACCGTTTGAACAGTTTCGGATGCAGCTGGCGGATTTAATCAACAATCTTTTAGGGATACTGGAAAAGTATCCGGAATATATTTTTCATCTGGATGCACAGACGATAGTTTTAGAGGACTATTTGGAAATATATCCGGAAAAGAGAGAAGAGCTGAGCAAATGGATCAAGCAGGGAAACATTCTTGTGGGTCCTTGGTATCTGCAGAATGATTTTTACCTGACAAGCGGCGAGGCCACCGTTAGAAACTTGATAGAGGGGCACCGAATTGCCGAGTCGTTTGGAGCCTGTGCAGATGCCGGTTATGCTCCGGACCAGTTTGGAAACATCTCTCAGTTACCGCAGATTCTTAACGATTTCGGAATTGATAACTTTATTTTCGGCAGAGGATTCGAATGCTATCATAAGGACGAAACAGGCAAAATCGTCACCGAACAGCTGCCGTCCGAGTTTATATGGCAGGGAGCGGACGGAACGCAGGCTTTGGCGATACATATGAAATATTGGTACAACAATGCACAGCGTTTTTCGGAAGATCCGAAGATTGCGAAAAAACTGATTGAGGTTGTGGAACGCAGTTTTGAAGGGGTAGCAATGACGCCCTATCTGCTGTTGATGAACGGCGTAGATCATTTGGAAGCACAGGAAAATCTGTTGCCGATCTTGGAAAAGCTGAATCAAGACAAGATTAACGGAACGGTTCGCCAGATCAAAATGACTGATTATGTGGCAAACGTGCGCAATTACATTCAGGAACATCAGGTTCCGATGATGACTCATTACGGCGAATTGCGGATGGGCGGAGACGGTCAGCAGGGAACCTTGTCCTCCCGTTCTTATCTGAAACGGCTGAACGTGCTTGCGCAAAACAGGCTGGATAATTGTCTGGAGCCGCTGTATTCGATGCTGGAAACGGCAGGTTGTACCGGCTCTTATCCGAAAAATTACCTGCATTATTTGTGGAAAAAGCTGATGCAGAATCATCCGCATGATTCTATTTGCGGATGCAGCCGGGATGAAATCCATGCGCACATGGAGGATCATTATCAGGCCATTCGTGAAGTGACCGATGAACTGCTTCGCCGGGGAATGATTTTGGCGGCACAGCATAATGCAGCCGCAGTTTCTTACCCGGAGGAATATTCTCTGGTGGCGGTAAATACCTTAGGAGTGCCGCAAAACGGTATGATTGAAGCGGAGCTGATTTTCCCTGCTGAAGACAAAGTAGACGGCTTTGCGATTTATGACAGCGAAGGGAAAGAGGTAGAATTCTCATTGATTTCCCGAGAGAAAGGACCGATGGATGTCTTTTCTCCGATTAATCTGCCGGGTATTATAGAGGTGGAGCGTTGCCGGGTATATTTGTCCGTGCCGGAAACCGCACCTTTCTCTATACAGGGTTATTCTGTGCGAAAATGTGAGAAACGTCCCGTTGCAATGGCGTTGACGGAATCAGCTCAACCGATACTGGAAAATGATTTCCTACGGGTAGAAGTGACGCCGGATGGCAGTATTACCGTACAGGACAAAGAAAACGGACGTAGGCTGACAGACTGTATTTATTTAGAGGATACCGGAGACAGAGGAGATTCCTATCTGTTCCGACCTGCTCCTGAAGCACCACTTGATACCAGAGGCGTCCAGCCGGAGATTACGGTGCTGGAGAAGAACGCATATCTTCAACGCTGCAAGCTTTCCTGGAACTGGAGCATTCCTGCAAGCTTTGATTTTGACCGTCATTGCCGCGGCACCGAGATGGTCGAAATGCCGATTTCCTTGACGCTTACGCTGAAAAAAGGAGATCGTACGCTGGAGATTGCTTATGACGTGACAAATACCGCCCGCGATCATCGTGTGAGATTGGTTGTGGCGGCAGATATTTGCAGCAATCAGTTTCAAGCGGATATCCCGTTCGATATCATTACCCATGAAGACGGATTCCATCATCCGAACACCATCAGCTTGGTACACCCGAACACCTCTTTTGCCGCAATGGAGCAGGAGGGACGAGGAATCGCGGTGTTTACCGAAGGCAATCACGAGTGTGAGAAAATAGATGAAAGCCGGCTGGCATTTACCCTGTTCCGTTCTACCGGAGTAATCAATCGAAACGGAGACGACAGCGTAACCAGCGGAGATCAGTGGTATTGCCCGGCAAATCAGTGTCTCAGACGCATGGAAGGACGGATGGGCGTTTACCTATTTGCAGGTAAGACTGCTGACGCAAAACTGCCGCATATGGCATCGCGTTTCCGCAATCCGCTGCTGGTCACCTTTATGCCCTGCGACCGAAGAAAGTTTTCGGGAGGACGCACGGCAGTACAGGACAGCGCTTTGGAAGAACTGTTCTATCGTCCCGATCCTTATGCAGATGTTGCGATGCAGAGCAATCAATCTGCAGTGCAGGTATCGGGTGAGCATATCCAGATAACTGCATTAAAGAAAGCAGAGGACGGAAAGGGGTTGGTGCTCCGTTTCTTCCAGTATGGAGATGCCGATGAAACCGTAACAGTGACTGCAAACGGGAACATTTATCGGAGCAGCATGTCGGAAAAGCAGGCAGAGCTGTTGGGAAAAGACAAGATTACGCTGACGGTGGGAACCAAGAAGATTGTTACCCTCCGAATCCAATAACGATACAGAGAATGCAGAAAAGGGAGATCAAGGAAATGTCATATATTGAGAGTGTGGATATCCGCCAGGGCACGAAATCAACCCCTCGTTATTCCAACGGGAATACCCTGCCGCTGACACAACTGCCGTTTGGAATGGCTTCCTTTGTTCCGCAGACGAACGGCGGAAACGGCAACTGGTTTTATTATCCGGAGGATCGCTGTCTGGAGGGGGTTCGGCTGACGCATCAGCCCAGTCCGTGGATTGGCGATTACGGGACATTTGTGTTTCAGCCGCAAATGGGGACGCCTTGTTTGAATGCAAATCAGCGCTGGTCAGGATATCGTCCGGAGCAGGCTGTGCTGCGTCCCGATTATCTGTCTTTTGATTTTCTGCGTTCCCGCTGTCAATTGGAATTGACTCCGACCGAGCGGGGCGCGGCGGTAAAACTAAATTTCCGGCAGCCGGAAAACTGCTGGCTTTCGTTTTTTTCGGTAAGCGGAGAAAACAGTTGGCGGTGGGATGCTGATCAAAATCGGCTGGTGATGACAACTACCAGCCATAATGTGCTGGATAATCCCATTGATTTTAAAATGTATGCGGTCGTTCAGTTTGAGCCGGGAGCGGTAGAGAGCGCTAAAATATTAGCAGGGCATAGCGACGGTTCCTTGATGCAATCCGATTCATTAGCAGAGGCAGACGGTTCTTTCCATCTGCCGATCAAGAAAGCGGAAACAGAGTTCCAATTAGCCATTTCCTATATCAGTGAAGAACAGGCGATTTGCAATCTGCGGCAGGAGAGCGGGAGCTTTGCACAACGCAAACAAATCGCCACTGACAGTTGGGAAGAGCGCCTTTCCCGCATTTCGGTGGAAACGGAAACAGAAAAGCAGAAAAAGACCTTTTACACCTGCCTTTATCGGACATTTCTGTTTCCGCATAAGGCTTATGAGCTAGATGAAAACGGCAACGCTGTCCATTATTCTCCCTGTGACGGGAAGATTCGTCCGGGAGTGCGGTATACCGATAACGGCTTCTGGGATACTTTTCGGACGGTATATCCTTTGTTTGCTGTCATAGCTCGCAAGGAATATGCAGAGATGCTGGAAGGATTTATCAACGATTATCGGGACAGCGGATGGCTACCGCGTTGGTTGTCACTGGGCGAAGTCAATTGCATGCCCAGCACCTTGATTGATGCGGTCATTGCGGACGCGGCAGTGAAAGGAATTGTTTCTTCTGATTTGCTGGAAATAGGATTGGAAGGAATGCTTAAGCATGCCAACCAGCCTGCACCGGATCCGCGTGACGGCAGACATGGTGTGGTTTCTTATTTGAAACATGGTTATGTGCCTTGCGATGAGCAGAGGGAAAGCGTGAATCTGACGCTGGACGCGGCGTATGGGGATTTCTGTATCGCACAGGTAGCAGAGGTGTTAAACCGTCCGGAGCTTGCAGAGGAATATCGGGTGCGTGCCAAAAACTACCGAAATCTGTTTGATTCGGTTACCGGCTTTATGCGCCCCAGGGATAGCAAGGGAGAACTAAGACCTGATTTCAGCCCTTTTGGTTGGGGAAGAGATTACACCGAGGGCGGCCCCTGGCAGACCAGCTTTTTTGTGCCGCATGATGTGGAGGGCTTGGCGGAACTTCACGGCGGAAAAGAAGCACTGCTGAAAAAATTAGACGAGTTGTTTGCAACACCGCCGCTTTATGAAGTGGGCGGATACGGCTTCGAGATTCATGAAATGAGTGAGATGGCGGCAGTGGATTTCGGACAATGCGCGATATCCAACCAGCCTAGTTTCCATATTCCCTATCTCTACGCGATGCTTGGAGAGGATGAAAAGGCGAATTTCTGGATTAAGAAAATCTGCGACGAGCTGTTCACTTCCGAACCTGACGGATTGCCTGGGGATGAGGATAATGGCACGATGGCGGCGTGGTATGTTTTCAGTTGCCTGGGGTTGTATCCGTTCTGTCCGGGCAAGCCGGAGTATATCCGCAGTAGGATGCTGGTAAAATCTGCACGGATTAACGGCAAAGACTGGGATTCGGCAAAGGTGCCGTCTGTGATTCCGTTTGATGCGCTGCCGATAATGTTGTAGAGCGACCATTATTTCAAAGAGGAATGCAGGTGTTTTTTAAAACACCTGCATGATTTTTTATTGCGCTGCACCGAAGTTGCCGTTGTCAAAGCAAATCACCTTCTCGAAATAGCAGCGGGTAAGATAAAAAAGACTTTATTTTTTTAGTTTAATAGTGTCTTTTTGATTTTCAGCCTTGACGGGGCGGAAAAAATATGTTATTCTAAAAATAAAGATGTGCACGTGCACATAATGGCGTGTACAGATGAGTGGAGGGGATGGATCGTGCCGGTAACGAGCGGAAAAATTGCAGAACTGGCAGGAGTGTCCCGCGGAACGGTGGATCGCGCACTGCATAACCGAGGCGGTGTCAATCCCGAGGTGGAGAAGAAGATTAAACAGCTTGCAGACCAACTCGGATATAAACCGGATCGTGCCGGAAAAGCGCTTTCCAGCCGAAAAAATCCGCCGAAAATCGGGGTGCTTTTAAATTCGGTCGGTAATGCGTTTTTTGACGAGGTCAAACGGGGAATTGCCGCGGCGGAAAAAGAACTTGCTGATTTTCGATTGGAGATTTTTTTAAAAGAGGTCAAGGGCTATCAGCCGGAAGATCAACTTGGGGCATTGGACGAATTCGCTTCACTAGGCGTCAAAGGTATTGTCATTATGCCGGTAAATGATCTGCGTGTTGCAGACAAGATCAATGCATTGTCCGATAGAGGCATTCGTTTTGTAACAGTGAATACCGATATTGACGCTACCGAACGAATTGCTTATGTGGGCTGTGACTATGTCAAGAGCGGACAGACCGCCGCCGGATTGGCGGAATTGATCTTGCCGGGGCAGACCAATTTGCTGATTGTAACCGGTTCTATCAAAAATTTGGGCCACAATAAGCGGATTTACGGTTTCGGCAGGGCGCTGAAGGATCGGTTGTCAGATATTCGGGTGACAGACATTGTAGAAAACCAAGATGATGAGGAGCTGGCTTACCGGATTACTGCGCAAAAGCTGCGGGAACATCCCGAAGTCAATATGATTTACATGGTTTCCGCGGGTGTAAACGGAGTGGTGCGAGCGGTTTCGGAACGATCAAAAAAAATACATATTTTATGCTTCGACAGTACGCCGCAGATCGTTTCGCTGCTAAAGGAAAGGAAAATCACGGCAACTATCTGTCAGGAGCCTTATGAACAAGGATACCGCGCGGTACAGATTTTGTTTGATGCGGTTGTGAACGGGGTGTTGCCTGTGTCCGAATTTCAGTATACCGATTGTCAAATCAAAATCAGGCAGAATATTGAATGAAAAATTTACGGCAAACGCCGGTTTTCATTTATGCTTAGCATGTGCACGTGCACGGAATGAATTGGCAGGTTGCACATTGATAATATAAAAAAAGGAATGGTGATTGAGATGAAAGAGTATTTTGAACAGGTACCAACCATCCGGTACGAGGGAAAGAACAGTAAAAATCCGCTGGCATTTAAGCATTATAACAAGGACGAAGTGATCATGGGCAAAAAAATGTCAGAGCATCTGCGCTTTGCGATGTCCTACTGGCATACCATGTGCGCCGGAATGAACGATCCGTTTGGCTCGGCAACGATTGAACGCAGCTACGGAAAAACAGATCCGATGGAGCAGGCAAAAGCGAAAGCAGATGCAGCTTTTGAATTCATGAGCAAGCTCGGAATCGAATATTTCTGTTTCCATGATGTCGATATTGCCCCCGAAGGAAAGACTTTAGCTGAATTTCAGGCGAATCTTGAGGAAATGACCGATTATATCAAAACGCTGATGGATAAAACCGGAATCAAATTGTTGTGGGGCACCGCCAACAACTTCGGCAATCCACGCTATATGCACGGCGCCGGAACCTCTCCGTTTGCGGATGCGTTTGCCTGCGCGGCGTTTCAGATTAAAAATGCCATTGACGCTACCATAAAATTGGGCGGAAAAGGTTACGTGTTCTGGGGCGGCAGAGAGGGTTATGAAACGCTTTTGAATACCGATATGGCACTGGAGCTGGACAACATGGCAAGGCTGATGAAGATGGCGGTGGAGTATGCGCGTTCTAAAGGCTACGACGGAGATTTCTATATTGAGCCGAAGCCAAAAGAGCCGACCAAGCATCAGTATGATTTTGATGCCTCCACCGTGCTTGCTTTCTTGCGTAAATACGGGTTGGAAAAGGATTTCAAGCTGAATATCGAGGCAAATCATGCTACCCTTGCCGGACATAACTTTGAGCATGAGCTTGCGGTGGCGCGTATTAATGGCGCGTTTGGCTCGATTGATGCAAACCAGGGCGACTATTTGCTGGGCTGGGATACCGACCAGTTCCCGTCTAATGTCTATGATGCCGTCAAATGTATGCTGGAGGTTTTGAAAGCAGGCGGCTTTACCAACGGCGGTTTGAACTTTGACTCCAAAGTTCGTCGTGGATCTTATGAATTCCTTGATATCGCATATGCGTATATTTTGGGTATGGATACCTATGCATTGGGCTTGAAAAAAGCGGCGGCAATTCTGGAGGACGGCAGAATGGATGATATGCTGAAAGCGCGTTATGCCAGCTGGTCAGAAGGCATCGGCGCAAGCATTATTGCAGGCAAGGAAAGCTTGGAAAGCGTCGCTGCATATGCTTTAAAGACCGGTAGCCCGGTAGTTGCGAGCGGCAGACAAGAACTGCTTGAAAGTATCATGAACGACATCATGTTTTCTGATTAAAAGGCGAGCAGGAAAGCATACAGAAGGAGGGTGTATCAGTTGGCATATTTCATTGGTGTAGATATCGGAACTTCCGGAACAAAAACGGTCTTGTTCCATGAAGACGGGGAGGTTGTCTCTTCTTATACAGTAGAATATCCGATGTATCAGCCGCAAAACGGTTATGCAGAGCAATCTCCTGAAGATTGGTGGCAGGCAACGGTAACCTCTCTTACAGCGGTTGTGAGAAACAGCGGTGTCAACAAAGAGGATATCAAGGGGATCGGGCTTTCGGGTCAGATGCATGGCTTGGTGATGCTGGATCAAGACGGCGCAGTGCTTCGAAACGCTATTATCTGGTGCGATCAGCGCACCGGAAAAGAATGTGAAGAAATCACACGGCGAGTGGGAGCGGAGCGGTTGATTGAGATTACCGCCAACCCTGCGCTGACCGGATTTACCGCCTCCAAGATTTTGTGGGTCAGAAATCACGAGCCGGAAATTTATGAAAAATGCCGCCATATTTTGCTGCCGAAAGACTATATCCGTTTCCGACTGACCGGAGAACTGGCTACCGAGGTTTCGGACGCCAGTGGAATGCAGCTTTTGGATATTCCGAAACGGCAATGGTCAGATGAAGTGCTTGAAAAGCTGGATATTGATAAATCAATGCTTGCTAAGGTGTATGAATCTCCCGAGGTTACAGGTAAATTGACCGGAGAAGCAGCAAATTTGACAGGGCTATCCACCGATACGATTGTGGTAGGCGGTGCCGGAGATAATGCGGCTGCGGCGGTCGGCACTGGGGTTGTTGCAGATGGGAAAGCGTTTACTACCATCGGCACCAGCGGTGTGGTATTTGCGCATACTTCCGATATTGCGATTGATCCGAAAGGAAGAGTGCATACTTTCTGTTGTGCCGTGCCGGGTGCTTGGCATGTCATGGGTGTAACGCAGGGCGCAGGACTTTC
>ERZ773235.630-NODE-630-length-44167-cov-5.994106_pt1 | contig 44167 bp, 36 predicted proteins | sample MGYA00580522_ERZ773235 | MGnify/ENA primary metagenome ERZ773235 (study PRJEB29015, sample SAMEA2737797) | human gut metagenome | biome: human gut; feature: human-associated habitat; material: faeces | place: China | collected 2012 ...
CATCCACCACATGCAGCAGCAAGCGGCAGCGCTCCACATGGCGCAGGAAATCATGGCCAAGGCCGATGCCCTCGCTGGCACCCTCGATCAGGCCGGGGATGTCGGCGCAGACGAAGCTGGCGCCTTCGCCCACCGACACGACGCCCAGCGTGGGCACGAGGGTGGTGAAGTGGTAGTTCGCGATCTTGGGCTTAGCCGCGCTGATGGTGGAGATGAGAGTGGACTTGCCCACGTTCGGGAAACCGATCAGGCCCACGTCCGCGATCAACTTCAGCTCCAGCGTCACCTGAATGTCCTCGCCGGGCATACCGGGCTTGGCGAACTTGGGGATCTGGCGGGTCGGCGTAGCAAAGTGTGCGTTGCCGTAGCCGCCGCGGCCGCCCTTGGCCACGGTAACGGGGGTGTGGTCGGACAGGTCTGCAATGACAAGACCGCTCTCGGCATCCTTGATGACGGTGCCCAGCGGCACCTTGATGACGAGGTTTTCGGCGTTCTTGCCGTGGCAGAGGCTTGCGCCGCCCTTGCCGCCTTCGTCGGCGGTATACTTGCGCTTGTAGCGGAAGTCCATCAGGGTGGTCAGGTGGTCATCCACCACAAAGATGATGTCGCCGCCGCGGCCGCCGTCGCCACCGTCCGGGCCGCCCGCCGCCACGAATTTCTCGCGGTGAAAGCTCACCGCGCCATCGCCGCCCTTGCCCGCATGGAGCCAGATGGTTGCGATGTCGATAAAGTTGGTTTGTGCTGCCATAGAGCTCCTCCTATGTTTAGCGATTCAACCTCTCCGGCAATGCGAAGCATGGACGGAGAGGTTTCTTTCTTTCATCAAAAAGAGCCGGGCCACGAGGGTCCGGCTCTTTGGGTTGCAGTTTTTCAGGCAGAAGTTACTGCTTCACGCTGCACTTCTTGCCGCTCTTGCCCACGCGCTCGAAACGGACAGTGCCGTCAACCAGAGCAAACAGGGTATCATCGCTGCCCTTGCCAACGTTCTCACCCGGCTGAATGTGGGTGCCACGCTGACGAACGAGGATGTTGCCGGCCAGAACGAACTGACCATCTGCACGCTTTGCGCCCAGACGCTGAGCCGCGGAATCACGGCCGTTCTTGGTGCTGCCTACGCCCTTTTTATGTGCCATTGTAATTTTCCTCCTTAGCCGTTGATCGCAGTGATCTCAACCTTGGTATAGGGCTGACGATGGCCCATGCGGCGAGCACTGTGCTTCTTTGCGCGATAGGTGATGATGTTCAGCTTCTTGCCCTTGCCATTCTTGATGACCTTGGCAGAAACGGAAGCGCCCTCAACAACAGGAGCGCCAACCTTGACCGAACCCTCCTCGCCAATAGCGAGAACCTGATCAAACTTCACTTCGGAGTCAGCTTCAACGTCCAGCTTTTCGATGTAGACGATGTCGCCCTGCTCCACGCGGTACTGCTTACCGCCGGTAACAATGATTGCGTACATTTGTTTCATTCCTTTTCGTTGTACTCGCTGGTCGTAAAGGCAGACCCCTACAGGGGCCATTTGCGGCGCCCACACCAAGCGGCTAGAATAGTATAGCAGAAAAACGAGCTGATTTCAAGGGGTTTTTGCGTATTGCGGCAAAGTTTTTTCAAACTCCGCCGTCAATTGCTCAGATTTTTGAGCACCGCATCCATATTCCGGGCTCCATAGACGATGCGAAGCACCCAAATCATTTTCTTTTCCTTCTCCACCATATAGTATAGAACATAATTTCCAACGACTTTCTTACGGATTATCATCCTTGGGAGAAAATCATTCACGACCAATGCCCCACTTGCAGGAAAAGCACAGACCTTTTCCATACATTTGTTGATGTCGCCCAGCAGCGTTTTGGCTGCCTTCTCATTATCAAGCTCATTTCGGATGTAGTTTACCGTTTCTCGCACATCCCGCCGCGCACGTTCAGTCAATTGGAAATGATATTCACAGTCCATATTCCCTCCTGATCTCTTCCAGTGCCGTCGGACCATCCACCACGCGGCCCTCATCAACATCTCTCAACCCTTCCATGATGAGTTTTGCCTCTTCCATCTCCTTCATAGTGCGCTCGTAGTACTCGATGTCCATGACCACAAGGCGGCCGTATCCGTTTTTCGTCACAAAGACCGGGCCATTCTCCTCGGCGCAGCGGCGCTCGATCTCCACCGTATTTTTTAGTTCACGCATCGGAATGATCTGCATACATTCACCCTCCCAGATATCTCGCGGCTCTTTTTGTGGCTTTATTATACACCCAAAAAAGCCACAGGGCAAGAGTTGCCTTCCGACTTCTCCGCCCTGCAGCTTCTGTTTTTTCTGTATCAGCGTTTTATTACTGCTGTTGTGCGCTCAGCTCTTCCTTCACCCGCTTATTATAGGCTTCGGTCCGCTCCACAAAGAGCTTCCGGGGCGAGGAGGCCAGAAGTTCTTCTTCCTCCAGCCGGAACGCGGGGTCGGCCTTTTTCGCCTTGGCGGCGAGGGTGCGGCCCTCGCTGTTGAGGGCCAGCTTGACCATGAGCGGCTTATCCTTGTATCGCTTGGTCAGGATGACCTCTGCGATGATACCGCCGACCACGGCCACCGCCGCCACCACCTGCGATACCCGCAGCCCGATGGAAGGCACCAGAAGCAGACTGTCCGTGCGCAGGGCCTCGATCCAGAACCGGCCTACGCCATACCAGATGAGGTAACGCAGGGCGATGTCGCCCGCAAACTTCCGCTTTTTGATGTACTTCACCAGCAGGAACAGGCCCACGAAGCACCAGATGCTCTCATATAAGAACGTAGGGTGGACCGGCAGGTTCGGGTCGATGACGGTGCCCTTGGGGGCCGTGACCACGCTGCTGAGCAGGTAGTCGCGGGTCGCTTCGCTGTACATGCCCCACGGCAGGGTCGTGTTGCAGCCGAATGCCTCCTGATTGAAGAAGTTGCCCCAGCGGCCGCAGCCCTGCCCGATAAGGAAGCCCATGGCCGCAAGGTCGAACATGGGCAGCACCGGCACCTTGCGCCATTTACAGGCAAGGCCGCCGAACAAAAAGCCGCCGATGACGCCGCCGTAGATGGCAAGGCCGCCGTCCCGGATGGCCAGCACGTCCCACAGGCTGCTGTAATTGTAGGGGGACAAGGCCACATAGTAGAGCCGGGCACACAGGATGCCCATCACCACGCCGATGAGGATGACATCCACCATCGCGTCGGCGTCCACGCCGAACTCGACGCCATGCCGGAACGCAAACACCAGCGCAAGGCACATGCCCACGGCGATGCAGACGCCATACCAATAAATATTGATGCCGCCGATGGAAAAGGCCACGCGGTTCAGCGTGAAACTCAGGCCCAGCGCCGGAAATTGTACCAGATTCGTCATTCTTCGTCCTCCGTTTCTTCGTCATCTGCTTCGGGCAGGTCCGCCGTGCCGTCCGGCTCGATGTACATCATCGCCATCCGGGCGGGCTGTAAGATGTGCTGCAGGGCTGCGTCGGCGTCGTCCGCCGTCAGGGCCGCAAGTGCCTCGATCTGCTGCACCACCGTCTGCCCGGAGAGGGCGAAGTCCGCCATCTGGCTGGCCGAGTCCTCCACGTTTTCGAGGTTTTCGATCAGTTGGCCGTACTTTTCGTTCTTGCAGAGGGTAAAGACCTCCCGGTCGATGCCCTCGCGCCGGACCCGCTCGATCTCGTCCAGCAGCATTTGTTTCACCGTGTCGGGCTCGTCACTCTCGCCGGTGAAGAGGATGCAGCAGCAGCCGTCCACCCGCAGCACTTCTCCACCGAAACCGGGGTTGGTCAGGCCGGAGTCGTACAGGCGGCGGTAGAGCGGCGACATCCCGCCGCAGACGCAGCAAAGGATGAGGTCGTACAGCAGCTCGCTGCGCAGATCATCCGGGGCGAGAGGCGTTTCCTTGAAGCCGAGGCCAAAGCAGGGCTTTGACACCGGCATCCGGATCCGTTTTTCCGTTGCTGCCAGCGTCATGGGTTCCTCGGCCCAGAGCCGCTGCACCCGCTCTTCGGGGCGGAGTTCCATCAGGCCATGGCGTTCGCACGCGGCCAAGATCTGCTCCATGGTGGTATTGCCCGCTGCGGCCAGCACCATATTTCCCGGTGCATAGAACGCCTCGCAGCAGTCATAGAGCATCTTCGGGGTGATCTCAGCAATGCTCTCGCAGGTGCCCGCGATGTCGCTGCGGATGGGGTGGCTGTGGTACAGGCACTCACACAGGCCGGTGATCAGCCGCCAGTCGGCGCTGTCGTCGTACATCTTGATCTCCTGCCCGATGATGCCCTGCTCCTTGGCGATGGTCTGCTCGGTGAAGTAGGGGTGCCCCACCATCCCCAGCAGCACATCGAGGCTTTCGTCCAGCTGCTGCGTGGCGGTGAAGAGGTAACAGGTGCGGTCAAAGCTGGTAAAGGCGTTGGCGTTGGCCCCCGTCTTCGCGAACTTTGCAAAGGCGTCGCCGTCCTGATCCTCGAACATCTTGTGTTCCAGAAAATGCGCCACACCTGCGGGCAGATACACCTCCCGCCCATTGAGCCGGAAGTCCCGGTCAATGGAGCCGAAGCGGGTGGCATAGATGACATGGGTGCCGGAATACCCCGGCATGGGCCGCACAAGGACGGTCAGGCCGGAGGGCAGGATCTTCCACTGATCCGCGGCGGCATCGGCAAGCGCTTGGCTGCGCAGTTCAGACATCGGCAGTCCCCTCCTCTCTCGTCAACAGATAACTGACCGACAGGCTCAGCTGCCGCAGAATGGCGCGAACATCCTCTTTGGTCACGGCGCGCAGGGCGGCGCGGGCTTCGTCGGGCGTTTGCAGCCCGCTGCCCCGCAGTACTTCCATATAATACCACGTCTCGATGCCGCCAAGGCTGTCCTCAATGCCCGCCATCCCGCTGAGCAGGGACAGGCGGCAGTCTTCCAGTTCCTCGTCGGTGATGGGCCCGGTGCGCAGGTCGTCCAGCTCCTTCAGGATGGCCGCTTCCGCGCGGGCCGCGTCGGCGTGCTCCACGCCGCTGTTGACAGCCATGCTCCCCGTGAAGCTCTGGAAGCTGGACGTGCAGTAGTAGCACAGGTGATCCCGCTCCCGGACGTTGAGGAAGAGGCGGCTGGTCACGCTGCCGCCGTACAAAGCCATAGCAAGCCGGACCGCCGCCATCTGGTCGGGGCGCATCGGCTCACCAAGGGTGAACAGCATACAGAGCTTGGCCTGTACGGTGTCGAAGCACTCCACCTTCCGGGCTAGTTCCCGCCGGGGCATTGCCATGTTCCCGCACAGGGGGGCCGGGCGGCGTTCCACCGCCGAAAGCTCCCGGAGCAATGCGTCTTTGACCTGCTCCGTCTCAGCTTCTTCGCAGCCAAGGATCAGCAGCTCGATCTGCGCCGTTTCCAGCATCTCCCGGTAGGCGGCGGTCAAGGCCTCCGGCGTCAGGGCGTCCACCTCTTCCAGATAGCCCTCCTGCCGGATGCCGGCGGGGCTGTCGCCGAAGAATTCCCGGTTGGCCTGACGCTGGCAGTAGATGCGCTTTTCATTCACTTCGTCTTCCAGCGCTTTGCGGAGCATCTGCTTTTCGATGCCGACCGCCTCCGGGTCGAAGACGCCGCCCACAAAAGCGGGGTGAAAGGCCGTGCCCAGCGCCAGCCCAGCGTATTCGCGGGTCAACGGTTCCCCTTCCAGCGCAAAGCGGTCCTTGATGCCGGTGGCGCTGACACAGAGGTTGTGGTTCGCGCCGAAGGGCCGGGCGTCCACGGTCAGGTCCGCCCCATAGAGGCGGGCCAGCGTTTTGGTCATCTGGGTCATGTCGGGGCAGTCCGCATAGCCGCGCTCCATCACCAACGGCAGCAGCGCGTGGGCGGTAGCCGTCTCCCGCTTGGCCGGGAAGGCGAAGTGGATGCTGATGCGGCAGCGGTTGAATTTAGGCGCCGGGTCCCACAGCAGATGGACGCCGGGCGCGATCTCGGTTCGTTTCAATGGTTTCTCCTTCGATTTTTTGCAAATTTATTGTTTTGCGCGTTCCAGCGCGAGGAATTCTTCCAAGGAAAGGCCGCTTTCGCGGATGGCACGGGCGTTCTCGACCCCCACATACCGCCAGTGCCACGGTGCATAGACCATGCCGGTGGCACTCTGGCGCTCCTCCGGCCAGCGGAGGATGAAGCCATAGTCCGCGGCATACGCGGTCAGCCACTCGTAGGCGCGGGTCTCGGCAAAAGCCTCCGAGCGCTCCGTGCAGTCCGGCGAGAGGATATCGGCGCAGTAGCCGGTTCCCTGCTCGCTGGTGCTTGCCGTCGGCTGCAGCGACGCAGTGTGCGCCGCTGCCGTCTCGCCGGTAAGGCGGCTGTTCTCGGTCTGATAGGCCGTCAGCCGGGCTTCATATGCGGCGGTGCGGGTGTCGGCATCCTGCCAACCCGTGACAAGGTTCAGCTCCACACCGGCGGCCTGTGCGGCCTCGGCCATGCTGCGGTAAGCCGCAGCGGCCTCCGTTTCCAGTTGTTCACCGGTGGCGTCGTCCGCCACGGCCAGCTCCGGGGCCGGCTCGCTTTCCAGCGGGAGGTTGGCGTTCACCACCACCAAGCGGGCGTCGTCCGTGTCGCACACATATCCGTCGGCGCTGTAAGCCCGCGCCGCAAAGGGCACCGGCCCCGCGATAAGGGCGTGGGCTTTCGGCAGCAGCCACAGGATGCCGGTGGACATCAGCGCCACAGCCCCGCCGCACGCGGCCAGAAACAGCACCCAGTTCCGCGCCAGCCGCAGACATTTGCGGATCTTCCACTCCCGGTACGACATCCGTTTGGCCGGGGTTCTTTGTTGGTTCATGTAAGGTTCCTCACTTTATTCTATCGTATCGCAGCGTTTGCCGCGTTTTATGACTCTTCCCGTGCCTTTTGGCCGCGGATATCCTTGCCCACGAACAGGCAGGGCACAAAGGAGGAAAGGCGGCTGGAAATTTTTTCGGTGTAGAGTTTCTCCAGCAGCGCCCCGTCCGTGATGTTCGTCGTGACGATGGTGGGCAGATGCGCACCGAGGCGGTTGTTCAGCAGACTGTACAGGGTGCTGAGGAAGAAACTGGAGTTGAATTCCGTGCCCAGATCATCGAGGATGAGCAGGTCTGCCCCGGCTGCCGTTTGCAGCAGGGTTTCTTCCTCCCCGGAGGGGTCCGAGCCGAAGTGCAGCGCTTCCAGTTTGGCAAAAAAATCGGGGCTGGAAACATAGATCACGTCCATGTCCTTCGCCAGCACGATGCCCGCAATGGCAAGGGCCGCATGGGTCTTGCCAAGGCCCGCATTGCCGAACAACATCAGACTTTCGCTGCTGCGGTCAAATTCTTCTGCGTAGGCACGCAGTTCTTCCAGAAGTTCCCCCATGTACGTCCGGACCGGCTCCCCCAGCTTCTCGTCCATTGTGTTGGGGTAGTAGCGCAGCTCCATCGTGTCGAAGCTGGAAACGGACAGGCTGGACAGCTTCTCGATCTCCTCGCGGCGGAGTTTCTGCATCAGTTTGTGGATGCACTCGCAGGTGTGCCCCTCAAATGAACCGGTATCCTGACATTTTTTGCAGGTGAAATGCGGCTCCAGCGCATCGGCCGGGCGGCCGCTGGACGCCAAGAGCGCGGCAAGCTCCTGCTTGGCCTTGGTCAGCGCAGCGGCCGCAGCGGTGCGGTCCCCGCCGGAGGCTCCGGCCAGCGCACACCGCACGCCCCGCACCCGCACCTCTTCTTCGGCGTGGCGGAGGGCCGGGATGGCCGCTTCCGCCTCGGCGCGGGCATCCTCGGCGTTGGCGCGGGCGGCCTGCCGCCGCAGCGCCACGGTGCGCATTGCCTCCTGATACAGTTCCTGTTTGGTACGCATAGCTTCTCCTTATTGCGATGTCTCGTCCGATTTTTTTCGCAGCGAACGGCGGCGGACGGCGTTTTCGAGGAAATCGTTCCCACTGGGCGTTTCGCGATCCACCCGGATGTTCCGGCTGGCCCCCGCCCCGGCCACCGGCCCGCGCACATCGTGGACGGTGCGCAGACCTTTGGCGTTCCACGTTTTGAGGATGCTATTCCAGTACCACAAATCGCGCTTGGGGCCCGCTTGCACGGCCGCCTCCTGCACCATGGCGTCGTCGTAGCCGTACACCTCGTACCAGCGGGCAATGGCTTTCCGCCCGCCGAGGGTCAGCTCGCTCTCTGCAATGCCCAGCAGCCCGCTGACATACTGTTCGCGCTGGGCACGAAGGGCCAGCAGCTGCAGATGCGTGTCCGCCTGTTCGCCGGTCTCCACGCCCTCGGCGCGCCAGACTTTCAGCTCGTGGCTGACCGCTCCCATGGTCCGCTTGCCCTTGCTGGCGACATAGGCCACGCAGAGCATGACCGTCTCCGGCGCGAACCCGTCGATGATGTACAGGTTGACCAGCTTTTCCATCTCGCTGTGGGTCAGCGGGCGGGCAAACCCCGCCTGTGCGCAGTCGATGAGGCTGGAGATCATCGGGTCGGTGCGGGATGCCGCCGCGATCTCGGCCCACGTCATTGGGGCCGGGGCGCTAGGCTCTTCGCCGGGGGCCGCATTCTCCTCATAGCGCTCCAGCAGCCCGGCACCGGCCCAGAAGGCCAGCGCGCTCTCGGCGGTCATCTTGCTGCGCAGTTTGAGGTCCGCGCAGATCTTCTCCGGGTCGGTGACGCCGGTGGCCAGCACATACAGCGCCACCCGCACATTGTATTCCTCCGCGATGCCCAGCTTCGCGAACACGAGCTGCGGCACGGCGATGGCATCGCCCTTCTGCTCTTTTAAGCGGTAGATCATTCGGCTTTGCCCTCCTCCGGCTCTGCGGGCGGGGCCCACGGCTCACAATCGAGGATGGAGGGGAGGTTTTTCCAGCGGTCCGGCTCGGCGTTGTAAGCTTCCTCCAAGCACTGAGCGGCGGCGGCGCGGCCCTCGTCGCTCAGTGGGAACTCCTCGTGGCGGCGCAGGGCAGGATCGGTCTTGTCCAGCGCCCACGGATCAGGCCAGATGTCCACTGCAAGGATGGCCTCTTCTTTTTCGGCCCCCTCCCCGCCTTCCGGGTCCGGCACGGTGTGCTTCGTCGGCGTGAGCAGATAGCGCATCCCGGCCTCGTTGCCGCTGTAAAGATTTTTGCACTTGAAGTAGTGCAGCAATGGCACAAAGATCATGTTGCTTCCTTTCCAACAATACAGATACTATCATTATAAAGCAAGCGGCGCAAAATGCAAGTTTTTTTGCCCGCCGACAAAACCTTCCACAAAAAACAGTTGACAAATCCGCCCACCTTTGCTACACTAATAGCGCACTTGCAGGGTTAGCTCATCCGGTAGAGCGACTGCTTCCCAAGCAGTAGGCGGCGGGTTCGAGTCCCGTATCCTGCTCCAAGTGAAAAGCCCGTCCAGTGATATGCTGGGCGGGCTTTTTGTCGTTTTTGCGTGAGCTTTCTTCCAGCCAAAGTTTCCCGGCAAGAAGATCTTTTCACTCCGTCCTCGTCTTGATCTCCACCGTTCTTCCACCAAGGTCCTCATAGATGCGGTGGGAGACGGAGAGGACGGTGCGGCCCGCGGAGGCGCGGCGGAGGGCTTCCAGCACGCGGGCCTCGGTCTCGGCGTCGAGGTTGGCAGTGATCTCGTCCAGCAGCAGCACTGCCGGGTCGGCGGCGGCGGCGCGGGCGATGGACAAAAGCTGCCACTCGCCCTGCGAGAACATGCCGTCGGTGCACGGGGTGCCGTAGCCCTGTGGCAGGGTCCGGATGGCTTCGTCGATGCCCGCCAGAACGGCGGCACGCTTTGCCATCTCTTCCGTGATCTGCGGGTCGCCGAGGGTGATCTGCTCCAGCACCGTGCCCGGTACACGGGCAAAATGCTGTTCCACACAGCCGATGCAGCTGCGGCGCTCCCGGTCGGTGATGGCTGCCACCGGCACGCCGCCGATGGTCACCGTGCCCTCCTGCGGCAGGTAAAGGCCCAGCAGGAGCTTGAACACCGTGCTCTTGCCCGCGCCTGTCCGGCCGATGAGGGTGATCTGCTCGCCCTGTTTGACTGTCATGGAGAAATCGTGCAGGACTTCTTTTTCGCCGTAGCCGAAGGTCACATGGGAGAGCTCCACATCCCCCTGCGCGGCGCTGGGCTGCGCGGCGGGGGCAGTGCGCTCCGGCTGGCCGAGGAAGGCATCGATCCGCTCAACGCCCGCCATGGCCGACTGGATGGTTTGGATCTCCATGCCGAGGCTCTCGATGGGGGCGAAGATGCGGGAAATGTAGTTGATGACGGCCACCGAGGTGCCCACCGACATGCCGAAGAAGGTCAGGACCGTCGGATCGCCGGAGGCGGACAGGAGCATGACGATGCCCACCACCACGGCGTTCAGCACCAGCACCACCGGCGAATAGAGGGCGTCGTAGAAGTTGGTGCGCTCCATGGCGGCGTAGCCGTCCCCGATGCAGCGGTCATACCGGTGCCCCCTGTAGTCCTCCAGCCCCAGCGCCCGGATGGTGCGGATGTTGTGCAGCGTCTCCGGCACCTGACCGGAAACAGCGGCCACGGCCCGGCGGTTGTCCAGCTGGGCGGCCAGCATCCGCTTCTGCACATGGCGGGTGAACGCCGCGAACAGCGGCAGCACCAGCAGCAGGATCACCGCAAGGCCGGAGTTCTTCACGGCGATGACCGCGAGGATCGAGAGGATGCGGCACGCATCTGCCACCATGCTGATGATGCCGGACGTGAACAGCGCTTCTACAGTGTCCACATCGCCCGAAAAGCGGGCCGCCACCTCGCCGGGGTTCTGGGCCGCCAGTGTGCTGGCGGGCAGCCGGGTCAGCTTCCGGGACATCTCCGAGCGGAGGGCGTGGGTCATTTTCTGGCCGAAGAGGACCAGCAGACTTTCCTGCGCCGAGGAGAACCCGCCCTCCAGTGCAAGGCTGCCGAAGTAGGCCAGCACGGCCCAGAACGTCAGCGGGAGGCCGGCGGTGAGCTTGTCAATGACGCGGGCCAGCAGCAGCGGCGGCAGCAGCGATGCCGCCACCGACGCCGCCACGCAGAGCAGCGTGCCCGCCGTGAGGAGCGGATGGGACGCCGCCGCCATCCGAATGGCCGTGAACACGCCATTTTTGCGGTCGGTCTTCATGCTCCCTCGCCTCCCTTCTGGCTGGTCTGGCTTTCGTAGAGCTGGAGGTAGACCGGCTCCGCAGCCATCAGCTCGGCGTGGGTGCCGACGGTGGTCTTGCCGCCGTCCATGAAGATCACCTGCTGCATCTGAGGGAAGTGGTACAGCCGGTGGGAGATCAGGAACACGACCTTATCTTTGGCGTACTCCTGCAAATTTCGGAAGACGATGTCCTCGGTATTGCGGTCCAGCGCGGAGAAGGGGTCGTCGAGGACCAGCACCGGGCGCGGATGGGCCAGCGTCCGTGCCAGCGCCAGCCGCTGCGCCTGACCGCCCGAAAGGCGGGTGCCGCCGGGGCCGATGACGGTCTCCAGCCCCTGCTCCATCCGGCGCACCTCGTCGTCCAGCGCAGCCTCAGCCAGATAGGGTTCAGCCTCCTGTTCGCTGCCGCAGAGGACGTTGTTCTGCACCGTGTCGGCGCTCAGCTCCGGGTCATGGCCCAGATAGCCGACGGTGGCGGAGATCTGCCGTGGCGTCAGTGCGGAGAACTCGGTCCCGCCGAACCGGGCCGAGCCGCCATAGGGAGCCTCGCAGAGGAAAACACGACCCAGCGTCGATTTACCACAGGCCACCGGGCCGGTGATGCCGATGATATCGCCGGGGCGGGCCGTCAGGTTCAGGCCGGTGAAGACAGGCTCCCCGCCATAGGCAAAGGAGAGGTTTTCCAGCGTCACATCCGCCGGTTCCGGGATGCGGAGAGGAGCCAGCTGTTCCGGCTGCTTCATCAGGGGCTTGATCCGCGTCCACGAGACTTCGGCCTTCTGCACTGCGTTGAAGAGCTTGGCCGCCTTGGAGGACTTGACCACCAGTTTGGTGAAGCAGGACAGGAAGGTGGTAAAGGCCGCGATGTCCCACGCGCTCCACCCGGTGCCGAGGACGTTCTTGGCGCCGAACCAGAGGATGAAGAGCACGCCCGCCTCCGACGCCGCCAGATAGAGGGGCGGCAGGGCCGACTGCCAGACGTTGCTGCGGACGGCGGTCTTTTCGTAGGTGTTCAGGGCGTCCTCGTATTTTTCCGCGCGGGCGTCCTCGCAGCCGTAGATGCGGTAAGTGACCGCGTTCTGGGCGCGGTCCAGCGTGGCGGCACTCAGGGCACCGGCCGCCTTTTTATAGGCCGCTCCGGCGCGCTGCACCGGCTTTTTCATCCACGCGGCGCAGACGTAGGATACCGGCGTGAAGAGCAGGCTGAGCAGGGCCAGCCGCCAATCGTACACCAGCAGCATGACCGCATAGCCCATCAGCGCCACGCCGGTGTCGAAGACCTCGGTGGTAAATTTCCGCATTCCCTCCACGCAGTCGTCCACGTCGGAGATGGCTTTGGTCATCAGCTCACCGGCCCCCTCTTTTTCGAGGGCGGCGCGGCTCTGGCGCACCAGATTGGCGTAGAGGATGCCCTTCATCCGGCGGTTGATGTTGTTGGCGAACCGGCGGACGTAGAACCGCTTGACGAACCGCGCCGCCTGCACCAGCAAGGTGACGAGGATGTAGGCCGACACCAGCACCGCCATCTTTGCCGCAGTCTCGCTGCCGCCGATGATGTCGGCAAGGCACTGGGCCAGACGGCCCTCGAACCACGGCGTCGCCAGCAGACCGATGTTATACACAAGGCCCGAAAGGGTCACGAAGGCCAGCGGCAGCCACTCCAGCCGGAAGTAGGAAAGGACCCGGTCAGGGCGGAAGTTTTTCTCAGGGTTCATCGGTAGTCTCCCCTTCTGCTGCGTTCCGGAAGTGCGGGAAGCCCGCCTCGATCTCCGCAATGTCCATAAATGCCTCCGGGATCTGTTGGAATGATGTAGATACAACCTTGTAGGTACAACCATTGTACCAGAAGGGATGGGTGTGTCAAGAGCGCGGTGCAGGAACACAGGCTGTCCCACAGTTTTTCGCCCACCCTGTGCGCTGATGCCAAAAGCAGCATCCACTGGCCCAAAGAAACAGGACACACGTTGCTTTTATGACGAAATACATGAAATTATATTGAAAAGCCTTCATGGTGGTGGTAGAATATTTTTATGTCTCTGTCCTGCTGTACCTGCGCCTTTTCAAGTACCTTTTGTGGTATTCGGGAGCGCAAAACGGGACGCACGCATTTCCGTGGGTGGGTTTTACCGCGCACACTCTTGCGGGCAGCGATGCAGGTCCATAAGCCACAGCAGTTTTGCCGCAAAACGGCGGCTGCCCAAGAGTTGTGAGGAGAAGGATTTGATGCACAAAAGAACATTGCGCCGCCTGATATCCGTGCTGGCAGCACTGGCGATGGGGCTTTCCCTGCTGACCGGCTGCGGCGCAAAAAACGCAGAACAGGTACAGGAGCAGGAAGATGCCCAGACCATTCAGGTGTATCTGTGGAGCACCAGCCTGTACGAGACCTATGCCCCCTATGTTCAGTCCCAACTGCCGGATGTGAACATCGAGTTCATCGTAGGCAACAACGATCTGGATTTTTATAAGTTTTTGCAGGAGAACGGCGGTCTGCCGGATATCATCACCTGCTGCCGCTTCTCGCTGCACGATGCAGCTCCTTTGAAGGACAGTTTGATGAACCTTGCCATGACCAACGAGGCGGGTGCTGTGTACAACGCCTACCTCAACAGCTTCAAAAACGAGGACGGCAGCGTGAACTGGCTGCCGGTCTGCGCCGATGCCCACGGCTTTGTGGTCAACCGCAGCCTTTTTGAGCAATACGACATCCCCCTGCCCACCGATTACGCAAGCTTTGTTTCCGCCTGTCAGGCGTTTGAAGCGCTGGGCATCCGGGGCTTTACTGCCGATTACACCTACGACTACACCTGCATGGAAACCCTGCAGGGGCTTTCCGCTGCCGAGCTTACCACCACGGAAGGGCGCAAGTGGCGCACTGCTTACAGCGACCCTGCCAGCACCACACGGGTGGGTCTGGACGACACCGTGTGGCCGGGGGCATTTGAACGGATGGCGCAGTTCATTCAGGATACCCACCTTACGGCAGACGACCTTGTGTTGAATTACGACGATGTGACCGGGATGTTTCGGAACGGAGAGGTCGCCATGTACTTTGGCAGCTCTGCCGGTGTCAAGATGTTTCGGGACGAGGGCATCGACACGATTTTTCTGCCCTTCTTCAGCCAGAACGGCGAAAAGTGGATCATGACCACCCCCTATTTCCAAGTTGCCCTGAACCGTGATCTGGAGCAGGACGCCGCGCGCCGCGAAAAAGCCATGAAGGTGCTGAACGTTATGCTCTCCGAGGAGGCGCAGAACCGCATTATCTCCGACGGGCAGGATATGCTGAGCTACAGCCAGAACGTCCCCCTGCGCCTGACCGAGTATCTGAAGGATGTGCGCAGCGTTGTGGAAGAGAACCATATGTATATCCGCATCGCCTCCAACGATTTCTTTGCCGTCTCCAAGGATGTGGTCTCCAAAATGATCGCGGGCGAGTACACGGCACAGCAAGCGTATCAGGCATTCAATTCCCAACTCCTTGCCGAGGATGGGTCTGCCCATGAGGAGATCGTGCTGACCTCCGGGCAAAGCTATTCCAACGTGTTCCACGCAAACGGCGGCAGCGCTTCCTTCTCCGTTATGGCGAACACGCTGCGGGGCGTTTATGGCACCGATGTACTCATCGCCACCGCAAACAGCTTTACCGGCAGTGTGCTGCAGGCGGACTATCCCCAAAAGATGGCGGCTTCCATGATCATGCCCAACGGTCTGATGTCCCGCCAGCGCACCATGACCGGCGCCGAGCTGAAAGCAGCCGTCCGCGCCTTTGTGGAAGGCTGCGAGGGTGGCTTTGTGCCCTTCAACCGCGGTTCTCTGCCGGTGGTCAGCGGCATTGCCGTGGAGGTAAAAGAGGCAAGCGGAAGCTATACCCTGACCGGCATCACCCGGAACGGGCAGCCGCTGAAGGACGACGACACCGTTACCGTGACCTGTCTGGCCACGGAAAAACAGATGGAAACGCTGCTTGCCAGCGGAAGCGGCACGCCTTTGGCCGAAGATACATGGGTAAAAGACAGATGGCGCGATCACGTCTCCGGCGGCGGCGCAGCGCTTGCAGAACCTGAAAACTACATCACGTTGAGGTGAGCGGAATGGCAGACAAAACCCACGAAATCAAACGAAACCGGCACCGCCGTCTCCGGCAAAAATGGCTCTCTGCCGTTTGTGCCCTCCTTCTGCTGGTCTTTCTGGTGGCTGGCTTCTGCGTCCGGTACCTCTCGTTTGTGTCGCAGATCATCTATCAGGAAAGCACCTCGCATCTGGAAGAAGTGCTGCACAAGTCCAACAATATGCTGAACCAGATGGTGCGCAAGAACCTGACCTATCTGCATCTGTACAACCGCTTTCTGGAAAGTACTTCCGATGAAGCAGAGATTCAGGCGTATATCGAGAAAGCGCAGCAGGACACCGGATTTGCCAGCTTTTACTTCCTTTCCTACGACGGCAACTATACGACCGTGACCGGGGAAACCGGCTACCTTGGCTTGCAGACCAATCTGGACGAAATGCTTGCCGACGGCGATGATATCGTCATGAATACAGCGCTGCCCGGCAAACCCCAGTTGCTTGTGTTTGTCTGCCCCGAAACGCAGGGCAGCTACCGGGGCTTTGCCTACGATGCCATTGCCATTTCCTATTATAACGATGCTGTGCTGCGGCTGCTGGACAACTCTGCTTTTCAGGGCAATGCCAGCAACTATGTGATCTACTCGGATGGGCGGGTGGTGATCGACAATTCCGTAAACCGCAAGAAAACGGTCTACAACTTCATTGCGATGCTGCGCGACCACTCCGATCTTACCGAGGAGCAGATCCTTGATCTGTCCAATGCCTTTGCGCAGGGCAGAAGCGGAAACATGAAGGTAAAGCTGGGCGATACCAGCTATTATCTGGTCTACGAGGGCACGGCGGTCCAGAGCTGGACGATGGTGGGGCTTGTGCCGGTCAGCATCGTCAATGCCAGTCTGGATAAGCTGTGGTCCTATACGATACAGTTCGTAGTAGGCATCGCCTTCGGCCTTGCGGTGCTGGTCATTCTGCTCATTGTGCGCAGAAACCGTGCTACTGTGCGCCGGAAAAACACCGAGATCCTGTACCGGGACGAATTATTCCGAAAGCTCTCGCTGAATGTGGACGATGTTTTTCTGATGCTGGACGCAAAAACTTCCAAGACGGATTATGTCAGCCCGAACATTGGGCGTCTGCTGGGCATCCCGTGGAAAACAGTCCGGCAGGATGTCCATGCTCTTGCGGAACTGCGCCCCCAGAACGACCCGGACCGCGACAAGAACTTTCTGGAGGGGCTTTCCCGCGGGGAACAGCGCGAGTGGGATGCGGCGTATCTGCATCAGGAGACCAGAGAGCTGCGTTGGTTCCACATCATTGCCATGGGCAGCGAGGTAGAAGGCAGAACCAAGTATATCCTTGTCATATCCGACCGCACCGCCGACAAACAGATCAACCAAGCCCTTTCCGATGCCGTTGCTGCCGCCGAGACCGCCAACCGCGCCAAGAGCACCTTCCTTTCCAATATGTCCCACGATATCCGCACCCCCATGAACGCCATCATCGGCTTTACCACGCTGGCGCTCAGCAATATTGACGATACAGACCGGGTGAAGGATTATCTTGGCAAGACCCTTGCATCCAGCAACCATCTGCTCTCCCTCATCAACGATGTGCTGGATATGAGCCGCATCGAAAGCGGAAAGATCCATCTGGAAGAGGTGGAAGTCAACCTTTCGGATGTGCTGCACGACCTGAAAACCATCGTCAGCGGGCAAATTTACGCAAAGCAGCTGGAACTTTATATGGACGCCACGGATGTGACCGACGAGGACGTCTACTGCGACAAGACCCGGCTGAACCAGATCCTGCTGAACCTGCTGTCCAACGCCATCAAGTTTACCCCGGCGGGCGGCACAGTCTCGGTGCGGGTGCGGCAGCTTGCCGGTAAAGTGCACGGCTGCGGGCAGTACGAGTTCCGCATCAAGGATAACGGCATCGGCATGAGCGAGGAGTTCGCCAACAAGATCTTTGAGCCCTTCGAGCGGGAGCGCACCTCCACGGTCAGCCGGATACAAGGCACCGGCCTTGGCATGGCGATCACCAAGAACATCGTGGATATGATGGGCGGCACCATCGAGGTGCAGACGGCGCAGGGCAAGGGCAGCGAGTTTATCATCTGTGTGCCCCTGCGCACACAGACCGAGCACCGCCCGGTGGAAAAGATCACCGAGCTGGAAGGCCTGAAGGCGCTGGTAGTGGACGACGATTTCAACACCTGCGACAGCGTGACAAAGATGCTGGTCAAGGTGGGGATGCGCGCCGAGTGGACCCTTTCCGGCAAGGAAGCGGTGCTGCGCGCGCGGCAGTCCATCGAGATGAGCGATGTCTACCACGCCTATATCATCGACTGGCGCTTGCCGGATATGAACGGCATCGAGGTCACCCGCCAGATCCGCAGCCTGCACGACGATACGCCCATCATCATCCTGACGGCCTACGATTGGTCGGATATTGAAGTGGAGGCAAAGGCTGCCGGTGTGACCGCCTTCTGTTCCAAGCCCATGTTCATGTCCGACCTGCGCGAGACCCTGATGAGTGCCCTCGGCCAGAAGCTGACGGATGCGTCGCAGGAACTTCTGCCGGAAGAGGACGCCGACTTCAAGGACAGACACATCCTGCTGGTGGAGGACAACGAGCTGAACCGCGAGATCGCGCAGGAAATTCTGCGGGAGTACGGCTTCCGGGTCGATACGGCTGAAAATGGTGCCGTGGCGGTGGAAAAGGTCCGCACCGCCGCGCCGGGCAGCTATGATCTGGTGCTGATGGATGTGCAGATGCCGGTCATGGACGGCTATACCGCCACCCGGCAGATCCGCGCTCTGAAAGATCCCGCTCTGGCCGGAATTCCGATCCTTGCCATGACCGCCAATGCCTTCGATGAGGATCGCCGCAACGCCATGGAAAGCGGCATGAACGGCTTTTTGTCCAAGCCCATCGTCATCGGCGACTTGGTGCAGGAGCTGCACAAGATCCTGTGACCCAACCGCCTGTCAGGCATAAAAAATAAAGCATCCGCAGCAAACTTCGCAGAGGTTCTTGACCTCCGAATGCGAATTGCTGCGGGTGCTTTTGTTTTTGTCGGCTGGTGTTATGATTTTAGTACATCTGCAAGGACCTGCAGCAGATGCGGGATATCCAGCGGTTTTGCAATGTGACCGTTCATCCCGGCCTTCAAAGCATTCTGACGGTCTTCTTCAAAGGCGTTTGCCGTCATTGCAAAGATGGGAATGTCTGCCTTTGCAGCATCCGGCAGGGCACGGATCTGCCGCGTCGCCTCGTAGCCGTCCATCTTGGGCATCTGGATGTCCATTAAGATCAGGTCGTACTGCCCGGAGGCTGCCTGTTTCATCTTCCGGACGGCGATCTCACCATCCTCAGCAGTGTCCACCGCAAAGCCCGCTTCCTTCAAAATCTCCTGTGCGAGCTCACGGTTCAGCGCATTGTCCTCCACCAACAAAAGTTTCTTTCCCTTGAGATCGGCGGCATTTGGCTGCAATGGTTCGGGGGCAGACTCTGCGCAGAAGGGTTCTGCCAGCACTTTGCGCAGTTCGGAAAGGAACAGCGGCTTTTCGCAGAAGGCAGTCACACCGGCGGCGCGGGCTTCCTCTTCGATATCTGCCCAGTCGTAGGCCGTCAGGATGATGATGGGGCAGTTTTTCCCGATCACCTTGCGGATCTGCCGCACGACCTCGATGCCGTTCATATCGGGGATCAGCCAGTCGATGATGTAGACGCTGAACTCGTCGCCCTGTTCCATGGCGTACCGGGTGCGGATCACCGCTTCCCTGCCGGAGATCGTCCACTCCGGCCGCATCCCGATCTTAGACAGCATGGTGCTGACGCTCAGGCAGGTGTCGGTATCATCGTCTGCCACCAGCGCACGCAGCCCTTCCAGCTGCGGGAGCGGCTTTGGTTCCACCTTTTGTCCGCTGAGTACGAAGCAGAGGTCTACGATGAATTCGCTGCCCTTGCCCGGTTCGCTTTCAATGGCGATGGTGCCGTCCATCAGGTCCACAATGTTCTTGGTGATGGACATGCCTAGACCGGTGCCCTGAATGCCGCTGACGGTGGAGCTTTCTTCCCTGCTGAACGCCTCAAAAATGTGCTTCTGGAACTCCTCGCTCATGCCGATGCCATTGTCCTTGATGCGGAACTCATAGCAGCCACGGCCCTTGGGCGCACCGTTCTTCTGGGCAATGCGGAGGCTGATCATGCCGCCTGTGGGGGTGAACTTGACGGCGTTGGACAAAATGTTCAGCAAGATCTGGTTCAACCGCAGCGGGTCGGTGATGATGTCCTCATTCTCCACATCCATGGTATCAATGAAAAGCGACAGCCGCTTTGCCGAAACATTGGGCTGGATGATGGAGCGCACATCGTGGACGAGATCCGGCAGATGCACCGCTTTTTCTTCAATTTTTACCTTTCCGCTCTCGATGCGGCTCATATCCAGCACATCATTGATGAGGGAAAGCAGATGCTGGCTGGAGGTAGAGATTTTTTTCAGGTAGTCCAGCACCTGTTCCTTATTGTCGATATGGGTCGCAGCCAGCGAAGTGAAGCCGATGATGGCGTTCATGGGGGTGCGGATATCGTGGCTCATATTGAACAGGAACTCCCGCTTCGCACGGTTTGCCGCCCCCTCGTGCTGGAGTGCGATCTCCAGCTTGCGGTTTTGTTCCTCCAGCTGAGCCTGATACTTCTTCTCCTGCTCTTTCTTCTGCTGCTCCATCTCCTGCACGGAGCGTCTGCGCAGCACCTGAAGGATCATTACAAGCAGGATGTAACCGACCAGCGCCATCAGGATCAACGGAAGGGATTCCCGGAAGACCGTTTTTTCATCCGTATACGCATAGAGATCGAACGATCTTCCATGGCAGTACATTCCAAAATAGCAGCCGGAGCCGTTCCAACCGCGGGTATGGGTCAGCGTTTCGGCGGTCACGACTTTGCGGATCCCCTGCACCAGCGGACTGTCTGCAACATCCTGCCCGATCAGCTCCGGGCGGTTGGAGGCAATGACCCGATTGTCCTGCACAATGAACAATGTGCCGCTGGTCTCAGCCGAGTAGCCGTCCAGTACACTCTGGATGGACAGGGCCGTCCCCTCAACAAATTCTGCCGGGGTATAGCGGTAGGTAAGCAGGATCTCATCTTTTTCTTCTGCCCGATATGCCGCAACATCCACGGCAGACCCATCTTCCAGCAGGACCCGCTTCAGGTAAGTCTTTTGCGGGTAAGCGAAAACGTTCAGAAGGGCGTCATTTTTGAGCTGTTCTCTAAACCGGGCGTAGCCGATGCCGTTCGTTGTGGATTCGCACAGGAGTGTACCGTCCGGGGCCAGAACCGAGATTCCTGTGAGCCAGAGGGTCTCTGTCTGCTTTTTCAGGCACTGCGGGTCGGAAAGGTCCAGCGCCGGGTCCTGCGCCAGCTGATGCACTGACACTGCTGCGCGGCGGAGCGCTTTGGCCGCAACCGTATCGTTGTACTTTTCAAAGCTGGTGGATTGCGATTTGACAAAATCAAGGGTCTGGCAGAAACGTTCCTCCGTTGCGCGCAGTGCCCGCCAACTTGAGAGAAAAACGATGCCGGCCATAAAAAGCACGCCGACGATCAGATGGAGCCCCCATCTCCACGTATCCGGGAGGGTCCTATTTTTATACGCCAAGGGTGTCCACCTCCAGATACTGCGAAGCATGTTCAAGATATTTGCCAAGGATCTGCTCCAGCGTGCCGTCTGTGCGCATCTGCGCCAAGGTATCGTTCAGCTGGTGGTCCAGCCCGCGGCTGTCGTTTTTGGCAAAGGCGACGCCCAGCCCGGTGACCAGCAGTGGTTCTTCGAGGATGCGGAACTCCACGGAATTGTCCTTCATGTATTGCAGGATGGCCGTCTCATGGGCAGCGATGGCATCCACATAGCCGCAGGCCAGCATCGCGTACTGCACGCTTCTGTCTTCGGTGCTGAACACCTCGACTCCCTGCGGGATGCGCGGGTCGGAGCCGCTGAGAAAGATCTCCTCCGGCTTGCCGGTGCTCTGCACGGCAATGGTCTTTCCGGCAAGGCCGCCGAGGGACTGGATGCTGCTGTCAGCATCCACAGCGACCACCTGACGACTCACCATGTAGGGCCCCGCCCAGCGGTAGACCTCCTCGCGCCCATCCATGGAAAAGCAGCCCCAGATGCAGTCGATGGTGCCGCTTTCCACCAGATTTGTTTTTTGCTCCCAATCGATCGATTCAAACCGGGCAGCATATCCCATGCGGCGGAATGCTTCGGTGGCGATCTCCACGTCGATCCCGGCGGGAACACCGTCATTGTTCAGGTAAATATAGGGCGGATAGGTATCGCTCCCCACAAGGATCGTCGGAAGGCCGCTGTCCTTCGCGTCCGTTCCGCCGCAGGAAGTCAGACTGCCGACAGCAGCAGATGCCGCCAGCAGCATGCAGCCGCGCAGAAATGCACGGCGTGAGATTCTGTGTTTCATTTGGGCTTTTCGTTCTCCTGTTTTTATTGCATCCGCTGCTCAGTCCTGCTGCCGTAATTCTTTTTTCAGGTCGGCCTGCACGTCGGTCAGGCATTGCAGCAGCAGCGGGTTGAACGCTCCGCACTCGCCGTTCAGGATCATCTGCACGGCTTTTTCGTGGGAAAAGGCTTTCTTATAACAGCGTTCGCTGGTCAGTGCATCGTATACGTCGGCCAGTGAGACCACTTGTGCGCTGATGGGGATCTCATCGGCTTTCAGCCCATCCGGATAACCGCGCCCATCCCAGCGTTCGTGATGCCAGCGGGCGATCTCGTAGGCCGTTTGCAGCAGCGGCTGCTCGCCAAAATTATCCAGATCGTGCAGCATCTCGGCTCCCAGCATACTATGGGTCTTCATGACCTCAAACTCCTCCGGGGTCAGTTTGCCGGGCTTGTTGAGGATCTTTTCGTCAATGCCGATCTTCCCGATGTCATGCAGGGCAGAGGCCAGTGGGATCATATCCTGCTGTTCTGCAGAAATCGAGTACTTGTTGCTGTTCTCCAATAGACAGTGGAGCAGCATCTCTGTGATGATGCGGATGTGCCGCACGTGGAGACCGCTTTCGCCGTTGCGGAACTCTACGATATGGCTCAAGACACCCACCAGCATATCCGTATTGTTTTCACGAGCGCGGATCTGGTCTGACACCATCTGCACCAGCCGCCGCTGCTTGGCGTACAGCTTGATGGTGTTGGTCACGCGGCGGTACACGATACGCGCATCGAAGGGGCGGTTGACGTAATCGCTGGCTCCCAGCTCATAGGAGCGCCGGATCGCGTCGTCGGAGTCGTCGCTGGAGATCATGATGACCGGGGTATCCTCGATGGTGTGGTTGGCATTCATGGCTTTCAGCACTTCAAAGCCGTCCATAACGGGCATATTGATGTCTAGCAGCACCAGTGCAATGTTTCCGGCCTCCGCCTGCATTTTTTCCAAGCACTCTTGTCCGTTTTCTGCTTCAAGAATGCTGTAATCACCGCCCAAGATCTCCTTTAGTATCATGCGGTTCATTGCGGAGTCATCCACAAGTAAGATCTGCGACTTATTCTGTAAAAGTTTTTCCAGCGCTGCAAGACTATGCCCCGGAACCTCCACCATGACAGCATTCTTGTGGCCCTTTGCCTGATACATCAGCCAATCGGCACGGCGAACCGCATTCTCCATCGGGTCGGTGATGGCTTGCATCGTTCCGCCGATGCTCAAAGAGATGCGGAAATGCGGATAGCCGGGTACGGATGCCATCTGTGCGGCCGTGCGGATCTGTTCCAGTTTGGTTTGCAAAAAGTCTCCCGGAATGCCGGACAGGACCAATAGAAACTCATCCCCGCCGTAGCGAATGAGCAAGTCCGATTCCCGGATGCAGGACTGGATGGCGTTTGCCGCCGTTTTCAGTGCCATATCCCCGGCGTAATGCCCATAGGTGTCGTTGCAGATCTTGAAATCGTCCACATCCATCAGCGCGATCCCTGCCGGGCCGATGGATTTACGGACGACTTCCTCGTAATAGCGGCGATTGTATGCACCGGTCAGAGGGTCTTTGTATAGTTCTTCTTTGAGCTTCCGATCTTGTGCCGCACGCTGCTCCGTGGTTTCGTCCATGGGCGATTTCCGATTTTCGGTCAATTGTTTCAGTGTTTGTTCCGCTGCGGCAAGAGCGGCTTCCTGCTGATGAAGTTGTTGCAACAGCTGCTGCTCACGCGCTTTGTAATATTCCTCGATCTCGGATGTATTCACGTTCTGACCTTCTTCTGCATCATTTACATCATGTGTGTTTCATCTGTGGAAACGTGCTTTTTCACTATTTATAGCAATTCAACTTTTTAATGCAACAGCAACAACGTTGAATTGCATATCGCAACTATGCTGTTTGAATGTTGCGCTAATTTCTTGACTTGCGATAATGGGGGGGTAACGCGGAAGCGTTTCACCGTCTGTTCCAGTGCGCTGATGTCCACGGGCTTGGAGAGATGCTCGTCCATCCCGGCTTTCTTTGCCTTTGCAGCCAGCACTTCCAGCTCCGTGAAAGAATTGGGCAGTTCCCAGCCGTGTTCCCGCAGCAGAGTTTTATTATAGGTGATGCCGTAGCGATTCTTACACACCCCACAGGAACTCCGACGCTCGCAATCTGTCCGCATGGGCTTTGCACTGATTTTCCTATGAAAGTAGTGTTATTATTTTATCATTCTGTTAAAAATGTTTCAAGCTGATTTTGACCTTCCTGCAATAATTTAAAAGAATTTGAGCTGTTTGGAGACGTGTCCGTTCTGGTACAGCACCCGCCGTTTTGTCGCTTAAAAGCCCCACCGGGGCTTTCATTGCTTCGCAAACGCTAATTTTCCGAAGAAAACAAATAATCCGAACCCATCTCCTATCGGAAACAAGTTCGGATCATTTTGTTTGGTCCGAGTGTCATTAAAGGATCTGTGGAAATCCAGTAATATCAATGGTTTGCAAGCAGCAAGCAAGGCTTTCATCTTAAAATAATCATAAAGCTAAAGCCACCGTTTAATTCAATGCGGTGGCTTTAGCTTTTGGCAGGATTGTCAAAGGCAAATTTTCGGATATTAGGATAAGCTGATTTATCAACCTGACGGGCAGCAGTTACCAAACCTCGCAACCGCTGACGACTCTTAATGTCATCTGGATTATTGCGAAGGTGCTCGTATTCTACCATAATCTTTTTTCGGAGCGCATTTTTGATTGTAGCCCTGCCCTCGCTATTGATTATAACCCCTGTTACTAATTTGGGATATGTTTTGGAATATCCTTTTACCTTTTTTCGAGATACTTGGTAATTATATTTTTTGATAAGAGACAGTACAGATTGTCTAAATTCGGATGAAATCTTATGTTCGCTTGAAAACACCACATCATCTACATAAATCGTCATCGTCACATTGCTTTTATCTGATAAAGACTGCAATTCATCAAACATTTTGTGATTAACCAAGTATGAAAGGATTTGGCTTGTCGGTGCCCCGGAAATCAAATGGTTATAGCATTTAACCCCTTTGTTAGCCAAGAAATCATAAACTTCCAACAGAGTGCTTTGGTTGAGCTTTTTAAGGTCGACGGTAGTTAAATTCGTCAATATCTCAGCAACATCAGGAGAGCAGCACAAATCTTCAAAGAAAAAACGGTAGACTGTTTCTCTACTGATCGAGGGGAAAAAAGCGGTCAAATCAATTTTGTATAAGTTCCGCTTACTCTTACCCAAATGGAGACGAGCATTATCAGAATATGATCTTCCCTTAATACCAGAAAAAACATTATCGGGCACTTGGATTTTTCCCAATAATGTTTTTATGCGTTTTTGTACAGTTTTCAATTCGGCCTGCGGGGGCTCAATGAGTCGAGGTTTTTTAGTTTTATCAATATAGGGACCAATCATTGAAACAACGTAGTCTTGTCTCAATAAATCACCATTTTTAATATGTAGAACATATTTCAACATTTTTTTGGATTGAATTCCGTACAGTGGACAATCGGTATATTTCAAAAGGCGTTACACCTCAATTCTTAAAATGTGCTGGTGTTAGCTGTTGACTACTTTACCGATTATCCAACGGACAAAATCGGGAAGTAGTTCAGGGCAGCAGCAGGATACAGCCAGTACGGCCACCGCAACCAACGCAACGATGATCACGCCGATTGCGACAGCAGGGACATGAGAGCGAGTCTCATTCAGGTAAACCTTGTTATTGTCACCGCAGATGTTGATGACAACACTTGGCTTGTCCGTTTTCTTCACGGAATTCACCTCCTTGTTATTATTGGCCCCCAAAACTGAGGGGACTTCCCGTCCGCCAATAACAAGGAGATATTGCAGCCTTATATCCTAATTCGCACCAGCACAAATCCGACTTCCCAAACAGCTTTATACTGTTCAGCTCAACACCCAATCACCATACACCGCCACAACGAGACACGCATACACACTGGCTACATGGCCAGCTACTGTATCGCCGTGTCCGTGTGTCACAGTGTCGGGGTGGACGGGTGCTGATGGCACTTCTGCCGGAGAAAAATGCATCCTTACCCATAGGTACGATGCCGCCCGCGTTTTGATCACGAGCCAAACGAAGTCTGATCTGACCGCTCGTACTGACGATGTAATTATATCACAATAGGTTGAAAAAGGAAACAATAAATTGTAAGTTCCACCCAGAGAGTGATATGCTACCCCTAGAGTAGACAGAGAAAAAACAAAACTCTGAATACTCTGGGGGTAGCATATCACATCGCAATTACGGCCTATTATAATGTGGACGAGGCTTTTCTTCAAACTCCCACTGCAGCATGGGGGAATCTATGGGATTGCCGTGCCGCGCTTCGCAAGTTGGTATCCTCCGTCTATCTGGAAAGTGATTTGAACCTTCCATTCGGAAAAAACAGAAAATTCTTATTCCAACTTGGGTATACTCCTGTTGTGTCCGACATGAAGAAAATCGTTCAGAAAGCTGCCGCATCGTCTTTCCCCACATAGACGTTAGCCGTATGGGATATGGACACTGCAACATTATATATGGTCAAATACGACAGAAGTCATTGATTTTCTTTGTTTATCTGTGATACCATTCGTTACGAGACCTCCACCATTGCTCTCTTCGCTTATGGTGGAGACTCCGGCACTCAAAGAAACTTTCCAAAAAACACAACGAGGTGACCATTTTTGAAACGTCGAACTTTTCTTGTCTGCACCGCTGCACTTTTTTGCGGTGCGCTTCTGGCAGGAGGCTGCACTCAAAAAACTTCTCAGGCCGTCCTTCAGCAAATTGAATACTCCAATTTGGCAGATTCGGATACACAAGCTCTTCTTTCCAAGCTTTTGCAGGATGCCGGCGTATCCGACCTGCGGATACGGACCTTCTTCGATCATGTGCAGAAGTTCAACAATGCTGTGGACCCAACATGGCTCACCACAGGGTTTGAAAACGCCAAGCCTTCGGATCTGAAATACGATCCTTACTCCATGCAGGACGCATGGACAGAAAAATACGATACCTTCCCCGGCTGGAACTGTCGGATTACCGCTTGTGGGCTGTTCGGTGATTTTATCACTGTCACGGGCAAGGCAGACCTTGACTCAGCCGAGGACACCCTGTTTATGGACTATGAAACACTGGATTCTGACCCAGAATCCCTTTGCGGCGACGAACGGCAAAAGTTTGATGCGCTGTTCGCCCCAGTTAAAACCACCAATACGACCGATATTCCTACCCATTTGAAAACGATTCAGCAGGAATGGAAGAAACGTGGTCTCTCCTTCGTGGACGATGATAAGATCCGTCTCGTCTCCGTGGTTCTGCACGACCAATTCTCTGAAACGGACAATTCTCTTATGATCGGTCATGTCGGCGTTATGCTTCCCACATCGGATGCGGTATATTTTGTCGAAAAGGTTGCTTTTCAGGAGCCGTATCGCTTGTTGAAGTTCAAAAATCGAACCGAGTTGAGCGATTATCTGATGCTGAAATACGACAACTCGTGGGGACAGGATACCGCCCACACCTTTATTATGGAAAATTCAGACCTGATGGACGGCTGGCGCATTCTTGACGAACAGGAAAACGCAAGCTAAAAGCATCGCATTCATTGGGAACCGTTCGGTCTGGCAGATCATTCGCCCTCTGATACCAAAAGGACGCTGCAACCTCTTTCCCAGAGGCGGCAGCGTCCTTTTTATATCGGAATGTTTTGTTCGCAAGGGAACTCCGGGCTTATGACAAGGTATGCGGTGAACACTGGTTCTTTGGGGCGAGGACCAGCAGGAAGTCTGCGTACTAAAATATCGGAGTTGACAACAGCGCAGTCAGTCAAGTGTCCGACTGTGCTGTTGGCGCTTCCTTTTGAACGATTGTGTCCTTAATAAATCGTGATTATGCTATAAGTTTTCTTGAGGTTTTGTATAAACCATACGATTTTGAAAAATTTTGTAGACAGATGAAACAGATTAGGATTTAATACAAGTATCTGAGAAGCCTTGATTTTACGGAGCCAGTAATTACCGACTACATGATTTGAGGAGGATGTCGTTTTATGAAAATCACACGAGATAAAATGTTTTTTTCAAAAGATCTTATTCATACTTTGGCGTATGTCGGAATGTTTGTGGCGGCAGTTATATCCGTTGGAGCTTGTGAGTCTGGTATATGGGTGGCTGCGATATTAGCATGGATTGTAGCAGGTATAATGATCGGATTGGCGATTATTTCGGACTATAAAAAGGCAGAATTTTTGAAGAATGGAACAAGAATCACCGGAAAGGTTACCGCAACAAAACAAGTACATATAAAATTTCATATGAGTACCTACCACCTTGCCGATGAAGACGTAATCTATCCGTATGTGGTACATTATCAGTATAACGTTAAAGGCGAAATCTATAATGGCAAGTCGCAGTGGTTTTGGTTCAATCCATGTATTCCGAAAGGAACGCCAATAAGAATTCTAGTGGACCCAAAGAATCCGGCCCGAAGTACAGTTCTCAACCCAGAAAATCAAGATGACGAAAAAACATCGAAAGGAAAAAATCATGAGTAAATTTATAGGAATATTGCTATTATCGCAATTTTCAAAAATAGTGCCAATCAAAACGGCATCTTTGCGATATGCAGTTTGCGGATGTTGCTTGTGCATTAAAAACGCAAACTGCTATAGTTGTTCTTGCCGTGCGATTGGGGACACTTTTCTTCTTTAACCAGAATGTTATTCTGAATGAAATATCTTTGGTATTGTTCATAGCTGTTTTCGTGGTTGCTGTTGTCATAATGGTTGTAAAGTGGTGGAAATGGAGAACGAAGTGACAGTTGTCTGCATTGACTTCATTGCACAATATAGATATAATATAATTAGAATTTTACTATTATGGGTCACACAGGAGCAGGAGGTGCTTTTATGAATATCCGTCCATCTGCAGCGATTCGCCAGAATTACAACGAGATTGCTGATTTGTGCAGAGAAACCGCTGAGCCGATTTTTCTCACCAAGAACGGTGAGGGCGACTTGGTCGTCATGGACATCGAAACCTATAACCGCCGGGAAAAAATGCTGAGACTCCGTGAAGAACTGCTTTCCGTGGAAGAGGACCGGATGCGTGGAAGCGAGGGCTATTCGATTGACGAGGTCACTTCCATGATGCGCAGCGCAATCAAGGAGGCCGCTGGACATGGAACAGCAAAATAAATACCGCGTGGTTGTGTCAGCACGGGCCGCTCAGATGCTGGTGTCCCATGCCGCATTTCTGGCACAGGCCAGCCCTGCGGCAGCAGAGCGGCTTACGGTCGAATTTGAAAAGGCTGCAAAATCTTTGGAGCAGATGCCGCAGCGCTGCCCATGGCTCAAAGGCGAATACATTCCTAAAAATGCTTACCGATTCATCTTGTTTGAAAAACGCTATATGCTCATCTTCCAGATCGTAGATAATACGGTTTATGCAGATTATGTAGTAGATTGCAGACAGGATTACGGCTGGCTCATCCGATAATCAACAAAGGCGGTGGCTTCCCTTATTGTGGGAGACCACCGCCTTTTGCTGCGTCTGTGTAAAAGTCAGAAATTATCGGAATGTTTTGTTCGCAGGGGAACTCTGGGCTTATGACAGGGTATGTATAATGTGCAGAGCCATATCAGCATTTTCTTTGTCCACAAACACCTCTGTGACATACCTCGGTTTTATGCCGAGAGTTCCAATTCTCGCTTGGTCAAATGTGTTATGCCGATTGACATCTTTGGATTTACAATAGAATTTAATTCCAGCTGCCGCCAACGCATCCGTGATGCGATTGCATTGGTAAGGGTCAGAAACTGTTGCAACGAGCGATTTGAAAAAATGCTCTAACATAAAGAGACCTCCTCGTATGATAGACCAGCCGCTTGTAAGTATTATAGGCGTCTATAAATTGTTCTTCGCCGCTTTTATCTTCAAGGACAGTTAAGTACACAGAAAACGATAGCACAAAAGATGGTACAAAAAAGCGGCGTTCTGATTTTGCAAAAGCGAAAATGAGAACGCTGCCGTCTATCGTGCCGTATTCGATTTTCGATGTATCGTTATTTTAGAGATGTCTCTTATAGGGATACGGAGTGTGCCAAAGTTCAAACCGATGAACGCATCCATAAAATCAAAATTACTTTACAGCCTGTTTCAGCCGCTCCAGATCATCTGCATCCGGGTGAGAAAGAGCCTTGTCGAAATTCTCGATCATTGCGTCCAGATTGGGCAGATGAAGCGGCTGTTTTTTCATGTTCTCATATCGCTGGCGTACCGACATCGGCATCTTTCCCTGACACATGAAGCTGCCGATCACCGTATTGCTGCTATGCAGCTCTTTTTGCACGGCTTTCAGGATCTTGTTAAAATATTCTTCGCTGCCGCCAAAACCAGCGGTACCAAACAAAAACACCTGCTTTCCCCGCAGCTGCTTCAAAAAGTCCGAAGAACCTTCATCCGCTTTTCCCTTGTCCGTCCAGAAGCCTACATAAAGGGTGTCCGCTTCCATGGCGGCAGGGTTCGGGCTGCCAAAATAACAGCAATCTGCCTGCGGCAGGTAACTGTGCAGAGCGTCTGCCAGTAATTCCGTGTTGCCTGTTTTACTGCTGAATACGATTGCGTAACTCATAGCTTCTCCTTTGGAGCCGTTGGCTCTCTGATGTTATAATGTTTCCCAGATGGATTCATCCGTGGGATCGTAGACTTGTTGGCTGTGGATCGCATTTTTTATCGGCATGGTTCTACTCTCCTTATTATAAGGAATCTTTCTCATTTTTCAATAGATTCTTCCAGATTCTTTCGGTACTGTGCCGGACTGACACCATACTCTTTCTTGAATACCCGGCTAAAATAGAGTGGGTTATCATACCCTACGATCTCTGCAATTTCTCCAATATTGTATTCGGTGTTCTCCAATAAGCTTTGTGCATTTACCATCCGAAGGGACAGGATGTATTGTGCAGGGCTTATTTTCATGTACTGCTTAAAATTACGGATAAACCAGTTCGTACTGATATGCAGCGATTCTGCGTAATCGTCCACACTGACCTTTGTATTATAATTCTCGTTAAAGTAGGCAACGGCAGCTTCGATTTCTTCGGGGATGCTTATAGTTGTTTTCTCGCTTTCCTGCTGTTGCCTGCTTACTAAAAGCAGAATGATGTTGAAGAGAGAAGCAATATAGTCTTCATAGCCATATTCACATTGTTGCAGTTCTCGGATGATCTTTCGGAACAGCATTTTGTAATCCGGCAGTGTGCCGCTGTAAAAAACGTGCTTGTCCAATGGTATTCCGTGATAGTTCAGGATGTTTTTGACATCATATCCTGTAAAGTGAATCCAGAACACCTCTGGATGATCTTCTACATAGTAGACATACTTCTGGATTTCTTTCGGCTGATAAAGCACCATGTGTCCAGAAGTCACCACTTCCTCAACACCATCGAACCAGAAGTGTGCTTTACCAGATGCCACATAGAGGATTTGATAGTCTCTGCGGCCCTTTGCCCAAAAAGTAGGTAGCTTAGGGCGTTTTTTCAAGCGATAAGTGCCGCAGCTGCCTACGACCAGCGGCTTTGAGTAGTCTTTGAAATCCAAACGGGAGTTGTTCAAATATCCTGAGTTGAAATACATCCCTGCGTCCTCCTCATCTTCAGAGATTTTACAGTGATTTGGAAAATGTTCTATCAAAAAATTACAAACTCTTTGATTTTGTGCATATTTTGTTCCATCTTGTCTATGTCTTTTCGTTCCATTAGATTTTATAATATTTTCAGACGAAACGCAAGAGATTTGGGCAACTTGCGTGATGAGGATTCCAGTCTGAAGTGCGCAGCAGATTGGTCGCGCCCACACAAAACAAGCAAGATGGGAGAAAGCACAATGACTGAGAAACGTTATCTAAAGTGGTATAATAAAGTCGGCTATGGTTCAGGCGATATTGCAGGCAACGTGGTGTATGCATTCCTGTCCTCCTTCGTCATGATCTATCTGACCAACACCGTTGGCCTGAACCCCGGTATTGTCGGCACTCTGATTGCAGTTTCCAAACTGCTGGACGGTGTGACGGACATTTTCTTTGGCTCTTTGATTGACAAAACGCATTCTAAGATGGGCAAAGCCCGTCCTTGGATGCTGTACGGCTACATTGGCTGTGCCATTACGCTGGTGGCAATTTTCGCCATCCCGACCAATCTGGGACAGTTTGCACAGTACGCATGGCACGATGTACTCCTGCACTTCTCTGGGCGTAAAACTTGGCGGCGGCCTTGGCACCGCCATCACCGGCTGGCTGCTGGCTGCAAGCCATTTCGATAGTGCACTGGCTGTCCAGCCCGAATCCTGCATCTCGATGCTGAAGATCATGTATCTGGTGATTCCGTTTGCTCTGGATGCCATCATCACCTTCATTCTCTCTCGTCTGAAGGTCGAAGAAGCAAATGAAAAACTGCGTGCAGCAGTCTGATAACAAGCCATTATCATTTCTCCTTCATCTGCTGTTCCCCGGAGGAATCCGGCGATTCCTCCGGGGAGGCTGGAGAAATATTATAAAATTATAAAAGGTAAATGAGGAAATACTATGGCTGCATTTGATTTTGCAAAAGTAAAAGACCCCACCTTTTTCAAGGAAAACGTGCTGAATGCTCATGCAAGTTTCCGTACTTACGCTTCCCGCGAAGAATATCGGACAGGCTCCTCTTCTTTGGCGCTGAAGCTGGACGGTATCTGGAAATTCGCCTACGCAAAGAACTACACCAGTGCCATCCCCGGCTTTGAAAAGACAGATTACGATTGCAGCGGCTGGGACGACATTCATGTTCCGGCACACATCCAGATGGAGGGCTACGACATTCCCCAGTACGCGAATGTTCAGTATCCGTGGGATGGCCGTGAAGAGGTACAGCCGGGCGAGATCCCGCAGCGGTTCAATCCGGTGGCAAGCTATGTAAAATACTTCGAGCTGCCGGAATCCATGCAGGGCAAGCCCGTCCACATCGAGTTCGAGGGTGTGGAAAGCGGCATGGCTCTTTGGCTGAACGGGTCTTATGTGGGTTACACCGAGGACAGCTTCTCCGCACACGCATTTGATCTGACTCCCTATCTTCAGCCGGGCGTGAACAAACTTGCTGTGCAGGTGTTCAAGTGGACTTCCTCCAGCTGGTGCGAAGATCAGGACTTCTTCCGCTTCTCCGGCATCTTCCGCAGCGTGTGGCTGTACGCCATCCCCACCGTGCATCTGGAAGATATATCCGTCAAAACGCTGTTTGCCGGGGATGATTTTACTCATTCCACGCTGGAAGTTGCATTGCAGGTGGAGGGTAAGGGCGCAGCCCGTCTGACCCTGCGCCGCAGTGAACTGGAAGTGTTCTCCGAAAAAATCCCGCTGAACGGCGGTTCTGCTCTGTTCAGCTATGCGGTGGAGAACCCCCACCTGTGGAGTGCAGAGGACCCGGCTCTGTATGAACTGGAAATTGAGCTGCTGGACGATGCAGACCATCTGGTAGAGGTGACCGGGCAGAAAGTCGGTTTCCGCAAGTTCGAGTTGAAGAACAATCGGATGCTGCTCAACGGCAAGCGCATCGTGTTCAAGGGTGCCAACCGTCATGAGTTCAGCTCCATTACGGGTCGTGCTGTGGGCGTACACACCCATGAGGAACTGCTTCGGGATATCATCACCATGAAGCAGAACAACATCAATGCCATCCGCACCAGCCATTACCAGAATCAGGATGCACTGTACGACCTGTGCGACGAGTATGGTCTGTATCTGATCGCAGAGAACAATCTGGAATCCCATGGCACATGGGACATCCATCAGGTGGGCATTCGCGGAATCGAGGGCGTTTTGCCCAATGATAAGCCGGAGTGGAAGGCTGTCTTGTTTGACCGCATGAATTCCACTTACCAGCGTGACAAAAACCATCCTGCTGTTCTGATCTGGTCTCTGGGCAACGAATCGTTTGGTGGTGAGACCCTGCTCCAGATGGCAGAGATGGTCCGCCGCTTTGATGACACCCGTCTGGTGCATTATGAAGGTGTGGTCAACGATCCCCGCTTCCTCGAAACCACCGATATCGAGAGCCATATGTACAGCACGGTCAAGGACATTAAAGAGTATCTGGCACAGGGCGATAAGCGGCCTTATATCGAGTGCGAATACTCTCATGCTATGGGCAACTCCAACGGTGCTTTGCACAAGTACACGGAACTTGCCGACCAGAAGGACTGCGGCTATCAGGGCGGCTTCATCTGGGATTACATCGACCAGTCCATCTGGAAAAAAGACCGCTACGGCAAGTGGTTCCAAGCCTACGGCGGCGACTTCGGTGAGCGTCCTACCGACTATAATTTCAGCGGAAACGGCATTGCCTACGGTGGGGATCGTGCTCCTTCTCCCAAGATGCAGGAGGTCAAGTTCTGCTATCAGAACATCGCCGTTTCCATCGACAACTCTGGCTTCGAAGTCTGGAACAAGAACCTGTTCACCTCTACGGATGCTTTCGACTGCGTTGCACTGCTGCATCGTGATGGAAAGTTGTATCAGCAGCAGGAACTGACCAATATTGAGGTTGCTCCCGAAGAGCGTTCCAACTTCCCGCTGCCGTTTATGGTTCCTGCGCTCCCCGGTGAATATGCAGTGACCATCAGCTTCCGTTTGAAGGAGGACACCAGCTGGGCAAAGAAGGGTCATGAAGTCGCCTTTGGACAGGGTGTGGTCGCTGTGGTTCGTTCCATTCCCAGCAAGAAGGTCACGCCGTTTACCGTTACGCACGGTACACACAACATCGGTGTCCGGGGTGAGAATTTCGATGTTTTGTTCTCCGATCTGAACGGCGGTCTGACTTCCTACCGCTATGCTGGCAAAGAGATGATTCAGGAGATCCCCCGTCCCAACTTCTGGCGCGCTCCCACCGACAACGACTGCGGCAACAACATGGGCGGCGTTCGCGGTCAGTGGAAGCTGGCAAGTCTGTACGCTACCGCCAAGGGCATCGGCAAGGAAGTCCCGTCTGTTCATGGCGGCACCATCCTCCAGAACCCCACCTGCGAGGTGGAAGCCGACAGCGTGGTCGTGACCTATCTCTATAACCTCCAGACCAGCCCCGCAGCAGAGTGCAGCCTACAGTACCGTGTGTTCGGTGATGGCCGCATCCAGACCACCCTGCACTATGACCCGGTGGAAGGACTTGCAGCAATGCCGGAGTTCGGCGTACTGTTCAAGATCGACGCTGACTACGACACGGTGGAGTGGTACGGAAACGGCCCTGCGGAGACCTACTGGGATCGCCAGCATGGTGCCAAGCTGGGCATTTACCAGAACAAGGTCGCAGACAACATGGCGCAGTACCTCGTGCCGCAGGAGTGTGGCGCAAAGACCGCTGTGCGCTGGGCAAAGGTAGTGGACCGCAAGGGTCGCGGGCTGCTGTTTACCGCAGATGCCGCAAAGCCCATGTTCTTCTCTGCGCTGCCCTACACTCCCCATGAAATGGAGAGTGCCAAGCATCCCTACGAGCTGCCCCCGGTCCATTACACGGTGATTCGTGCCATCGGCGAGCAGATGGGCGTCGGCGGTGATGACAGCTGGGGTGCCAATGTCCACCCGGAGTATATTCCTGATGTAACCAAGCCTGTGGAGTTCACCTTTACGTTCCGTGGCATCTGATGATTGCCCGCAAAAAAGCGCAACGGTTGATATGAATACTGCCGCATTGCAGTATTTCTCTCAGATTACCCGTGATCTTTCCCCAGAACAATTTCATCGGCTGCTAAACATCATAAAAGAGATCGTAGCCGTGATGAGATGACCCTCGTTATTAAGACACCTTCGCATTGAGATATGGACATCCCTGCATGAGATTCCTATCAAAAGCGAGGGTGTCTTTTTCGGTATCACAAAATCTCAATTCCTGACACCACTATTTATAAGTAGTGCTTCGCTCTATATAAGTAGCGTTGCTATGTCAAAACAACCGTATTCAGCTTTTGTTTAGAGCATTTCTTTGAATGGTTCTCCAAACTTTCTTTAACGCATTGAAGTATACAAAAACAAAAAAATCCAACAATTTCTAACGTGAAATCGTTGGATTTATGGTCCAGCAGAGCCGGACAAATCCGAACTTTTTCCTTCTACCCCATCGGCGGTCAAAGTGTCCTCAAAACGGACGGTTTGGGTGCCATCCTTGTAGTTGAACGTAATCAGCATCCGGTCATCGTACAGGAAAATGGCATTTACAAAAATTTCAATCAACGCTTTTCGTTGCTTTTTCTGCGAAATATCGAACTTTCTAAATTTCATCAGCCAGAATCGGATGAAATCCTCATTGAAGCTGGGCTTCTTCAATTTTTCATCTGCGATTTTTACAGTCAGCTCATCTTTCTGGCTTTCCAGCGCTTCCAGACGCTCTTTCGTTGTCCGGGTGTACAAGCCGTCCTCGATAGCCTTCATCAGGTTGTCCAGCTTTTTGTTGACCTCTCGCAGTTGCTTTTCCAGCAGCGGAATCGTGGTGTTCTCCTGATTCTGGACATCCATGACCAGTTGGACGATCTTGTCGATCACCGCATCGTCCTGAATCAGCTTCATGGTTTCCCGGACGACCAGATCTTCCAGCCAGTCCTTCTGAACGGTCTTTTTGTTGCAGCCCTTGCGCCGCTTGACGCTGGCGCATTTATAATAATAGTAGGTGCGCCCAGTGGCACTGGTTCCGCTTTCACCGAACATCAGCGCACCGCACTTGCCGCAGAACAGCTTAGTGGTCAACAGATATTCCTCGTCTGCCTTGCCACAGGCAGGGGCACGCTTGTTCTTATCCAAACGCTTCTGCACCCGATCAAACAGGTCTTTTGGAACAATAACCGGAATTGCATCTGGCACAACGATGTCCCGGAAAGACAATTCTCCAATGTACCGGCGGTTCTTCAGCATGGTATTTACGCTGCTGTGGGTCATTTTTCCGCCCAGCATATTGCGGACACCCTTGTCGTTGAGGAAGTTTACGATCTCCACCATCTTATCGCCGTTGTCATACCTCTGAAAGGCTTCCAGCACCAACGGAGCAGTCAGCGGATCAAGGTGATAAAACTTGTCCTCGTCGATTTTATAGCCGATCGTTCCCGTTCCGCCGGTACACTTTCCTTTCAGAGCGTTCTCAGTTTGACCACGGATCACCTTTTCGGACAACTCTGCGGAATAGTATTCTGCCATGCCTTCCAGCAGCGTTTCCACCAGAATGCCCTGTGAGCCCTCGGCAATGGGTTCCATAACGGAGATCAGGTGGACACCGTTCTTTTTCAGGATCATCTTGTAATTTGCGCTATCAAAACGATTCCGGGCAAAGCGGTCAAATTTCCAGACGAGAACAACATCAAACAGCTTCTTGCCGCTGTCTTTGATCATCTGCTGGAACTCCGGGCGATTGTCTGTTTTGGCGGAGAATGCACGATCAATGTAGTGTTTGATGACCGTGATACCGTTTTTTTCCGCATAGGCCGTGCATTCCCGAATCTGCCCCTCGATAGATTCTTCACGCTGGTTATCGCTGGAATAGCGGGCGTAGATTACGGCGGTCATGTTTCACATCTCCTGTTGTCTATTTTTCGATATAATGTTGGAATGTAGAATACGGAAATAGTGATGGCTCATCCTTTTTCGATTTGTGTTTCGGATTTCCAAATGGTGCAATCTGTTCGCGCCCAAGCAAAATTCTATATCCGCTATCTTCTTCGATTGAAGGAAAGAAGTTTTTCTGTTGAACCAATTCTCCGTTACCTAACATTCTATCAACCAAATCGACTTGCATTCTAAGTACGCATGACACATTCCGGCTTAAGTCGCCATCTCTGGACAACTTTTTTACTATCCAACCGTGTTGCGCACATGGTCTCAAAATCACTGACGGAAGAGCTTTTCTTAAATCTATCGTCATCGTTTCCGTTCCCGCATACACACCTCTAAAACACTCTCCTTGTGTGTCCGCAACATATAAGATAAGATATGCATATGAAATATTTGAGCACTTGTCTCGTTCATATTGCAATTGTGCCTCGTTATTCCTTAGCTTTATACTTTGCTTCTGCTTTTCCCAGTTTTCTCTTTTCCGTTCGTTTCTGCTCTTTATTCCGGTTATTCTAACTTGTCGCGCATGTTCAAGTTTTTTCTCCTTTTCATCGGAATTTTCAATTTTAATTAGATTTTTATATGCATTGCACTTTTCAAATTCAGGATCAGTTTCATCTTCATAATCCGGTTCATCTGGCAACTGTACTTTTTTTACCGCATCAAGTTCCAAACAAGCTGGTTTCGGACATTTTTTGTTTAAAAAAGGCTTTCTTTTTTGATAGTAATAATTATAATAATCTGTTTTCTTACTTTGGTCTTTTTCCCGTTCTTTCTTTAATTCATATAAAGAGAACCATAATGCAGTCCAGTGGTTATCAACAAAGTCATGGCAGTATGTTCTTACACCGTAGTGTTGTAGCATTGCCTCAACTACAATTTTCTTATAATTAGCTCGTTCCTCAAGATCATCTCCGAAGTGGAGTGTTCCTTGCATTAGGGTATCACTTAGAATATTTTTCACATATAAATTGACTTCTTTTTCTCGTCTTTTTCTTTCCTCTCTATCAGGATTTCCATGTAAAATACTCGGTATCAATTTAGGATGTAGTTCTGTTTGCCCTCTATACAGAACGGTACCATACGCTGCATTATTGTGTTTTACACACCCAACAATTGCATTTAATCCTTGCATTGTAAACACATCATACACTGGAACTATACCATTCCATCTTCCCAAAAATCTTGTTCCATCTATTGATAAATTTTCAGGTCTATACATTTTGCATTTTCCTCTCAGTTTGCCATCTGATAGTTTTTCGCATATTTATAAATTTGCCGTGCACAGTCAAGGCTCATTTTGCTGGAATCATTATGTTTGAGCCATGCATTTACGTTCCCGGGGTTTAGTTTCAAGTCTGTATAAAGACGATAATTCGTCAGTTTCTTTTTCTGTTGAAGTTCCACTACCCGGCGATGGATCAGCTCTTTTGTGTCATTGTCTGCAAGGACGGCATCCCGCACCGAACAATAACTGCGCCAAACCTTCAAATAGCCTTCCGGCAATTCTGGTGATTGCTTTTCCAGAAGCAGTCGCATTTGCGCCAGCGAATAGCGATTGGAAAGCTGCTCATATTCTACAGCAACAGCACTATTTGCGGTATAGCGGAGCAACAAATCCACTTTATCAAAGGCCAGCGCGTAGAGGAACAGCGGTTCTTTCAGACGGGGGTTTTCTGCCATGCAACCTGCCAGCTTATGAACACTGGCTGTCTGCAACCCAGAAAGCTCTGCCACATACTGCTTCAAGAAGCCCTCAAATGTCAGCTTTCGCATGGTCTCCACCTCTCCACATACTCCTGATAGCGGATATAAAAGTCCCGATACCTCCAGTCGTTCAAGATGCTGGCTCTCAACTCATCCTCATCCGTTGCAAGACGTTCCAGCAAATCCCAGTCCAACGAATTCCGCACAGCCTCACTCTCTACGTCTGCTTTGTCAGTGTCCCGAAAAGAGCACAGCTTTGCAATCACCAAGTCCTCCAGACTGGGTGTATAGAACTGCACCTTTGTACCACCAAAGGGTAGCGGCTGAAGCCGGTCTTGGAAGTTATACGGGAAATTGTCGATGTAGGCTTCCACATCGGTGTTGATGTCGTACTTGCCAAGCAAACTGTACAGTTCTTTCGGAACACTCAAGGCATCAATGTCATGAGTAGCGCGGGTCAGCTTGCCCAACAAAATAAACGCACTGCCACCTACAATCACCATCTGATAGTGGTCGTTATTGTCGATCATCAGGTCTGCGTCTTCGTCCAGACGTTCCAGACGCTTGCGGAGGTCATCTAAGATCATCTTTTCCATAAAACAGCCTTTCTTATTTTCAATAATAGTATTTTCTAAAATTATTTTACAGGAAGGAAATCTGATTGTCAAGCACAAATCAACGACATTTCATACAATTCATACTACCATGTTGTCAGTCCACATCTCACACTGGCTAATGACCGTGCTGATTGCCGTATCATAATCTTCCGGTGGATACTTATATTTTTTCAGCAAGTGCTTCACCATCTTACGCATACTCGCACGGGCAGTTTCTTTTTTCTGCCAGTCTATCGTCCGATTTTTGCGCAGCATTTCCGTAAGTTCTCTGGTCAAGTCAATCAATTCATTATTTTGATAGAAGTCCTTTATGTTTTCCGGCTTTGTCAGAGCATCGTAAAAAGCCAGTTCTTCCTGCGTCAAGCCCAGCTTTTTACCGTTGTTATACAGTTCTGTAATCTCCTGTGCCGTTTTCAGAAGTTCCTTGATGACCTCCTCGTTTGTAATCAAGCCATTGTAGTAAGAGTTCATCAACTGTGTAATCTTTTCTGAAAACTTCTGAGACTGCACAACATTTGTCCGTTTATACAGTGAAACTTGCTCTGCCATAAGTTTTTTCAAAATTTCTACGGCAATGTTCTTTTCCTTCATTTTTGAAATTTCATCCAACACCGCCGGGTCAAACAGGCTGATATTTTCATCCGCCTGCTTGCTGTCAAACAAGCTGATAACGCCTTGGCTCTGGATACTCGCCTTTAGCAACTCATTGATCTGAGCATTGATTTCTTTCAAAGAAAGTGTCTTACCGCCACTCCCACCATAGGTGATCTTCACCACCGTAGAACGGACTGCTTCCATGTAGGCCGCTTCGTGTCGCTCCTGCTCCGTGGTCATGCTGGAACACAACGAATGCGACTGTTTCAGCAACAGAGCTTCTCGCAGGAACAGATCTTTGCGCTTGGGTGCTTTTGCGTCCAGAACAAAGTTCACGCCGCCAGTGACCAGCTTTGCCATCATCAACGGAGAACCGCCAATAAATCCGCTGAAATCAAAGCCGTGCAACAAATCTTTGCACACCTGAAGCTTTTCCTGAAACTTTGGATAAGCAACTTTGGCAATGTCCATATCGCCATATCGGGACTGGTCACGCTTGGTGTACTCTTTCATAGCGGCTTTGAGGGCAGATGCAATGCCAACGTAATCTACAATCAAGCCGCCCTCTTTGTCCTTAAACACGCGGTTGACACGCGCGATGGCCTGCATCAGATTGTATCCGTGCATTGGTTTGTAAACATACATCGTAGCCAGTGAAGGCACATCAAAACCTGTCAGCCACATATCCACAACAATGGCAATCTTCATCGGGTCATCGTTGTCTTTGAATTTCCGGGCAAGTTCTTCTTTGTGAGATTTTGTACCGATGATTTCTTTCCAATCCTCCGGGTCATTGTTGCCACCCGTCATAACTACGCCGATTTTTTCGTTCCATGTCGGGCGCAGCTCCAGAAGTTTTCGATAAATCTTCATCGCAATCGGGCGCGAATACGCCACGATCATCGCCTTGCCCGTCAAAAGATTAGCGCGGTACTTTTCGTAATGGTTGACAATATCTTCGCACAGCGATTGAATGGTAGAGTCTGCCCCCAGCACACTCTCCATCTGCCCCAACATCTTTTTGCTTTTTTCAATCGTTGCAGCGTCCGATTGCTGTTCCAGCGCATCGTAGGTCGCATCAATCAAGGCCAGCGTATTTTGGTCAAGGTGGAGTTTGATAACGCGGCTCTCATAGTAAACCGGACGCGTTGCACCATCTTCCACCGCCTGTGTCATATCATAAATATCGATATAATCACCAAAAACTTCACGCGTATTTCTATCTTTTGCCGAAATAGGTGTTCCTGTAAAGCCTATGTAAGTTGCATTCGGCAGGGCATCATGAATGATACGGGCATTGCCAATGACCGTATGTGCTTCTTTTTCACCCTGTTCATTTTCTTTGATGACAATTTTTTCATCAAAACCATACTGTCCACGGTGGGCTTCATCCGCCATTACCACAATATTTCTACGTTCGGACAGTGGCTTCTCGCCACGCTCAAACTTGAACATCGTGGTGAAGATAATGCCGTTTGCTTTTCGACCATCCAGCAGCTTGCTTAGATTTTCCTTGCTGGTTGCCTGTACAGGTGTCTGACGCAGGAAAGGTGCGCACTTGGCAAACTGCGTGTAAAGCTGGTCATCAAGATCAATGCGATCGGTCATTACAACAATGGTCGGGCTATCCAGAGCCTCTTGCAGCAAATGCGCATAAAACACCATCGACAGCGATTTTCCGCTGCCTTGCGTGTGCCAGAACACACCGCCCTTACCGTCCGTTTTAGTGGCAATTTTAGCTTTTTCAATTGCTTTCCGCACCGCGAAATACTGATGATACCCCGCCAGAATCTTGAACTGCTTCTGTCCATCGCCAGAGAACAGAATAAAGTTTTTTAGGATGTCCAGCAGCCGCTCTTTCTGGAACATTCCCTCATAGAAGGTGTCAAACTGCGCATAGGCGGTGTTTTCGTAATCGCCATCCTTTGTTTTCCACTCCATGAAACGGTCAAGCCCGGAAGTAATCGTACCTGCTTTGTTGGTAGACAGGTCGCTGATCACGCAGATGGCGTTATAATAGAACATGGAGGGAATGTCCTGCATATAGTTCCGAATCTGATTGTAGGCGTTTTCTGCGCCCACTTCATCCTTGGAAGGGCTTTTCAGCTCCATCAAGACCAGCGGCATTCCGTTGATAAACAGGATGATATCCGGGCGGCGATTATTTCCGTTTTCCACGAAGGTATACTGGTTTACTACATAGAAATCATTTTTGTCTGCATCTATGTAATCAATCAGCTTTACTACCGAAGACCGTTCTTCACCCTTGACTGCGTATTTGACCGTGATACCATTTTGCAGATAATCCATAAAAACAATGTTTTTCTGCAACAGACTTCCGGCATCAAAATCATTCAGTTTCAGAATCGCTTCGTCAATCGCCATCACCGGGAGATTCCGGTTCAGCCGCACCAGACAATCCCGCAAAACATCATCCAGCAACGGGCGGCTGTAATCCGTCCGGTTCATATCGGGAGCATAGATATGGGTGTAGTCCATGTTCTCAAACAATTCGATTATGGCTTGTTCAAAGGTGTCTTCATTGAAAAGCATATTCTTTCTCCACCAATAAATCAATCTTGATTTTTTTCGAGCTCTTTTGTGATGGCATCAACTATATCGTCAATGATTGACTTTGACACAGTTTTTGCCATAGGGCGTTCCATCGATGAATATTTCTGTAAGGCATCTGCTAAGGCTTTTCGTGCCTTACTCTGCCCGATTTCTTTGTTGTACCAATCAGGAATTAAGCTTTCCTGAACTGCAACATAGCATTCATCAAAAAGAATCGGATTGATTTTCTCTTTCAAAATGTCTCTAACGATTTGACTATATTCGACATGTAGTGTTTTCTCCAGTGTTGCAGTATCACCATTCATTGAAGCCACATCAAACATTTCAAATGGCTCATCTTGTAGGGATGGCATGTTTACATGTACATCTTTTATATACGCCATTTGGTGTTCCAATTCAGGGAACAGGCTTCCTTCGTTTATATTGTAAAAATCCAACTCCCTTAGAATGTGCTCTTTTGATTCTGCCGGGATTCTAAAGCTGAATTCATCAAATTCGTCCCGAACATTTTTATAGGCTCTTTTTATAATGTATTCTCCAGCCCCCTCTCCTGCGATCTGAATATTATATTGTCCGCAGATCAAGAATGAGCCATTTTGCCTTATCAAACGTTCGTTATTAAGATTTGATAAAACAAAATAGTTGTTCTGAATGATTTCAATGATACTCTTATATCCATTTTTTCTACAATTGACCGCATCAGCTTTTGAATAGATGCCTTCCTTCTGAAGCTTGTCGAGTAACGTTTCCAACTTGAAGTTTCCTGTTATCTTTTCTGTTGCCAAATAGGACAGAACCTTAATCTCATCATCGTCATACGATTTTCCATACTCCTGCTTAAAATAAACGCATCCGTCTGTTGGCGGCAACAACACAGTCTTCCCATCTGAAATCGATATATCTTGATTGGTCTGGCACGCAAAAAACAGAGCAACCAATGGATTTTCTGTAACATCCAATAGTCTTGTTGGCAGTCCATAATGCTGCAACTTTGCAAGCTTTTCAAACGCCGTCATCGTATCGCCAAAGTCTCTTGGGTTCCGTATGTACGCAGCACGAATCATATCATACTCGTGCGCCAACATTCCGTTACGAAATATTCCCGGCATAACATTCCAATCATAGCTGGCTTGTCCTCGAAAGAAATAATGCTTCGCGCTCTCTTCGAGTTCGACATTAGCTATTTCATTCTTTATCAGCGAAATTCCGTCCAAATAGTCATTCAGATCCCAGATAACCCAACTGTCATGGCTACTGGTTCGTGTTTTGTCAGAATTATCCATGTTATTCCTTCATTTCTTTTATAAACGATAATTTACAACAGCAAGCGCAAGCGCTTTTCAAGTCTTGGTTTCTCAA
>ERZ773235.634-NODE-634-length-44069-cov-10.502772_pt1 | contig 44069 bp, 43 predicted proteins | sample MGYA00580522_ERZ773235 | MGnify/ENA primary metagenome ERZ773235 (study PRJEB29015, sample SAMEA2737797) | human gut metagenome | biome: human gut; feature: human-associated habitat; material: faeces | place: China | collected 2012 ...
AGAAAACATGCCGGGGGCATGTTTTTAGCCTCCGATCTCGGCGGCTATGCCGCCGCAGCATCTATCTGGAATTACACCGCAAAACTTGAACCATTGCGATAGCTTACACAGTATAGCGCGGGCGGATTCTTAAACCGCAGGTTTAAGTGGCGTTTTTGGGGGAGCGATCCGAGCGCTGCCTGTGGCAGATACAGCGAGGTGAGCGAGTGGCAGCGGTCAAAATTTCAAGCGCCCGCCCCAAGGCAGCGCAGAAATTTTGACCGCCGCAACAGGCAATTGCCGCTGCGGGCAAAAGTGCCTCGTCCCCGAGGGGACGAAATCCCCCTTATACCACCTGAAAGATGAAAAACTTCAGATAATTGGTCTCCTCCACACCCCAGAGGATGGGATGATCGGCGCACTGCTGGCGCGCTTCGATCTGCCGCAGCTGCACGCCTGCGTCATGGGCGGCGCTGCGGAGCATTTTGATGAACAGCTCCTCGCTGGCAAAATGGCTGCATGAGCAGGTGGCCAGATATCCGCCCCGGGGCAGCAGCTTCATGGCTCGGTAATTGATCTCCTTGTAGCCGGTCATGGCGTTGTGGATCGTCTTGCGGCTTTTGGTAAAGGCAGGCGGGTCAAGAATGATGAAGTCATATTTTGCGGGCTGCTTTTCAAGCGCCGGCAGCAGGTCGAACACGTTGGCCGCCATGCAGTCCATCACGCCGTCAAGGCCGTTGCGGCGGGCATTCTCCGCCGCACACTGCACGGCGAATTCCGATACGTCCACGGCGGTGACGTGACGGGCGCCGCCCTTCGCCGCGTTCAGGGCAAAGGAGCCGGTGTGGGTGAAGCAGTCCAGCACCGTCTTGCCTTTTGCCAGCTTGGCCACGGCGAGACGGTTATATTTCTGGTCCAGAAAGAATCCGGTTTTCTGGCCGTTTTCAAAGTCCACGGTATAGACGATGCCATTTTCCGTAATATCCGAAGTGGTATTTTCCGGCGGCGTTTCGCCGGGCAGAAGATACCATCCCTTGTTTTGCGCCATGCCCTCCCGCTCCCGCAGGGGAACATCGTTGCGCTCATAGATGCCGCGGATATCCTGCCCATCCTCCCGCAGTACCCTTACCAGCAGAGGAAAGAGCCGGTTCTTGATGCGCTCCATGCCAAGGCTCAGCGTCTGGGTCACCAGCACGCTCTCGAACCGATCCACCGTCAGGCCGGGGAAGAGATCCGCCTCGCCGAAAATGACACGGCAGCAGCGGCTGTCGGCTTCTCCCATGACGGTTTTGCGGTAGTTCCATGCATAGCGGATACGGCGCTCCCAGAAAGCGTCAGAAAAGTCATCGTTGGCGTTGCGGCTGAGAAGCCGCACGCGAATTTTGGAGTGGCAGTTATAAAAGCCGCAGCCAAGCCAGCTGCCCCGGCGGCTGACCACGTCCACCAGCGCACCGTCCTCCGGCGTACCGTCTGTGGCGGTCACTTCTCCCTCATAGACCCATGGGTGGCCGCCTGTCAGCGCGGCTTCCCCCTTGGGGGTAATGATGATTCTGGGATAGGGACGCAGTGCTTTCATGGGAATTCCGCCTTTCGCATACAATATTTTTCTATTATAGCACATGGTTTCATCCGACGCCACATATAAATGTGGGAGAAACGGAAAAGGAGCGAGTATCATGCCGATTATTTATCTGAGTCCCTCCACACAGGAATATAATCCCTACATCACCGGGTCTGGCAGCGAGGAATACTGGATGAACCGCATCGCCGACGCGATGGAGCCGTATCTGCGGGCCAATACCATCCGATTTCGGCGCAACACACCGGAGATGACAGCCGCGTCCTCTATTGCGCAGGCGGCGCAGGGAAGCTATGATTTCTATCTGGCGCTGCATTCCAACGCCAGCGGCGACGGCTCCCGCGAGGGCAGGCAGCGGGGGATCATCGCGTTTTACTACCCCACCAGCACCAACGGAAAGCGGGCGGCGGATATCTTTGTGGAGAACCTGAAAGAGATCTATCCACTGCCTGCGCTGGTGAAGACGCGGGCCACCACGGCGCTGGGCGAGGTGCGCCAGCCGAAAATGCCGGCCGTTCTGCTGGAGATCGGCTACCACGACAACACGGCTGACGCCCGGTGGATCGAGGAAAATGTGCAGAATATTGCGGAAAATCTGTCCCGCTCGATGACGGAGTATTTCGCCCTGCCCTTTATCTATCCCGAAACGCCCCGGACAGGAATCGTGGTCACGGAGCGCGACGCCCTGAATATACGCGCATATCCCGCGCTCAGCGGGCAGACGGTGGGCAGCGTGCCGCCGCAGGGACAACTGACGGTATATGGACGGTATGACGGCTGGTACAGTATCGGCTACGGAAATCTGGCGGGGTATGTGCGGTCGGAATTCGTGCAAATATAGGCATATCTGACAAAATGTTTCCCGATGGCGGACAAAAATTTCACGGGAGTGTATTTTTGTGCTTGACAGTTTACCGTAATGAGGTTAAAATTATGAAGGATTATTATCGGGGAATTTAGGGGAATTATCCGATTATTTTCTATGGACAGCCGCCGTCCCAACGGAGTCCCGGATGGCCGGCAGATGTCCGGATACACTACACGAACGGGAGGAAACCATGATCAAGATCGTATATGCGGTGCTGATTGCCATCGCGGCGTTTGGTCTTGGCATCCTCGCTTGTATTCTGATCCATCGACAGAAACAGAAGCGCGACCAGGGCAAGATCCAGGATGCCGAGCAGGAAGCGCTGCGCATTGTGAACGAAGCCATCAAGAATGGCGAGAGTAAAAAACGCGAAGCATTGGTGGAGGCGAAGGAGGAGATCCTGCGCTCCAGAAACGAATACGAGAAGGAAGTCAAGGAACGCCGCGCCGACCTGCAGAAGCAGGAGCGCCGTTTACAGCAGAAGGAAGAAAACCTCGATCACAAGACCGAGCAGATCGAGAAGAAGGAAGAGGCGTTGGCTGCCAAGCACGCTGCCGCTGACCGCGAGCAGGAGGAGATCAAGCTCATCAAGCGCAGCCAGACGGAGATGCTGGAGCGCATCTCCGGTTTTACTGCGGAGGAAGCCAAGCAGTATCTGATCGCACAGGTGGAGTCCGAGGTCACCCACGAGACTGCCCTGAAGATCAAGGAGATCGAAACACGCGCCAAGGAAGAGGCCGACGCCCGCGCCCGCGAGATCGTGGCAACCGCGATCCAGCGCTGCGCCGCCGACCATGTGGCCGAGATCACCGTCAGTGTGGTACCCCTGCCCAATGACGAGATGAAGGGCCGCATCATCGGCCGCGAGGGCCGCAACATCCGCGCCATCGAGACGCTGACAGGCGCCGATTTGATTATCGACGATACACCCGAGGCCATCACGGTGTCCTGCTTCGAGCCGGTACGCCGCGAGGTGGCCCGTCTTGCACTGGAAAAGCTGATCGCCGACGGCCGCATCCATCCCACGCACATTGAGGAGATGGTGGAAAAGGCCCGCCGCGAGGTGGATGCGGTGATCCGCTCCGAGGGCGAGCGCGCCGTGCTGGAAACCGGCGTGCGCGGCCTGCATCCCGAGCTGCAGAAGCTGCTGGGCCGCCTGCATTACCGCACCAGTTACGGACAGAATGTGCTGCAGCATTCTATCGAGGTGTCCCATATCGCCGGCATGATGGCCGCCGAGCTGGGCGCTGACGTCCATGCCGCCAAGCGGGCGGGTCTGCTGCACGACATCGGCAAGGCACTGGACCATGAGTTCGAGGGTACCCATGTATCTCTGGGTGTGGAATATGCCCGGAAGTACAAGGAGAAGGAAGAGATCGTCCACGCTATTCAGGCGCACCACGGCGATGTGGAGTGCAAGACACTGGTGGCATGTCTGGTGCAGGCCGCCGACGCTATTTCCGCCGCCCGGCCCGGCGCCCGCCGCGAAAACCTTGAGAACTACATCAAGCGTTTGCAGAAGCTGGAGGAGATCACCGGCACGTATCCCGGCGTGGAGAAGAGCTATGCGATCCAGGCCGGCCGCGAGGTGCGCGTGATGGTCAAACCCGAGCAGGTCAGCGAGGATGAAATGGTCATTCTGGCCCGCGAGCTTGCCAAGCGGATCGAGAACGAGCTGGAGTATCCCGGTCAGATCAAGGTTCATGTACTGCGTGAGACCAAGGTCGTGGAATACGCAAAATAAACCGAATACGCTGTGCGACGCCCTCCCCCGGGGCGCCGCACAGTTGTCTATCAGGGAGGAGATTGCCATGAAAGGAAAGGAATTGGCGCTGCTGCTGGCGGCCTGCATGCTGCTGACAGGCTGCGCGGGAAAGACGGGACAGACCGCGCCGTCTGCCGACGATACCCCGCAGCGGACAGAGACAGCCGTACCCCCGCAGACGGAGCGGGAGAAAGAGAAAAACTGGGATGACGGATTTTCCACCGCTGTCAGCGGACGGGTGGAGGATCCGGAGGGGGCCGTGACGGATGAACAGAAGCAGCTGATGGTTCGACTGCTGAATGACTGGTACACGGATCTGGCCCTGTATGACGAGCCGCAGCTGGGAAGTCTCTTTGCCGATGAAAAGGACGCCGCCATGCATGAGGCGTCCCTCCGAAGCCTGACCGTGATCCGCAAGCAGGCGCTGACGGATCTTCGGATGCAGGATGTGGACTATGTGCTGACCGTGACGAAGGTGGAACCCTCCACCGACCCGGAGGCGGAGCCGGGGCAGGTACATATTGAAGCGGATGAAACAACGGTGATGCACTTTGCCGCCACACCTGACGTGGACAGCAAAATGTATGCCGTGCCCCATATTTTCGAGCTGGTGCCGGCAGAGAACGGTTGGCTGATCCGGCACCATGAGGCGGACGATAATCCCTATTTCAGCCTGACCTACAAGGAGGGCGAAACGGTGGATGCGCGGCTGCCGCAGTTGCTGCGGGCCATTGAGCGGCGAAGCTTGCAGCGGCAGGAAACGGTGCAGGTGACGCTGACGTGCGACCACCCCTATGACCGCGCGGCAGCGGAGGCCTATATGCGCCAGTATGACCACCAGCGCAATGAGCGGTGGCACGCCTATGACGATGTGGGCGGTAACTGCATGAACTTCGGCTCGCAGGTGCTGTTTGCCGGAGGGATCCCCATGGATGAACAGGGAAGCGACAAATGGTATTGGTACGGCCAGAATGCGCTGGATCTTTCCTGGATCAATGTAGGGCGGTTTTACAGCTATGCCAGAGATAACCGGGGTTACGGACTGGCGGCGGATACCGAAGCCAACTACTATACCGGCGAGGTGGGAGATATTCTGATCCTCGGCCCGGATGGCGGACATAATCACACCACCGTGATCTCCGGTATTGTCCGGGATGCATCGGGACAGACGGTGGACTACCTCCTTTGTTCCAACACGACCAATTATACGGACTTCCCGGCGGGAGCGTATTACTATACCAGCCAGCGGCTGATCAAGATCTATGGCTGGAACGACATGCCGGCGGAGTGAGAGGGAGGAACTTTGCAGAGTTCGCGCCTGCAGGCGGCGAACCGTTTGGGTTATTTTTTACCACGGCGTGAACGTGGCAGAAAACTTGCGCGGAGAGCATGTTCGTTCACCTGTATTGCGTGTAAACGAACATGCTGCGGAGCGAGTCCAACTTTGTCAAAAGGCCGCAGTCCTTTTTGACAAGCTGAAGGAGCGCTCTTGCGCTCCTTTTCCGTTTGTGGCATAATAGCGGGGAAGAAAACAGGCATATAAGGAGGATACCATGCTGTATAATATTCTGGCAATCGGCGATGTGACCAGCGAGGATGGCCTGAAGCATCTGCGCCGCCACCTGCCGCCGCTGAAAAAGCTGAAAAATATTGCCTTTACCGTGGTCAACGGGGAGAATATTTCCGGTACGGGACTGACACCGGCGCAGGCGGACGAGCTGTTTGCCGCCGGGGCGGACGTGATCACGCTGGGTAACCACACCTTTGGCCGGGTGCAGATCGCGGATTATCTGGAGGATAACCGCTATATCCTGCGGCCCGCCAATTTTTCCGGGCGGATGCCGGGCAGAGGGTGCGGCGTGTATGACTGCTGCGCGCTGCGTATTGCCGTTATGACGCTGATTGGCCGGTGCGATCTGGATTGGAAGGCCGCCGACCCCTTTACCACGGCGGACAAGCTGCTGCGGGAGCTGGATGAGACGGAAAAGCCGACCTTTATACTGGTGGATTTTCACGCACAGGCTACCAGCGAAAAGCTGGCGCTGGGATACTATCTGGATGGCCGCATCAGCGCCATGTGGGGCACCCATACCCATGTGCCCACCGCTGACGAGCGGGTGATGCCCAAGGGGAGCGGTTATATCACCGATCTTGGCATGACGGGCGCCATTGAGTCCGTGCTGGGGATCCCGCCGCAGCAGTCCATCGAGTCGTTTCTGGGCGGGCTTGCGGGGCGCTACCGCTTTGCCGACGGTCCCTGCAAGGCGCAGGGCTGCATATTCACGCTGGACAGCGACACGGGACTGTGTACCGCCGTGGAGCGGGTGGATGTCCGATAAAATAGAAAGGGAGAACATATACCATGTCTGTTGAAAAGGTAAGAGCCTATCTGGAACCCTACGGCGTGGCCGACAGGATCCGCGAATTTGACGTCTCCAGCGCCACGGTGGAGCTGGCGGCGCTGGCTGTCGGCGTGGAGGGCGCCCGTATTGCCAAGACCCTCAGCTTTAAGGTGGGGGAGGATCCCATCCTGATCGTGGCTGCCGGCGATGCCAAGGTGGATAACAGCAAGTATAAGCATTTCTTCGGCACAAAGGCCAAGATGCTGACCGCCGAGGAAGCGGTGGAGCGTATCGGCCACGCCGTGGGCGGCGTGTGCCCCTTTGCCCTGCCTGAGGACGTGAAGACCTATCTGGATGTGTCCTTGAAGCGGTTTGAGACGGTGTTCCCCGCCGTGGGCAGTGCAGCCAGCGCCATTGAGCTGACATGTGACGAGCTGGAGCGCTGCTGCGGCAGGAGCTTCGTCCAATGGGTAGACGTGTGCAAGGGCTGGCAGAGCGAGGAGGCGTAAATGGTACGCATTCTGCACGCGGCGGATTTCCATCTGGACAGCGCGTTTGCCGGGTTGGACGAAGGACGCGCCCGGCAGCGCCGGCAGGAGAGCCGCGATCTGACCCGCCGCATGGTGGAATACGCCAATGACCACGGCGTGGAGCTGATGCTGCTGGCAGGTGACCTGTTTGACAGCGACAATGTGTATGGCCAGACGGCGGAGGAGCTGTCCGCCGCGCTGGCGGAGTTCCGGGGCCAAGTGGTCATTGCGCCGGGGAATCATGACTGCTATAGCGCGGCATCGCCCTATGCCCGTACCCTGTGGCCGGGGAATGTGCACATTTTTACCGGGCAGCGCATGAGCTGCATCACCTTTCCGCAGTACGGCTGCATGGTGTACGGCGCGGCCTTTACCGCACCGGAGGTATCGGAGAGCGCGACGCTGGCCGGTGTGGCGGATGGCGACGACGGCGTGGCTATCGGTCTTTTGCATGGAGAGGTTGGCGTGAAGGACAGCCGATACCGGCCCGTTCCGCTGCCTGAGATCGCCCGGAGCGGCCTTGACTATCTGGCGCTTGGCCATGTGCACGCCTGCTCGGGCGTGCTGACGGCAGGCGGGACGGCCTATGCCTATCCCGGCTGCCCGGAGGGCCGGGGGTTCGATGAGCTGGGGGACAAAGGCTTTTTGATGGGCGAGGTGAACAAGGGAAGCGTGAAGTTGCGCTTTGTGCCCTTTGCCGGGAGGCGCTATCAGCTGTTGACGGTGGAACCCGGCGACGATGAGCCGCTGACGGCCATTGAGCGCATGCTGCCGCCGGAAACGGGGAATGATATTTACCGCATCGTGCTGAGCGGCGAAACGGAAAGCGCAGTGGATACCGGAAGCCTGACAGAGGCGCTGCTGCCCCGGTTTTACGCTCTGGAGCTGCGGGACCGCACCACGGTGCGGCGTGATCTGTGGGACGGCTGCGGCGAGGATTCGCTGCGGGGACTGTTTTTACAGAAGATGCGGCAGCGGTATGACACGGCGGACGAGGCGGAGCGGCAGAAGATCTGCCGGGCAGTGCGCTTTGCGCTGTCCGCCATGGAGAACCGCGATATGTAAGCGGACACAGGAAAAGGAGGGGCCATGAAACGGATTTTGATGATCGGCACCGGCGGCACCATCGCCAGCGAGATAACACCGGACGGACTGACACCGGAGCTGAATACCCGGCAGCTGCTGTCCTTTGTTCCGCAGATCGGAGAACTGTGCCATGTAGACTGCACGCAGGTGTACAGTCTGGACAGCACCAATCTCCGGCCGGAGCACTGGCTGGGGGTGGCGCGTACCATACGGGAAAATTACAGCCGGTATGACGGCTTTGTCATCAGCCACGGCACCGACACCATGGCCTATACGGCGGCGGCTCTCAGCTATCTGGTGCAGGGCAGCCCCAAGCCCATTGTGCTGACCGGTGCGCAGAAGCCCATCTGGTTCGATGGTACCGATTCCAAGCGAAATCTGACCGACGCCTTTTTCTATGCCTGCCGCGGCTGCGGCGGCGTGCAGATCGTGTTCAACGGCAAGGTCATTCTGGGCACCCGGGCCCGCAAGACCTGCTCCAAGAGCTTTCAGGCGTTTTCCAGTGTGAATTATCCCGATCTTGCAGTGGTGCAGGACGGGCATCTGCTGCAGTATATCCGCTGCCCGGCGGCGGAAAAGCCAACATTTTATGACGTTTTGGACGATAATGTGGGACTTTTGAAGCTGATCCCGGGGACAAAGCCGGAGCTGGTGGCGTTTATGGCGCAGCACTATGACGCCCTGATCATCGAAAGCTTCGGTGTGGGCGGGTTGCCGGAATACGGTGATCTGTACGGGATCCTGCGCGGCGCCGTGGAGCGGGGAAGGATCCTTGTCATGACCACGCAGGTGCCCAACGAGGGCAGCGATCTGTCGGTGTATCATGTGGGAGGACATCTTAAACAGACGCTGCGGCTGCTGGAGGCCTATGACATGACGACAGAGGCGGCGGTGGCCAAGCTGATGTGGATCATGGGCAGAACCCACGATTTTGCCGAGGCGGAGCAGCTTTTCTATGCACCGGTGGCCGGCGATATCCTCTATAGCAGCGAATAAGCAAAAAACGGGCCGATGGCCCGTTTTTTTATCGTTTATCTGCGCCAAACAGATCCCATGGATAGGCTGCCGGCGGCGGGCAGGTCACATCCACCTGCTTGCCCGTTACCGGATGGGTAAAGGCCAGATGGTATGACCACAGCGCCGTGGAGCATGGCGCCTTGCTGCCATAGCGGATATCGCCCAGCAGGGGAAGTCCGCGGTGGGAAAACTGCACACGGATCTGATGGGTGCGCCCGGTATGGAGCCGCACTTTTACCAGCGTCAGTCCGTCAACGGTTTCCAGTGCGGTATAGTCCAGTGTGGCCTCCCGCACACCCTTGCGCATCCGCTGCACCACATAGCTTTTGTTATGGGCCGCGTCGCGGAACAAAAGATCAGTCAGGGTATCGCGATCCTTTTCGGGAACGCCCCGCAGCACGGCCAGATACTCCTTGGTGATCTCGTGGGCGGCTACTGCCGCTGTCAATTTCCCTGTGATATCCTTGCGGCGGGAGAAGACCATCACGCCGCCCACAACGCGATCCAACCGGTGTACGGTGGCGATGAAATCCTTTTCGCCGCTGCTGCGGTAATGCTCCCGCAGCAGCGCCGGCATGCAGGCGGCATGGGGATCATCCTCCGACAGCACGCCCACCGGCTTGACCGCCACCACCAGATACGGATCCTGATACAGAATTTCCATGGGCGCTTACCTGAACCGGCGGCCCCGGTAACTGCGGTGCCGCATTCGCTTGCTGCGGCTGCTGCCGTAACGGCGGCGGCGCATAAGGGTCTTGCCGAACAGTAAGATCAGCACCACAAGGATTGCCAGCACCACCAGCATGATTTTGACAACGGTGCGGCTGAAAAATTCCTTCAGGGCATGCTTGACCACCAGAAAGCGGCTGGCGTTGACATCCGCCACGGCCAGCAGCGGTACGGTGGCATACTCTACGCCGTTATAGCTCAGCGTGATGGAACCCAGCTCCTGACCGGCGGCCACAGGTGCGTCCACAATTTCGCTGTTAAGCGTCACTGTGCGCTGGAGGGAGGCAGGATCCAGATCGCTTGGCAGCACCGCCTCGGCGGTATAGGCCGGGTGCACTACCACATGGCTGGTTTCCTTGCTCAGCGCCACGGGGACCTCCTGAATCATCTCATCCTCGGTCAGCACCGTTTTGGTGGTGAAATTGTCGAAACCCCAATCAAACAGGCGGCTGGTTTCGGTAAAGCTACCGACCTTGGTGTCGCCATCCTCGGTTTTCATCAGCTCGGCGCCCAGCACCACGGAGATCAGCTGCCGGTCCGCCCGCACCGCGGAGGATACCAGACAATAGCCGGCCGCATCGGTGGAGCCGGTTTTAATGCCTTGCGCGCCGCTGTAGAGATAGCCGGTGGCCCGCCAGTTGGAGATCAGATAGTTGGTGCTGTGCAGTTCGCGCGCTTCGCTCTTGTTGGTGGCCGGAACGGTATATGCCTTGGTGTTGCAGATGGTCATAAAGCCATCGTACTTCATGGCCTCTTTGGCAATGAGATAGATATCCCACGCCGTGGAGTAATGCTCGTTGTCCGGCAGGCCGGAGGTGTTGACAAAATGGGTGTTTTCACATCCCAGCTCCTGCGCCCGCTGGTTCATCTTCGCCACAAAGGCGGATACGCTGCCGCTGACCGCTTCGCCCAGTATATTGCCCACCTCATTGGCCGAGACCACCAGCAGACAGTACAGCAGCTGCTCCACCGTCAGCGTTTCGCCGGGAATGATGTCGGCGGTGCTGGCATCATCCGGCAGACCGGCCACACTGTCGGCGCTGGCGGTTACATTCTGATCCATCCGCAGCTCGCCGCGGTCAATGGCCTCAAACACCAGCAGCGCCGTCATCACCTTGGTGATGCTGGCGGGATATTGCTTGGTGTGGGCGTTCTGATCCAGCAGCACCGTGCCGGTGGCGCCATCCACAAGCAGAGCGGCGCGGGCCTGGATCTGGATATCCTCGGCGGCGAGGGCGGTTACTGGCAGAAGCTGGGTCAGCAACAGGGCCAACAGCAGAAGCAGAGCGCAAAAACGGCGGAATTTCATAATGACATTTTCTCCATATGTGCTATAATGTATCTATCCTATGTAACTGCGCGGCACGGCAGACCGTGCCGACAGTATTCGACATCGACATACTATTATAAACGAGTTGCGCCCGCCCGTCAACGGGGAGAGGATTGCCAATTGTAAACATTTTTCAGGAGGTGACGCCATGAGGATCCTGGTGGTAGATGATGAAAAGCTGCTGGTCAAAGGGATCACGTTCAACCTGCAGAACGAGGGATATGAGGTCACGGCCGCCTATGACGGCGAAGCCGCTGTGGAGCTGGCAAGGAAAGAGCATTATGACCTGATCATTCTGGATCTGATGATGCCGGTTCTGTCGGGCACCGAGGCGTGCATGAAGATCCGGGAATTTTCCGATGTGCCCATCATCATGCTGACGGCCCGCAGCGAGGATGCCGACAAGCTGATGGGCTTTGCCTGCGGAGCGGACGATTATGTGACAAAGCCGTTCAATATTCTGGAGCTGAAGGCCCGCATCCGGGCGCTGCTGAAGCGCAGCGCCGGCCGGACGGAGACAAACCGCACGCTGCTGACGGTGGGGGATCTGCGTCTGGACACCCAGCAGCGCGTCGCCATACGGGACGGCAGGACCATCGACCTGACTGCCAAGGAGTACGATCTGCTGGAGCTGCTGATGAAGAATCCGCGGCGGGTCTACAGCCGCGAAAGTCTGATGGATCTGGTCTGGGGCTATTCCTATGCCGGGGATTACCGCACGGTGGACGTGCATGTGCGGCGACTGCGGGAAAAGCTGGAGCGTATTCCTGCAGAGCCGGCCTATATCATGACCAAGTGGGGAGTGGGTTACTATTTTCAGGGGGAAAGCCAGCCTACAGCTTAAATTCGGCCTCAGCTACATTCTGGTGATCATCGCCGTGCTGGTACTGCTGAACACCTATCCGGTGCGCCAGTCACAGAACATGGTATTCAAATCCAAGGAGACCTCCATGAAAAGCTCCGTCAAGCTGATCGAGGCATCACTCAGCGGCTTGAAGCAGCTGGACGAGGAAAATGTTTCCCGCGCGCTGAGCTCCATGCGGGAGACTGGCGTCTCCCGCGTGCTGGTCACAGATACGGCGGGACGGATCCTGTATGATACACGGGACGAAAACGGCGCGGTGGGTCTGTATGCCTTTTATACGGAGATCGTGCAGGCGCTGGAGGGAAACGACGCCTTTTATTCCTATTATGACGGAACCGCCTTTCTCAGCCGTGCGGCGTCGCCGCTGGTGTACCATAACCAGATCGTTGGCGCGGTATATGTCTATGAATATGATACCGAACAGGCGGGGATTCTGAAGAGCTTCCAATCCAATCTGATGAAGATCTCTTTCCTGATCGCGCTGGCGGTTATGGGATTGTCGGTGCTGCTCAGCCGGATGCTGACCGCCCAGATCACCGAGCTGCTTTCGGCCATCCGCAAGGTGCGGGAGGGCGCATACAGCCACCGCGCCGCCATAAAGGGCAGCGATGAGATCGGCCAGATCGCAGCAGAGTTCAACAGCCTGACAGACCGCCTGCAGACCACAGAGGATGCCCGCCGCCGCTTTGTGTCAGATGCCAGCCATGAGCTGAAAACGCCGCTGGCCGGGATACGGCTGCTGACGGATTCTATTTTGCAGACAGGGGATATTGACCCGGACACCACGCGGGAGTTTGTGGGCGATATCGGCCGCGAGGCCGAACGCCTGACGCGCATTACCGAGAACCTCCTGCGCCTGACACGGCTGGACAGCGGCGCTGTGCAGCCGGCGGCGCCGGTGGCCGTCCGCCCTGTGCTGGAGCGGGTGGCCCGCATGCTGACGGTACTGGCCCGGGAAAAGGGGGTTACGCTGACCTTTGAGGCGGCGGAGGATGCCGTGGCGCTGGCGACGGAGGACGACGTGCACCAGATCCTCTATAACCTGATGGATAACGGCATCAAGTACTCCGGGGCGGATGGCTTTGTGCATGCCGCTGTCCGAACGGAGGGCGACTGGGTGGTGCTGACGGTGGAGGATAACGGTATCGGGATCCCAGAGGAGGATCTGCCCCATATTTTTGAGCGGTTCTACCGGGTGGATAAAATGCGCTCCCGCGCCATCGGCGGCACAGGACTGGGGCTTTCCATTGTCAAGGACACGGTGGAGAACCGCGGCGGCCGTATAACCGCCGCCGCCCGGAAGGGCGCGTCAGGCACGGTGTTCACGGTGTATCTGCCCCGCGCGCAGGAAGGCGGTGATGGCGCATGAAACATTGGATATGCCGGCTGGCGGCATTGCTGCTGGCGGCTTTCCTGCTGGACGGGTGCGGCATGATGGCCCGCGGCCAGCAGGAGGGACTGGCGCTCTATTATCCCGCGGTGCTGGAGACGCACCGGGGCGGTGACGCCATCGACAGCGTCACAGTGGATTGGGAGACACTCCCTCAAGGGGATAATCAGATTCAGGCTGATGCTGTGATGGCGCTGCTGATGGGGGAATGCCATGAGGCAGGATTTCAAAGTCCCATTCCTGCCGGTACCCAGCTGCGCTCCGTTACGGTGCGGGGCGGTACGGCGTGGGTGGATCTGACCGGCGGCTACGGCCAGCTCAGCGGCATGGCACTGACCATCGCCGACTACTGCATTGCCCTGTCGCTGACGCAGCTGGAGGGAATTTATGCCGTGCATGTCACAGTCAACGGACAGGAACTGGCCTACCGTGATAATAACCGATTTTTGGCCAGTGATGTGCTTTTGACCTCCATGGATGACGTGGTACGGACACTGACGGCGCAGCTCTACTTCCCGGATAGCAGCGGTGAACTGACGGCGGAGGAACGGCTGCTGACGCAGTATGAGGGTCAGTCGGCGGCGGATGTGGTGCTTGCTGCTCTGGCGGATGGGCCGTCTGACGATACGCTTCATGCACTGATGCCTGAGGACTTCTCCGGCTTTACTGCCCGGGTGGACAGCGGCATTTGTCAGCTAAATCTATCCTCTGCCAGTGTAGAGAATATGGATGATGAGGCTGCACAGCAGATGGTGCTGGGTGTGGTAAACTCACTGCGTTCGCTGGAGGGCGTTTCCGCGGTGCAGCTGTATGTGGACGGCGACTATGCGGAGAGCTATGAATAAACGAAAAGGACTTCCGAAAAGGAAGTCCTTTTTGCTGTATTCTATTTGGCATACAGAAGGCCGACGAGCCAGTTCAGTGCGCGGCCCGGCAGAATCCGTACCAGAAAGACGAAAAACTTGTAGCTGGCGCCGATGGTATACAGCGGCTTGACACTTTGCTTTGCAGCGACATTGGCGATGAAGCGGCCCGCCTTGGCCGGATCCATGCCGGCCTGCTCATCGTGCTCCATCCGGGCGACGCTGCGGCCGATACGGCCCTGATAGATATCATCGCCATCGATCACCTTTTCCCGCGCAGCGGTAAAGCCGGTTCGGATATCCCCCGGCTGCACGGCGCACACCGTGACGCCGAAAGGACGCAGCTCATTGGCCAGCGCCATGGTATAGTCGTTGACCGCCGCCTTGGTGGCGCTGTAATACGCCTGAAACGGGATGGCCACCGGCGCGGCCACGCTGCTGAGGTTGATGATCCGCCCGCCGCCCTGCCGGCGCATGATGGGCACCACACAGCGGTTCATGCGCACCATGCCGAAAAAGTTGGCGTCAAACAGGCGCTGCGCCTCCTCGGTAGTGGTAAACTCAATGGCGCCGGAGATGCCGAAACCGGCATTGTTTACCACAAGGTCAATGCGGCCCTCTGCCTCCATGACCTGTGCCACGGCGGCAGCTAGCGTTTCTTCTTTTGTGATGTCCGCCACGATATGGCGGACATCCGCTTTTCCTACGGCCCGGCGGCTCAGCTCATAGACGGTCCATCCGTCAGCCTGAAGTGCCAGCGCCGTGGCCCGGCCGATGCCGGAGGTGCCGCCGGTGACGATTGCGACCTTATTGCTCATGACCGTTCACCATTACATCCGAAATAATATCCATGGCCTCGTCCAGCAGCTTTTCTGTATGGGTGGCCATATAGCTGGTGCGCAGCAGCGCCTCACCCTCCGGCGTGGCGGGGGGCAGCGTGGGGTTCACATATACGCCGCGGTCGTAAATCCTTGCCGCCGCTTCCAGCGTCCAATAGGTTTCATAGGTGTACAGCGGAATGATGGGCGTAGGCGCCTCCAGTGCGCTTTCCCGGATCTTCACACCCCGCTGCGTAAATCCCTTGCGGGCATACAGACTCAGCTCGCGCAGCCGTTCCGGAAGCTCCGGATGTGCTTCCAGATGACGCAGGGCGGCCAGCGCCGTGGCACAGTTGGCCGGCGGAATGGAAGCAGAGAAAATAAAGGGCCGTGATGCGTGGCGCACGAACTCTGCCACCTCGGCAGATGCCGCCATATAGCCGCCCAGTGACGCCAGCGATTTGGAGAAGGTGCCCATGTAAATATCCACCTGATCCTCCAACCCGAAATAGCTGGCGGTGCCGCGGCCGCCCTCGCCCAGTACGCCCAGACCGTGAGCATCGTCCACCATCACCCGGGCGCCATAGCGCCTGGCCAGCGCGCAGATCCGGGGCAGATCGGCGATATCTCCGCCCATGGAAAAGACACCGTCGGTCACGATAAGGACGCCGCCTTTTCCATCGATTTTTTGCAGAACGCGCTCCAGCTCCTCCATATCATTGTGGCGGTAGCGCAGCATCTTGCCGTAGCTCATCTGACAGCCGGCATAGATGCTGGCATGATTTTCCTTATCGCAGACCACATAGTCGTGCCGGTCCACCAGCGCGGAAATAATGCCCACGTTGGACTGAAATCCGGTCCCGAAGGTGACGACGCCCGGCTTGCGCAGAAATTTTGCAAGCTCGGCCTCCAGCTCCAGATGCAGCTCCAGTGTGCCGTTGAGAAAGCGGGAACCGGAGCAGCCTGTTCCGTATTTTTCCAGCGCCTTTACGCCGGCTTCGATGATCTCGGGATGAATGGTCAGGCCCAGATAATTGTTGGAGCCCAGCATGATGCGGCGCTTGCCCTCCATGGTGACCTCTACATCCTGCCGTGATTGCAGGGCATGGAAGTAGGGATATACGCCCTGTTCCTTCAATTTGCTGGCCAGAGACGGCGCATAGCATTTTTCAAAAATATCCATTGTGCCTCCTTATGGCATATGCTTCATCAATTGTTCCTGTCTTATGCATTATACCGGTCAAAAAAAAGAATGTCAAATTTCTTTTAAAAGTGTCATGCGTGAGAGCCGCTTTTCAATTGACAATCCTGCCTGTTTTTAACGGACATTTTCCACTGCGGTCTGCGGAAAATAACACAGTCACCGGTGACAGATACGACGAAATTCGGCAAGCATTTCGTGAAGAAAGGGTGATTTTTTTTGTATGAAATGCGAAAAAAGCGATGGATATCCTTTCTGTTTTCCTGCCTGCTGGCATTTTCCCTGGCCTCCCCCGCATGGGCTGCGGAAAAGGAGCGCACCTTGATCCCGCTGGGAAAAGCGGTGGGGATCAAGCTGTTTTCCGATGGCGCGCTGGTGGTGTCGCTGGAGGGCAACGGCACGCTGCGGGTGGGCGACCTGCTGCTGCGTGTCAACGATACCCGGATACAATCCACAGAGCAGCTGCAATCCCTGCTGCAGGAGAACGGCAGCGTACCGGTGTCCATGCAGGTACGGCGCGGTGAGCGTTTGATGACCTTTACGGATACACCCAGATGCGGGAGCGACGGCATATACCGTCTGGGTGCATGGATCCGCGACAGCATGGCCGGCGTGGGCACCCTGACCTATTATGACCCGCAAACGGCCGCGTATGGCGCTTTGGGCCACGGGATCACCGATGTGGACACCGCACAGTTGATGAGCCTTGGCAGTGGCTCCATTATGGAGACGACGGTCAAGGCGGTAAAGCGGGGACAGAGGGGCGACCCCGGTGAGCTGAAAGGCGACTTTACCGTACAGCGTGACGTGGGTACCCTGACGGCCAATACCAGCGGCGGCATTTTCGGGAAAATGTCTGACAGCGATTTTATCGGCGCGGCGAAGGCGATTCCCGTAGCGCGGGCCGATGAGGTAACATGCGGCCCTGCTACCATTCTTGCCACCGTCAGCGGCAGTGAGACAAAGGAGTATCAGGTGGAGATCCTGCGGCGGTATGACGGCAGCCGCGATACCCGCGACCTGATGCTGAAAGTGACGGATCCGCAGCTGCTGGCGGTTACCGGCGGTATCGTGCAGGGGATGTGAGTGATATATAATAGGGACAACACAGGAAAGCCTTGATTTTACAAGGGTTTCTGGCGTTGTCCCTATTTTCACTGACATGAAATAGGCCGTATTTGCGCAATACTGGATCTGCCGCGGCTGTACAAAGGAAGGACATTGCGATAATCAAATGGTGTGTGGCTAGAGAAGAAATGTGCCGAGGAGGTAGAAAGAACTTAGGGCGAGGGGAATTGTGGTACGCCGCTTTGCTTGATTGGCGAAAGACCTGCTAAGAAAAGTCAAGTAGGAATTTCAAGGTAATGCGGTGTGCAAAAAGGCCGCACCAAACCAAGCCGCTTCGCATCTCAGAAATGAAACGGCGGCCAGCCAATGCTTTATGGCGAGATCAGGCGGTGTGTTCCAGCGACTCCAGATAGGCTTTTACAGTGGCGTAGTAGATCCGCAGAAACTTGTTGGCGGAAGCCATCATGTAGATGCGGTAAGGCTTGCCCTCGGCGCGCTTCCTGTCCATGAACTGGTAGACCGGCTCATCCAGCGGCGCGTTCTGCAAGTAGACGGTCATGACAAGGAACAGTGTCCGCCGCAGAGACGACGCACCAACTTTGCTCATGCTCTTGTGTCTGCCGGTCACATCACCGGAATCATTTGGCGGAGCATCCAGCCCAGCATAGGCCACGAGCGCTTTCTTGGAATAAAAGCGGCGCACATCCCCAATTTCAGCCATGAGCTGCGGCCCTAGAGTCGGGCCTACGCCGAACATGTCCATGACAGCAGGATACAAGGAGTACGCCGAAGCCAAACGCGGCACGAGTTGGAAGCAAAAGCTCAAGCAAACCATTGACCGGCTTGTCATCACCGCCAAAGACTATGATGACTTCCTTCGGCTCATACAGGAAGCCGGTTATGAAATCAAAACCGGCAAATACATCTCCTTCCGCGCCGAAGGTCAGGAGAGATTTACCCGCTCTAAAACTATCGGGGAAAACTACACGGAGGACCGCATCAAGGAACGAATTGCCGGACGGACGCCCCGAAGAAGCCAGAGACAGACCGTGCCGAAGGGCATCTCTCTCATCGGAGATATTCAGGAGCGGCTCAGACTTATCGACAGCAAGGGCTATGAGTATAAAGCCAAGCTCACAATCCTCAAGGAAGCGGCGCGGACGCTCAACTATCTCACGGAAAACAACTTGCTCCAATACGCTGATCTTGAGAAGAAGGTCGAGGACGTTCACGGCTCTTATGACCGTACCGGCAAGGAGCTAAAAGGCGTTGAAGCGCGGCTGCGGGAAGTCCAGCCGCTTATCAAAAACATCTCCAACTATGGTCATGTGACTGACCGCATGAAGCGTGAGAGTGCCGACAAGATGGAGGATTTCATTCGCCGTGTTTCGGGGGATTAACGATCACCGCAACTTCCCTGTTGCGCAGAGGGGAGGAATCGGGTATAATAGAAAAAACTGCGGAAGGAGGCAGACCATGCGGACACTGTATCACGGCAGCCGGGTGACGGTAGATCAGCCGGAAATACGCATTCAGAAGTTCCATAAGGACTTCTATTGGGGCTTCTACTGCACAGAATATGAGACGCAGGCCACCCGCTGGGCTACACGGTTCGGCAGCGGTATCGTGAATGTCTACCAGTTTGAAGAGCAGCCGGGGCTGTTGGTTAAGCGGTTCCCTGAGATGAGCGATGAGTGGCTGGACTTCATCGTGGCCTGCCGCAGCGGCATCCCCCATAACTACGACATCGTAGAGGGGCCGATGGCCGACGACACCATCTTCAACTATGTACAGAGCTATACAGATGGCGAGATCAGCCGCGCCGCCTTCTGGGAACTGGCACGGTTCAAGCATCCCACCCATCAGATCAGCTTCCACACCGCCAGAGCGCTGGCGACGCTGACCTTCGAGAGGAGTTACGAGGTACATGTGTGAACGAAACCACAGCGGACTGTTCTTCACCTGCGCTTTGGTGGAGCAGTTGGGCCGCGACCTGAAAATGAAGCGCTGTGACGTGGTGAAGGCGCTGGGAGTGAATGGCGTGCAGATGATCTTGGGCCATGCCGATGTGTTCCACTGTGAGCCCATTGAAAAGGTGTCCGATGATATGCAGCAGCACTTCGATTTGCCCCACGGCCAGTTCGATAACGTGTCGGCGGCCAGGTACGCCGTGCCGGATGTATGGACGATCGGCAAGGTATACGCCCGCTTGATCGAGGACGTGTCCGGGCAGGATGACGTGGCGGAAACATTGGTGGCCGTATATACCTCGTGGATCGATGAAAAGCTCTGCGATTATAACTCTTCGCTCTACTATCAGTCCCGTGACTACATCGCGGAATGCTATCGCGTAGGTCACGTGATCGACGCATAAAAATGGGCCTCTGATGTCGGTGCATCAGAGGCCTTTTTTACCGCTAAAGGGAAAAAATAAGGGAAAACTGAAATTTTAAGCATGAGAAAAACCTCGTAACCGGCATGGTTACGAGGTTTTTGGTTGGAGGTGACACCCGGATTTGAACCGGGGAATGAGGGTTTTGCAGACCCTTGCCTTACCACTTGGCTATGTCACCGTGACACAGTGTCCGATGGACATTATACAGCAACACGGGACAGTTGTCAAGAGAAAAGAAAAATTTCCTGAGAATAAAATGAACGGGCGGAAGCGCGCGGTAAAATTACTCCTTGGCGTGGACGTTGATGAATTCCGCCCGGAGCTTGGAATAGAGGATGGTCTGGCTGCTGTACAGGCCGCAGTAACCGGACAGAAGATAGCTGATGGCACAGGCAAAGGCGAAATACAGCAGGCCATCGCCGCTGCCGAACAGCTCCATGCTCAGCAGCACCGAGGCAACGGGGCAATTGACTGCACCGCAGAATACCGAAACCAGACCGATGGCCGCGCCGAAACCGGCGGGAAGGCCCAGCAAAGGTGCGGCCATGCAGCCGAAAGTGGCGCCCACGAAGAAAGAGGGAACCACCTCGCCGCCCTTGAAGCCGCAGCCGATGGTGACGGCGGTGAAGAGTATTTTCAAGAACCATGCCCAGCCGGAGGCGTCGCCCGCCATTGCCCGTGTGATCACGTCCATGCCGGCGCCATTATAATCCCGGCCCAGCAGCAGCGTCAGGACAATAATGACTGCGCCGCCGACGGCGGCACGCAGATAGGGATTTTTAAGCCAGCGCACTGCCAGATGCTCCACCAGATGCATGCCGCGGACAAAGAGAATGGATACCAGCGCGCAGCCGATGGCCAAGAGAATTACCAGCAGTACAGTCCATGCATCGGGGGCGGGAATGGCCACGGCGAAGCGGGTGGGGGGCACCTTAAACAGCGTGGCGATGAGATAACCCACAGAAGCGGCGGTCAGGCAGGGGATCAGGCCGGCATAATACAGCACGCCAACGCTGATGACCTCCAGCGCGAAGATGGTGGCGGTCAGCGGGGTACCGAACAGCGCGGAGAATACGGCACTCATGCCGCACAGCGTAGCCAGCGGCAGATCCTTTTCGCCCAGATGCAGCAGCCGTCCTGTGCGGTAGCCGATGCCGCCGCCGATCTGCAGCGCCGCGCCTTCGCGGCCGGCAGAGCCGCCCAACAGGTGGGTGATGCAGGTGGAGATGAAGATCACCGGCACCAGCATGATGGGCACATCTTTGCCAAAATGAACGGATTCAATAATATTATTGGTGCCGCGGCCCTCAATATGCAGCGCCCGGTACAGCCATACGATCACCACACCGCCCAGCGGCAGCAGCCACAGGATCCACGGGTGAGCCAGCCGCAGCGCGGTAGCCTGTTCAACGCCGACGTGGAACGCGGTTCCCACGGCGCCGCCGATCAGGCCCACAAGGCCTCCGATAGCCAGCCATTTGGCCAGCGCGACAATATAGAGCGAGATATGCTGAAAGAATCCCTTGACCCGATCCATGGCAATGGCTCCTTTGTGTATTATGTGTGAAAACAGGGTGCCTGCCGCCGTTTTGGCGACAACTTACGACATTTTAACACTCGCCGGAAGGCTTGTCAATCCGTGGCACAGGACGGTTTGAACAAGAGAACAAGACTTTTTGTCAGCAACCCACACAAATTTTCGGATTTTTAATTTTCCCGGTTGATTATCCGGGAAAGATGCCGTATACTATAAGAACAAGCATACAATCGGAAACCATGGAAGCAACGATATCACTTGAGGAGGAAAATGAAATGAAATACGGACGTACTTTCAACTTCTCCGCCGGCCCCGCCATGATGCCGGAGCCTGTTCTGGAGGAGATCCGCGACGAGATGATGAACTACCGCGGCAGCGGCATGTGCGTGATGGAAATGAGCCATCGCTCCAAGGTGTTCCAGCAGATCGCGGCCGAGGCCGAGGCTGATCTGCGCAAGCTGATGAGTATCCCCGATAACTATAAGGTCCTGTTCGTCCAGGGCGGCGGTACCCTGCAGTTTGCCATGGTGGCCATGAACCTGATGAAGAACGGCAAGGCATGCTATGTGGAAACCGGCGCCTGGTCCAAGAAGGCGATTGCCGAGGCCAAGAAGTATGGTGAGGTGCAGGTTGTCGCTTCCTCCGCGGACAAGAATTTCTCCTACATCCCCGATTGCTCCGATCTGGATATCCCCGATGACGCCGATTATGTCTATATCTGCGAGAACGAGACCATCAACGGTACCACATGGAACAAGCTGCCCAATACCAAGGGGCATGTCTTGGTGTCCGATCAGTCCTCCATGTTCCTGTCCCGCCCCTGCAACGTGTCCGATTACGGTCTGATCTGGGCCGGCGTGCAGAAGAATGTGGGCCCTGCCGGTATGGCCATCGTGATCATCCGCGAGGATCTGATCCGCGATGATCTGGATCCCAAGACCCCCATTTATATGAAGTACAAGACCCATGCGGATAATGACAGCATGTACAACACGCCCAACTGCTGGGCCATCTACTGCTGCGGCAAGGTGTTCCACTATCTGCTGGGCATCGGCGGTCTGGAGGAGATGGAGAAGCGCAACATCGCCAAGGCCAAGGTTATTTACGACTTCCTGGACAGCTCCAAGCTGTTCAAGGGCGCTGTGGTGCCCGAGGATCGCAGCCTGATGAACATTCCTTTTGTCACCGGCGACAAGGATCTGGATGCCGCCGTGGTGGCCGCCTCCAAGGAGGCCGGCTTTGACAACCTGAAGGGCCACAAGTCCGTGGGCGGCCTGCGTGCCAGCGTGTACAACGCCATGCCTATCGAGGGTGCTCAGGCGCTGGTGGAGTTCCTGACCAAGTTCGAGGCTGAGCATAAGTAAAAACCCTTAAAGGGGGGATTTCATCCCCCCTTTAGATTCCCCATCACCAGCCTGCGGACTGTTGTTGCCGCCCAAGGCGGCTGGGCCGGAGTGTTTTTCTGACGCGCATGTTGTCAGAAAATGATTTGGTGTTTTTGCCATGGGCAAAATTTCCACAACAAACTGTAATATAAAAGGAGATAATTACCATGCGTATTCTGGTTACTGACGGTATGGATAAGACCGCAATGGCAAAGCTGCGCGAGATGGGCCATGAGGTCGTTGAGCAGTTCTATGAGCCTGATCAGCTGGGAAAGGCTCTGCGTGATTTCGATGTGGCCGTGGTTCGCTCCAAGACCAAGGTTCGCGCCAACCATATTGACGAGGCCAAGGGCAGCAAGCTGAAGCTGATCATCCGCGGCGGCGTGGGTGTGGATAACATCGACGTGAAGTATGCCGAGGCCAACGGCATCGCCGTGAAGAATACCCCCCGCGCTTCCTCCCAGTCTGTGGCAGAGCTGGCCATGGGCCATATGTTCTCCTGCGCCCGCTACATCTCCGATGCCGGCTACACCATGCGCAACGATCAGTGGAAGAAGAAGGAGTACGGTAAGGGCATCGAATTGCAGGGCAAGACGCTGGGTATCGTTGGTTTTGGCCGTATCGGCCAGCATCTGGGCGTGATGGCCAAAGCCATCGGCATGAAGGTCCTCGCCTTTGACATCTATCAGGTTCCCGTGATCTCCGAGCAGCTGGGTATTCCCTATGTGAGCATGGATGAACTGCTGGCGCAGTCCGATTTCGTTTCCGTGCATGCTCCCGCCGTGGACGGCGGCGCTCTGATCAGCGCGGAGAATATCGCCAAGATGAAGGACGGCGTGGTGATCATCAACACCTCCCGCGGTACCAATGTGGATGAGGCCGCGCTGCTGGCCGCTCTGGAGTCCGGCAAGGTGCGCGCCGCCGGTCTGGATGTATACGCCGATGAGCCCGCCACCAACAAGGCGCTGTACAGCCATCCCATGGTGTCCTGCACGCCCCACATCGGCGCGGCCACCGTGGAGGCACAGAAGCGCATTGGCGAGGAGATCGTGGAGATCATCGCCGCGATGTGAGTCGGCTGCCACTATGTTATAATGTGAGAAAAGAGGACGCTCTCGCGTCCTCTTTTCTTATCTTTACTTTATCACGATCTGGTTGCTGGCGCTGCCGAAGATATCCGTCCATGCGGCGTCCACCTTGGCTGCCTCATCCTGCGCCAGTTTGCTCTCGTCGGCGGTGCTTTCATCCGGCATCTGCCCCAGGATCAGCAGCGCCACATAGTTGCCGTTGACGAACAGCCGGGCCTGCTGCACCATGGGCAGGTTCATGTCGTACATCTTGCTGTAATCCAGCACCTGCTCATAGCCGGTCTGCAGCAGTGCGGCGGCATCCTCCGCATAGCCGTCCTTTACCTGCAGCACCACGGCGACGCTGGGATCAAGGGCGCTGTTCTCACTGCTTTCGGCGGCCCAACTGTCGATCTTGCTCATGTCCAGACCGTAGTAATTGGTCATGCGGTCCTCATCCTCGGCCAGATCGCAGCCATAGCTGTCGCCCAGCGCCGCTTTCAGCGTGTCCAGCACCTCCTGTGCGGTTTTGCTGTTTTCCGTGTGGTTATCCTTGCTCCCGTTGTCAAAGCTGCCGCAGGCGGCAAGAGACAGCACCATCATTACTGCCAGCAGCAGGGCGATTGCTTTTTTCATCATTTTCATGGTTTATGGACCATCCTTTCCGTTTGATTTACGTCCTTGTAGACGTGCTCAAATTTTGAAAGGTTCCGCAAAGCCGAAAAATTATTTCCGCATGTTCAGCGGATCGTCCTGCGGGCGGGCCAGCGGCTCCATGCGGCGCGGCGCGATAGGGCGGGACATGCAGAAGTACCTTGTTTCATCGGCAATATGATCCTCCTGCGCGGAATCTACATCCTCCGGGACTGTGGTGCTGTACAGCAGGGCAGGTACCGTGCGCAGAAACCCCTTACAGTTGTCGAACACATACATGCCGGGATAACCCTCGCTGTCAAAGGCCAGACGGTAGTGCAGCTGCATCCATCCCGCCACCCGCCGGTTATCGCCCCGCTGGAAGAAAACGCGGTGCTTCAGGGCGGTCTCGTAGATGCTCTCGCCCCGGCTGGCATCCCAGATGGCGGGATCCGCCACACCGGTGATGTCCCGGCCACGGAGATAGGGATGCTGATCCTCAATGCGGCGGATCTCGGAAAACTGCTTGTCCGGCGTCCACAGCACGCCTTCGTTGGGCGTGGCGGTGCAGCCGTACAGCTCCAGAATCCGGTAGATCACGCCGTCATGATCCACGGCCCACCAGCCGCAGGAAAAGGGTTTGGCATAACCGAAGTCATAGCTGCGGTATACCCGCCATTCCCGCGGGATGTCAAAGGCGGGCAGCACATGGGTAAAGCGGCGGTCGGCATAGTGGTCGGGATCGTCGGTGAATTCGCTGAACACCTGTCCCTGAAAGATATCCCAGCGGCCCTCCAGCCACGCCAGCCGCAGCCGCCGGGGCAGGGACTGCAGCTGGCGCAGATAGTCGGGTTGGGCGGCCAGCAGCGCCTTATTGTCCGTGACCCGGGCGGGGATGAAGATATAGTCCTCCGGGTTTTCGCCCGGCTCGAAGCGCCGGTCGATGAACAGGCGCTTGATATAGCTGTGGCCGGGGCCGCCGGGGTTGCAGGTATAGTAAATGCGCTTGGGAAAACCGTTGACGCCGCGCAGACAGGCGGCAAACTGGCGCATCCACTGCTCCCGCAGCTGGGTGCACTCATCCAGAAAGATCACGTCATATTCCGCGCCCTGATAGCGGCCCATATCGCCGTCATTGGCGCAGTAGCCGAATTCCAGCGTGGAGCCGTTGGGAAAGAGGAAAATGCGGTCGGCGGCGCGGTAATGCGCGACGCCGTTCAGCTCGGCGCGGAGCTGGCGGATGTGGTTGCTCTCCAGCTCTTGAAAGGTGCGGCGGACGATCAGCAGCCGGATACCGGCATAGCGCAGCGCCAGCAGCTTGGCCTTGGTACGCACGGCCCAGCTCTTGCCGCCGCCGCGCGCGCCGCCGAAGGCGGTGTACTTTTTGCGGCTTTCCAGAAACAGCTTTTGCTTTTCATTGGGGCAGGGAAGCGCCAGGGCGACAGGGGACATAAAGCATACCTCCGTTTTCGGTTCAATGGGGGCGGCGGCACCCGGCTGGTGCGCGGCGCTCTTTCTATGGAGGGATTATCCGGGCGTTGTTGTCCTGTACAGGGCAACGGCACAAAAAATGTGGATAAAAATCATGGTTTTTACCATTTTTGTTGTGCAAATGATAGAAAAGAGAAAAAATTTGCAAAATCGCGTGACTTTTGGAAAAAAGTGTATTATACTGAAAACAACAGTGGAAGCAAAGACCCAAATCGGGCGCGCCCGGTTTGCCGTTTCGGCATGCCGAAACGATGGTTTTTCGCTTCAGCAAAAAATGAAAGGACGCGATAGAATGAAAAGGATCATCAGCCTGATCATGGTGCTGGTGCTGGCGTTGAGCCTGGCGCCGACCACCGTGTGGGCAACAGAGGGTACGCCTGCGGACGCTGTTGCTTCCGTAACGGATGGCAGCGGGGAAACGCAGAAGTTTGCCTCTTCTCTGAAGGATGCATTTGAATATGCGGCTGCGCCGGATGTCAAGGAGCCGACGGTTACGCTGCTGACCGATGTGACGCTGGACGACAGCGTTACGATCAAGGCCTCCAAAGAGGTTACGATTGATGGTCAGGGCAACACAATCAATGTGCTTGACGGCAATTACATCAAAGCTTCGGAAAACGGCAAGCTGACGCTGAATGGTGTGACCGTAACCGGTCCTGCATATGCAATGAGCCTGCTGTGTATCACGGGAAGTGCGGAGGTTACGATCAGCAAGGACAGCAAGGTCGCGGCAACATCTGGCCTTCAGGAGGAGTATCCGTATCCCGCTATTCTGATCCAGAGCAACAAGGAATCTATTACGACCTATACGCCGCAGCTGCATGTTTACGGTGCAGTTTCAGCGGTGAAAATGCCGGCTATTCAGGGTAATGGCACCGACAGAAGCACCAGCAAGATCGATATCAATGACGGTGCATCTGTGACCTCCGGCAGCTTGGCTATGTATCTGCCCCAGCCTTGCGAGGTAAATGTCAATGGCGGTACGGTCAAGGGTTACTGCGCCATCGGCGTCAAGTCCGGTACGCTGAACATCAACGGCGGCCTGGTGCAGGGCGTTGCCAATGATACCAAGATTAGTGATAAGGATTCCAAAACGAACGGTATCAACTATGATGGTTCCGCGATTATGATCGACTCTTATATTGGCTATTCCGGTCAGGTGAAGATCAACATCTCCGGCGGTAAGGTTGAGAGCCTGCATTCCACGGCCATCCGTGAGATCGGCAACGATGCCTCCAAGACCAATATGGTCGGCCTGAGTGTTACCGGCGGTGAAGTCATGGGCGCAGACGGAATGAATGCCATTCTGGTTCGCGATGTGACCATGAAAGCGGGTACGCTTTCCGCTACCGGCGGCACGTTCTCCAGCAACCCCACGAAATTTGTGGATACCGGCAAGTACACCGTCACCGAAGAGAACGGCAAGTTCACGGTCAATGAGCGCGAGTATGTCGCGCAGGTTGGAGCCGATAAGTACTATTCTTTGGAAGATGCCATTAATAATGTAAAGAATGGGCAGACGATTGAGCTTATCAAAGATGTGACCGATGCAGTGGGACTGAGCGTTAACACGCGTAAGACGTTTACTGTCGACTTTAAGGGACATACTTATACAGTAAATAAGCCTGGCGCGGGTTCCAGTAATACGGAGACCAATGCGTTCCAGCTGATTAAGGATCAGACAATTACTTTTAAGAACGGTACGATTAATGTTTCCAAGGACAACTTGGTTGCTGCAAGCGATGGAAGAAATATTAAGCGTATTATCCAGTGCTATGCAGGTTTGACTTTGGAAGATATGCTGATTGACGGTACAAATGTATTTGGAAACGGCTATCCTATGACTTTCAATAATCAACCGGTATATATCATTGGCAATACCAGCGTGATCTGCAATTCGGCAACTACAACTGCTTTTGATGCGGATGGTAATTGGGGTCACTATGACCGCTGCAAAGTGACTATTGACACAACTGGTACTATTGGCGGCGATATTGAATTGGGTCAGGGTTATCTGGATATCCGTAATGTCAAAGCAGAACGTATTGTGCTTTGCAAGCTTTGCGGTGAAACGGATTTTGAAAACCGTATTTCCGTTACCGGCGGCACGTTCTCCAGCAACCCCACGGACTATGTCCACGATGAGCACTATAAGGTTTCAAAGGGCTTGGACGGCATGTATACCGTGGGCCTGAAGGATAAGGACGACGGCACCGGCGGCAAGACCAGCGTGGTGGAGCTGCCCGCCGAGACCACCAAGAACACCACCACCGCCACCATCGATGTGGCGGATATCGACGCCAACAAGGAACTGTCCGTGGTGGGCGGCGATGTGAGCGTGACCTTCGATCAGAATGCGGCGGCCGGTATCGCCGGTGCGGCCGGCAACAGCACTGAGCTGAATCTGACGGTGGAAAAGACCGAACCCAGCGCCGAGCAGGAAAAGACCTATGACGACAAGCTGGTGAATACCACCAACGAGGTCGTTGTGAACGTGACGCTGACGGCGGACGGCAAACCCGTGTTTGACGCGGCCAAGGCTGGCGGCAAGGCCACCGTTCAGGTGCCCTATCAGGTCGGCTTGAAGAAGGCCGATATCTCCGTGCACTATCTGAACAACGGCAAGACGGAGAAGGTTCCCTTTACCTATGACGCCGAGACCGGTATCATTACCATGACGCTGGAGCACTTCTCCGCGTATCTGATCACTACGGCTACCCATCCCAGCATTACCCCTGTGGACAGCAAGCCGACCTATATCAAGGGCAGCAACAAGGATCTTGGCTTTACCACGGTGGATCTGCCCGATAAGATCACCGTAAAGGTGGGCGACAAGACCCTGACCGAGGGCAAGGATTACACCGTGTCCGATGGCAAGCTGACGCTGACCGGCGCCTATCTGGAGACGCTGGATTACGGCAACTATACGCTGAAGGTGTTTGACGAAAACGGCAACGAGATCGCCAAGACCTCCTTTGTCAAGAGCTTTGCCGCCCGTCCGGCGCAGCAGCCTGCACAGTCCGGTAACAAGAACTCCACGTCCACCAAGGATGATGTGAAGTCCGCCGGTACCGGCGATATGGGCGTGGCGCTGTATGCCGTCAGCGCAGTGCTGTCTCTGACGGGCAGCGCGTGGATCGTGGGCAAGAAGCGCAGCAAGTAAAAACCTGATTCCATTTCCATAAGATCTCAGACAAAAAGAGCGGCGGGCTGGGCCTGCCGCTCTTTTTGTCGCGAAACGGCAAAACGCGGCGCGAAAATGACAGCTTCCCGGCGCGGAGCGGCTTGCGGCAGCGTACAGGAAAGGCGATGGAAGAGGGTGGGTCTGCCGCAGCCGGCTGAACGCGGCGGCAGGTGGGCTATAGCGGGCCAAAAGAGAGATGGAGGAGAGCGAGGCCCGAAAAAGTGAGATAAAGAGGAACGAAACAAAAAGAACGAAATAAAAAAGGGTGAGACTTCCGCAGAAACCTCACCCTTTTCCGGTATGTTGTTGTAATTACACGCGGCAGGTCCAGCCGAAAGGATCATCCCGCTTGCCCCACTGGATGCCGGTCAGCTCGTCATACAGCTTTTGGGACAATGCGCCGATCTGGTTGTGGTTGACCTCGTAGCGCTGATCACCCCAACCCAGTGCGCCGATGGGGGAGATCACGGCGGCGGTGCCGATGCACCACGCCTCTTCCAGCGCGCCGGTTCTGGCAGCCTCGAACAGCTCGTCCACGCTCAGCAGACGCTCCTCCACCGGGACGCCCCAGCTCTTGAGCAGCTCGATGGCGGACTTGCGGGTGACGCCGCGGAGGATGGAGCCGGTCAGCGCGGGGGTAACAACGGTGCCGTTGATCTTGAACATAACGTTCATGCCGCCGCCCTCTTCCACATACTTGCGCTCCACGCCGTCCAGCCACAGAACCTGAGAGTAACCCTTGGCCTCGGCGCGCTCACCGGCGCGGTTGGCTGCGCCGTAGTTGCCGCCGCACTTGGCTTCGCCGGTACCGCCGCGCACCGCGCGCACGTCTTCGGTCTCCACCATGATGGGCACAGGCTTGAGTCCATCGGTAAAATAGCTGCCGGAGGGGGAAAGAATGATGACGAAGGACGCCTCATGCACGCCGTGCAGTGCCAGCGTCGGATCGGTGGAATACAGGAACGGACGGATATAAAGGCTGGTGCCGGGATCGCTGGGAACCCAGTCCTGATCGACCCGGACGACCTCCTTGATGGCCTGCAGGGCATCATCGGGGTCCACCTGCGGCAGTCCCAGACGCTCGCAGGAGCGGTTCAGGCGCGCGATATTTTCCCACGGACGGAACAGCTGCACGCCGCCGTCGGGACGGCGGTAGGCTTTCAGTCCCTCGAACACCTCGGTGCCATAGTGCAGGACGCTGGCGGCGGGGGAGAGGGAAATGGGGCCGTAGGGGACAATGCGGGCATTGTGCCAGCCGTCCTTCTCGGTGTAGTCCATAACGAACATGTGGTCGGTAAACACAGAACCGAAACCCAGCTGATCGGAAGGGGGCAGGGTGCCGGGATGAGGATTCTTGGTGACAGTGATATTCATACGATCGTCTCCTTATCAAATTAAAGTTCTTTCAGATGCTCCATGTTGTGGCGGATGCCCTCGCAGCACTGGTGGAAGGTGGCCTTTTCCTCATCGGTCAGGGGCAGTTCAATGACCTGCTCCACACCGCCCGCGCCAATGACGCAGGGGACGCCGGCGAACAGGCCGCTTTCGCCATATTCGCCGCACAGCTCCATGCTGGCGGGCATGATGGCCTTTTCATCGTGGAGGACGATGTGGGTCATGCGGGCCGCGGTGGTGGCGATGCCGTATTCGGTGCACTGCTTGCCCGTATAGGTGACCCAGGCGCCGCCGATGGATTCCTTTTGCAGGGCGGCGCGGTCAAAGCGGAAGCGCTCGTCCGTTTCGGCCCATTTGTCCAGCGGCATGCCCCGGAAGCTGACACAGGACCAGGGGGCGAACTGCAGATTACCGTGCTCGCCCAGCATGTAGCAGGTGATGGACTTGTGATCGATGCCGGTCTGGCGTGCCAGAGCGCTCAGCAGGCGGGAGGTATCCAGACCCGTGCCGGTACCGAACACGCGGCCCTTGGGGAGATCAAGACCCAGCGCCAACTCGCGGGTGACGATGTCACAGGGGTTGGTGATGTTGATAAGCACGCCATCAAAGCCGCTGGCCTTGATCTTGTGTGCATAGCTGCGGACGGCGGGAATGGTGAACGCCATCTCCGTCAGGCGGTCATGTGTTTCCAGCAGTTCGATTTTGCCGACGCTGTTGACGATCACATCGCATTCGCCCAGATCGGAAAAATCACCGGCGCGTACCGTAACGCGGTGGGGCAGATACGCTGCCGCGTCCCGCAGGTCCTGCACCTCGCTGGCCAGCTTCTGCTCTTTCTGATCTACCAGCACCAGTTCGTCGGCGATGCCCTGCACCGCCAGAGAATACGCCACATGGGCGCCCACATGACCCAGACCGATCACACCGATAATACGTTTCTTTGCCATAGTAAAAACACTCCTTTGATGAGAATTGACAATAGTATTTGAATGGACAGCAGATTACATACCAAAGTTAGGGAACAGCACACAGGTATAGAGCATGGTCAGCACCATGTAGATCACCAGAATAATGGCAAACGCGGGAAGCGTGCGCTTCATCACCTGATTCTCGTTGCCGATCTGATCCACCGTGGCGCAGGCGGCCACCGTGTTGTTGGGGCAGATCAGGTTGCCCAGAGAGGCACCGGCATTCTGGCCGGCAAACACGGTGATGGGGTTCATACCCAGTGTGCCGGCAGCCTGAATGTGCATGTCGGCAAACATGATGTTGGAGCCAAGGCCCGTGCCGGTGATGAACGAGCCGCTGGCGCCGATGAGCACGGCTGCGGCAGGATAGAAGCGGCCCACCACGGCGGCAATATCAGAAGCCAGAAGATTCATCATACCGGTGGAGGAGGACTGCATGATATAGGACACCACTAAGAGGCTTCCCATGGTGACCAGCACCGGCAGCACATGCCCCACAGTTTTGGCACAGATGCGGCCATATTGCTTGACTCCGGTTTTGAGCGTCATGGCGCCGAGGAAACCACAGATGAGGATTACCACATCCACCCAGACGATGTAGCCAAAGGTACACATGATGGCAAAACCGTTATTTACCAGTGCCGGGAAACCATAACGCACAACGGGCAGCAGCACCAGCATGTAAACATAGGGAGACATGGCGCGGAAAGCACCGTATTTCTGTTCCTGTGCGGTGAAGTGGTGACGGTATTCCTCGGGGGTCTTGACACCTACCAGCTTGACATATGCTACGGAGAGGAGGATAGACAAAACGCCGGTACCCATGGACGTGACTTCAGCGCCCACAAAGTTGGAAAGAACGAACATTACGGCACCGGTGGAAACGCCGGCAAAGCAGAGATAAGGAACGATCCCCTTGAGACCCTTGCGGCCGAAGGTCATGGCCACCATGATAAAGGGGATCACCAGCACGCCGAACATGTGGATGCGGCCAACCATGGCGGAGTTAAGCGCCACAGTGCTCAGACCTGCGTCGGTCAGGGCTGCACCGCCATTAATGGTGGTCAGTCCGGCGCCGCCCCAGGAGCAGGGGGTGGCATCGCCCAACAGCGCAAGCGCAATAGAGGTGACCGGGTCAAATCCCAGAGCCACAAGGAACGGCGCGGCGATGGCGGCGGGGGAGCCGGCGCCGGCGGCACCCTCAAGAAAGATGGGGAGCATCATGCCGATGACGACTACCTGTACGCGGCGGTCATCGCTGATAAGGGCGATGGCACCCTTGACCTCTTCGATAGCGCCGGTATCACGCAGAATGTTCAGAATCACGAACGCACCGAACACCATCAGTACGATCTTGAGCCCCTCTTTGATGCCTTTCCAGATCAGTGCGTCATAGACGGCCACATTTTCCTTGAAGGTGGCGCCGGTCACATTGAAATAGGTAAAGGCCAGCAGAAGCGTCCACAGCAGTGCAATGGGGGCAACACGCTTGGCGGATTGATGGAAACCGAGAATGCCCACCAAAACAACGATGATGGGACTGAGTGCCATGACAAAATTCAGGAAGCTCATGTTTTTCTCTCACTTTCTGTTGTTGGGGCGAATGGTATTTCATCTCTTTGCTGGCCGGGCGTCAGAGAAAGAAAACGGAGTGAAAAAAGAGGCTCCGCCGGACTGGCGGAGCCTCTTGCTGCTTGTCTGTCTCAACTCTGCGGAGGCAGGCAGGGGAAAGGGGACGTCATGTTCCGGTGCTGTAAGCGGCTTGGTACGGCAAACAGTACTGCCAGCAAAATAATAATGGACGCCAGTACAATGGCGTCCATAATCAGAATCAGGCTGTTGTTCATTTCAGGGCATGCGGATACGGCGCAGCGACCCTGCGCATTGGCGGCAGTATTCATGAGCATGGAATTCATCATGACCGTATGCATCCTTTCCTGAAGTTAAACGGAGTGTAACATACATTTTTTGCCAATGCAAGAGCAAAATGCCCGTATGGAGCGAAAATCGTTTGACTATACAATATGACTATATATGTGTTCAAATAATTTATTAAAATAGACAACAAACACGGAATAAACTGAGAAAATACCACGCAAGTATAGATAGTATATCGTTTCTGGACGAAAAATAAGACTTCCCCAATAGGAGAAATGTGGAAGCGATTGACAAACGTGACATCACTGGTTAAAATGAGGCAAAAGCAGCAGGAGGTGGCTTTCCATGCGATTTTGGAAGATGAACGGCGCAGGCAATGATTTCCTTATCGTGGACGACCGGCAGAATGCCGTTCCGGATGAACGGTGGCCGGATATTGTGCGGACGCTGTGCCAGCGCCATTTGTCCATCGGGGCGGATGGCTTTATGGTAGTAAAAAAACCTACCGATGGCGGCGACTATAAAATGCTGTTCTTCAACTCGGACGGCTCCATGGGCGAAATGTGCGGCAACGGTGCGCGGTGCATCTGCCGCTATGGCCTTGAGAACGGACTGGCGGGCCGGGTGCAGCGGGTGGAGACCACGGCGGGACTGGTCACCGGCTGGCAGGTGGATCGGCAGCGCTACCGGGTGCGGCTCAATGACCCCTGCAACATCCGCCTGCATGACAGGATGGAGGCGGAAGGAACCATCTACGACTGCGCTTATCTGGAGCTGGGTGATCCGGGGATACCCCATGCAGTGGTGCCTATCCGCGGATTGCAGGACTATGACACGCAGACCCTGCGCCGCTTGGGAAGGCGGCTGCGGTATGATCCGGCGTTTCCCAAGGGGGCCAATGTGAATTTTTATGAGCTGATCGGGCCGAACCATGTGTATGAGCGTACCTATGAGCGTGGGGTGGAGGATTTCACCTATGCCTGCGGCACAGGCACCGGCTCGGTGGTAACGGTGCTGACCCTGTTGGGAAAGGTGTCCGGGAAAAATGTGCAGGTGGATATGACCGGCGGCCGGCTGGTGATCGATGTGGAGCGGGACGGCGCCGGCCGCATTACCGACCTGTATCTGACCGGGCCGACCAACGTGGTCTGTAAGGGTGAGATCACCGATGAGACGCTGGTGCTGTAAGCGCCGCAGATGATAACAGACCGCACCGTGTGTGCGGATCAGAGAGGAGGGCAACATATGCTTTGTGAAAATCTATCGCTTGGTAAGAACGGACATCTGTACTTTGCGGGACAGGACACAACGGTGCTGGCTGCGCAGTACGGAACGCCTGTGTACCTGCTGGATGAGGACTATATCCGTGGTCAATGCCGCCTCTACAGGAGTGCCTTCCGAAAACACTTCGGCCCCGGCAGCTGCCCGCTGTATGCCAGCAAGGCCAACGCATGCAAGCGGCTCTATGAGATCATGCGCGAGGAAGATATGGGCATCGATGTGGTGTCCTCCGGCGAGATCTACTGCGCCGCGCAGGCAGGCTATGATCTGTCCCGCGCCTATTTCCACGGCAACAACAAAACGGATGAGGATATTGCTTTCGGTATGGAGCGTCATGTGGGTTATTTTGTGGCCGACAATGCCGAGGAGATCATGGCCATCGAGGCGGAGGCCGCGCGGCGCGGCATCCGCCAGAAGGTGTTGCTGCGCCTGACGCCGGGAATCGATCCCCATACCTATGAGGAAGTGTCCACCGGTAAGGTGGACAGCAAGTTCGGCTCCGCCATCGAAACGGGACAGGCGGAGGAGATCACCCTGCGCACACTGGCGCAGCCTCATGTGGAACTGGTGGGATTTCACTGCCATGTGGGTTCGCAGGTGTTTGGCGAGGATGTATTTGAGCGCGCGGCTGCAGTCATGCTGGAATTTATCGCCGCCATGCGGGAAAAGCACGGCTATATGGCTCGGCAGCTGGATCTGGGCGGCGGCTACGGTATGCGCTATGTAGAGGAGGATCCCTGGCTTGACGTGGATGTTAAGGTGGGGCAGGTGGCGGCGGCGATCCACCGGACCTGTGCGCGGCTGCACATTGAGATGCCGGAGATCCACATGGAACCGGGACGCAGCATTGTGGCAGCGGCAGGCATGACGCTGTACACCTGCGGCGCGGTGAAGAAGATCCCGGGATACAAAAACTATGTTTCCGTTGACGGCGGCATGACGGATAACCCGCGTTTTGCCCTGTATAAGTCCCGCTATACCTGTCTGCCGGCCAACAAGATGGATCAGCCGCGCACCATGGAAGCGTCGCTGGTGGGGCGCTGCTGCGAAAGCGGAGATATTATTCAGGAGCATGTGCTTTGGCCTGCGTCCATGGAGCGGGGCGATATCGTGGCGGTGTGCACTACCGGCGCGTATAACTATTCCATGGCTTCTCACTACAATAAGATTCCCCGCCCGCCCATCGTGGTGCTGCGCGATGGCGGAAGCTATGTGGCGGTTCGCCGTGAAACGGTGGCCGATCTGTGCGCCTGTGACCAGTAAGGAAACAGGCGGGCAATGACAAGTGAAACCTTTGAAAGGAGTATTATCATGAAAAATTTGCAGGATTTTCCCCGAATTCCGCTGGCGGTGCTGCCAACGCCTGTTCAGAAGCTGGAGAATATCAGCCGCTTGCTGGGCACCAATGTATATGTTAAGCGCGATGATCTGACGGGTATCGGTCTTGGCGGCAACAAGGTGCGCAAGCTGGAGTTCCTGCTGGCGGATGCCAAGCACCAGGGTGCTGAGATCGTGTTTACCACCGGCGGCGCCCAGTCTAACCATGCCATGCTGACGGCGGCCTGCGCCAAAAAGCTGGGCATGGAGCCGATTCTGATCCTGAAGAAGCGTGGTGTGACCGAACGTAAGGGTAATCAGCTGCTGGAGTATCTGATGGATACGGATGTCCGCTTTATGGATACCGACAGCTATGACGATATTTACGCCGAGATGGATCGGGTAGGAAAGGCCAGCGGCAGACCCTATTATAAGATCCCCTGCGGCGGTTCCAATGCCATTGGCGCGCTGGGTTATGTCAACTGTATGAAAGAAATCGCGGATACCGGCATGCGCTTTGACTATGTCTGCTGTGCTGAGGGCAGCGGCGGTACCCATGCCGGTGTGGCGTTGGGCGCGAAGCTGTTTATGCCGCAGACGAAAGTGGTGGGCATGATGGTGGACAGCGATCCTTTCGACGAGATCACCACCCACATCATGCAGGAAACGGCAAAAATGCTGGAGCTGGACTTTGTACCGACGGTGGAGGACGTGCATCTGGTGGACATGTGCGGTCCTGGCTATGCCATCCCCTCCGCCGAGGGCAACGCCGCCATCCGCATGATGGCGGAAAATGAGGGCCTGTTTCTGGATCCCGTCTATACCGGCAAGGCGTTTGCCGGACTGGTGAAGATGGCCCGCGAGGGCAAGTTTAAATCCACAGACAATGTGCTGTATCTTTATTCCGGCGGCGCAGGCGGTTTATTTGCCATTGATATCGATCTTGCCTGACGGCGGTTTACTGGCAGCGCAAAATATACTATAGATACCATCGAATGACAAGGAAAGACATGTTGTCAGGCGTGTTTACCCGTGTCATTCGATGGTAATAACAGCCTCTGCTTTCGGGACGGTAAGTCCCGAAAACAGAGGCTGTTTGCTTTGGCCAGCAAAGGCAACCCCCGGCAGAGCCGGGGGAATAAAAAAGGCTATGGCGTGGAAGAGAGTAGAAAAGAAAAAGTCTCCAAGCTGGAGTAAGTGAAAGGTTTGCCGACCAAGACTTACAAAACGAGGAGACTGATTCATGACAAGCAATAAACCCACCGACTGGCAAAAGGCTTCCGGCGATGGTGATAGTCCGTTTACGGGCGGTAGGGCAGAGAATGCAAGCGAAATAAAATTCAGTGCCCCTTGAGGAGTTTGCCAGTAATAGGCCCTTATAGGGCCAGATCAAACCTCCGGCTTAGCCGGAGGTTTTGATTGCTCAGTCGCGGTGGGCGTGGGTCAGGTGGTGATGGGTGTGAAGCATACCCTCGCGGCGGTAGATCCGGCGCAGCGCCAGACTCAGACAGATTAGATGGACCAGGAAGGTCAGCGCCCATGAGATGGGATACGACCAGTAGATGCACTGTACGGTATGAAAACGGGGGATCTGAAAGACGGTGGAGATCCACAGAATACGGAAAGCGCAGGCCCCCAGCAGCGTAACGATCATGGGCGTGATCGAATAACCGATGCCGCGGATGGCGCCGACGATCACATCCATCAGCGCGGCGAAAATATAGAGCGGGAAGATGATGCCGATGCGCACCATACCGGCGGCCACAACGGCATCGCTGGAGGAATAGATATGCAGCAGCTGCGTGCCGAACACATATCCCAGCAAGCCGCCAAGAACGCCCACAGAGGCCGAGCAGGCGGCGGAATACAGGGCGATGGGACGCAGCCGTTCAAACCGGCCGGCGCCGTAATTCTGGCTGGTAAAGGCCACATTGGCCTGATAGAAGGCGTTGCAGCATACATAGACGAACCCCTCAATATTGGAGGCGGCAGTGTTGCCGGAGATCACGGTTTCTCCGAAGCCGTTTACCGATGCCTGAATGATCACATTGGACAGGGAGAAAGCCACACCCTGGATCCCGGAGGGGATGCCGATAGCAAGGATCTGACGCAGGCGGGCCGGTGTGATGCGCAGCATCTTCCACTCCAGACGGATGTCGCTTTGCTCATGCATCAGACAGCGGACCACCAGCAGGGCCGACAGACACTGGGAGATCACGGTGGCGATGGCCACGCCGGCCACATCCAGCTGAAATACAATGACCAGCAGCAGGTTCAGCGCTACATTGACCACGCCTGCCGCCGTCAGGTAGTAAAGGGGACGGCGGGTGTCGCCGATGGAGCGCAGCAGCGCCGCGCCGAAGTTATAGAGCATCGTGGCGGGCATGCCGAGAAAATAGATCCGCAGATAGAGAGAAGCCAGCGTCAGAATGGCATCCGGCACCTGCATCAGCTCCAGCAGCGGCCGGGCGGCAGCCACGCCCACCGCTGCCAGCAGCAGTCCGCTGAGAAAGGCCAGCAGCATGGAGGTGTGTACCGTTTGGCGCAGGGCAGCGCGGTTACCCGCGCCGATAAAACGGGCGGTCAGAATATTGGCGCCCACTGACAGACCAACGAACAGGTTGACCAGCAGGTTGATGAGTGCGGCATTGGAACCCACGGCCGCCAGTGAATTATCGCCGGCAAAGCGGCCTACTACCACAATGTCCGCTGCGTTGAACAGGAGCTGCAATACACCGGAGCACATCAGCGGTGCGGCAAAGGTCAGTATTTTCGGCAGCAGGGAGCCGCTGCACATATCGATCTCATAGCGCGTGGTTTTTGCCATAAAAGAGCTCCTTTCCGATGAGGTGTTCGATTATCATATCATGCCGGCATAAAAAATCAACCATATTTTCAACATTTTCTGCGAAAAATTTGCCTGTCTTGACAAGACGTGTGAATTTCCCCTATAATGTACTGGTATTTTTTGACGGTAAGGAGAAAGTGCTGATGAACAGAACGCTGCTGTGCCAACTGGTGGTGCTGTACTTTGTGTTTTCCTGTCTGGGATGGATGATGGAGGTTACACTGAAGTACATCCAGTACCATCGCTTTATCAACCGGGGGTTTCTCATCGGCCCGTATTGCCCGATCTACGGTGCGGGCGTGGTGCTGGTAACCGTGCTGGTAGGCGGTCTGGTGGGCATCCGGGGCGGCACGCCGGGAGAGATTTTTCTGGCCGGCTTCGTGATCTGCGGTGCGCTGGAGTATTTTATCAGCTGGTATATGGAAAAGGCATTCCACGCCCGGTGGTGGGACTATAGCCGTAAACCCATGAATCTGAACGGCCGTATCTGGATCGGCAATTTGATCCTGTTCGGTTTGGCCAGCGTGGTGATCGTGCTGTGGATCGACCCGATATATTTTCGGATCATTGCAAAATGCCCGCCGTTCTGGCTTCACTTTGCCGCTGTGGCGATCACGGTGCTGCTGGCAACGGATTTGGTGGTGTCTCATGTGCTGATGGATGTGGTGCGCAAGGAGATCGATGCGCAGGCGGGCGACAATACAGAGGAGATCAGCCAGCATGTGCATGAGCTGCTGCGCGACCGTAATCTGTTTATCCGCCGCATCCATCAGGCGTATCCTGAGCTGCAGGCGCGGCCCCGCGCCATGGTGGAGCGGGTCAAGGCGGCACGGAAGGAACTCAAGGATGCCAACCGCCGCATGAAGGAACTGCTGGGCGAGATGGCCGATGCGCGGAAGAATGGCCATCGTGTGGAGGAACTGACGGCTCGGCTGGCGGCGGCGGCCGCAACGCTGAAAGAGCGGCGCGCCAAGCTGCGCGAGCTGGAGCGCAAGCTGCTGCGCAAAGAGGACGAATAAAAGAAGAGCCGCCTGCCCGGGCGGCTCTTCTTTTTATGCGGCGGATCACTCGCTCCATGTGTCGGCCGACCGGTCAAAGCAGATCTGGATTTCGCTTTGTACCGGTGCGGGGGCATCCTCCAGCGCCGCGTGCAGCGCTGTGAGGTCTTTCATGGCACCGGCCAGCTCGCGGATCTCCCGGATGCCCGTCTGTCCGCCGGACATGCCTGCCGCCGTTTCCGCGCAGGCGCGGCTCAGCTGGGCCGCGGCGCGGCGCATATAGGTTTCCCATGCTGATGATCGTCCCAAAGTACTACACCTCCTCTATGAGAAAAGGCGCCAGCATCCGTTTGGCCAGTTCCGGAAGACAGTCCTGGCACACGGAACTGCCGTTGATATGGTAATAGGCTTCGCCGGCGTAAATTTCCCCGCCGCACAGCGCGCATTCCGCAGCGGTGCGTTCATAGGTTTCCATACCGTCACCTCCCCTGTATCAGCGGCGGAACAGGGAAGTTGTTGCCCCTGCGAAGGCAATCTGAAAGAAAAAAGCCATCCGAAGGGATGGCTTTTTTGTGCGGGGGAATCACATGGCGGCGCTGCGGATCTCCATCAGGCCAACAATAAGCTGCAGCAGGGCGAAGGCCAGCAGCAGAACACCGCCTACCTTGCGTGCTTTATTCTTCTGGGCGATGTACCCCATCCCCAGCAGTCCCATGCCGATGGCCAGCAGGATGGCGGCCAGACCGGGGATGTACAGGACGCCGGCCCTGCGCAGCGCCAACAGCACCAGCGCCAGCACCAGCAGCACCAGCTCGATCACGGTTCTTGCATCAAGGTTTTTCATAAGCTCTCTTGCTCCTCCCATTCTGCGCCGCCTGACAAAACGTGGGTTCCGCGGCGGCGGTACCAAGGACAGTCTCTGTACGGTACATTTATAGTACCGTATCGCAGGGGAAAACACAAGAATTTTTCATCAGAGCTGCAAAATTTTTGCTTTCAGCGCGGCGCAAACGGTTTTGGCGTCCGTGATCTCCCCGCTCATACAGCGCTGCACCAGTTTTTCAAGGGGGATTCGCTCCAGTGACAGGAATTCATCCTCATCGGGGTCGGTATCGCCAAAATGGAGGCCGCGGGCCAGAAACAGATACAGCACCTCATCGTAGCAGCCGGGGGAGGCGATCAGAGAACCCAGCGGTGTCCATTCCTCGGCGGTGGCGCCGGTTTCCTCCCACAGCTCCCGGCGAGCCGTGGTCAGGGGATCCTCGCCTCTTTCCCGTTTGCCAGCGGGAATCTCCAGCAGTGTGCGGCCGAAGGCGTAGCGGTATTGCCGGACAAGCAGCACATTGCCGTCCTCCTCCAGTGCCAGAATCCCCACGCCGCCGGGATGCTCCACCACCTCGCGTATTGAGGTGTGGCCGTTGGGCAGCAGTACCTCATCCCGCCGCACATGGATGATGCGTCCTGCATAGAGCTCCTGTGTATGCAGCATTTTTTCGGTCATATCCATCAGGTATTCCTCCCGGTATTTGATGGATCCAGTATAACAGATACCGCCGGGGGACGCAAGAGGAGCGGCAGGGGGAAGGCGTCATATGCATGGGCATGCAGAAAGAAAATTTTGGACTTGACAAAACCGGTTTGTCTGGTATAATAAGCAAGTACTCTCGAGAAGGAATTATTTGCGAGTGTGCTGGAATCGGCAGACAGGCAAGCTTGAGGTGCTTGTGTTCAACTGGACGTGTGGGTTCAAGTCCCATCACTCGCACCACCTTCTCAAAAAAGTTGAAAATAATCGAAAAAAGATGTTGACAAATGCGGATTTATCGGTTATAATCAATTACGTTGTTTGCGCGAGTGGTGGAATTGGCAGACTCGCTAGATTCAGGTTCTAGTGCTCATTACGGGCGTGCGGGTTCAAGTCCCGCCTCGCGCACCAGTAAAAATCCTTGAAGCCGCAATGGTTTCAAGGATTTTTCTTTTGCCTTGAAGCCATTTTAGCCTTACAGTTAGCCTTATTCTTGCGGCAGACTCTCGATGAACCGTTGCATACGGTCAGCACTATTGCGTCTCATCTGTTCTGTCACATGACCGTAAACATCCAACGTAAATGCTGCAGTGTGATGACCAAGGTTTTCCTGCACGGTCTTGATGTCATCGCCGCTTTGTAAAGAGGCAACTGCATAGGAGTGACGCAGATCATGAAATCGCGCAGAGGGAAAACCTGCCTGTCCCGCCAACTTCTTAAAGTGGAGGTAAACGGTTTGTGCTGAAAGGTGATGTCCCATTTCATTTGTGAACACAAGTCCGCTATTTTCCCACGCCTCTCCCGCAAGCCGCTTTTGGCTCTCTTGTAAACGCCGCTGCTTTTTCAAAAGGTCGACCACGAATGGAGCTGCCGTGATTTGGCGGCTCTTTCCGTTTTTGGTGGTGACAAGGTGATATTCGCCCTTTCCGCGCCGTTCTTTTTGCAACTGCTTGTTTACAACGATCACACCGCGTTCAAGGTCAACGCAATCCCACAGCAATCCCAGCACCTCGCCCTCCCGCAGACCGGTGAAGAGTGTGAACACATAGATGGTTTCATAGCGGTGTCCACGAGCTACTTTCAGAAATCGGGCGATTGCTTCGTTATCCAGTGGATGAATGTCTTTGCGAACAGCCCGAGGCAAATCACAGGGGTCGATTGGATTTGTGCGGATATGCCCCAGCTTTACAGCCTGCTGCATCGCTTTGTGAAAAACTCCGTGGATATTGCGAACGCTTTTCGCTGACAGTGGCTTTCTGTCTCCACACTCTACCTGCAAAGAGTTATAAAACCGCTGCACATCCTGCGTTTTCAAGGCGTCCAGCTTCATTGCAGCAAAAGCGGGCTTTAGATGGTTTTCCACCGTTGTTTTATAGCTGTCCACAGTTCTTGGCTTGACCGACGCCAGATAGTCCTGCGTCCAGATGTCCAGCCATTCTCCCACCGTCAGCTTGCAGGGTGCTTTGTAGGTGCCATCGTCCAGCGACGCCGTGATTTGGCGCAGCTTCTGCGCCACTTCTTTCTGCGTTCTTCCGGTGATGCTGCGCTGGATCTGCTTGCCCGTGCCGGGGTCGAAGCCCTCTGTGTAGCGGCCTTGCCAATAGGTATAGGTTTTTCCGTTCCGTGTTGTTGTGATTTTTCTGATAGAACCGGCACCGCCGGCTCCTTTTCCTGCTTTTGTACGCGGCATATACGCTCCTTTCCGCCGCGCGGAATGTACCATCTCCATGATATATCCCGCACGGCTATTGTGCAAGTTTTATTTCCGCGACGAAGAACTTTACTTCCGCAGGAACTCCAGCAGAGCCTCCCGCGGAATACGAATCTGCCTGCCGATACGGACGCTTCGTATCTGTCCGCTGCGGATCAGCTCATAGGCGGTGTTGCGTCCGATGCCGAGAATGGGCATCAAGTCCTCTACCCGCAGGGTCATGGGCAACTCATGTAGGTCACGGTACTTATTCTCCACGGACAGAACCTCCCTTCACGGACGCCAGATAGATGTCCGTCACGTCCGGACGCTCGTGTCCCAGCAGGCGGGACACAGTGAAATGGGCGTCCAAGGGTGTCATGCCGCCATCGACGAGGGAAGTGTACTTTTCGGCGGCGTAGGTGTGCCGCAGTCCATGGAAGGTAATGCGTCTGTTCGGTGCGGCGGGGTCACAGATGGCATCACGGTGGCGGAGGATGAACTGCTGCATGCCGCTGATAGCCCGGTCGGTGGGTACGCCATCCGGCACCAACAGCTTGTGACCGCGTTCGGTTTTCTCTAGCAGCCGTTGCAGCATCATGGTGATGCGGTCGTCCTCGATGGGAACGATACGCACCTTACCGCCCTTACCTTTCACGGTGAGGGCGTTTTCACGCAGCGCACGCTCCGCCGCGGCGGTGTCCATACGGAAACACTCGTGGATGCGCAGACCGGCATAGCGAGCCAGATACAGGGCGAGAATGTAGTCCTCCCGCTCCTCTGCCATGGCGCGGCCAATCAGCTTGCCGAACTCCGGGTTCGTCCATGTGCGATCCTGCTGTCCGAAGCGGCGGCGTTCCAGCGCGACGCCCAGTTCTTCGTTATCCGGCAGCGTGTAACGGGGATGGGACATCTTATCGTGGAAGAAACGAATGGCGGAGAGGTCGGTCTTGATGGTGCTGGCCGACTTGCCCTGCGCCTGCAAATAGAGGACGTAGCTCACCAGATGCTTGCCGCTGATGTTCTCCAGCTTTTGCAGATGGTAGT